>Ga0209096_1000235_pt1 | contig 80444 bp, 59 predicted proteins | sample AD_UKC034_MetaG_FD_184407 | JGI IMG/M metagenome (GOLD analysis project Ga0209096, IMG submission 184407) | Active sludge microbial communities of municipal wastewater-treating anaerobic digesters from USA - AD_UKC034_MetaG (SPAdes) (version 2) | ecosystem: Engineered > Bioreactor > Anaerobic >... | reverse complement strand
GTGGTCGCAAACGAAAGCTCATTGGCTTGACAAGTCGAACGCCTACCAAACACTTATCGAGCCGGAATCAGAAACGTGGCGCAATCTCAGGCAGCGCCGCGTCGCTCCTGCGCGCTCCTCGGGGCTTACCGGACTTGACAAAGCGTGTCCTGACCACGCCGGGCAGGGCCGGTCAGGAGACCGGCCCGGAACATCCTGATGTCCAGGCAGGACCGCTCAGGAGGCCGGCCAGGGACGGCGAATGGCCTCACCTGAGTCGCTGCGCCAAGCCGCGAAGGGCAAGACCGGCCCTCTGCAGGTACGCCAGCGGCCACAGGCCTGGCCTGCCGGGACAGTACCGGCGGCGCATGTACTCTGGGCTGGGGAAGGCCGCCTCGAGGAGAAAGCGCGCGCGCCGGCCCAAGCCGGGCATGGTCGCCAGGGCGAGAAGCGTGTCCGCGGTTGGCGTCCGGTGCCGAAGCACCCACTCCTGCACGCGGCGCTCGCCAGGCGTTGGGGTGAGCTGGGAAACCGCGGCCGTCGCAGCCTCGGGTACGAGCCCAGGCCAAATGGACGCGATTTCGGCCAGCGTGCGCCGGACGGGCAGGACGAGCCGCCACGCTGCTGTCCGACGGACGACGGCATCCCAATCGAGCCCACCGGCGGCGCCCTGGATCAGCAGGGCCATGTCCAGCAGCCGCAGCAGGGAGCTCCCGTACAGGTGGTGCAGCGCTTGGTGGCCGCACAGGTAGACAAGGTGGTCCTCGGGCGCCGGCATGCGGGCCGCGAATCCGTCCCGGAGCACTGGCACGGCGCGGTCAAACCAGTCCGCGACGGGGGTCCGCTCGTAGTAACCGATGTCGTACGGCCGAATGTGCAGGCCGACATAAAACGATGGCTCGGGTGCGATGGGGCGCCCGTAGGCTGCCGAATTGCGGTAGCGCCAGCTGAAGCCGGGCCAAGGATCAGACGTCGACATCCCGAAGCCGACGTCTTGAAGGGCTCGCTCCGCGCGCTCGACCTGGTCCCTGGGCACCAGCAGGTCCAGGTCGACCATCGGCCGCACGCCCGGGTTCTGGTAGAGGGCGTCCACAAAGGCGGCGCCCTTCAGGAGCAGCACGGGCACGCCCTCGGCCGCGAAGGCGCGCAGGATCGAGTCCAGCTCGCGGAGCAGCAGGCTGTTATAGGCGGCCGTCTGGTAGTAGGCCTGGGACCACGATTCCTCGACGCCCTGAGGGAGAATGTGCTTTCCTCGGAGCTTGTAGTACAGCAGCGCTTGCAGGCTGTTCTGACGCGCAGCCTGGCTCACCCGGTCCCAGTCAAGGGGCTGTCGGCCGGCCAGGGCGGCTGCCTCTTCCAGGTGACTGGGGTCGAGCACGCCGCGCAGGCAGAGTGTCAGGAACTGCTCCTCGTGGGTGGGCCCGGGCTCGACGGGTGATGCCAAAGGCAGAGGTCCCTCCTTCGGTGACGTTGTTTCATTCTAGCCCGGAACGCGGGTGCGTCAAGTCCGTGGCGGGTATGGAAACCCGCCCTCCAACGGGACGTACGCCCGTCGGGAAGAGGTGCAGCGCACCTGGAAGGTGCACCGCACCGGGGCGAGGGCTCGGTCGGAGACGTTCGCCCATCAGGGAGAGGTGCAGCGCACCGGGACGAGGGCTCGCTCGGAGACCTTCGCCCATCGGGCAAGAGACCGTCGCCCATCGAGTGGTGGGCGGGTATGGAAACCCGCCCTACAGCGACACGGGAGGGGCTCGCTCGGAGACCTTCGCCCATCGGGCAAGAGACCATCGCCCATCGGGTGGTGGGCGGGTATGGAAACCCGCCCTACAACGACACGAGAGGGGCTCGGTCGAAGACGTTCGTCTATCAGGCAGTGGGCGTGTATGGAAACCCGCCCTACAACGACGACGCGAGGGCGCAGCGCCCACACTGGGCCGGCGCCCGTTGACAGGCGGCAGGACTTGTGCTATTCTATGGGCGCGATGGCAACCCACCACCACGGCTGCGACCTGGTTGGGCGCGGGCTCCCATGCAGGGGAGCCGGCTCTGCGGCGCACCTCCGCCCTCGCCCTCTCCTTGAAGCCGGCCTCTGACGCACCGCCCGACCCGGGACAGGGGAGCAGGGACGGCTCCTGTGTCCCGCCGTTTGCCGTGGCGTCTCTCCCGAATCTCGCATCTCAATGAGGAGGAAACATGCTGCGACCCAAGCTCAAGTTCTTGACGGATGCCACCGTCGATCGCGTGATCGAGGAGGCCTACAGCCTGCTGCTGGACCCGGGCGTGCGCGTCCACTACGACGAGGCGCTGGACCTGCTGGCAGAGGCGGGCGCCGACGTGGACCGTGCCTCGCGCGTGGCGCGCATTCCGCGCGCACTTGTGGAAAAGGCGCTCGAGACGGCGCCGAGCTCTTTCTACCTGTATGACCTGGACGGCAACCCCAAGGTTCACTACGGGGGCGACGACGTCCACTACGACCCCGGCTCGGCCGCCATCGAGATCGCTGACTATGGGGCGAAAGAGTCCCGCGTTCCGGTCACGGCCGACTGCGAGAACTATGTCCGCCTGGCCGAGATGCTGCCGCAGATCGATGCGGTGGCGACGTCGATCGTGTGCGGCGACGTTCCCCAGGCCATGTCGGACTGGTACCGGCTCTACCTCTTGCTCCTCTACGCGCGCAAGCCGATCGTGACTGGGACCTTTGCCATCGAGACCTATGCCATCATGCACGAGCTGCTGGTGGCGGTGGCGGGCAGCCCGGCAGCGCTGGCGGCCAAGCCGCGCGCCGTCTTTGACGTCTGCCCCTCGCCGCCGCTTCTCTGGAGCGACATCACCTGCGCCAACCTGATCGACTGCGCCCGCACCGGCGTGCCGGCCGAGCTGGTCTCCATGCCGCTGATGGGGGCCACCGGCCCGGCGACCGTGATCGGCTCGGCGGTGCAGCACTGCGCCGAGTGCCTGAGCGGCGTCACCATCCACCAACTGGCAAAGGCGGGCAGCCCGATCGTGTGGGGTGGCTCGCCGGCCTCGTTCGACATGCGCACCGGCACGACCCCGATGGGCGCGATGGCGACCATGATGCTCGACTGCACCTATGCCCAGGTGGGCAAGTCGATCAAGCCGGGCGGGCTGCCGACGCATGCCTACCTCGGCATGAGCGACACCAAGATCGTCGACGCACAGACCGGCCTCGAGTCGGCCTCGGGCGCGATCCTGGGCGCCCTGGCGGGCGTCAACATGATGTCGGGACCCGGCATGCTCGACTTTGAGAGCTGCTTCAGCCTGGAGAAGCTGGTGATCGACTCGGAGATCGTGGGCATGGCCAAGCGCCTGGTCAAGGGCGTGGACGACTCGGAGGAGCCGCTGGCGCTCACTGTGATGCGCGAGGTGGGGCACGCCGGCAACTTCCTGAAGAGCACGCATACCCGGCGCAACTTCCGGCGCGAGGACTATATCCCGACCGGCGTGATCGATCGCGACTTCCGGCAGACATGGTTCGACAAGGGAGCGCTGGATGCCCCGGCGCGGGCCCACCGGCGGGTGCAGGAGCTGATTGCGGCCTATGAGCCGCTGGCCCTGGCGCCCGAGCTGGTGCGGGAGCTGGAGACAATCGCGACGCGCCACGCGCGGACCTATGGCCTGGACAAGCTGCCCGGCTTGTCGGCCCGCTAGAGCAAGCAAAGGAGCAAGAGATGTCTGAAGAGTTGTTCAAGCGAATGGCCCAATCGGTCATTGACGGAGATGTAGAAGCGGCTGGAGAGGTGGCGCAGGAGGCGCTCGACCTGGGGCAGGACCCCCTGGAGGCGATCAACAAGGGCTTTTCTGCGGGCATGGACGTCGTCGGCGAGCTCTACTCGAGCGGCGAGTACTTCCTCCCCGACCTGATCCTGGGCGGCGAGGCGATGAAGGCCGCGCTCGCGGTGCTGGAGCCGGCGCTGCTCGCCACGGGGCAGGAGCGCAAAGTGCTGGGCACAGTCGTGCTTGGCTCGGTGAAGGGCGACATCCACGAGATCGGCAAGGCACTGGTCGGCTCGATGCTGGCCGCCAACGGCTTCAAGGTCTTTGACCTGGGCATCGACATCGAGGCGGAGCAATTCGTCGCCAAGGCGCGCGAGGTGAACGCCGACATCGTGGCGCTCTCCGCACTTCTCACGACGACGATGCTGCGCCAGCGTGAGGTGATCGAGCACCTGGCGGAAGCCGGGCTGCGCGAGCGGGTAAAGGTGATGGTCGGCGGCTGCCCGGTGACACAGGCGTGGGCAGACACGATCGGGGCGGAGGGCTATGCAGAGGACGCGGCCGGCGCTGTGACCGTGGCCCGGCGCCTGGTGGCGGCCTGAGAGGCGACCGATGGGATATCGCTACGCAGTGCTGGGGGCCGGACGGCAGGGGACGGCGTGTGCCTATGACATGGTCCGCTTCGGCGAGGCGGACAGCGTGCTGCTGGCCGACCAGTCGCTGGAAGCGGCTGAGGCGGCGGCGGCGCGGATCAACAGGATGCTGGCAACCGACAAGGCGCGGGCGGCGCGGCTGGACGTGTCCGACCAGGCTGCCGTCGTGCAGGCTTTGGCCGGGATCGATGCCTTTCTCAGCGCGGTGCCCTATTACTTCAACCTGGACATCGCCAGGGCGGCCGTCCGCGCGGGCGCCAGCATGTGCGACCTGGGCGGCAACACCGACCTGGTGCTCGAGGAGCTGGCCCTCGACCGGGAGGCGCAGGCGGCCGGGATCAGCCTGATCCCCGACTGCGGCCAGGTGCCCGGCATGGGGACGTCGCTCATGGTGTATGCGATGAGCCTGCTCGACGAGCCGGAGGAGGTGCTGATGTGGGACGGCGGGCTGCCGCAGGACCCGCGCCCCCCCTTCAACTACCTGCTCACCTTCAACATCGCCGGGCTGACCAACGAGTACGCCGAGTCGCCGGTTTTCCTGCGGGACGGCAAGCCGACGGTGGTGCCGACCATGACCGAGCTGGAGGAAGTGGTCTTTCCTGAGCCGGTGGGGCGCGTCGAGGCGTTCATGACCGGCGGCGGGGTGTCGACCATGCCCTGGACGTTTGAGGGCAAGCTCAAGACGCTGCAGAACAAGACGATCCGCTATCCCGGCAGCTTTGCGCAATTGCGCGCTTTCTACGACCTCGGGCTGTGGCGGACCGATCCAGTTTTTGTTGCGGGCCAGGACGTGGTGCCCCGGGAGCTCTTCCACGCGCTCTTTGAGCCGATGGTCCGCATCCCCGGAGAGAAGGACGTGGTCGTCATCCGGATCCGCGCGACGGGCAAGAAGGCAGGCAAGCCCGCCTCGGTCACACTCGACCTGATGGACCTCTTCGACGAGGGAACGGGCTTTACCGCCATGGAGCGCACGACGGGCTGGGACGGCGCTATCGTCGCCGGCATGATGGCCCGCGGCCAGACGCCGCGCGGCGCCAAGCCGGTCGAACTGGCCGTGCCGCCCGCCCTCTTCGTGGAAGAGCTGGCCAAGAGAGGGATTCGCGTAACAACGGAGATAGCGTACGGGTGATGGGGCTGTGCCTGGCAACCGGCCAGGCTGTCGTTCCGAGCCCAGTTACGGTCATTCGCAGCTCAAGAACTGTCATCCTGCCCTAGGGACTGTCATTCCGAGCGACTGCAAGGAGCGAGGAATCTCGGCTGAGCAGCGGTGAGATTCTTCGCTCCGCTCGGGTGACAAGGTGTCGCAGGCGCAGGACAAGCGCTTCTGATCCAATGACATGGTGCTGGAGAGAGTTCGCAAGGCTATCCTGCAGCAGGGGCTGCTCGAGCCCGGTGCACGTGTCGTCGCCGGCGTCTCGGGCGGGCCTGACTCTCTCTGCCTGCTGCATGTCCTGACCCGCCTGGCGCCCGAGCTGGGCCTCGCGCTGCACGTGGCACACCTGGACCACCGGCTGCGCGGCCCGGAGTCGGCCGCCGATGCCGCTTATGTGGCGAAGCTGGCGGGGGAGTGGGGCCTGCCGTGCACCGTCGAGCAGGCCGACGTCAGCGCGATCGCGACCGACCGCCACCTGGCCGTCGAGGAAGCGGCGCGGCGGGCTCGCTACGCTTTCCTGGCGCGGGTGGCTGTTGCGACCGGCAGCATGGTGATTGTGGTGGGCCACAACGCCGACGACCAGGCCGAGACGGTGCTCATGCACTTTCTGCGCGGCTCTGGACTGGCGGGGCTGCGCGGGATGCTGCCGAGGGCGCGCCTGGGCGACTACCGGCTTCTGGAGGAGGCCGGCGCGCCTGCGGCAGCGCTGCCCGAGCTGTGGCTGGTGCGCCCGCTCCTCGAGGTCAGCCGATCGGACATCCTTGCCTACTGCGCCAACGAAGGGCTGCAGCCCCGCTTTGATCGCTCCAACCTGGACACGACCCTCTTCCGGAACTGGCTGCGCCACCGGGTACTGCCCCTCCTGTCCGAACACAACCCGCGCGTGCGCGAGGTGCTGTGCAGGTCGGCGCAGGTGCTTGCGGATGAGCACGCCCTGGTGCGCAGCCTGCTTGACGAGGCCTGGGAGGGCCTCGTCGCGGAGGAAGCACCCGGCCTCGTCGCCCTTGACCTGGCGGCGTGGCGCCGGCTGCCTGCGGCCGTGCAGCGGTCGAGCCTCCGCGAGGCGATCCACCGGCTCCGATGGACGCTGCGGGACATTGGCTTTGTTCATGTGGAGGATGCGCTCCGAGTGGCGCAGGAGGGTCCGACAGGGCGACAGGCCACCCTCCCGCAGGGCCTCATGCTGCGCGTCGAGTACGACCGGCTCGTCGTGGGCGAGGCAGTCGGCGGCGCATCGCTGCCTGACTGGCCGCTGCTGGATCCCGATACCGCGCCTGTGCCAGTGGTCGTTCCGGGCCAGACACGGCTGCCCGGCGGGTGGGTCCTGGAGGCGAGCCTGGTGCCTGCTGCCGGCCTGCCGCCCGCCTGGGACGCGAACCCTGATCCCTGGCTGGCCTATGTGGCGTGGCCCGAGCCTGCAGGCGTGCTCTGGCTGCGCACGCGCCAACCGGGCGACTGCTTCTGCCCACTGGGCATGGGGGGGCAAAGCGTCCGCCTGGCCGGCTGGCTGACCAACCAGAAGGTGCCGCGGGCCGCTCGCTCGAGGATTCCCCTGCTCGTGGGAGAGCCGGGGATCGTCTGGGTGTGCGGGCAGCGCTTCGACGAGAGGGCCCGGGTGGGGACAGGCACGGAACGCGTGCTGGTCCTGCGCTTCTGGAGGGAGTGAGCAGCGTGGGCTCCGAGCTCTAGGGGTCGGAGCCCACGCTACGGCGGTCGGCGATCTCCGCTGGGCGGCGCCAGAGTCCCTACTTGGGCCGGGGGAAACACCCGAGCTGGCAGTGGGAGACGCGAATCCCCAGCGTCTCGGCGGCAGCGGAGGCCTCCATCCGCCTAATGTGAAGGCCGGCCGCGATGGCCCACAGATCGGCGCAGGGGATGCCGGCCGGCGTCGCAGCAGCACGGATCCGCTTTGCCAGCTCGTCGGACACCGCATCCATCGGTTGCACGATCTTGTGCTTGCCTTCCGCCTTGGGCCCATAGCCGAACAGCCCAAGCTGGCAGTGCGATATCCGGACGTCGGCCTCGTTGGCAGCCGCGCCGACGGCGGCCGGGCTGAGGCCAAGATCGGCGGCGATGGCCATCGCCTGGCCGCAGGGCAATTGCCCGTCGAGCAGCCGGTCCTGGATCGCCCTCTGAAGTGTCGTGTCCACGATGTCCTCCTTGGTGTCTGAAGTCGCCGGATTCTACACGATCCATCGCACGTGGGCAACCTACCGGGTGCAGGCGGCCGTGGCACCGGGCCGAATGCCCACCTGGCGCCGTAGTGCAGGGCGCTGGGCCCGCCTCGCGGCGCAGTGTAGGGCTTGTGCCCGTCCGAAGGTCCAGGACTGACCGCGGCACGACGCCCACGAGGGGCTACACTACCCGGGTGCGCTGCGGTGCACGGCAACGCCCACGAGGGGCTACACTACCCGGGTGCGCTGCGGTGCTGGGTCTTGGGCTCGCCGGGACGTCCGTGCTGGGGCGCGGAGCAACTCCCACGAGGGGCTACACTACCTGGCTGGCTGTGGGCGCAGGGCAACGTCCACGAGAGGCTGGACTATCCGCGTGGCTGGGGGTGCAGGGCAGCGCCCACGAGGGGCTACACTACCGGCTGGCTGGGGGCGCGGGGCAACGCCCACGAGGGGCTACACTACCCGGGTGCGCTGCGGTGCAGGGCCTTGGGCGCGTTGGGGCGTCCGTGCTGGGGCGCAGGGCAACGCCCACGAGGGCTACACTACCCGGGTGCGCTGCGGTGCAGGGCCTTGGGCTGGTTGGGGCATCCGTGCCGGGGCGCGGGCAACGTCCACGAGGGGCTACACTACCCGGGTGCGCTGCGGTGCAGGGCCTTGGGCTCGTTGGGACGTCCGTGCTGGGGCGCGGGGCAACGCCCACGAGGGGCTACACTACCGGGGTGCGCTGCGGTGCAGGGCCTTGGGCTCGCTGGGGCGTTCGTGCCGGGGCGCGGGACAACGCCCACGAGGGGCTACACTACCCGGGTGCGCTGCGGTGCAGGGCCTTGGGCTCGCTGGGGCGTTCGTGCCGGGGCGCGGGGCATCGCCCACGGGGGGATACACCCCGCGGGTTGCGGCCGGTGCAGTGCCTCGTGCCCGCCTCGCGGCGTAGTGTAGGGCCTCGTGCCCGTGTCGTAGGGCCTGCCCGGCACACTGCCGGCCGTGCGCTACAGGTTGACGGCAAGGACTGCCCTGGCATTTGCATTCGCGAGCATGTCGAGTATAATCGACTGCATACTCGGGGAGTAGCGCAGTTCGGTTAGCGCGCACGGTTCGGGACCGTGAGGTCGGAGGTTCAATTCCTCTCTCCCCGACCATCACATCCGGAGCTCGCAAGGTTTGGCCACAGGCCCGACTTGGCGAGCTCCTGCTCTACCGGCGTCCTGATCCTCGATAGCCATACGTTGCGGAGGGAGGTTCAGATGCAAAAGAACAATGGCGGTGGAGTCCTCGGTTTGATCCTCTTGGCCGCCGGCGCCTGCTACGGCTTCTACTATGTCGCCTGGCATCCCATTCGCAGCACCATCGGTGCAGGCAACTTGGCCAGCTCGATTGCCTGGGCAATATTCCTCGTTCTTGCCGCCACGGCCGTCGGCTACTTTCTCATTGCGTGGATCTCGACGCTTCGGTCCCGGCAACCATCCTGCGCCGGCCCTCTACTCCTTGCCTTTGTGACGTCCGCGCTGTTGGTCGGGGGGATCTACGCGCACTTTTACTTCGGGCCGCTGCACCTGCGTCCGGCGCAAGCTGCCTACTGGCGCTCGGTGGGCGGCGTGTGTGAGGGTACTGGCGTGCCCGATGCGCGGGCCTACTCGCCGGGCCAGGGCGTGCACAAGGTCGAGGCACTGGAGCCGCGAGCCACCGCCTCGTGGCCATGGACCAGGCACCTCCCCAAGGACTGGAGGCCGGCTTCCCTCGACGAGATGGAGCTTGTGCTCTGTCTCGAGGCCGAGGAAAAGGCCAGGGTCGAAGTGTGCAAGTACAGCGGGAACCGCGAGATGGAACGCTTCCAGTACCGGCGGCAGGCGACCCTTCGCGAGGCACGCACCGGGGAGGTCGTCGGCAGAATGCTTCTCAAGGGCAGCTCGCCCGCCACCTGTCCCGCGGTGACCTCCGAGATGGCCGACAGGAAGGGCTCGCGAGTCACCGACGACATGGTGATCGATTGGCTGGAGCCCTATGTGAGCCCGTGAGTGTTCCTGGAGGACGGCCGGCGTAGCGTGCGGTTGGCAGGGAACGATCGTAGGCTGCAACGGATGGGCCTGCCCCTGGCTCCAGTTTCTCCCGATGTGAGATAGTCGTTTCTGGGATTTCGGGCCTTTTGGGATAGTACCCTCAAAATCTTGGCACAGTGTCACAGTTCGCCGAACGGGCCATGGTCCTGTGGGCAGGGCCGCCTGCCTATTCGAACGCCCGGGAGGAGCCGCGGCGCGACGCCCACGAGGGGCTACACTTCCCGGGTGCCTGATGGTGCTGGTCCTCTTGCCGGTTCGGACCTCCAGGCGGGGGCCAGGGAACGACGCCCACGAGGGGCTACACTACCCGGGTGCGCCGGTCGCCTCGGCCGGAGACCTTTGGCGATCTGAGGGTGCTGTGCCGGCGCCGTTGCTGACGCCGGCCCGAGACAAGAACTGGGCACCCGGTCAAAGACCGGGTGCCCAGTTCGCTGTTAGTCCGGCAGATCGCACCGATCTGCCGGACCTAGTCGTTTACGGCGCGCAGTTCGGCACGTCGTTGTCGGCCGGGACGTAGTCGTAGCCGGCCAGGGTCAGGTTGTCCACGCATAGCAGCCATGGCCCGCTCAGGGCGTGCCCCCAATGGAAGCGTGCCCAGCCGGTCCAGTGGGTGAGGCGCGTGCGTTGAACCGGGGCGCCGGCCGGAGGCGTGATGGTGGCGTCCACCGCTACCAGCGACAGCGGCTCGTGGGCCTGATCGTGCGCCAGGACGTACCAGCGCGCCTGGGTCCTGCCGTAGGGGTCCATGACGGTCTGGAACTGGATGTCGCCAATGTGCATCTCGGGCACCAGGTCGAGGCCGATGATCACCGGATCATGGTCCGCCGAGCGATACGCGTCGGGCGCGTAGAGCGCGTCCTGCGGGTCAAGCTTGTAGTCCATGTCGTAGTTGATCAGGTCGGACTCGTCGGCGTTGATGTGCCAGGTCGTCAATCCCGTCACCTGGCCAACCAGGCTCGCGCTGGGCATGGAGTAGTCGAGGTAGCCCAGCTGCCCGTCGTACAGGTAGCTGTAGGCGTACTCGCCCTGATAGGCGGACACCAGGTCGGTGTAGCCGCCCGCCAGGAGCACGTCGATCGGGTCTTCCTTGTCGTACGAGTTCAGGTCGCCGACGATCAGGGCATCGGCGTCGCCGCTGCCGGTGGGATCGGCCGCCAGCCAGTCGACCAGCGCTTCAGCCGCGTGCATGCGCGTCAGGTTGCAGTTGCCAGCCCCGTCGCCGAGGTCGGGATCGCCCACGTCGTTGCAGTCTGACCCCTTCGACTTCAGGTGGTTGACGGCCACCGTGAAGACGGCACCGGTCGCGTTCTCCTGGAACGACTGCGCCAGCACCGGCCGGTTCTTGGTGTCCAGGAACCGGGGGTCCACCGACGAGTCGAGGACCGCGTAGGCGCCCAGAGGAGTCACCGAGGCGGGCTTGTAGATGAGGGCGACCCGGATGGCGTCGGTGCCGATGGCGCCGCTGGCGATGTAGTCGTAGGTCCCAGCCCCCATCACGGTGTTGATGCCGCTCACGAGGTCGGCCGTTGGCACGTCACCGGGATAGTTCTCAATCTCGACCAGCCCGACCACGTCGGCGTTCATGGTCACCAGCGCAGGGATGATCTTGTTGCGCTGTCTCTCGAACTCCTCGACGGTGTCGGCACCGCGGCACTCCAGGTTGCCGTTGGGGCCGCAGATCGGTTGTCCCGTGTCAATGGTGGTGAAGTAGTTGAGCAGGTTAAAGCTCGCAACCTTCAGGCTGCCGCCCACGTCGTCCGGAGTTGGCGGGCGGACATTGACCGGGGTGTAGGTGGCACCCTGCACCGGCTGGATCCGGTAGAGGTTGAAGCTATAGTCCAGCACGCCGGTGACGTTCGTCAGGGCGTCGCCACCCCGGAAGAGGTTGCTCATGTCAAAGACGGCGCCATTGGGATGCAGGGCGGGATCGGGGTTCTGCACGGTGCGCCCGTCGTCGAGGGTGATGCGCTTGAGCGCGTTCAGTGCCGCCAGTGCCGCCTGCTCAGGCGAGCCGGGCTCATAGACGGCCGTCGGCGTGTTCTGGCGGGCGTCGGTGAGCACCATCTCGTTGTACCGGTCAAAGTTAAAGTACTCGGAGATGTACAGCGCATCGGGGAAGGTGACGAGCATGCCCTCGTACGGCTCGTATTCGTCCACCGTCACCTGGGGCAGGGTGATGGGGGTAGGGAGGATGCTGTTGCCGCTCGAGCAGAGCCAGACCTGGCTGGCAGTGACCTCGGTCATGCCGTTGTACTCGGACACAACGCCGCGCACCCGCACCGCATCGCCAACGGCGACGTCGATGGTGTTCGCCGAGTAGTAGACGAACACGCCATCCGAGGTCGTGGCAAGGCCGTCGCCGGTGGGGTCCTGGACGTGGAAGCCGTTCAGGTCGCCGTTGTCCGAGATGCCGTTGTTCTGGAAGTCGCCGACCACGACGCCCTCGAGCGCAACCTCGGTGCCGACCAGCGGGCTGTCCATCCCGCTGCCCTGGATGTCGTAGATGAAGGTGTAGGGGTCGCCGCACTGCTCGGGCGGCGCCACGTAGACCTGGTTGGGTGCGCCGGGCGTGTTGTAGGCTTCGCCGGGGCCGAGCGTGCCCGGGTAGCCGGGGATGCCCGCCAGGTCAAAGTCGTTGCGGACCCAGTCGGCGGTGGTGTCGGTGTCTGTGCCGTCAGGGTAGCGCGAGGCGCCGCCGGGCATGTAAGGCAGGCCGTCGTAGTAGGCAACCAGGACGGTGAGGCTGTAGGAGAGGTCGCCGGTTCCGCCGTCGTTGGCGGCTAGGTCGTCCGCTATCTCCGTCCAGGGAGTGACGTCCAGGACGCCGTCGTCGTCGGTGTCAAGGTCCTGACCGGCACTTCCGGTAAAGTCCTTCACGAGCAGCAGGGTGATGCTGCCGTTTTCGAGGGTATCAGCCGCGAGGCTGGCGAGCCAGAAGCCGGCGGCATCGGTGGTGCCGACCGGGATGACCTCGTCGACCGTGCCCATGGCGCTGTTGCTGTCGCCCTCGATCTCGAGGATGGTGTAGGCGGAGTAGTCGGTGCTGGGTGAGGCATACACCTCCACAAACTCAAAGTCGACCCCAGTGGTACTGGCGGAGTATTCGTTGATGACGGGGCCTTCAATGGCCGGAGGGACCAGCTGGTTTGGCAATCCCGGCGTGTTGTAGGCTTCGCCGAAGATGGGCGTGCCGTCATAGCCGGGAATACCCGCCAGGTCAAAGTCGTTGCGGAACCAGTCGGCAGTGGTATCGGTGTCGGTGCCGTCAGGGTAGCGCGAAGCGCCTCCGGGTGCGAAGGGCAGCCCGTCGTAGCCGACCGTGAGGACGGTGCTGGCGTAGGTGAGGTCGCCCGCTCCGCCGTCATTCACTGCCACGTCGTCGGTCAGCTCGGTCCAGGGGGTGACGTCCAGGACACCGTCGTCGTCGGTGTCCAGGTCTTGACCGGGGGAACCGGCAAAGTCCTTGACGAGGAGCAGGCTGATGGTGCCGTTCTCGAGCGCGTTCGAGGCGAGGTTGCCGAGCCAGAAGCCGGCGGCGTCGGTGAGGCCGACAGGGATGACCTCGTCAACGGTGCCGAATGTGCTGCCGCTGTCGCCCTCGAGCTCGAGGATTGCGTAGGCGGAGTAGTCGGTGTCCGGCGACCCATAGACCTCGACCCACTCGACGTCGGTCCCGGCCGTGCTGGCGGAGAACTCGTTGATGACGGGGTCCGCTATGGGCGACGCCACCAGCTGGTTCGGTGTCCCGGGCGTGTTGTAGGCTTCGCCGAAGATGGGCGTGCCTTCATAGCCGGGGATGCCTGCTAGGTCAAAGTCGTTGCGGAACCAGTCGGCAGTGGTGTCGGTGTCTGCGCCGTCAGGGTAGCGCGAAGCGCCTCCGGGTGCGAAGGGCAGCCCGTCGTAGCCGACTGTGAGGACGGTGCTGGCGTAGGTGAGGTCGCCGGCTCCGCCGTCATTGACGGCCACATCGTCGGTCAGCTCGGTCCAGGGGGTGACGTCCAAGACACCGTCGTCGTCGGTGTCCAGGTCCTGGCCGGGGGAACCGGAGAAGTCCTTGACGAGGAGGAGGCTGATGGTGCCGTTCTCGAGCGCGTTCGAGGCGAGGTTGCCGAGCCAGAAGCCGGCGGCGTCGGTGAGGCCGACAGGGATGACCTCGTCTACGGTGCCGAATGTGCTGCCGCTGTCGCCCTCGAGCTCGAGGATCGTGTAGGCGGAGTAGTCGGTGTCCGGGGACCCATAGACCTCGACCCACTCGACGTCGGTCCCGGCCGTGCTGGCGGAGAACTCGTTCAGGACCGGGTCGACCAGCGTCTCGCAGGCATCGCCGATGCCGTCGCCGTCGCCGTCTTCCTGGCCAGGGTTGTAGACGTAGGGGCAGTTGTCGACGTCACCGCAGATCCCATCGCCGTCCATGTCGTTCTCTGGGTCGAGCGGGCACGCGTCGCAGGCATCACCGATCCCGTCGCCATCCGCGTCTTCCTGCAGGGGGTTGTAGACGGTGGGGCAGTTGTCGGTGTCGTCTGGAATCCCATCCCCGTCCCCATCTGGTGGGGGGGTCCCAAAACTTTGGCCGAGGTTGACTGCGCCGAAGGTGTCATCGGCCGGCGCCTGCCAGGCAAAGTCCTCGTACACCGTGCCAGCCCCGGACAACTGGAGTGAGTAGCCTACGGGCGTCGCTGACGACTCGGCCACGCCGATGTCGATGCTGGCGAGACCGAGCGCAGGCCCATTGGTCGCGGTACAGGTCCCTTCATAGCTGAGGAACTGGATGACTGCGCCGCCGGCGTCGACCAGAGCCATGCCGTCGGGAGCGCCGTTCTGGATGCCGTCGACGGGGTAGCTGAGATAGACGGCGCCGTACCCCGCTTGGAGGTCAGGGATCGAGCCGCTGAGGTAGTCGGTATCGTAGACGACGCATCCATTGCCGTTGTAGAGCACCAGGCTCCAGCCGGTCAGGTCGGTCCCGGCAGGCCCTGCGACTTCGATGGCCTCGCCGGCGTCGGTGCCGGTATTGTCGTAGTGGATCTCGTTGATAAAGACGGGGGTCGATGTCAGCGCGGCTGCTCGCCCGGCGCCCGTGAGGGGCATGAGCGTGGTCACCATCGCCAAGATTACCAGGCCGGCCATGAGCCGGATCGAGCGTCCTCTCCTCTTCATTGTCGTACCATCCTTTCACATGCGTAGCGTCTCGATGGAGTTCTGCGATGACTGGTTCAGACTTCCGGCCCCTATTGCATCACCCCCTCTCCCACGGTACTAGTGTCAAGGCGCGGTTGGTGTTCTGGTATGCGCGGCTCAGCGCATGTCGTGATCCTGGATGGGTGCATTGTAGCATCGAGAAGGCGTGAGGGCAAGGCCGCGCCGTGTTGGCGACGGCAACCGAGCCGGTAGCCGGGCGCCAGGTGTGACCGCTCACTGCACGAGGCCGGGTTCTGGACGCACCCTTGATAGACACCGAGGGTGGCTCCTTGCGGAAACGGGCAGCCCGTGCTATCATCAGCGACGACTCAGTGTGCCGGAGCATTTGGCAGAAGGGGGACTCTATGGAATTCACTCGCCAACAGCTTTACCTGCTCATCAACTCGCCCAAGCCTCTGTGGCTGGTGCGCGCCGATCTCAGCGAGGCCGACCTGCGCTGGGCGAACCTCTACAAGGCGAACGCTGTGCGTGCCAACCTGAGCGGCGCCGACCTCCGGTGGGCGAACGCCTCCGAGGCCGAGGTCAGCGGGGCCGATCTGACCAGGGCCAACCTGACCGGGGCCGAGATGAGCGGAGTCCACCTGAGCTGGAGCAACCTGACCGGCGCTGTCCTGAAGGGAGCGCGCCTGCATGGCGCCCAAATGATCTGCGCCAGGCTGAACGGCTGTGACCTGGAAGGCGCCGACCTGAGCGATGCCAATCTCAGCCGGGCTGTGCTGCGGGGTGCCAAGCTGGCGCAGGCCAACCTAAAGGGGGCCGACCTGCGCGGGGTGGACCTCACTGGGGCAGAGGTGACCGAGCAGCAGCTGGCCCAGGCGAAGGCCACGGCGGGCGCTGTGCTGCCGGGGACGAAGGCGGGAGCAGCGTCGTCTGGTCAGGATACGAGCGGCGTCCAATCCGCTCCCCCTCCCGAGGCAAGCTTGCCACCGGCCGGCGTCGAGCCCGAAGGGGTTGCGGCTGAGGAGACGGCAGCGGCTGCGCTGGACCAGGCGAAGGCGGCTGAAGCGGAGCCGCAGGCCGGGGCCGCAGCGGAAGAACCGGCAGTCGAGCCGGCAGGGGAGGATGCCGCAACCGAGGCCGAAGAGGTGGCAGTCGCTGCGGCTGAGGACCTGCCGGAGGTTACGCCCGCTGCGGGCAGCGAGGAGCAGTCCGCTGCCCCGGCTGAGGGGCAGGCACCTGCGGCAGCCGAGGAGCCGGCTGCGGCCCAGGTGGAGGAGCAGGCAGTGGCTGTGCCCGAGGAGCCGGCCGGTGCTGCTGCCGAGGTGGAAGCCCCAACAGCAGACGAGGAGCAGGCTCAGGAGCCGGAGAGCCAGGCGGAGGTGCCGGATGAGGGTACGGCTGGCGAGCCTCTGGCCGAGGAGATTGCTCCTCCTGTAGCCAAGGACCCGGCGGATGAGGCGCTGGAGGGCGGTGGCGACGCCGACGAGGCAGGGGAGACCGGCCACGCGATCCCATGACCAAGATCGAGTCGTACCGAGCCACCCTCCGTACGCTGACTGATTGGGACGCCTACCTGCTCGAGGGTTCGTGTCTCCCCGGCCCGCGGGCCAACCTGGAGCTGGCGCAGGCACTCGCGCTGGAGGGCGACGAAGACCTCTTTCTGCGCTATGTGGCCGCGGGGCCGGAAGAGGCCGGCACGAACACGCCGCACGTCTTCCTGGTTGTGTGTGGTGTGCTTGGGCTGGGAAGGCTGCTGGCGAAGGGTGATGGGTCCCACATCGCCAGGCTGCGGGGCCTCGCCTCGGACCCCCTCTGGCGCGTGCGAGAAGCCGTCGCAATGGCGCTGCAGACCTGGGGGGACTCGGATTTGCCTGCCTTGCAGCAGGAAATGCGGCTGTGGAGCAAGGGCACGCTGTTGGAGCAACGGGCAGCCGCTGCTGCTCTCGCTGAGCCTCGCCTCCTGAGAAGCGCCGGGCACGCGCTGCAGCTGCTCGACATCCTCGATGACATCACGGCGTCGATTTCCGCGCGGGTCGACCGGCGGTGCGAAGAGTTCCGGATCCTGCGCCAGGCCCTGGGCTATTGCTGGAGTGTCGCGGTGGCGGCGCTACCCGACGCGGGCAAGCGCAGGATGGAACAGTGGTTCCAGTGCGACGACGCCGATGTGCGCTGGATCATGCGGGAGAACCTATCGAAGAAACGCCTGGCCCGGCTTGATGTAGCCTGGGTCGAGCGCAGCAGGGCGGCGGTGCAGGGGAGCTGAGCCCGACCGGGCGAGTCTGGCTCAGCCGCCGCCGATGATGTGGATCACTTTGACAGAGTCACCGTCGGCCAGTGGCTGACCGTCGTAGTCGCCGGGTGGGATGAGAAGCCCGTTGATCGACACGACGACCACCGTGTGGGTAAAGCCCAGCGAAGCCAGGGTGTCTCGAACGGTCAATCCTGGCTTCCATTCCAGCTCCCACCTGTCATTGACGGTTATCACGTTCGCCTCGCAGTGCGGGGCGTGGGGCGAAACCAGACCCCAACGCCCCGCCTTTGGCTCTGCTAGTCCCCGGTCGCCGCGTGCTGCTCGATCAGCCGGACAACCTCGGGAATGTCGATGCCCAACGATCGCGCAGTCTCGAGCGTGGGGACGCCGTCCCGGTCCCATCCGCGCCGTGCGTAGACGGCGTCGATGAGCTTTTCGTACTGCTCCTCGCGGTAGCGGCGAAGCGCGAGCCGCTTTTCGGATGTGGTGAGCCCCTCCGGATCAAGGCCGACCTGGGCACGCAGCTGCCCGTCGTAGCGCTCTGCGCGGCTCTCGTATTCGGTGTCCGTGACCGGGCCGGCGGAGCGATAGGGGATGGCATCGTGATCGCGCGTGCCGAACCCCATCTTGAGGTTGAAGAGGCGCTGGAAGTTGTAGACAACTTCGGACAGCCGGACCAGATCATCGCCGGTCTTGACGTCCGTGCGGCCCGTCATGGCCGTGAACAGCTGAACATAATTGTCGACGTGCTCGGGCACCTTGGCAGCGTCCATGCCCTGGTAGCGCGTCCTGTTGTCACCCGGCTCGACGTCGTTCCACGGCAGCTTGCACAGCCCATTGATGCCGAACCAGGTGCGCCACATCGGGAAGTAGTGCAGTGCTTCCGCCTTGTCCTCGAAGGTCGGAATCTGATTGTTCACCGCATCCATGAAGATGAGCCAAGCCTCGTCGTGCTGGGGGCCCTTGTTGGCCAGCCCGTAGCCACCCTGCTGGGCAAGCGACTCCTTGGTGACGTACTCGCTGTACTCGAGGCCCTTGGCCTCCATTCCGATGTCCTGGAGGAACGCAGGGTCCGCACCATACTGCCGGGCAAAGATCTCTTTCATGCGGCGGATGCCCTGGCCGGCAATGCACCCGAAGCCCTCGCCGCGGCCCATCTGGTGCAGAAGCTCGAGCATGGCATCGCCGTTGCCGAAATGGAGGTCCAGACCGCCCGTGATCTCCTTGTTGAGGACACCTGCCTCAAAGCACTCCATGACAAAGGCCACGCCCGTCCCGAATGAGATGGTGTCTATGCCATAGGCGTCGCAGTAGAAGTTGGCTTCGAGGACGGCATGCGCATCCCAGATGCCGCAGTTGGCGCCGATGCCGGCTACGGTCTCGTATTCAGGTCCATCGACGGTCACACTCTGTCCTTTGAGGGGCCCGCTGCGCAGCTCGAGCCCGGTCGCGACCTTGGCACAGGCCAGCGTGCAGCCGTACCAGCAGCCGTCCGGAGCGCTGTAGTCAAAGTACTTCTGAAAGTGCTCGGAGTAGATGTGGTGTGCGTCCGGATGTGCGCCGTAGCGGAAGTTGTGCACCGGCAGGATATCGTAGTCGTTCATGATCTTGGTTAGGTGGTTGGTGCCATCGAGCCGCATCGTGAACATGATTGGGTCGCGCTCATAGATCTCCCGGTGCATCTTGGCACCGGTACGCTGGATCTGGTCGAGGTCGGCGGGGCCGTTGCTGTCCCCCTTGAGGCCAGTGTACTTCACGACAAGTGCCTTGATGCGTTTTTTACGAAGAACCGTGCCGATCCCGCCGCGCCCCGCCTGCTTGAGCCGGGCCAGCTGGCGTCTGGGGTCCCAGAAGGAGAAGTTGAGGCAGCCGATCAGGGTATGCTCCGAGCCGACGCCGGCCGAGACGGAGGTGATTCCCTGCTTCTCCGCAGGGCTCTGGGCGAACACGGCGACCATCTCCTCGGCGATCTCGTTGCTGTTCACCGACTCTTCGGGCGCGGCGAGGATCTGGATCACGCCTTGGTTGCCGTCGATGAAGACGATGACTTCCTCAGGAGCGATGCCTTGAACCTCGATGGCGTCAAAGCCCGCGAACTTGAGCAGAGGCCCGAAGTAGCCGCCCACGTTGCTGTCGACAACGGTATGGGTGAGGGGTGAGATGGTGGCGGCAATGGACTTGCCGGTGCCGGGGTACTGCGTGATGCCGCCGATCGGACCGCTGGAAATCACAATCTCGTTCTCCGGGCTGTCCCACCGGGTCGCGCCCGTCACGGCGTTCCACAGCAGCCAGAGGTCGAATCCGCGCCCTCCGATGAAGGTATCTCGCATCCAGTCGTCAACGGGCTTGATAGAGACCTGGCTGGCGGAGACATCGACGTGCAGGGTACGTCCCGCATATCCCCTGCTGACGGGCTGTGGCTCGTAGCGAAGCGCGGCCAGAACGCGGTGGGCGGACTGAATGGCCTCGACGCGTTCCTTGGGTGTCTGGGGTGCAAACATGCCTTCTACCTCTTCCTAGAGTTCCTGGATGCTCAGTGCACCGGCCGGGCACTCCTTTGCGCAGAGGCCGCAGGCGATGCACTTGATTGGCTCGACGTGGTCGGGATGGTAGTACATGGTCAGCGTTGGGCAGAAGCCGACGCACGAGAGGCACCCCACACACAGGTCCTTCTTGAGCCGTACGACCCCGGTCTTGTCTCGAGACAGGGCCTGCGTCGGACAGACCTCGATGCACTGGCCGCATTGATTGCAGACGGCCATCGCCCAGTCGGCATTGCCGAGGCTGTCGATGCGAATGGACGACTTGCCGCGGTTGATCCCCTTGTACCAGGCCTGCGAGCAGACATCCTCGCAGAGCCGGCAGCCGATGCAGAGCTTGTCGTTCGTTACCAAGACCTTCACACTGCTACCCTCACCGAATCATTATGGATGGGCCGATGCCTGCCTTGGAGCAGATGCACATGCTACAGGGGGCAGCCAGCGAGGCCGGCTGCCGCCGGGCCAGCATCCTATCACAGGGCGGAACGGCTGTCAAGCAAACACAGCCAGTCCGGCGCGCTGTTCCTGCGCCGGACTGGCAAGGGGCGTGGTGGCTGGCAGGCGGTTGTCGCCAGCGTCCTAGTTCGCCAGATAACCGTGGGCGTAGATAACCTTGTTCTCCAGGATGCGCACGGTCTTGTAGATCGCCAGCTGCCCGGGGTCCGTCAAGTCCACGTGGTCGGGAGTGAATTCCTCCATGCCCGCTACAGCATCGTAGAGTGCCAGGTAGGCGCGCCCTACGCCGGTGCTGTCATCGCGCTGCTCGATGATGCGGATGGCCTCGTTCTGTGCGAGATCTAGTGGGTCTGCGATGGCCGAATCGAGCCCAGTCGCGAGCAACATCACCAGATAGGTGCGATTGAGGAGGCTCCGGCCCTCGGGCGGCACGCTGTTGGAGATGTTGGAAAGACCAACCGTGGTCATGGGAGATGGGTCCCAGAGCATCTTGAAGGAGCGGATGGCGTTGATGGTCTCGGGTCCGTGATCCTGGCAGCCGTTGACGGTTAGCACCAGCGGATCCAGGTAGATGTTGTGCATCGGGATGCCCAACTCCTCGGCCTTGGGGATGAGGATCTCCATCGCCAGCTGGACGCGCCCGTCGGCTGTGGCGGGGATGTTCTTGTCCATCGCCAGGGCGATGATCTTGGCGCCGTACTCGGCGGCAAGCGGCATCGTCACATTGAGCCGGTCGGGGTCCGCTGATGTGGAGTTGATCATGGCGGTGATGCCCAGCTCCCGGCACTTTTTCAGGCCTGCCTCGATGGCAGCTGCGTTGGTTGTATCGAGCGAGAGCGGAACGGGTCCTATCTCTTCGCAGATCTCGTCGATCAGCCAGGGCATGACCTCGACGCCGTCCTTCTTGCGCGGGCCGATGTTGACGTCCACCATGCTGGCGCCATGCTCAACCTGGGCGCGCGCCGACTGCCTGATGTAAGTGGCATCGTGGTTGGCGATGGCTTCTTTGACCCTGGGTGACAGAATCTGGATGTTTTCACCTATGATGTACATTTCGTTTCGCCTCCTTGGTGTCTTCGCGGAAAGTCTCAGTCTACTGCCGGGCAGGCTGCTTCTCGAGCAGCCGCATGACAGAGGGAAAGGAAGAGAGGTCTGTGTGTGGCAAGAAGAGGGCAGACATGAACTCGTGGTAGAATGTGTTGTCAGCCGATAGCTCGAGATAGGTCATCTTGCGGGCCAGGTCGCACATCTCGCGGCGCATTTGCCTTGAGACCAGGGAGAAAAAGGCGCCAAGGGCAGATGTGTTGCCAAGGTATCGGAAGCGATCCCAAGGCATGTCTGGCAGCAGGCCTATCTGGATCGCCTTCTCGATGTTGATGTACTGCCCAAAGGCACCCGCAATGAGCACCTGCTCGACGTCCGCCAACTCCAAGCCCACACTGCGCACAAGGACGGAAAAGCCGGCGTAGATCGCACCCTTCGTGCGGAGGAGGTTCTCGATGTCGACCTCCGTGATCACAATGTCCGACCCGCTGGCGGACTGGTCGGCCCAAGCGATCACATACTCGCCACCATGGTCCCCGACCCGGACGCGAGGGGTGGGCAAGTCCCGCTTGACCTTTCCGGCTTTGTCGATCACGCCAGTGATGAACAGCTCGGCCAACAGGCCAATCATGCCAGACCCGCAGACGCCTCGAGGCGGCAACTGGCCGATCGTCTGGTAGGTGGGCTCGAACGTGCGGTGGTCGATCCAGATCTCCTCGATCGCACCGGCGGTGGCACGCATGCCGTGCCGGACACCGCTGCCCTCAAAGGCCGGCCCGGCGGACGCAGCGCATGTGAGGAGCCAATCCTGGTTGCCGAGCACTATCTCACCGTTGGTTCCCACATCGATGAAGAGCGTCAGCGCGTCGGTCTTGTGAATGCCCGACGCCAGGACTCCGGCCGTGATGTCGGCGCCGACGTAAGCGCCCACCACCGGCAGACAGTCGACTGTTGCCTGGGGGTTGATGTTGAGGCCCACCTCCTTGGCAGTGATGGGAATCGGCTGGCTGATGGTAGGAATGAAGGGCATCTCGCGGATGTAGCGGGGGTCGATCTCGAGAAAGAGCTGAATCATCGTCGTGTTGCCGGCGACCACGGCCTTGGTGATCTGGCGGCTTGGGACCTGATTGCGCGACGTGAGCTCCTCCAGGAGCCCGTTGAGCGTCTTGACCACCAGCCTCTGAAGGCGCTGGAGCCCGTCTCGTTTCTGCGAGAAGAGGATGCGCGAGATGACGTCCTCACCGGCCGATATCTGCGCGTTGTAGGCGGAGGCGCGGTCGAGGACCCGACCTCTCTTGAGATCGACGAGATAGATCACGTTGGAGGTGGTGCCGATGTCGATGGCTACCCCATAGCAGCGGTCGGTCTGCTTTCCAGGCAGGACGTCAATGAGCCTGGGAGACAGGGTGGGGGTCAGCAGCTGGTCGCCCATCTCCAGGACGGCCGTCACGTCCCAGTCGGCCTCGCGCAGGTCGCGGCTCAGGTAGCGAAGGCTTGACAGGTCGCAAGTCACATTGTGAAGGCGGTGCTGGAGCGCAAGCTCACGCGTCAGGCGATCCCAATCGGTGGTCTGATCGGAGAGGCTGGGCGGTGGTATGGCTAGGTGGACACGCCGAGTGCTGGGATCGAGGGCCCCGCCGAACTCGGCTGCGAGCGCGACCCTCTCAGCACCCACAGGCTTGGTGACGAACTCGAGGTCGGTCTTGTCCTGCTCGGGCACGAGAACAACGGCGTCGCCCTTGACGACAGACTGGCAGCCGAGCACCCAGCCCTCGGCCTCCTCATCCGGGGAGATGCGGGCGCCGCTGCGATGGCTGATGGAGCCGCTCTCCACCTTGACGCGACAGCGGCCACAGCGGCCCTGCCCACCGCAGGGCAGGTTGAGCACGACCCCTGCCTGCACGGCAGCATCGGCCAACAGTGTGCCGATCTCGACCTGTGCAGTATGGCCAGAGGGGTGGAAGTGAACACTGGCTAGTGGGGCGTGCTCGCTGGCTGTGTCTACCATCGATCCCCTACCGCCTTCGGAGGAAGGTCGCAGCTCGCGGGAGGCTCGCCGGCGGATTCGCCGGTCCAAGCCTCCCGCACAGCGGCTACTTCCAAGTCTTCAGGTAGGCCGGGATATCGACAGCTTCCCGCGGACCCACCTGGATCTCCCAGCCTGGCAGTGCCTCCTCCAGCTCACCCGAGAGGACGGAGACATGTCCAGGGAGAGTGATCTTCTTGTGGGCGAGCCTGTCGGCGATGCCCGAGGACTTGACACCTTTGGCGATGGTGTCTGCGTCGAACTTGCCGGCTGCCCAAGCCGTGAGCACGCTGAGGCCCTCGGCGTCGCAGATGAGCAGCCAGGCGGGCATGCCGCAGCCGTCGAGCTCGCCGGCCACGCTGAAGTAGGTCAGCGAGAAGTTGGTGGTGACCAGAAGCGGCGAGGCTGCCGTGGGGCTGTTGAACTCGCGCAGGCCCGGCTCCACAGAGATGGGCTTCTGCGGATCGGTGTAGATGTTCAGCCGGAGAGTGAGAAGAGGATACGCAACCGCAGGATCGAAGTGATCCACCACCACGATGCCAGCGTACTTGGCAATATACTGCGCCGCGGCCACGATCTCTTCATCCTCAGTGTCGGCCACCTCACAGGGGAAGGCGATGATCGGGAACCCAAGCGGGCGGAAGTTCTTCTTCAGCGCCAGCCGGCGGAGCTGGGTCAGCTGCATGAGGGACGTACCAAGATCGCGGCTACCCGGATCAAGGACCAAGTCGGCGATCCCGGCATCCCCGAGCTTCTTGGTCAGGTCTGCCAGCTCGTCCAGCCCGTCCTTGCTCCGGACCGCCAACGGTGCGCCGGACCCTTTTGCCACCGCCGCCATGGCCTCCCAGTTGTCGGAGGTGGCGGCATAGAGGAGGGGCTTCTGACCCGCATCGGCGGCTAGTCCCGCCTTCAGGACATCGGCGTCCGCGGCCATGAGCACGAACGGCAGGTCCGTCTTGGCGCGAGCGGCCCGTATCGCCCCGGCAAAGGTGGCAGCATCGCCGGACGCGTTCACGATCGCGATGGCTCCGAATGTCATCTGGAAGCCGACGCGCTCGACGCTGTAGGCATTGACCGCGTCAATCCTGGCGGCGGCGGCGCCTGCCGGTTCCGTATCCTTTATGCGCAGAGCGAGGGCAGGCTTGTTGAAGAAGGTCTTTTCGTGCCGGAAGAGGACCGTCTCGTTTCCGACCTGGAACTCGCGCGCTCCAGTGCCGAGCTTGATAAGGCGGATGGGAGGGGCGGCCGCAGCGGACAGAGCCTCTTTGGCCTCAGGCGAAACGTAGGGGCATGTGTCGAGCTCCACCTGCTTGGCCGCCAGTTTCATGGCAAAGGCGAGGCAGGTTGGGAAGCCGCACTCCTTGCAGTTGGTTTTTGGCAATAGCTTGTAGACTTCGAGTCCCGAAAGAGCCATCTTGGCTTACCTCCTCCTAGTGCGCCATCAGCCGGTTGATTGTGCCACGGATGACGCCAATCACATGAGGGTGCCGCAGGACTACCATATCCGCACCCGACTCCAGCAGTGCCGTCGCAGTGACGGTCTCCCAGGCGATTCCGCGCTTGGCTATGTCGCCCCATTGTGCCGGGACGCCCTTGGCCGTCCGGGACTCTTTCTGGCGCCAGCTCTCCTCGCCGACGAAACAGATCATCGGCTGCTGAGTCATGCCATCTCCCGTCAAGGCGGCGAGGCGCAGGCGCTCCATCACCGAGTAGGTGTACTCGAGCCCGTAGCCCAACGCACCGGTGGTCGGATCCATAAGCACGCGATCTAGCGGCATGCGCATGTCGCTTATGAGGATGTTGAGCTGCTTGGCGAGGTTAACGTCGATAGGGGTGCTCGCAATCACGAGCTGGCCGTGTGCCAGCGCGGCCGCGACGATGGTGCGGTAGTTCTTGTCCTCACAGAGGCCTAGCGCCAGGCGCTCACCGGGTGCGGCCTCGGCTACGGCGACCAGCAGCTCGTTGTCTGCCTCCGCTTGCCCTGGGCCCCGGACGATGAGCGGCAGGCCTGTCGCAGAGAGCACCGCCTTGACTGTGGCAGCCGCATGAGCTGGCGTGGCCTTGTTGCCATCGGCGTCGGTCGCTCGCAGGCGGAGCATGATCACGTCAGCCCCCAGTTCCTCTGCCTTCCGGGCCCAGGAGGCAGGATCCCTGAGAGCGTCTCCCCAGACGTCCTGCAGAACTGGGGACCAATCTGCGGGGAATGCGTTTTGGACCTCGACTCCTATGACCGGGGCGTGGGGCATCGCGCCTTCGAAGTGCAGGAACGGCAAGGTGGTCTCGCCACCGACCGTGACTGCGCGCGACCGGGTGCCGCCCTGAGGTGCGGTCGCGCCTAAGGTGACCTCCCTGATGGTACCCGTCCACTTTTCCTTTGGAATCTCAACTGCCGGCATACGTCCTCCTTTCAGTCTTCGATAGCTTGACCGGGAAGCGCCTCGCACCGGCCGGTGCCTTGGGTGGCAGGCTCTTTCCGGAATAGCCGACAGCAAGAGAGGCGAGCCATCTCTTGCTGCCGGTCCGTCTACTCTCCTACCTGTCGGCCCTCAGGCGTGGCAGTTCTCCGTGAGCAGCGGCCTTCGGAAGGTGTCGTCTCACCGTCTCCTACATCAAGGGGTCCATCGCCAGCGCGGGATGCCCCGTTTGCTCGAGGTAGGCCAGAACCTCCTCTTCCGTGGTCGCCACGGTCTCGTCGGCGATCTTGTCGATCAGGTCTGGGTCACCGGCCAGGGTGGCTGCTTCCCGTAGTTCATCAGCCATGGTTCGCTTCAGGAAACTGGACATCCAGACGATACGCTGGAGCCCGCCATCGGCACGGATGAACTTTTTGCTGGCGATGAAGTACTTGCCATGACCCATCACGCCAGGAGTCTGGAGGCCGCCGCCCGCCATTCCGGCGAGTGTAGAGAAGGTCATTCCGGCGGGGGTCATGCTCGGATCCTCCCGGCTTACGACCATGAAGCCGTTGCAGAGGGGAAGGATCATCATGATGCACTCGAAGCACCCGCAGGATGTCATGGGAGTCTCCATGATCGAGTACATGGTGACGGTTTCGATGGCACCGTGCGAGGCCTGATTGACAAAATCGTTGACCTTGTCGTAGACCCCGCGCCACTCGTCCAGCGCGCGACCCTTTTGGATGGGCTGGTTCGGCCCGGTGGCGTTGATCTGGTAGCTCGCCTTGCAGTCGAGCCAGTTGTAGGCTCCGCAGAGGCCCAAGCGCTCCGGGCTCACGACGCAGACGTGGTTCGGCGCAAAGCTCTGGCAGAGGGTGCAGGAGTAGAACTCGTCGACTGCCTCGTCGGTCATGGCAGCGAGGCGCTTGTTGCGGTAGTCGTAGGCAGCCCGCGCCCGCTCCAGCCACTCGGCGTGCAGTGCTTTGTCGGTGATGATCCGGACCTGTACCTTGTCGACAATGGCACCAAAGTCGGCCATCAGGCGTGCGTAGAGGATCTCGCCAAAGTGCTTGAGGCTGAAGCCCTTCTCCGCCGCAGCCTTGGAGATGCGGATCCAGGCGATGTCGCGCTGGCCGATATGCTGGATGCCGCTGGCGCCGTTCACGAGGTAGTGAATCTGGCGCTCGAGAACCGGTTCAAAGTCCTCCTGCATCTTGCGGCCGGCTACCTCGACAATGATGCCGAGGTCCATCGCAGCACCCTGTGCGGCTTCGGTCGAGTCCGGGCCAATGATCTCGATCTTGTGGTCCTCCACCTGGTCGAGGTCGACCATCCGAAGGTACTCGAAGGCGCGCGAGTACTTGCCGCCAAACTCGACGCGCATGTCTTCCTTGCGCACCCGCTCCCCTTCGAAGGCAGAGCCATACGGTACTGGGATCGGGATGTCGGTGACCTTGATCTTGACCCCACGAACTTCGATCGCCTTCTGGACGAAGCGCGCGGCCCTTTCGGCGTCATCGGCGCCCTCGATGTCGTCCCATGGCATGGAGATGACGTGCTCGTACTGGGTGATGCCCGTGGGCCGGATTTCGGGAATGATGGTGTCTGCCAGTACGGGGAAACCGTACGTGATCGCCCCGGCGGCCGTCGCGTACTTGAGATCGTCTACTTCACCCAGCGCCACCGCAAAAGCGAACACGCGGTACTTGTTGTACAGCAAAATGTCGCGCGCCTGGCCGCCCTTCATGCCGCCGAACGTCAGCGCCGAGCGAGACGCGAAGCCAAGCGGGTAGACGGTCGAGATGGTATCGAGCCCGAAGGGAACGATGTAGGTGTCGTACCCCATCTCAACGCCCTCCTCCATGAGCTGGTGAATGATGCTCCGGCCATTCACGTTCCCGCTCAGGAAGATCAGGATATTGCGCATCTGGAGTTGGCGCACGAGCTCAACGGCGGCCTGGTTTGTCCGAGCACAGCCGATGATTGCGGCAAAGCCGGGCATGCGGCCATCGACGAGCTGTATGCCCCAGCTGCGCAGTTGGATATCGTCGATGGGGCCGTTCAGGTACCCGTCGCCCGGCGCGCTGGATCCGGTGAGCTGCAAGCCAGGCAGCTTCTGGGGTTCCTGCCCATAGGCGAACCGGATGCCCATGATGCCTTCCTCGGCAAGCAGTGTGGCAACGCCGGCATCGAGCGTCTCACCGAGATAGGGAAGCCAGTTCTTCTCCTCGGGAAGGCCGTGGATCAGTGTCCGGCAGTGGTCAAGGACCTGCCTGAGGCCACCGATGGTGCCGACTTCGAGACCTGTATAGCCGAGGATGGTCGGCAGGTAGTAAGCGGTGTTGGTGAACTGGATCTCTTTGTTCGGTCCGAGCTCCTGGATGGCTCTGTTCAGGAGCGCCTCGAACTCGTTGGTAATGAGGTTGGCGCCGCGCAGGGCCCGTGTCGCAATGTAGCGTGACATGGATGCCTTCTCCTTTATTCTGGGACTTGGGCGTACGCCTTGCGGCTGTACAGATTACGCTCTTCGGGCGAGGTTGCGAAGAAGGCCTCAAGGGGTGTGTCGCCACTTGCGCCATATCGCGAGGGATCGTACGCAGGAAGCCCAAGTGCCGCGCGCTTCTTGTCGATATGCTCGAGGCTCTTTTCCACCACAGTCTCCCACTTTTTGTGGAACTCGAGCTTGCCCCCGACTTTTCTCTCCCAGCCCTCTGAGATAAGCCGGGTCACCTCCTCACTGGCGGAGACCGGCGAGCCTACACCAAAGATGACGTAGGCACCCGAGGCCACGCAGTAGGTGCCGATGGCGATGGCTTTCTCGCACATGTACTCAGGGCAGAGGCCAACGGCTGGAATGTCATCAATGTCCTCTCCGAGACCGCCTTCCGTGGCAACCTCCGTGAGGACGGTGAGAATGCGGCTGTTGTCGACACAGGATCCCAGGTGGAGCACCGGAGGGATGCCAATCGCCTCGCAGACCTCACGGAGCCCTGCGCCTGCATGGCGCATCATCTCAGGGTCGAGGAATCCATGCTTGCCTGATGCATGGGCCGCGCAGCCCGTCACCACGACAAGGACATCGTTGGCGATGAGCTCGCGGACGGTGTTGATGATGCCCTCGTCCTGCGGAACGCGGGCGTTGTTGCAGCCGACGACTCCTGCCAGCCCACGGATCCTTCCTGCTATCACTGCATCGTTAAGGGGTCGGAACGAGCCCCGGTAGAAGCCTCCCTGCATGTATCGCAGGTATTCGTGCGAGAAGCCGGCGACGAGGTCACGCTTGTATCCGGGGATGTGTGTGGCACCCCGGTTTGGGTAGTTGTCGATTGCGCGGCGGACGATATCCTTGGCCGAGTCGAGTGCCTTGTGCTCGTCGAACTGCATGTGCAGGGCTCCGGGGATCTTGGCCTTGCGCGAGGTGGTGATCAGCTCGGTGTGAAAGTTCTGCGCGAGGCTGCCGAGCGCTTGCATGATGCACTGCACGTCGACGACCATTGCCTCGACGGCGCCGGTCATGATGGCGAGCTCCTGGTGAAGGAAGTTGCCGGCGGGCGCGATGCCGTGGCGCATCAGGATCTCGTTTGAGGTGCAGCAGATGCCGGCCAGGTTGATTCCCTTGGCTCCCTTGCTCTTGGCATAGGCGAGAAGCTCTGGATCCTGCGACGCAACGACGATCATCTCTGACAGCGTGGGCTCGTGGCCATGGATGATGATGTTTACCTCGTCGTCTTTGAGAACCCCCAGGTTCGCCTCGGACTGAACAGGGGCCGGTGTGCCGAATAGCACGTCTGAGATGTCTGTGGCGAGCATGGAGCCACCCCAGCCGTCGGCAAGAGACGTCCTCATGGCGTGGTCGAGGATATGTTCCGGCTCCAGGTCCACACCTTCGTGAGTGCGGTGAAGGGTCTCGACGATCTCCCGGTCGACGCCGCGCGGCATAATCCCGAGCTCGCGCCAGAGGGCCTGCCGCTTGGGCGTGGCACGCCGGGTGAGAATGATCTCTCCGCTCTGCTGGCCGAATTGCTCCAGGGCCTTCGTGCCAACGTCGAGAGCGATCTGTTCTTTGGGACGGCCCGCGGTTGGGATGCCCATGTGGCCTGCAAGTGCCCGCAGTTTGGCCTCATCGCGGATGCGGTACCCCTGTCCCTCGCCCTTGGCTACCGACAGAAGCGTCATGGCGAGGTCGCGGCCATGGTCGGAGTGGGCAGACGCACCGCCGGCCACCATGCGAGCGAAATTCCGTGCGGCTACCGTCGCCAGAGTGGCTCCGCAGACGCCAGCGGTGACTTTCCCCACCAGTCTGCAGGGGCCCATGGAGCAGATCTTGCAGCAGGCGCCTTCCTCTCCGATGGGGCAGGGCTTGACCTTTTCGGCTCGCTCGAATGCAGTCTCGAGCCCTTTCTCCTTCGCGACTTCCAGCATCTCAATGGCTGCCGGGTCGATGCTCTTGATGTCGGACATGCAGATTCCTCCTGTTGGGTCAGCTGCGGCCCGGCCGAAGCCGGTGGGCAGCCGTCTAGTACTTGCGATGGTCGCCTGATGCCTCAAGGTCACGGCGGTCGGTCACAGTGATGCGGTCCTGGAGCTGGAACCAGGCCGCTGCGTCGGCGATACGGCTGGGGTGCTGCGGCAGAGCCAGCTCCTCCCCAACGTGGTACCCCGACAGGGTGAGGGTCTGGGCTAGGGTCTCGGGATTGGTGACGGCGGGATCGAAGCGGATCACCACATCCTGGTACATGGAGCTGGCGACAACTTCGGCCACTCCTGGAGCCTCCACGAGGGCCTCACGAACAGCCAAAACGTGATGGTCGGCCCACATGCTGGGGATCTGGAGCACAACTTTTTCCATCGGACTGCCTCCTGATAGGCTAGTTCAACTACTGGGTGCAGCGTGACTCGCCGATTGTACCACATCGTGGAAGCGGGGTAAAGGCATGGCATGAAGCGCGACGCCCGTGCCCCAGCACGCCGCTCGGCAAGATGGGGAGGGCACGTACCCTCCCCATCTTGGGTGCTGCGCATGTTGCTCCGTCAAGCAGAGCTGTGGACATAACGCGAGATTGTCCTAGAAAAGCCCAACGACTCGGCCAGTCTCAAGATCGATGTCGACGTCCGTGAATGCCGGCCGGGTAGGGAGGCCTGGCATCGTGCGCATGGCACCGCAGAGCGGATAGAGGAAGCCGGCTCCCACGCTGGCTCGCACATCGACGATCGGCAGGGTCCAGCCGCGCGGCGTGCCCTTGAGCGCAGGGTCGTGCGTGAAGGAGAGGTGCGTCTTGGCCATGCAGAGCGGCAGGTGGCTGAGGCCCATCTTGGTAAAGAGCTTGATCTTGGCCTCGGCATCGGCCGTGTAGCTGATGTGCTCTGCCCGGTAAATCTCGCGGGCGACCGTCTCGATCTTCTCCTTGATGGAGAGTGCGTCGGGGTACAGGAATTGGAAGTTCGAGGGCTTCTCGCACGCCTTCATCACGGCCTTGGCAAGCGCCACGCCGCCCTCGCCGCCGTTGGCCCAGACTGTGCTCTCGACGGCATCTTCGGCACCTGTCGAGATGGCACGGTCGCGGATCAGCGCGATCTCGGCGTCCGTGTCATCCTTGAAGCGATTGATCGCTACCACGACGGGCACGCCGAACTTGAGCGCGTTCTCAATATGCTGGAGGAGGTTGGGTAGGCCCTTCTCGAGGAGCTCCAGATTCTCCTGGGTGTAGGCCTTGTCCAGCGGCTTTCCGGCGACGACTGCAGGGCCTCCGCCGTGCATCTTGAGTGCGCGAACGGTGCACACCAGTACCACGCAGTTGGGAACCAGCCCGCTCACGCGGCACTTGATGTCCATGAACTTTTCCATGCCACAGTCGGCGCCAAACCCCGACTCGGTGACCACGTAGCCGTTGGGGCCCACCAGGCGCAGGGCAATCTGGTCTGCGAGAATGGAGCTGTTTCCCTGGGCGATATTGGCGAACGGGCCGCAGTGCACGATGGCCGGGCTCCCCATGAGCGTCTGCATGAGGTTGGGCATGATGGCTTCCTTGAGTAGCACGGTCATGGCCCCGGCGACGTTCAGGTCTTCAGCGGTGATCGGCTCGTCCTTCTTGTTCGTGGCGACGATGATCCTACCCATCCGCTCGCGCAGGTCTTCGAGACCGGAGCAGAGCGCCAGGGCAGCCATGATCTCGGATGCTACCGAGATGTCGTAGCCGGTCTGCCGGGGGGTCCCGTCGTTTTCGGTTCCCAGACCGAGGATGATGTTCCTAAGGGAGGCATCGCTCACGTCCACAACGCGGCGCCACTGGATCGAATAGGGGTCAATGTCCAGCCGGAACATGCGCTCCCGGTCGGGGTCGGATAGGTCAGCCGGGACTTCAGACTGAATCCCGAGCTTGGCAAGCCGCTTTCGCATAGAAGCAGTGTATCTGCCGTCTGGGCAGAGCGCTTTGGCCAGGAAGGCCGTGCTCCAGCGCAGCTCCTTGGAGAGGCGGTTGTCTACCGCGGCAGCCAAGAGGTTATGGGCGGCGCTGACGGCATGGATGTCTCCGGTGAGGTGCAGGTTAAAGTCCTCCATCGAGACGATCTGGGCATACCCTCCGCCGGCGGCGCCTCCCTTGATGCCAAATGTGGGGCCCTGCGATGGCTGGCGGATGCAGGTCATGACCTTCTCGCCCAGATAGGCGAGCCCTTGGCTCACACCGATCGTCGTGACGGTCTTGCCCTCACCCAGAGGCGTGGGCGTGATGGCCGTGACGTCGATGTACTTGCCCATCGGCAGGCCTGCGAGCCGGTCCAGTACGTTGAGGTGGATCTTGGCCTTGTACTTGCCGTAGTAGTCGAGATCGTCCTCAGTCAATCCAAGGTCGTGTGCGACATCGATGATGGGACGCATCTGGGCTTCCTGGGCGATCTCGATGTCGCTGGGCACAGGACGCCTAATCTGAACTAGCATCGACTCGATACCTCCTTCGGTGTGTGTTTAGTCGGCGTCAACGCCGCTGTCTGCAAAGCGTGGTGTGAATTGTGGAGTCTCCTCTGCGCGGATTTTAGCATGGCCGAGACCAGATGTCAAAATCGCCCCGGATCTGGGCGCTCTCCTGCCCGCGCCTGGCCTGCCTGCGCTACTTCACCTGGCGGCGCGCCGCCTCCAGGAGGTTCTGGCAGAGCAGCACGTTTGTCATCGGGCCGGTGCCACCGGGCACCGGCGTGATAAGCCCAGCGACCTCTGCCGCTTCGTCGTAGGCCACATCGCCTACCATCTTGCCTCCGACGTCATTGACACCAAAGTCGATGACCACCGCTCCCGGCTTGATCCAGTCTCCCCGGATCATTTCGGCACGGCCCACAGCTGCGCACAGAATATCGGCCTTTTGGCAGATCCCTGGCAGGTCGGCGGTGCGCGAGTGGCAGACCGTCACGGTCGCGTTCTCGCGCATCAGGAGCTGCGACATTGGCTTTCCGACGATGTTGGACCGGCCGACGACCACAGCATGCTTACCCGCAAAGTGGACTCCATAGCGGCGCATCAGCTCCATGCCGCCGGCCGGGGTTGCTGGGGCAAAGAACGGGTGCACCCCAGGGTCCCGGCCCACAGGTGCCACCATCGCCAATCGCCCTGCGTTGACCTCGTGGACTCCGTCGACGTCCTTGTTCGGTGAGAGGGCCGCCTTCACGGCAGCCTCGTCGATGCCCTTGGGCATGGGCTCCTGGATCATGATCCCATGAACTGCTGGGTCGGCGTTTAGGCTTGTGACCAGGGCGACCATCTCGGCCTGGCTTGCTGTCTCGGGGAGAATGTGGAGGTGCGCCTCCATCCCGCGCGCTGCCATGGTCTTCTTGATGGCGTTCGCGTACCACACGGAGGCCGGATCCTCCCCGGCTCGGACTACGGCGATGGTGGGAATGATGCCGGTGGCCTGCCTGAACTCGGCGACTGCGGTATCAATCTCGGCCTGCATCGCCTTGGAGGTGGCTTTCCCGTCCAGAATCGCTGATGTCATCGTACTCTCTCGCCTTTCTGTTCTTGCGCAGCTGGAGCTACAGCTTGCTCACGACGAGATCGTAGACCTCGTCCCGCATCCGCCCTTTTCCTGCAAGCAGGCCGTCCAAGTAGGCGCGCTTGGCCGCGACAAAATCCGAATCCTTGATCGTGGCGAGGTTAATCAGGACGTTTAGGGCTGCGCTGCGGAGCGCCGCCTCTGCCATGAGCACCGCAACTCCGGCGTCGCTGACGGCCCACCTGTTCCCCTTGATGGCTGCCGGCTCACAGAGGCTCATGATCTGCACCGCAACCTCTGCGATCCTCATCGGGACCATAGTGGCGTTCTTGAGTGCGGCCTGCATGGCTGCGTTCCGCGTCGCCTTTTCGTCGTCGGTATCGCGGGGCATCTTGGCGGTCTGGGAGTAGGCCGTGTAGGCGGCCACATCCGCCTCGAGGAGGTCGGTCATCTCCTGTCGCAGGGCCTCCGATTGGCCCAGCAGGCTCTGGATATCGCCCTGGACTGCTTCGTAGCCCTTCTTGCCGAGCGTCAAATTGCAGACCATGCTGATGAGTGCCGCCCCCAGGGCACCGGCCAGTGAGGCCACGCTCCCTCCGCCCGGCGCGGGAAGGTTGCTGGCTAGGTCGTCAAGGAAGCTGGTGACGGGCTTGTCTGTGAGTTTCATGGATATAGTCCTCCGTGAGTTGTCTCTAGGCCCAAAGGAGCCTTTTGCGCTTGAGTAGGCCGATTGCGTCCGATCGGTGCTTTTCCAGACCCAGGTCCTTGGCGTGAAAGCCGTAGGCGACGCCCATGAGTTGCGTGAAGTACACGATCGGGATGTCGAAGCTGCCCGCGTATTGATCGTTGATCATGTCTTGGCGCAGGTCGAGGTTGGCGTGGCATAGGGGACAGGCCGTTGCTATCAGATCGGCACCGCACTCCAGTGCGTTGGCCAAGATCTTTCTGCTGAGGTCGAGGGCGATGTCGAGAGTGCTGAGGGAGAGGGAGCCGCCGCAGCAGTCAACCTTGTAGCCCCAGTCAACGGTATCCGCTCCGAGAGCGTGCATAAGGCGCTCCATGTTGGTTGGATACTCGTAGTGCTCCTCTTCCGTGATCTTAGGGGGCCTTGTCAGAAGGCAGCCGTAGTAGCAGGCCACCTTCAGCCCTCGAAGCCGCCGCACGACTGGACTGGCGGCTGCCTCATACCCGACCCGATCGGTGATGGTGGAGAGGAGGTTGTCAACCTGGATGCCTCCCGAGTAGTCGAAACCGATATCCTCCGCGACGCGCTTAGCCAAGGCCTGGTCCTTTTCGACCTCGTGCATGGCGATGCGAAACCGGGAGAAGCAGGAGGCACACGGCATGGTCATGTAGCTGTGGCCCATTCGCTGTGCTGCGGCCAGCGTCTGCATGGGCAACTTGACAGAGCGATAGAAGTCGGTGTTGTGGGCGGGCGAGGTGCCGCAGCAGACCCAGCCCTCAGGCTCAACCAGCTTCAGGCCAAGCTTCTCGGCAACTGCCAGGGTGGACAGGTGGAACTCGATCCCAGTGGCGTGCAGGCTGCACCCGGGGTAGTAGGATATCACGTCAGGGGCCGCGGTGGGCCGCTCCCCGAGACGAGGGCCCGGGTATGCTGGCACTTCCTGGTCCAGTCCTGTTTCTGCCGTGCGACCATTGCGAGGGCGCCGTGCGATATCGGGGAGGATCTTGAGCTTTCCGTGGCGAAGCATGCCCACTGCCATGGGCAGATCATACTTGAAGAGCTGGCGGAAGTTGAGATGGCCTGTGAAGAACTCGCGTATGTAGAGTTCAGCCATGAGGCCCAGTTCCCACATGCGACCGAACCAGTCGATCCCGCGGTTGGCGGCGGTATAGAACATGGGGACCGTCGGGGCCTTTGAGGGTATCCCTTGTTCCTTCGCCATAATCTCCAACTCGTCCATTATGCGGGCGATATCAATCCCCTGAGGACAGCGCGTCGAGCAGGTCTCGCAAGCAGCGCAGATGGAGATTGTGCGAGAGTGGAGGACGAGATCAGCCTGTCCAAACTGGGCAGCTCGCAGAACCTGGTGCGGCTTCAGGTCGAAATAGGCAGCTACCGGGCAGCCCGCCGTGCACTTCTTGCATTGATAACAGAGGAACACGTTCTCGCCGGAGCGTTTCTCGAGCTCCTTGGCGAGATCGGTTCGTAGGCTGACGCTCATGGGCTGTCTCCTGTTGGTTACTCGGTCGTCTGGCGCGCAGGATCGTACTTGGGACCGATCTTGGCCTGCCTGCAGATTTCATCCACAGCTTCTTCCCACTCTATTGCCATGATGTGGACGCCTGCAACGCCTTCCGTCTCCCGGCAGGCGTTGATGATCTCGACGCAGATGCGGATTCCTTCGCCTTCGAGTGCGTCCTTTCGCGCTTTGCGAGCTTGCGCTGCCTCCTTGGGCTCCATGGCCTTGATCTGCTCTGGGCTGGGCAAGCCCTTGGTAGCGTCGGTTAGGCGCTGGATGTACTGGGGCTCAACCTCCATTCCTGGAACCTTGGTAGCCATGTACTTGGCCGCCACGACGCTCTTGATGGGACCGACGCCCGCCAGGATGTAGACTCTCTCATGGATCCCGAGGTCTACCACGCGGCGCATGAACTCCTGGAACTTGCCCATGTTGTAGATCAGCTGTGTCTGGACAAAGTCGGCACCTGCGGCGGCTTTCTTGCCGAGACGATAGGGCCTGAACTCGAAGGGATCGGCGAAAGGGTTCTCAGCGGCTCCCAAGAAGAAGCGGGGTTCCTGCCCCTTGATGGCGTCTCCGCACTGAAAGACCTTCTTGTCGCGCATGTCGCGGCACATCTGGAGCAGACTCACCGAGTCTAGATCGTGCACGTTCTTTGACTGTGGATGGTTGCCAAAGGTCTGATGGTCACCTGTCAGGCACAGCAGGTTGCGTATGCCCAAGGCATGGGCGCCAAGCAAGTCGCTTTGGATGGCGATCCGGTTGCGGTCACGGCAGGTCATCTGGATATTGGGCTCGATACCCAACTCCATGAGCATGACTGCGACGGAGATGGAAGACATGCGCACCACAGCCGTCTGGTTGTCGGTGATGTTGACGGACTCGACGATGCCGCGGAGGAATTGCGCTTTGTGCTCAACCACGCTCCGGTCAGCACTCTGAGGAGGCCCCAGCTCACCGGTTGCTGCGAAGTAGCCTGCCTTCAGAGCCTTCTCAAGATTGCTGCCTACTTTGTAGCCATTGTCGCTCATAGCCGCAGATCCTCCCGCGTAATCTTGCGCTGACCTCCGTCACGGGAGGTGCTCCAGTTTTTTGGACTGTGCACCTCCATCAGCCTGTCCAGTTGGCCGAGGGCCTCTAGGCGCTTGTAGATCTGGTCCCACACGCAAGGTGTCTGCCGGTCGGCGTACACCTCGCAGATACCGCGCTGCGAGCCACCGCAGGGGCCGTTCATCAGGCTCTTTGCGCAGCGCGCGACGGGGCACAGCCCACCCGTAGTTGCCAACACGCAGTCGCCACAGGCCTGGCAGCGCTCCTCCCAGACGCCCTGCTCCGTGGGCTGGCTGAGGCCGCTGGTGTTGAGCCCGGGAAGCGTCAGCTTCTGAGGGAACTGCTCGTTCACGGTTTGGACGCCGATGCCACAGGCCAAGGAGACAACAAGGTCGGCGTCGCGGATGTGATCGGCTGCCAGGTCATTGTATTCAAACTCACACTGACGCTGTACCGTGAACTCCCGGATGTCCTTTTCTTCGCCCGCCAATCGAGTCGCCATACGCAGCTGTGACGCCAGTATGGCGACCTCTTTTTCGCCCCCGGCGAAGCAGACTGTCACGCAGGTGCCGCAACCCAGTATGAGGACTTTTTCGGCGCCGGCAATCATGGCCTTGATCTCCTCAAGGGGCTTTTGTTGCGCTACTATCATGCTCCAACCTCCATAATCGTGGATAGACGATATCGTCAGAATGAGGGATTCGAGTGCGAGACCTCGAGTCCATGAACTTGCATGTACCTGGGAACGATGATCGCCACCGGGTTCCTCGCGCCGTAGCTGTGTGTGGTGTTGTAGGGAAGTGTCGTTTGGGTCAGCCACTCTACGCGGCCTCCGAAGATATCGAGCAGGCTCTGCGTCAGCCGCACGTTGAAGGGGATACCGACCGAGCCGTCCTTTCGAAGGAGGAGGGCGCCAAAGCGCGAGCTGGCCGTGATGAGGCCTTTTGTCGGGTTGACGACATTCATGTAGTGCAGGAAAGGCACGTACAGCGCATCGCGGTCGCGCCGCTTGGCGACCAGGTCAGGGAGTGAGCACGCCTGCGCATCACCGCCGCCCATTGCCAGGCTCTTGTGGGCAACCGTGTGGCCGGTGGGCGTGGCCCCAAACTCGTCGGCGCTATCTTGCGACCACAAGAAGCCCCTGAAGGTCCCTTGATCCACGATGGGCCAGGGTCTTCTGGGAATGCCCGTAAAGTCCACACGAAACGGGAAGGTCTCAAGCCTGTCTGGATCGTCGATCAGGGTGAAGAGCGGCGAGAAGACCTGGCGCCCAAGATCGCTCGCCTGAAGGAAGGAGTAGCCTCTCTTCATCAGGCCACCATCGAAGCCGACCCAGTTCATCACGCCGAGCATCTCGGCGATGGCGGCTGGGCCAAAGATGATGTCGTACGCCCCGAGGGGCAGTTGGCTGGGCTGAGTGGACTCGAAGCGATCGGCTAGAAATGACAGCTCGCGGTGAAGTGCGGCAGGATCCAGGTCGGGCGCGGCCTGGGCGGACTGCTCAGCGATCAGCTCCCACTTGAGGCCGGCATGAGCAAGGACGGCGGTCACCTGCGCATCTGACGTCCTGAAGTAGAGGCTGTGGTCAGAGCGAGTGTTCATCAGTGCGATAGTGTTCGAACCAGATGAGAAGATGCCGGACAGCTTGAGTTCGGGTGACTCAAGTCCCAGCGCTGCTTCATTGAAGTATGCAAGCTTCTGCTCGCTACTCATCTCGGCCAGAGGTCGGTCAAAAGCGGATTCGTCAGTGAACGATGTGCGATAGGTGGGGACGGTGGGTTGGTAGGTGAGTGGCTGGGAGTGCTGGACCATTTCCCAGCACATGTCGATCGTGCCCTTGATGTCGTCCGCCCTGGACAGATCGGTGATCAGGCCGACGCTGGCCTGCCTCCTGTCCAGCGTGGCCTGGATGTTCAGGCGGATGAGGTGCTCGCTTGTGTTGAGCGAGATGGCCGAGTTGGCGAAGCGCATGAGCGAGCCGTTTTCCTCTTGATACAGGAACTCGATCTCGTACCCCTTGCCAATGGCGTAGGTGCGCAGATCGTGCAGGGTCTGGAGTACTTGGTCTATCATGGTTACACTCCTATGGTCACGTCATCGAACCGGCAGACGGGGATGCCGTGGCCCAGCTGCATGATCTGGTTGGGCTGGCCCTTGCCGCAGTTGTCGACATACTTGAGGTCCCAGGTGGAGTCGTCTCCGACAGCCGAGAGTGAGTTCCAGAACCGGACGGTGTCGCCTTTGTAGGTCGAGTTCTTCACGACCCGGGTGATCTCTCCATTGTCAACAAGCCACCCGATCTCGCACCCAAAGTGGAACTGCTCGCGGTTGGACCCGATCGACCAGCTCCGGTCCCCGTCAAGCACGATACCTCTCTCCGTCCGGCTGACGATTTCGGAGAGAGTCCCGTCTGACCCTGGGTCGATATTGATGTTGGTCATCCGCTCGATGGGCACGCGATAGAAGGATGTTGCCCGGTTGCAGCCACCGCTACCAGGGAAGAGGACGTGTCCTGCCTTGGCGTTGGCCTCCTCTACCATCTGCCTACCGGTAATGGCTCCGACCAGTATGCCCTTGTCAATGAGGAGTGTGTTTTGGGCAGGAACTCCGTCATCGTCAAAGCCGAAGCTGCCGGGGCTGTTGGGCATCGTAGCGTTGGCCCTGGCCGTCAGCTTCGCAGAGCCGTAGCGCAGCCTTCCGAAGTCCGCCAATGTCACAAACGAGCCGCCGGCAAATGATAGCTCGTAGCCAAGAATCCGGTCCAGCTCGAGCGCATGCCCAATCGTCTCGTGGGTTTGGAGGTGCATGATGTCGGGCAGCAGAATGACAGAGCGGGTCTCTTTAGGGCAGTCCTCGGCGATCAGCACCTGGTTGAGTTCCTCGACCAGGCGCTCAGCCTGCCTAGAAAACCATGGCTCGTCTATCGATTCCCACCCGCGAGTGAGTCCTCGGCACCCCAGGCGCACCTTTCGCTCATGGGAGGTGCCCTGGGCGTCGTTGCCGTCGACCTCCATCTGGGCGAAGACCTCGGTGATTCTCTTGTCGATCTCGGCCTTTTCACTGTCGAGGAAGACAACCTGCTTCCGGACGAAGGTTAGGCGCCCGATTCGCTGGGCTACGCCGGCCTGGTCCATGGCCGCGTCCATGTGCTGAAGAGATCCAACCTTGTCACGGAGAGCAACCGTGAACGGGTCGATCGTACAGGGGCTCACGAAGTCGGCACGTACAGCATCCCTGTCAGCCAGCCGGATTGGGAAGGTGACACGTGCGGCGGCAGCCCGGGCGTTCTCGAGCGCTTTGCTGAACACGGCCGATGGCTCGCCCGCAAAGGAGGAAGCCGCGAAGCCCCAGGCCCCGCCAAAGAGGACCCGAACTCCTAGGCCACTCTCCCGTGAGAAGGAGTTGTCCTTGAGGTTCCCGTTCCACATCACGAGGGACTGAGTCTCCTCGAAGGGATACCAGCGGGCATCTACGTAAGAGGCCCCCTGGGCTCGAGTGTGTTCGACCAGATGTCGCAGTTGTTCTAGCATGAAGGCTCCTGTTCTGATTCTTCTCGAGGGCGCCCGGCCTGCTTCAGAGGATTGGGCCCGAGCTGCCGAGCTCGCTCTGTCATGTCGGCCGCGATCTGTGCGAATCGGGCTCCCTCGGCCGAAGACAGAAAGAACATCTCAAGGCGTTCGGGTTCGAGGCCCGTTTCGGCCAGCAGCCGTTTCGTGTAGTTGACTCTTCGTTCAGCGCCTAGATTACCTTCCAGGTAATGACAGGTACCCTTGAGTCAGCCGGCGACGAACACTGCATCGGCGCCGCCCTCGAAGGCTTTGAGAAGGTAGATCACGTCGATCTTTCCGGTGCAGGGAAGGTGCAGTACTTTTACGTTGGGTGGATAGGCTAGGCGCATCGATCCGGCGAGGTCCGCGGCAGCGTAGGCACAGAAATGGCACGCGAAAGCCAGGACCTGCGGTTCGAACTCAGTCATCTCCTTATCCTCCGAGAGCTAGATCGATCGACTCAAATAGAGAGCTCTGCTTGGCCAAAACCTGGTCGTCGGTGAAGTGCTGAAGCTGGATGGCTTTGGCCGGGCATTCTGCCGCACAGAGACCGCAGCCGCGGCATGCTGCAGCACTGATCTCCGCAGCGCCTGTGATCCCGCCGACGCCCACGAGCAACGGGTTGATGAGCACGGCGCTGAAGGGGCAGATGCGGACACAGGTGAGGCAGCCAGTGCACTTGGCGGGATCCGCTACGGCAACGACCCCGCCGACCTCAAGTGCTTCTCGTGACAGGATGGTGGAGGCGCGCGCGGCCGCGGCTCCAGCTTGGGCGATGACCTCGTCAATCAGCTTGGGGTAGTGTGCGCTACCCGCGAGGTAGATGCCCTCGGCCGGGAACTCGACAGGCTGTAGCTTCACATGCGCTTCCAGGAAGAATCCATCGAGAGTGCAGGAGAACTTAAGTTGGTCAGCCAAGTCCTGGCTGCCGTGTGCGGGCACCAGCGCTTCGCTAAGTACGAGCAGGTCGGCTGGTAGGACCAAGCTGCGCTGAAGAATGTCGTCGTGGACGCAGATGCTGAGGCGTTCTCCGGTGGTGATCTCCGGCCGTGAACCCTCCGGGCAGCGAATGAAGGTAACGCCCGCCTTTCGTGCCGCCGTATAGAGCTTCTCGAGGAACCCGTACGTCCGGACATCGCGGTTGTATACCACGTAGACTGCGACGTCTGGGAAGAGCGTCTTGAGGCGGAGGGCGTTCTTGGCAGCCGTGGAGCAGCAGATCCGGCTGCAGTAGAAGCCGGTAGCGGAGCCGGCCTCGTCCCACGGTCCCACGCACTGGAGCATGACCACACTTCGTAGCGGTCCGGCGAAGGGCCCAGGTGACCGTGGGTCATCTGACTCGCTGCTTCCCAGTGCGTGCTCCAGGTCGAGCTGGGTGAGAACGCGGCCGTCTGCGCCGAGGCCGAATGCTGTGCCGCGGTGCTCTTGGGCGCCGGTGGCTACGATGATGACCCCGTGCTCGATCAGGCACTGGGTCGGCCCGGACTGCGACGCGACAACCGTGCGGAAGTTGCCGACGAATCCGGAGGACTTTTGCACGACGTGGTTCGTGAGGACCTGGATGTGTGGATGATGTACAACGCGAGTGACCATGGAGGACACGACGGGCCTCGGATCGATGCCGTCCCCGGTTGCCGTGAGGCGGCTTGCCAGACCTCCGAGTTGTGGCTCGCGTTCCACCAAAACCACATCATAGCCCTGGTCCGCCAGGCAGAGTGCCGAGGTCATCCCAGCAACGCCTCCGCCGATGACAAGTGCTTGGTGAAACAGACTCTGCTCTTGACGGTAGAGAGGCTGCAGCCTCCTGGAGCGTGCGACGGCCATCCGTGTAAGGTCCATAGCTTTCTGGGTCGCGAGTTGCGGCCACTGGGCGTGCACCCAGGAGTCTTGGTCACGGATGTTGGCCATTTCAAATAGGAATGGGTTGAGGCCAGCCTCTCGAACTGTGTCACGAAAGATGGGCTCGTGGGTGCGGGGTGTGCACGACGAGACGATCACTCGATTGAGGTTCTTGTCGCGAATCCGTTCCTGGATGAGCTTCAGGGAGTCGGCCGAGCAAGTGTACATCGTGTTCTCGGCATGCACGACATTCGGCAGCGACGCTGCGTAGCCGACTACCGCTGCCACATCCACCACCCCTGCGATGTTGGTGCCGCAGCTGCAGATGAAGACACCAATGCGGGGCTCATCCGTTGGCAGCACGGTCAGTTCGGGCGGGTACTCCGCCCGGGTCACGAGTGTCCCCCTCGCTTCGCCGATGGTGACCAAGGCGGCTGCCGCTGCACCGCCTGCCTGTATTACTGTGTCTGGGATGTCCTTGGGCTCGGCGAAGGCCCCGCAGACGAATACCCCCGGGCGGGATGTTTCGACAGGATGGAAGGGCTGGGTCGCGCAAAAGCCGTCGCGATCGAGCTCGACCTCCAGCCTTTGGGACAGGAGCTCCGCGCCGGTCGGTTGCTCCATGCCAACGCTGAGCACGACCAGGTCGAATGGGTCCTTGGTCCAGCCACCGTCTTCGCGCTCGTACGTGAGGAGCAAGTTGTGGTTTGCCGGGTCTTCTGCAATCGCCGGAATCCGATACCGAACGTACCGTATTCCATACTTCTCGCGAGCGCGCTGGTAGTAGGCGTCAAAGCCCTTGCTAAAGGCGCGCATGTCGAGCATGAAGATGGTACATTCCACGCCACGGACGTGCTCAGTAGCGAGGGTAGCCTCTTTTGTGGCGTACATGCAGCACACGGCGCTGCAGTACTCGTGCTCGCGATCGCGGGAACCCACGCACTGGAGGAAGGCGATCCGACGCGGCGGCTGCCGGTCAGAGGGGCGAAGAATGTGGCCCGCCGTGGGTCCAGACGCAGAGAGGAGCCTCTCAAACTCCAGGGAGGTCAGCACATTGGGGTACCGGCCATAGCCGAGGGCCGAGTAGCGTTCCGGGTTGAACGGCGCAAAGCCAGGAGCGAGAATGACCGCACCAACCTCGAGCGTCTGCTCGTAGGGCGCCTGATGATGGTCGATCGCGTGTGCCTTGCAGGCTAACACACACTGGTAGCACTCGGAGCAGAGGCCGCAGCTCAGGCAGCGTCCTGCTTCGGCCAGAGCCTCTTCCTCGCCGAGGCAGGCTTCCACTTCCCGAAAGTCATGCAGGCGATCCTGGATGGCCGCCTTGGGGGCGATTGCCCTTGGCCGCACGTCAACCTGCCCATGTGCGATCCTTGCCTGGATTTCCTCGTGACTGACCGCAGTCGTAGGCAGGGGCAGAAGCTCGCGCGGAGTGCGCAGGGGGACGCCTCGCAGATAACGGTCGATGGACAGTGCTCCACGGCGGCCTGCGGCGATGGCCTCGATCAACGCTCCGGGTCCGGCGGCCGCATCACCACCTGCAAAGACGCCTGGGAGGTTGGTAGCTAGCGTCTCAGGGTCAACCTTGAAGGTGCCCGCACGCGTAACTGCCAATCCGTGATCTGGGTCGAGGAAGCTGATCTCTGGCGCCTGTGCAATGGCTGCCACCATCGCGTTGCAGCGAATCTCGAACTCGCTGCCCTCTACGGGGATGGGGCGGCGCCTTCCGGTGGTGTCAGGTTCACCGAGGTGCATCCGCATACAGCGCAGCGCGACAATGTGCCCCTTGTCAGAAATGACGGCAACCGGCTGGGTAAGGACCTCGAGGCGAACGCCCTCATCCAGGGCCTCCTGGACTTCCCAATCGTTGGCCGGCATCTCGGCCCGAGTGCGGCGGTAGACGAGAGTGACGTCGCGCGAGCCCAGGCGCAGAGCAGTGCGCGCGGTATCAACAGCGGTGTTTCCCCCGCCGACGACTACGATCTGGTCTCCAAGGTACGCTCTCTCGCCAAGGGCGACGGCGCGCAGGAAAGGCACACCATGGAAAACCCCCTTGGCAATGTCCTCTCCGGGGATGCGCAGCTTCTGAGGCTCGTGCGCGCCGATGGCAAGGAACAAGGCAGCATACCCGTCACGGAAGAGCGCTCCGATGTCCTGGACGGGGTGGTTGAGCTCAAGCTCCACGCCCAACTTGAGTATCTCGTCAATCTCACGGTTCAAGACGTCGCGCGGAAGACGGTATGCGGGTATGCCGACGCGTGCCATGCCACCGGCAACGGGCAGAGCCTCGAACACCTTTACCTTGTAGGCCATCCGTGCCAGGAAGTGCGCAGCGCTCAGGCCTGCCGGACCGGCACCTACCACAGCAACCCTACGCCGATCCTCAGGCGGAGGCTCCGCCGGTGCCTCGGGGTAGGCCCGCAGCTCTCGGCCTTCGGCAACACGTCCGGACCTGTCCCACTCTGCGTAGACTGTGTCTGCGACAAAGCGCTTCAGGGCACAGATCGCCACCGGCGAATCGAGCTTCCGCCGGTTGCATTCGCTCTCGCAGGGGTGATGGCACACGCGGCCCACGGTGGCAGGGAAGGGGTTGTACTGCTTGATGACTTCGAGAGCCTCTTCGTACCGCCGTTGCCCGATCAGCGCGATGTAACCCTGTGCGCTTGTGCTCGCCGGACAGGTGGCCTTGCAGGGACTCGTCCCTCGTTTCGAGATGACATAAGCACTGGGCACTGCCTGAGGGTATGGCTTGTAGGTGGCCGTTCGGGTGGAGAGACCCGCATTGAACTCGCTTGGCACATGAACTGGACAGACCAGGGCACAGTCGTTGCAGGCAGTGCACTTGTCCTGGTCTATGTAGCGCGGTCTGCGGAGAAGGCTTACCGTGAAGTGCCCCGGTTCCCCTTGAAGGCCCAGAACATCGGTAGTGGGGAGGACCTCGATGTTGCGGTGTCGCCCCGCCTCGACCAAGCGCGGCGACAGAATGCACATTGCGCAGTCGTTGGTGGGGAAGGTCTTGTCAAGCTGCGCCATATGGCCGCCGATGGCCGGTCCCTCCTCCACAAGAAAGACCCTTACGCCCGAGCCGGCCAGGTCGAGGGCGGCCTGCACCCCGGCGATGCCTCCTCCGACCACGAGAGCCGCTCCCACTGGTTTGCTATCGGATGCAGTCACGCTGGCGATTCTCCTAGGCCTCTCCACCCGACGGGAGTCCCATGAGGGTGCGCGACTTCACCCGGTTGAGTGGAAGGCCGACCTCATCGGCCGATAGGCCCAAGGCCACTCCAAGAAGCTGTGGGTAGAAGAGCACCGGAAGGTTGAAGCGTGTATCAAAGAGCTTCTCGATGCGGCGCTGCTGCAGCTCGTACATGATGTCGCAGAAAGGGCACACGATGACAAGTGCGTCTGCACCTGATTCGGCCACGCGAGCGAGTTTGAGGCGAGGCAGCTCAAGTGCTGTGTGTTCGTCGGCCGCGAGTATGCCGCCTCCGCAGCACAACTCGCGCCCCTCATAGGGGATTGACTGAGCTCCGGTTGCCTCAATGAGCTGGTCCAGGCTGGTGGGATTTTCGGGGTCGTCGAAGTGGTCATGAGCTTCGCCGGGCTTGAGGTAATGGCACCCGTAGTGCGCCGCGAGCCGGAGTCCCGAGAGGTCGACGCGCACAGAGCGACGGAGACGGCCGGGGCCGATCTCTTCGTATAGTAGCCGAACGAAGTGTCGGATGCGAACATGCCCCTGGTATTCCAGGCCTGACGTCTTCCTGAGGAGCACGTTGATGCGCTCTAGCAGCGCTGGGTCGGCGCAAAGCGTGCGATTGGCTTCAGCGAGAGTGCCGGTGCACGAGCTACAGAGTGCGCAGACGTCGATACCCTGCTCCTCGGCAAGGGCCAGGTTGCGTGCGGCCATTAGGAGGGCGGCTTCGCGGTTGACTGACTTGACTGGGAACCCGCAGCAGCCGAAGTCGTTGATATCATGAAGCTCAATGCCCAGGCGAGAGGCGACCCCGCGAGCGGCCTTCTCGTAGTTGAGCGCGCGCACAGGCGCTGTGCAGCCGAGGAAGAGCGCGTAACGCATCGCTTATGCCTCGCCTTTGGCTTCCGAGGCGCCAGGGCTTTCCAGGCCGGCCGCTCCGAGGATGCGCGCTATGTCGGCTGGACTCTCCGTGATCTCAGGTAGACCCTGTTCGTTGCGGCGCTCGTTTTCGAGCATTGTGATGTCGTAGAGCCGGCCGTGGGCGGCAAGCAGGGCAATCTGCTGACGGAATGAGGGCGGCATGAAGCCCTCGGCCACGGCCACGTTCTTGATCGCGTGCATCAAGTCAGTGATGCGTACGTCCTGTGGGCAGCGCTCCTGGCATGTGTAGCATGTGGAACAGAGCCAGACGAAGTCGGCCGAAAGCACCTGGTGCAGGCCCAAGCGCGCCATATGGATGATGCGCCGAGGGTTGTAACGGGCTGTGATTTCGCGCACGGGGCATGAGGCCGTGCAGGTCCCGCAGCCAAAGCAGCGCCAGATGTTCTCGCCGCCCGGTTCAGAGGCGATCCTGGCACAAAGGGAAGGATCGAGTGTCTCGGCGTTTGTGTCCATAGGCAGTCTCTCTGAGGGCATGAGCTCGGCTTCGGCTACTCTTGCTCGGAAGCGGAGCGAACCGCCCTTCGGAGCGGGCTTGGCCCCAATCGACGGACGCGTTCGGTCATCTGCGTAGCGGCAGCGGCAAAAGCGTGCGCTTGGCTGCCCGAAAGGTAGAAGACTCCGAGTCGCTCCCCGTCAATCCCCACCTGCTCGAGCAGCTTGCGGGCGTATTCGACGCGCCTGGTGGCGCGCACGTTGCCGTGCACGTGATGGCAGTTCCCAATAGAGCACGCCACAATGTAGACACCGTCGGCCCCTTCTTCGAACGCACGCAGGATGTACTCGACATCCACCTTGCCGGTGCAAGGAAATCGGAAGAGCTTGATGTTAGCCGGGTAGCTTATCCGCAGCGCACCGGTCGTGTCGGCAGCCATGCTGCCACAGTAGATGCACGTGAAGGCGGTGAGTTCTGGTTCGAATCCATTCTTGTCGTGTTCTGCCATGGAGTCTCCTGCGCTAGGCGAGGGCCCACTGGCCTAGGATTGGCTCCTCGACCAGAATAAGCTGATCGTCGCGGTAGTGCCTCAACTGGATGGCGTTGGCTGGGCATTCGCTTGTGCACGTTCCGCATCCGGTACAGAGAGAGGGCTCAACGAAGGCTGCCCCAATGATCGTGCCAACGCCAACTGCCCTGGGGTCCACCTTTGGGATGTGGAACGGGCAGACTCTGACACACGTGAGGCACCCGACGCACTTGGCCTGATCTACTATGGCAATGGTCCCTCCCACCTCCAACTGGTCTTTGCTCAGGTAGGTCATCGCGCGGGCAGCGGTCGCGAGCGCCTGGGAGATTGATTCCTCGATGAACTTGGGGTAGTGAGCTAAGCCTGCGAGGAATATCCCTTCGCGAGTAAAGTCCATGGGACGGAGCTTCAGGTTGTTCTCCATGAAGAAGCCTTCACTCGACAGAGGCACGTCCAGGATCTTGGCGAGGGTTTCGTTCGTGTCGGCCGGCATCGTCGTCATTGACAGGGCCAAGAGGTCCGGAGTGAAAACCAGGGGCTGGTCGAGCGATAGGTCCGTGACCCGAATCTCAAGCTTCCCATAGTTCACCTGCACCTGGGGAGCCCCATCATCCGTGTAGCGCAGGAAGACGACGCCTCTGCGCCGGGCCTCGGTGTAGTAGGTCTCGCGGAAGCCGTAGGTGATTAGGTCCTTGTAGAGGACGTACACCCCGCAGTCGGGATTGATCTGCTTGATGGCAATGGCGTTCTTCATGGTGTTGGTGCAGCATGTCCGGCTGCAGTAGTGTATCTTTTGGTCAGGGGGGTCCACGCACTGGATCATGACCACTTTCTGGAGCTGACGGGCAGTGTCGACATCTGCGGCGAGCCTCTGCTCCAGCTCGAGCTGCGTGACCACGCGAGGATCGTGGCCGTAGAGGTAGACGTTGCCCTTGAACTCCTCGCCGCCCGTCGCCACAACCACGACCCCGTGCTCTATCTCCCAGCAGCGGGGCGGCTCGCCATTTCCTTCACAGCTGAGCCGGGACCGGAAGTTGCCGACATGACCCTCGAAGCCGATCAGCTGAGTGTTGTGAGAGAGGGCAATCCTCTCGTGGCTGTGCACACGCTTGATGAGCGACTGAAGAAGGCGTTGAGGGCTCGTCCCCTCAGCGGTCTTGTAGAGATAACGTAGGTTGCCCCCGAGCCTGTCCGTCTTTTCTACGAGAAAGACATCATGGCCCTCATCGGCGATCGACAGAGCCGCAGTCATTCCGGCAAGTCCACCGCCGATGACCAAAGCAGAGCGGCTAAAGGTCTGCTTGTCCTTGCTGAATGCGTGAAGGTGGCGCGCGCGCGCCACGCCCACGCGCATTTCTTCCTTTGCCTTCCTGCAGGCGCCCTGAGGGTTGTCCCCGTGGACCCATGCGCAGTTATCGCGCAGGCTCACGAACTCCAGGAGCTGAGGGTTGAGCCCCTCCTGGCGGATCACGTCCCGGAAGAGTGCGAGGTGTGTCCTGGCGGTGCAGGCGCCTATGACAATCCTGTTGACCCCGTGCTCGCGTATGGCTTCGCGAATCGTCTTCTGCCCATCCGCCAAGCAACCATAGGGGAGCACCTGTGTGTGCACCACACCAGACAGCTCTCGGGCAAAGCCAAGGAGGTCGTTGACATCAATGACCGTGTCGATCGTAGGGTGGCACGCGCAGGCGAAAACGCCAATCCTTGGCGGCTCAAGAGACACGTCCCTCTCGGTTGGGTAGTCGGGTCGCTCGATCTCTGTGCCCGACTTGCCGGAAAGCAGCGCCATGCAGCGTGCGGCGGCGCCGCTGGCGTCGATGACTGTCTCGGCGATCTCCTTGGGGGTGGCAAACGCACCGGCAACGAAAACACCCGGCCGGCTTGTGTCAAGCGGCTCGAACTTGTCGGTTTTGCAGAATCCGTACTCGTTTAGCTCGATCTGCATGTCCTCCGCAAGAGCGACTGCTTTGGGCGGTGGCACGCTGCCAACGGAGAGCACCACGAGATCGAAGCGCTCGCGACGCAGCAGGCCGCTCTCATCGTGGTAGTGAAGCAAAAGGTCGTGCGTAGCCGGGTCTTCGCGAATCTCAGATATGCGGCAGCGCGTGTACTTGACATCCCAGAGATCCTTGGATTGCTCGAAGTAGGCGGTATACTCCTTGCTGAAAGCCCGCTCGTCCATGACGAAGACCTCACAGGTCACGTCGGAGATGCGCTGCTTCGCCAAGACGGCTTCCTTCGTCGCGTACATGCAGCAAATAGACGAGCAGTAAGGGTGTTCTTGGTCGCGTGAACCCACGCACTGCAACCAAGCAATGCGCTGCGGAACCTTGCCGTCAGACGGTCGCTCAATGGCGCCCTCGGTGGGTCCCGAGCGGCTGGACAGCCGCTCAAACTGAAGACCTGTGACAACATTCGGGAAACGCCCGTACCCCAGTTCTTCGGCAGGGGTGGGGTCGTAGAGCTGGTATCCTACGGCCAATATGATTGCGCCGACTTGAATCTCCTCGATCCAGTCCTCCTCGTCGAGGTTGATGGCTTTCGTCGGGCAGACTTGCTCGCACTTGCAGCATGGATCGCAGTAGGGGCCCCTCTCTATGACGTAGGCGTTGGGAGCCGAGCGCACCGCCGGTTTGTAGGCCGCCTTGCGCTTCACCAATCCTGCCTGGAACTCGCTCACTAGATCAGCCGGACAGACGGCAGCGCATTCCCCGCAGTTGACGCACAGGGTGGTATCAACATAACGTGGCTGATGATGAACCTGGACCGTGAAGTCTCCGGGTAGGCCTTTTGCACCGACCGCAGTGCTGTTGGTGACGATCTCGATGTTCGGATGCAAGCTATGGTCGAGCAAGAACGGGGAGATGGAAGGCCGAGAGCAGCCGTAGCCGTGGTCGGACGTTCCTCTGCAGAGGACGCAGTCGTGGGTGGGAAACATGAAGCCGAGCTGCGAGACAATGCCCCCTATGCTGGGTGCCGAGTCCAGCAAGTAGACCTTGTAGCCCGAATCCGCCAGGTCGACGGCGGCGCGCATACCGCCAACCCCGGCGCCAACTACCATGACAGAGCCGCGCATCCTACGTTGAACCAAGGTGCTCCTCCTGAGTGGCGGAAAAGAATAGAGCCCCTCTAGTTGGCAAGGGGCTCGAATGCAGTTGAGAGGGTGCGTTGGGTGATTGTGTTTGGACGGGCAGAGGCGCGCCATGGCTCATCACGATCCTGCGTGCCTGGTGGGCGCCGTTCATTGCCTCAACTCCTCCTCGAGTTGTCCCGTTCCTCGACTCCGGACTTGCCTGGCTGAGTCCATTATACGCGGATGCGCGCTGCGGCGCAAAAGGAGTATTGGTCTTGGAGGGTGGGACTCGCTTGACAGCAGGCTGGCTGCGGTGCTAGAATCAGGCCATGGTATTCGGCTTCACACTGCTAGCGGGGGCCGCTTCGAACGGCCGTCTGGGCGTGCTGACGACTCCGCACGGCGAGATTCAGACTCCGGCCTTTGCTCCTGTGGGAACGCAGGGAACGGTCAAGGCTCTTGATCCCCGAGACTTGCGCGAGCTTGGCGTTGAGCTGCTGCTCGGGAACACCTATCACCTCTATCTGCGGCCTGGTGCAGAGCTGCTGGCCAGAATGGGCGGATTGCACGGCTTCATGGGATGGGACGGGCCGATTCTCACCGACTCGGGCGGCTTCCAGGTCTTTAGCTTGCAGGCGAACCGGAAGGTGGATGAAGACGGCGTCACGTTTCGGTCGCACCTTGATGGATCGCCCCACCGCTTCACTCCGGAGATGGTGATCTGGACACAGGAACAGATTGGTGCAGACATCATCATGTGTTTGGATGAGTGTGCGGATCCTCTAAACCGAGACTATAACGAGGCCGCGCTGGAGAGGACCCACGCCTGGGCTGAGAGGAGCCTGGCTGCTCAGAAACGAAGCGACCAGTGGCTTTTCGGAATCGTGCAGGGCGGGGTATTCAGCGACCTGCGTGAGCGGAGCGCACGTTTCCTGACGGGACTCGACTTTCCAGGATATGCGATCGGAGGGCTGAGCGTCGGTGAGCCAAAGCCATTGATGCACAGAATGCTGGAAGTAACTACTCCTCTCCTTCCGGTTGGCAAGCCGCGGTACCTGATGGGCGTGGGCGCGCCCGATGATCTGATAGAGGGGGTCACGCGGGGCATCGACCTCTTCGACTGTGTGCTTCCAACCCGACTAGCCCGGAATGCCGCTCTCCTAACGCGGCATGGGAGGCTGAACCTGCGGAATGCCAGCTTCTCCACAGATGCCAAGCCGGTAGAGGAGCGCTGCGACTGCTATTGCTGCCGCCGCTTTTCGCGAGCGTACCTGCGGCACCTGTTCAAAGCTGAAGAACTGCTCGGCTACCGTCTTGCCACTATCCACAATGTCCGCTTCCAGGAACGGCTGATGGAGGATATTCGCGCGGCTCTTGGCGATGGTTCCTTCGAGCAGTTCCGCTCCGAGTTTCTGGCCGGCTATTTGGGCCCGCATGGAGATGGAACCCTGACATAGCGAAAGGTCTGCTTCGACGATGGAGATGCTGAGAGCGATTCTGCTTGGTTTCATCCAGGGCGTGACTGAGTTCGTTCCGGTCTCGAGCTCTGGGCACCTGGTACTCGTGCCGTGGCTGCTTGGTTGGGAGTCTCCTGGTCTCTTGTTCGATACCGTCGTCCACTGGGGGACTCTCATCGCAGTTGTGGCCTACTTCTGGCGGGATTGGCTGCGGTTAGCCACTGCATGGGTGCGGGGCCTGATCCGCTGGGATTGGCGGGATGCCGATGCGCGGCTGATGTGGCTGCTGATCCTTGGTTCTGTGCCGGCAGCCGTGCTGGGCTATCTGTTCGACGACTTTTTTGAGGCGCTCTTTTCAGAGCCCCTGTGGGCGAGCATCTTCCTCCTTGTCACTGCGGTCATACTGATCTTGTCAGAGCGACTGGGCAGCCGGCATCGATCTCTGAAGGAGATGCGTTGGGTTGATGCTGTAGTCATCGGACTGGCCCAAACAGCGGCAATCGCGCCAGGCATCTCGCGCTCGGGTGCTACGATTGGTGCTGGCCAGCTGCTGGGTCTTCGGCGTGAGGATGCTGCGCGCTTCAGCTTCATGCTGTCCACGCCGGTAATCCTGGGGGCCGGGGTGTTCCAGCTCGCGAACGCAGTCCAGGAAAAGTCGATCACTGCGGGCCTTCCGGGGCTGGTGGCCGGCTCTCTTGTGGCAGGGGTGGCCGGCTACCTTTCCGTGCGCTTCATGCTCAGGTACCTGCAAGGGGGCAGGCTGTACCTGTTCGCGCTCTACTGTATCTGGGTGGGCACCTCCTGCCTTGTCGTGGCGCTATTGCGCTAGGATCGCGTGGCTGGCCTCTGCTGCCGAAGCGCTCGCCTTATCGGCCAGGGTGTCGAACGTCGTGCTCGCAAGTCGTGCGGTCAAGGCGTGCTGTGCTTCTGCCAGGATATGATGCACCGGGCAGTTGCCATCATTCGGGCACGCCTGTGGCTGAATCAGACACCTATTGAGGCGTACTGGTCCTTCGAGAGCTTCGATTACCTGCAGCAGGTTGATCTGCGAAGGGGGTCGGGCCAAGGCAACGCCTCCTCCTGCCCCACGGTGGGTGGTGACCAAGCCGGCGAGCGAAAGCTGAGCGATGATCTTGGCCAAAAACGGGCTTGGTATCCTTTGTCTGCGAGCGATTTCTTGTGTAGCAGATCTTGTACCTGCGGCTGACGCTGCGAGGTCGAGTACTACTCGGATTCCGTAATCGGTACGTCTGCTTATCTCCATCGTGGCAGACCCCTTCGCTGTCTGCGGCAGGAAGACGGGCTTTCTCCTGCGAGCAATTGATGCATTCTACTCACAATCCGAGTGGTGTCAAGTCGGTCGTGCTGGGAGCGGCGGTGAGCCACAGCAGCTCCTGTGGCCTCTGAGGTAGTGACAAGGGTAGGGTGAGTCTTTGATTGGCATGCCTCTGCTTCACCTACTGGTCACCCAGTCCACCAATGATCTTGCCAAGCACTTGTCCAAGGAGGGCTGCAGGGAGGGAACATGCGTGCTTTCCGAGTACCAGATAGCGGGCAAGGGCAGGCTTGGACGCAGATGGGAGGCTCCCGCCGGAGGCGGCCTCCTGATGTCGATCGTGTTCCGGCCGAAGTTGGCGCTGCCCGAGATTCACCAACTGACGATGCTGTCCGGGCTAGCTATCGTGGACGCCGTGCGAGAGGAGACGGGACTGTCGGCGAGGCTGAAGTGGCCGAACGATGTGCTCTGCCGAGGAGCCAAGCTGGGTGGCATTCTGGCGGAGAGCGCCCTGGTGGGAGACGCGGTCGAGCACTGCGTGGTCGGCATCGGTCTGAATGTCAACGCGGCTCCAAGCCTACCAGACGGCCTTTCGATGCATCGGGTCACGAGCTTGTCAGAGCACGTGGGCGGCGCTGTTGATCGGATGTCGCTGCTGCGGCGACTGCTGGAGGCGCTCGACCGCCGCTACGCTTCGCTTCGGGCTGGCCAATCACCGTATGCCGAGTGGGCGAGTGCGATTGCCGTGGAGGGTGCGAATGTCCTTATTGTGGGAGGGCAAGACCGATGGCGCGGCACTGCGGTTGGGCTTGACCCAGACGGCGCGATGCTCGTGCGACTGCCAGATGGTCGCATCGAGCGTGTGACGTCGGACGACGTCGTGCTCCAGGAAGAGCCCGGTTGGCGCGGGGCGCCGACGTCTGATACAATGAGCGGAGCGAGTAGCCTAGCATAGGAAGGGACCAGGAACTCCTGGCACGGTGCGTGCTTCGTGAGACTGTGGAAGAGGAACCCTCTTGGGCGGAGAGCGACGCTCTGGATTGCGGCGTGGCTCGCAATCGCCTGTTTGGCATCCATCTCGTGGCGCTCCGCCTCCGAGGCCGAAAGCGGGCTGTTCCAGTCAGACCTGCCGACGCCCTCCGAGTGGCCGACGGCAACCGTCGCGTCTGAGATCCCCCCGTCCGCTACGCCATTGCCGGTCCCGTCCGCAACTGCGGAAGTAACCGCCACGATCTCACCCGCTGCCGAACCGACGCTGAGCACGGAGCCCTCCGCGACGATGACGACTCCTCCGACCGAGACACCCGAGGCAGTGCCTGAGGCGACGTCTGCGCCTGCGCCGGACGAATCCTCGAGGTATCCGGAACAGAAGGCAGACCTCGAGTTTCGTTGGCGCGCCCTCGCCGACGCCCTCGTGCTTGGTGTTTCGTATGCCTGGCTTGTTTGCGGGATCCTACTGCTTGTTCTTCTGGTTGCGCTGCTGCTGTGGGCATTGGTGCGAAGGCGGCGTCCTGCGCCAGGCCGCTAAAGAGGCGCTGGTGGCAGTCGGCACAGAGCGGAGGCGAAGGCTCGTCTTGCCACGGTGAGTCGCATCGGCTGCAACCGATTGGATGCTGCAGCGAGAGGGGAGGTGATCACCGCAGCGGATGGACTGTGCTGCTGGTCACGGGGCTCGCATTTCTTCTGCGCGTCCAAGGGCTAGCCTACCAAAGCCTTTGGCGGGACGAAGTGGACTCGCTCCGCTTCGCGGCACAGCCTCTGTCTGAGCTCCTGCGCGGCTTCACGGCGCCAGGGCACAATGGCCCACTCTACTACCTCCTGCTCCGTCCCTGGCTGGCGGCTGCCGGCGACAGCGAGTTCTCCCTTCGGTTTATCTCTCTGCTTGCCGGTGTTGTGGCGGTACCGATGGTGTACCGGCTCGGCCAGGGCTTGGTGCGGGGATCAGGTAGTGCCCCCGCCGTGGCGTCCCTGCTGGTCGCTGTGTCGCCATACCTGGTGTGGTACAGCCAGGAAGGCAGGATGTACGCAGCCGCGGTCGTTCTCGTCCTTGGCTCGCTGGCTTGCTTGTTTAGCGCAGCCCAGAGCGGTGGCTGGCGACCTTGGTTTGGTTATGTGGCGCTGACGGCGGCTGCATTCTACACCCACATCCTGACAGCGCTCATGATTCCGGTTCATCTGACGGTCATCGCACTCCTCCCATGGCCCCGCGCGCCGAAGACGGCAGTGCGGCACGCAGCCGCGCTTGTTGCGCTGGCCATCCTCTACATTCCGCTGGCGATGTGGCAGTTGCCGAGGCTGCTTGACCCGGGTGCCACAGGCTTTGCGTTCGTACCCCTACCTCAGATGCTTGCCTCTATGGCATCGACTTATGTTGGTGGCGTTGCGCCAAGCGGAGTTCTTCTGAGCGAGCTCGGCTTGCTGGCGCTGATCGGCGCCGCCCTTGTCTTCCCGAGGCGCGACCGGCTGCGCGTTTCTTTCGCACTTGCTGCATGGGTGTCGCTGCCGGTGGTGGGCTTGTTCCTGCTGACCCTCAGGCAGCCCATGTATGCGGCACGCTATCTGGTTTTTGTTCTTCCAGGGCTCTTGCTGCTAGCAGGCTCTGGCTGGCGAGCCCTTGCGCTGCGCCTTCCCACGCTGTCCATCGTGCTGGTTGTGCTGTTGGCGGTATCGGGCCTCGTGGGCGTGGGCAGGCAAGCGGCCATTCCCGTGAAGGCCGATCTGCGCTCAGCTTCCCGTTATGTGTCGTCGAATATGGAGGGTGGTGACCGGGTGCTCTTTCAGATCCCCTACACGAGTCACGGCTTCGAGTACTACCTTAGGCGAGCTGAAGCCGCCGAGCCGAACCTGCCGTCGAGAGGTGCGGCGATGCTCTATTTCCCCCTGGCGCATGGGGGAGTCGAGCCCTCATGGCGGATCGACGGGCCTTTTACGAACCAAGGCGTGTCTGAGTCTGAGGTCGATTCGCTGATGGTGCAGCGCTTGGGAGACGCCCGTGTTGTCTGGTTTGTGGCCTCAGAGGTCGAGCTCTGGGACGAACGTCTGCTCGTTCAAGGGTGGCTATTCCGGCATGCCAGGATCACCGTGCGTGCGGAATTCGCGGGAGTGAGTGTATATCGGTGTGAGTTGCCCTGAGCCCCTGACGGTTTGCGCTCACTGCTCCTGGCGGTGGCTTGACAGCCGGTGCTCTTTCTGATAGTATGCGGCGCGTGCTAGCAGCAGAAGTGAGCCGACTGCACCGGCGGGCCCGTCGTTGGCGTGCCGCAGGGTTGCTTGGCGCCATGGCGATTCTGGTCACCGGCTGTGCGCGGTCGTGGCGGGAGCGGGGGCTGGAGAGGGCCACCGCCATGCCGACGGACACTGCCGCGGTCGCATCTTCGCCTGAGGCATCACCCTCAGTACCGAGGGCAACAGCTACGCCTGCCCTGGTAGCGCGGGTCAACGGACAGCCAATACTCCTCTCGGAGTTCTACGGGAGGCTCGAGGAGCTGCGAGTAGAGCAGGCAGACCAGGCGATACCCACCGCACCAGTAGGGCCTGAGGAGGCCTCGAGCGAGGCAGGGCAGCAGGTGCTCAATGAGCTGATCGACCTGCTTCTGGTGCGGCAGGCGGCGGCAGAGATGGGCATCATGCCCAGCGGTCTGGAGGTCGATGCGCAGGTCGAGGCGGCTATCGTGACCGGTGGCGGTGAGTCGGCGTTTGATGAGTGGCTGCGGGCAACCGGCCAAACAGAGCAGCAGTACTGGCTTTCTGTCCGGGACTCGCTTGCTCTTCAGCGGCTTGTGCTTGAGGTGACCGGGGACAGCGGCGCCGGTGTGCCCGAGCATGCGCATGCGGCACGGGCCGCGGCGTTTGCAGAGTGGCTATCGGAGCGGCGGGAAAGTGCGAATGTGGAGCTGTGGGTAAGACAGTGAACATAACGACTGAGGGTGGAATGCGAACGCGGCGTAGGGGATCAACGATTCTTGCGGGGGTGGCGGTTGTTGCAGTGCTCTTGGCTGTGATCGCGACCATTGCCTTCTTGGCCCTGCGCCGGGATCAGAAGGCTTCAACTGGGTGGCAAGACCCCCTTTCTCTGGTCGTGTCCGAAGAGGTAGTCCCAGGGCTCGCACTCTATCCGCTCGCCGGCGCAGCCGAGGTCGAGACAATTGATGCCGGCATCGACAACGGCGAACTGGCAAGTGCATACGCATCGCTGGTCTATGCCCAAGAGCTGTCTGACACGCAGAGGATAGGGCGGTTGACCGCGCTGGCAGCAAAGCTCACGGAGGAGGACCCTGCTGTGGCGTCCAACGCCCTGCAACAGGCTGCGGACGTGGCTCTCCTGAGCCCGGATCTAAACGACCCGCAGCGCGCCGATGCTCTGTGGCGGGTGGCTCGGGGATGGGGAGCAATGGAGCAGACCGGAAGGGCGCTGCAGGCACTCGAGCAGGCCCAGTTGCTCGCGACGGACAGTCCCTATCTGCAGGCCGCCCAGCGCCGTTGGATTCTAGCCCAGCTCGAGGAGGCCTATCGCAGCCTAGGTGCAGACACGCGCGCGGAGTCAGTCAGGAGCTTGGTGGTGGAACTGGACCAGGGGTCTGGCGGCCGTCCTGACCAGAACCGGACGGAGGCAGCGGATTTGCCGCGAAACGGCCAATCGCTATCGTCACCGGAGGTAGGGGCACTCGAAGAGGCTCGGCGGCAGGCTGCCTATGCGGTAATCGAGTCGCTGTCCCAGGGAGGAGAGCCGCCGCTTGACTTGATCGCAGGCCTAGAGAATGCGCTTAGGGCCGAGGATGCGGCGAAGCTCAGTCTCTACAATCAGGAGCTTGCGGCGACCACACAAGCAGGCCGCCGATCTGAGATCCACCATCAGCTGGTTCACTGGTTGCTGCTCAAATGCCGCGTCGCCCAGAAGGCCTTCGGCCTCTCCATTGTTCCAGAGTGGGAGAGCCGGCTGAATGACCTGATAGCGGAGCTGAGCAAGGCCCAAGAGGACCTCGCCTTCGACTACGAGGATTGGTCGGCATCGCTCCCTTACGCCGACCAGATCGCGCCGAGCAGCTATGCCGCACTTCGGTCTACTGTGTTGGCGGGTAGGCTTGGAGTGTATCCGAACTATCCGGCCGAACAGCTCGTAGAGAAGCTGAGCGGTGCTGTAGACCGGCTTCTAGGCAGCGGCCTGGCGGGGGACCTCTACGTGGGCACTCGCGAGGAGGATGGGGAGGTCCAGTTCTTTCTGACGAGGAGCGGTGATCGAGGGTTGGCTCCCTAGGATAGGCGAGGGTCGGGCGAGAAGGGAATTCTGATGCTCAAGCTGGCGATCACGGGCAAAGGTGGTGTAGGCAAGACCACGTTTTCTGCTCTGCTTGCGCGGGTCTTTGTCGAGCGCGGTCAGCAAGTGCTGGCCATTGATGCAGACCCCGCGACCGGTCTAGCAGCTGCCTGCGGCGTTCCTCCGCAACAGGCGCGGGCGATCGTTCCAGTGTCGGAGATGGAGGACCTGATCTATGAGCGCACAGGAGCACGCAAGGGAGAGACAGGGGGCTACTTTCGCCTGAACCCGCGTGTCGAGGACATCCCAGAGCGCTTCGCGATACTCCAGGACGGCATCCGGATCCTGACGATGGGCACGGTGCAGAACGCCGGCTCCGGGTGCCTCTGCCCGGAGAACGCGCTCTTGCGCAGCTTGGTGACGCACCTGCTGCTCCGGCGAGACGAGATCCTGATCATGGACATGGAAGCTGGCGTTGAGCACCTGGGACGGGGGACGGCAGGGGCAGTGGATGCGGCGATTGTGATAGTGGAGCCAGGGCGGCGCAGCTTACAGACGGCCAGGAAGATCAGCGAGCTGGCGCTCGGATTGGGGATCCGCCGAGTGCTCGTCGTCGGCAACAAGATCAGGTCGCGGTCAGACGAGGGCTTCATAGCCAGTGAACTGCCCGGGCTGAGTGTGCTGGGATACCTGCCTGAGGATCGCGCCGCCAGGGAGTCCGACTCAAGCGGGGTGGCGGTCTATGACCTGGCGGCCGACCTAATGGAGCGAGTTCGAGCCATGGCCGACACTCTGACAGTGACTCCGCCGGCCTTGTGACGGGGCTCACTGTGGTGCGAATACCTCGTCAATTGGATAGGCTTGCATCACCCTCGTGGTCTGCCTGAAGTGCATGGCTTTCCAGAAGCCAGCATCTCCGGGAACTATGACAGCGAGGCTGAGTGCTCCACGTGCTTTGAACCGGCGAGCGATCTCCCGCACGAGTGCGGCGCCAATGCCCTGTCGTTTGTGCGAGGGATGGACTGACGCCAGGTAGATCACTGCGCGCGACCCATCGAATGTTCCCCTGACGAACCCGACTGCTTCGCCACCGGACACTGCCACGAGGAATTCGGCCGCACTGCATTGCCTGACCTTTTCCATGGCTTCCGGGCCGTCAATGTCTGGGTGACCGTATTGTTGGTTGGCCCGCAGAATCTCGACGAGAGCTGTGGCATCTTCCGACCGGAACTCACGAATCTCCATTGTTTGTCGCCTCAGAACCCAAGACGCCCGGTCGCCTGAGAGAGCGGCAACCGGTAGGGAAGTGGACTCCCTTTTCAGCACAGAGAGGCGAGGCACCTACCTGCCTCGCCTCCACCTCCGGCACCTGCTGCTAATCCTCAGGCCCGTCAGTCAGCGGGGTGGATGGCTCAACACGGGCGAGGAGGTCCTCCTTCGCCTTGCTTCTCCCCTCATCTATGGCTTGGCGCACCTGTACCTGCAGCCTCTCTGCTCTCTCCTTAGCCTGGACTCCAACGCCTTCGGCGCGCTTCCTTACCTCGGCACCGAGTTGATCGGCATGGTCGCGCAACTCGATTCCGCGCTCCCTCAGGAGCCCACGGGTTTCTTCGCCTGACTTGGGCGCCATGAGGATCGCTGCTGCTGCACCGGCTAGTGCGCCGATCAGGAAACCGACGACGAAATCCAGTCCTTGCCTGTCTTCTGACACTGTTGGTTCCTCCTCTTCTACTTGATATCTGTCCAGTCCTGCGTTTTGTGCGCCTCGGCCCTCAGTGAGTGCTTGTGACCTCCCATCAGGAGTCTGAGTACTTGGCGAATGCCTGAAGTGTAGCTGGCAACTGAGATGACGGGCCTCACAAGGCTGTCGCTTAGGAATGCCGTTGTGCCCCGCACTGTCCGCGCCGTCTGGGTGGCCGAACCAAGGATGGGGCGTATCTCGTCGCGCAGGAGTCCTATCAGACTTTGCAGTTGAAGGATGAGCACTACAAGGCTCAAGCCAATCAGGATGGTCGATAGGGCCAAGACAATGATCGTGATGTCGCGGACTGTGGCGGCTATCGGGGGATTGGTGGCCAAGGCATAGACGGCGACAACCAGTCCAGCTACAAGGAGAAGAGCAGCCGTCACCAGGCCGATCTTCTGACCGAGCTTTCGGTCTACTGGTTTCGTCGTTGCTGACTCGGTTGCCGATGCCTCTCCTGGCACTTCTGTCATTCTACCATCCTCCCGTTGCCGGCGCGGTCCACGTCGTGCGAACACGATAGTACCACAGCTCGCCTAGAGGGTCAAGCGCGCGCGGAATCAGATATGAGCTACGGTAGCCTGGCGCCCAGAAGCTGCCCGCCAGTCGTCCGGGGTCCCTGTTTGCGACTTTCCTGGGCATTGGCTACAATGTCGCTGTTGAGGCGTGTGGAAGCCTGGATGTGGGCAGCCACTGGGATCGCTTAGTCGGGAGGGAGACGGGTGAAAACACTTCGCGAAGGTGACTTGGTTCTTCTCCTGAGCCGGGACCGAAAACAGTTCCTTGTGCGGCTGTGCCCCGGGAGGATTCTCGAGACTCACCGTGGAAGAGTCGCGCACGATGACCTACTGGGCAGATCGTATGGTGTGGAAGCCCACTCGCATCTGGGCTGTTCCTTTGTTGCGCTGGAGGCCGGCACCTCGGATCTGATCATGAAGCTGAAGCGCGCCACGCAGATCATGTACCCCAAAGACATCGCCTACACGCTGTTCCGGCTGAGCATCGTGCCGAACAGCCGCGTCATCGAAGCAGGGACAGGCAGCGGAGGCTTTTCCCTGGCTGTCTCCCGTCTGCTTGGGGAAGGCGGGTGCCTCTATTCGTATGAGGCAAACGCGGATACCCAGCGCCAGGCGCAGAAGAACCTCAGCGACCTTGGGCTGGCGTCACGCGTGCTGTTCCGACAGCGCGACATAAGCGGCGGGTTTGACGAAACCGATGTGGATGCACTCTTTCTTGATGTCCGGAACCCTTGGATGTACTTGGCGCAGGCGGCTAGGGCGCTGAAGGACAGCGGTTTCTTTGGTGCGATCGTGCCAACCGCCAACCAAGTTGTGCAGCTCCTGGAAGGCATGGAGATCGAGGGCACGTTTGGTCAGGTCGAGGTCGAGGAGGTGCTGGTGCGCTCCTACAAGACGGTCCCGGGGCGCTTTCGCCCGCTGGACCGGATGATCGCGCACACTGGATACCTGGTCTTTGCCCGCACGGTGAGCCCTGTGGTGAGCCGTGCGGGCTACTGGCTGGATCGAAGGCGACGCAAGCATGAGGGTATCCTTGAGGCTGCCTACGAGGAGGATGCCTGAGCGGCCGCAACTGCCGGACGAAGCCTAAGGCGAGCAGAGGGCTACTCCCGCCGGCAGTCGATGTACAGGTCCTGAGTCAGGGTCGACTGCCATGTGCCGTTGCCTGTGCCAGTCGTGATCGGCGCAGGCGTGCAAGCTGTCGCTGCCGCTCCCTTGCCCCAGTCAACCTGCACGCGTAGCTGATGATTTAGGGCGCCCGCTTGCTTCTGCACGAGTAGGGAGTAGCGATCGCTGCTTCCTGGCAGCGAGTGGGAATACCGGACCTGAATAGCGCGTGCCTGGCCGGTCTCGAGTAGGAAGCTCATGCCTACCACTGTGCGGCCCGACTCCTGATAGATCTCGGGCGGCGTGTCGCTGCCTCTCACCTCAATTACCTTGCTGTCGGGGGGTAAGTAGACGCGGAGGTAGTCCCAGTAGCAGCGGTCCATGAGATCTGCGTAGCTGTCGCCGTAGCGTGGCTCGTGGATGCAAGCGGGCGTGGGCCGGTCCACCAAGTGGCGGTAAGAAAGGGTGAGATGCGAGGTCGCCAGCCCACGGTGGTCCAGCTGGACCGCCAAGTCGATTGCTTGCTGGACATGCGGGTTCACCTTGTTGAAGCCGACGTTGCTGTCCACGACCATGAGAAAGTCACCCGGGGTATTTCGAACTGCGCCGCTCCAGCCTACTCTGCTTAGCAGCTCGCTGGCAGTTGGATCGGGCAAGTAGACTTGGATGTGGCGTTCGTCAAGGGCAGTCCAGAGTGCAGTGACCAGGTCAGAGAGCGACTCGGTGCCCTGGCGCTCAGCCTGCACGATCAGAGCGGCCAGCAAGTCGCCTGCGAAGTCTTTTCGGTGTGACCACCACTCGGCTTCTTCCCCCGGGGCGATGAGCGTGGGCGCTTCCCAGAACCTCCTCAGCATATCTCGCAGATTGCCGCTGGAGACCGGCTCAGCGTATCCAGGGATTTGGACCGACCCCAGCACTGCGACGAGGAGCTCCAAAGCCCTCTCATCAACTGCGACAACTCCATTCACGGATTGACCAGTGTCCTGGCGATACAGCTCTCGGACAACGGAGGCCGACGTACCGAAATCGGGCCACCAGTTGGCATCTCGCAGCATGAGTATTTCGGTTCCCATGTGCTGGCGTAGAGGCTCGGGCGCATCGGGATGGGCTTTCTCCAGGATGTCCACTGCGTAGCTGTCCTGGAAGGACACCGAGGTGACTTGGCCTTCGCTCACTCGAACCAAGCCGACCCCGCTGATGAAGCCGCCAGTCGCTCGCAACTCGTCGCTGTTCTGGGCCAATACCAAGTAGGCTCTGGGCTCGCCAGCGCCGAGGAGATTGGGAAGCAGCTCGAGGGAGTCAAGTGCCGTTTCGACCATTGGAGCGACGGAGTCGAACCGAGCAATGGGCTCCGAGAGGCGCGCATGCAGCGAGGCTGCATTGATCTTGCTGCGGGCAGCCTGCGCTTGTGCAAGGGCGGCCCGTGCCGATGCCAATTGGGGCTCAGCGGAGCGGGTGCTGTCAAGCAGCTGCGGACCAGCGCCGCGAAGGTCCTGACCTTCCTGAGCCAAGTGCTCAGCCAGAGGGGAAAGGCCATCAAGCAAGCTCATGGCTGCATCGCACGTGCGGTCAGCCAGCTTCAGCAAGTGCGGTGCCGCTGAGATGTCGTCGCCGACTGCGGGGATCCACGACAGGTAGCCGGACAGCTTCAGCGCAGGGCGTGCGAGTTGGGCAATCGATGCAAAGTCATTTCGAAGTGCAAGCACACTCGCACGCAACGCGCGTAGCCGGCTGGGCTCGCCGAGCATGTGGGCTATGCCAGCGGGGCCCCCACCGAGGGCAGAGTCCAGCTGCACCAGCCCAGTCTGTGCGGAAGCGATGTGCTGCCAGATGCGGCGAGCGCGCGACACGGTGAAGAGCGAGGCCGCGGCTAGGGCGATGGCCAGCAGCAGAAGAAGCGAGCCAGCCCTCCGCTTGCGAGTCAAGGCTGCTGTCATGGCTGCCTTTCCCACTTTGGCAGGGGGCGCACACGGAAAACGGGGCTGCCATGGACCTGTGCTAGGTCAAACCACTCAAGCCAAGTGTCGCTTGGGTCCAGAGCGTATATGGGGTGCTCGAGGTAGTTGTGGGTGACCAACTCACGCATCTGTTGGGGGTCGCTGATATGGGCTAGGGACAACTCCGGGACCTCAACACGTGGGTAGGTGTGTCTGATGTTGTCTCGGTACCAGTCGAACCCCAGCAGGCGGGTGTTGACTACTGCGACATCTGGCCTCTGCCCCTCGGCGTGGACGGCGTACCAGAGCACGAAGGTTGGCTGGTCGCCCTGTGCCAACACGATCGCGTTCGGGTCCAGTGCCCGCAGCACCTGATCGGCATATGTGGCACACTGTCGGTCGTGACTCAAGTCCATGTCTGCCCAGTTCAGTGCGAGCGAGCTGACGGGCAGCAACAGGATGAGCGTAGACGCGGCAACTCTTGCCGGGAGGCCTTGTCGCTGCCCCCATCTATGCAGGCACCCAAGCCCTTGTGACAGCCATAGGGCAACCGCCGCCATTGACGGCACTAGGTAGACAAGCGAGTCCTGGGAATCATAGAATAGGGCAAGAAGTGCGGTGGAGGCAAACCAAGTGATGCCGCAGAGCGCAAGTGCCACATCAGACCGCAGTAGCTGAGCTAGGCCGAGTAGAGCCAGAAGCCAGCCTCCCCAGCCAAGCTGATGCACCAGGATGCCTGCCCACTCCTCAAGCCGGGGTAATATGTGCGAAGGCGGGAGCCCAAAGACGAGCGATTGGTAAGGTTTTGCCGCGACGACCCACAAGAAACGGGGCCATGTACTGGGGGCTCCCCAGTTGACGGGGGGCACGGTGGACGCTGCTACCGGGAGATAAGAGTAGGCAGAGAGTCCGGCCAGGAAGAGAGCCACGCATGGGGCAAGTGTCTTTTTCCGGAGCCAGAGTCGCCGTTCAGGCCAGAGCAACACCGTGACGGCGGGAAGGACAACAACCAAGGTGAGATGAACCCCCAGTCCAAGCCCAAAGACGAGGGCGAACGCCCATAGCAGCTCGACTTCGCCGTGGCGCCTCCACTCAATTGCTAGCAGGAGTGCGAGCGAGGCGAAGCAGAACGCGGGCGCGTAGACCTCGCCGATGATTGCCTGGGACCAGACGAGGGGCGCGAAAGCCAGGGTGAGTGCAGCAGATGCAGCGGGTAGCCAACGGCTCTGCCCTCGAGGCAGGGTGGTGAAGCCGGCTACGCCTACGAAGCCTATCGCTGCCGCGCCTGTGATCGCCGAGAGTAGGTTCACGCGATAGGCAATCGACCCTACAGGCAGGTGTGTAGCGAGCCACGCCAGGACGATGTAGGTAGGAAAGCCAGGTGGATGCGGCACCCCAAGGGTCCGGGCGGCTGCAACGAGGTCTCCCCCATCGGCACCCCAGTGGCGCAGGGTGAGGCCGGGAGCGACTGTTGCGACGTAGAGCACAAGCGCAGCGCTGGCAACGAAACAACCCAGCAACCAGCGCTTCCGTCCCACGACAGCTCGTCTTGCTCTGGGCGTGGCCGTAACCCTTATGGGGTCGCTCGGCTTGAACCCGTGCCGGGCAGCCGGCTGGGCGGCATAGCAAAAGCGACCGGATTGCAGGTGACTGCTCCGCCATCAAAGTAAGCGGTTCCCCGGAGCACAAAGATCTGTCCCACGGATGCTGCCGGGCTCACGCGGAGGTCCAGAATGGCGAGTGCGGATTGCCCAGGCTCAAGGGTGCCAAACCGTAAAGTCACGGTCTGTTCGTCCACATCGACGGCACCCTGAGTGGCGCTGATGCGAAGGAGTTCGATGCCAGACGCAATGATCTCCCGTAAGGCCACGTTGCTCGCGTGCCTGGTGTTTGGGTTCGTCACGAGGAGTGTGTACTCGACTTCCTCGCCGGTCAGCACATCTTGCCTGGAGATGTCGGCAGCACACGATAAAGCGACGGCGAAGGTAGCCACAGGCGGCGGCTGGGATGCCTCCGAAGCCGGAGTTGGCATGGGCGTCGCAGATGCGGGGGGCGAGGTGATGCTGCCGGCCGGTGGAGTCGCTGCAGGCATGGTGGCGGTGTTGGCGGGGGGGGTACTGGTCGCTTGCGGCCAGTCGGGGGTGTCCGAAGGATCGGGGACAGGCGTATGTGTCGGCCCCGGCGGGAGCGTGTAGGCGGGAGTCCGAGTGGGAACCGTCTGCGAAAGTCGCCCGGTTGCCAGGGTTTCGTGTCCGGCTGCGAGGGCCGCAAGAAGGACAGCGGCTGCCAGTCCAGTTAGGAGCGAGCGCTTATGAGAGCGACTCGAAGGATTCATCAGTGCACCAGCTGTGCGACAGTGATCACTCTATGTGTGTTGGTCTCGTAGGGCCAGCATGTCACGAGAGTCAAAGTCGACGTATCTGTCTGCTCGAGGAAGCGCGCGTGCTGCCGCATCTCTTCCGGCGAGGCCCCGCTCTCCAGGAAGCGGTACCACGCGACGACACGATATGAGAACTCGACGCCATTGTCCGCAACGATCACAATGGTGTCCCCCTGTCTTAGCGGGTTGCCCGGGAGACCGACGTCGCTCAGTTGCCGAAAGACCTCGCCTCTCGTGTTGTGGTGGCCCGCAATGACCATGTTGCCCATCTCGCCCGGTAGAGCGCTTCCGCGAAGGTGCCCAGCGGCATGATCTGCCGTTTCCCACTCGGTACGCCAGAGGTCGTCATCCCGGGCGACTGACCATGCCACCTCGACGACCGGCACATCAAGGCCGAGTGCCGGGATGATGATACGTACAGGCGCCAACGCCGTGCTCTGGGCGTTTTGGCCGCCGGTCCCTTGCGCGGTGCTCCCGGCCACAGGCGTCGCGCCGGGGGATGGCACAGAGGTCCATAGCGACCGTGGTATGGGGGTGGCAGTCGGAGCTCGAGTGAGGATCGGCGCGTGCGTTGGCCACGCAGTCAGCGTGGCGGCGATTTCTGGCGGGATGGCGGCTTGCGTTTCTGGTGCGGTGCCTGTGACTGGCGAACAACCAACCAGGCAGATCTGCAACAACACCAGGCTGATTGCGGCCAGCCCCAAGACCCTACTAGCCAACTTGCCCTCTAGAAGAACCGGGATCGTGTCCTGCATCGCCTCGCGGGTTAGGGATGCGGCTCGCTTGCGGCACATGCCTGCCTGCACCGGCCACCCAAGACAAACCAAGTATACTAGGAAACCCTGTTGCTGCCAAATCGCGTGGTGACTCTCTTTTGCCGGGAGGTGTCCTTCCCGGTATAATGGGAACGTGAAGAAACCGCTGGTGGGAGCAGGGCTGCTTCTCGGAGTCGCCCTCGCACTTGCTCTGGTTGCGTTGGCCACTTGGGATCGGGGACTCCCTCATACATCATATAGGCCGGAGTGCCCGGCCGTGGACAGTCCTCTGAGCCGCGACAAGTCATGGGGAGTCAATACTGACCTCAGCATGCTGTCGGCGCGTGAGCGGCAACGTGTCCTGGATACAATGCGTTCGCTTGGAGTCAAATGGATCCGCCAACGCTTCGCCTGGGATCGCATTGAGCCGCAGCCTGGAGTCCTTGAGTGGATGACATGGGATGCCATCGTGACGGAGGTAGCCCAAAGGGGCATGGTGCTCATGGCGGTACTGGACGGTTCACCCACTTGGGCGCGCACAGGTGGCGATCTGGCGAACCCGTTGGCGCCACCTCACGAGACCAGCGACTTCGGGGCATTTGCTGGTGCCCTTGCGGCGCGCTACCGGGACGAAATCGACGTCTACCAAATCTGGGATGAACCCAACATCGCGCCTCACTGGGGTGATCGTTGGGTCGACCCTGCAGGATACGCGCGACTCCTGCGCGAAGGCGCGATCCAAGTGCGTGCCGCCGATCCAGATGCCGTGGTTGTGCTGGCCGCCCTTGCGCCTAACACGGAATCGGGCGGCGGCAATCAGAGTGATGTGGAGTACCTGGACGCGCTCTATGAGCTGGGCGTTGCCGAGTGGTTCGATGTCGTGGCGGCCGAGCCCTATGGCTTTGAGTACGGACCGGCGGAGCCGTCATTGCCGGGTCGCCTCAGTTTCTCGCGGGCCGAAGAGCTGCGGGCTGTGATGCTGCAGTATGCTGACCGGAATACGCCGGTGTGGGCTGTCGCTTTCGGCTGGCCGACTGAGGAGAACAAGGAGCTGGTTGCGGAAAGGCTCTATGATGCCGAGGCTTACGCCCGAGAGCGGTGGCCGTGGATGGGACCGATGCTTTGGGCAGCATGGTCCTCTCAGGACATCCAGGGGCAATATGCGCTGGAGAATGTAGCTTCTGAGCTGTCCGCCCTTCAGGAGTCGAGGGGGTCGCTGGCTGGCCCGACGGGACGAGCGCATGCCGGATGGTACCCTGCTGACCATCCGAGTGGGCTGTATTACGGCAGTTGGCGGATCACGGCAGACGGGGCGGACATCGGGGCCACAGGCGACCGGCTCGACATCGTCTTCGGTGGAACGCGTATTGACCTGACGGTGCGCAGGGGTGACTATCGCGCCTTTCTGTACGTGACAATCGACGGGCGCCCTGCCGGCGCACTGCCGAGCGACGCCGAAGGTCGGAGCTATGTGGTATTGTATGATCCGCGGGCAGGAGCAGCGTCGGTCACGCTGGCGGACAACCTGGCGGAGGGTGAGCATACTGCACAAGTGGTGGCCGAGGGAGGGTGGGGCCAGTGGGCAATCGTCGGCTGGGGCGTGTGCAGCGAGAGTCCCTCTGAACCGCAGCTGCTGCCAATCCTGTTTGCGGCGGGGTCGGCAATCGCTCTTGCATGCGCCTGTCGCGGGGCATGGACGGAGCGGCGGGCAATGCTGGTCCGTGCCCGCGAACTTGCCGAGTGGTGCCGCCACTTGGACGTGCGGCTCGCCTGGCTGGTTGGCATCGCCGCGAGCCTGTGTGCGTATCTGGCAACAGGTACAGGCCCAACCTTGGCCGGGCTACTTCTGCTTGCGGCGGTTGTCGGCATTCGACCCGAGATCGGGCTTTCGCTGATAGCCGCCTCGCTGCCCTTTTCCCAGCTTAGTGTGCCGGTCTTTGGCAAAGCCTTCTCGCTGGTAGAGGTGCTGACTTGGCTCACCGTGGCTGGCTGGCTGGTGCACCGGGCGCTGGCAGAGCCGCAAGTGCCCGGGGCGAGATCTCGCGGAGGTACCCGCGAGATCGGTTGGGCGGCGCTGACTTCCCTTGATTGGGGGGTACTTGTGCTGGTAGCAGTTGGCGCGCTGTCGCTGTTCTGGGCGGAGCAGAGGCATGAAGCCGCTCGGGAGTACCGCACCGTCATTCTGGGCTCGGCGCTCTTCTACCTGTTACTTAGGGCACTCGCGCGGGGCAAGGTAGGGCGTTGGGCCGTGATAGATTCCTGGATTCTGGGGAGCGCGCTGGTTGCGCTGACTGCTGCAGGACAGTGGGTGCTTGGACAGAACCTGATCACCGCCGACGGGGTCGCTCGTGCCCGTGGATTCTATGGTTCCCCGAATAACCTTGCCCTCTTTCTAGAGCGCTCGATCCCGTTGACACTCGCAGTCGGTCTGTGGAGCACGAGGGGCCGAAGGAAGTTGCTCTATGCCATGGCGGCGGTCCTCCTGCTTGCGGCGACCGGCCTGACTCACTCGCGGGGCGCTTGGCTACTTGGAATTCCCGCGTCTTTGCTGTTCCTGGCCGCAGCGCGGGGGCGCCGGCCGCTTCTGGTGACAGCGGGTGCCGTCTTGGCGGGAGGGCTGCTGTTACTGGTGCTCGCCGGCCCCGGACGGCTTGCCGCCGTGACCAGCTTGGCGCAGGGCACCACATTCCTGCGCCTCCAGCTGTGGCGATCGAGCTTGACGATGATTCGAGATCACCCAGTCCTGGGCGTCGGGCTCGACGGTTTCCTATATGCGTACCGCAGTACTTACGTCTTGCCTACTGCGTGGGAGGAGTTCAACCTGTCGCACCCGCACAACCTCGTGCTCGATTTCTGGATCAGGCTCGGGTTGCCGGGGCTTGCAGCTATCGGATATCTCCTGGCGAGTTTCTTCAGGCAGGCGTGGCGCGCTTGCCGCCGCTGCTCGGAGGCGGAAGCGAACCTGTTGGCAGTGGGTTTGATGGCAGGCATGGTGGCTTTCTTGGCACACGGCGCAGTCGACAACGCCTTCTTTCTTGCCGATCTTGCTTACGTGTTCATGCTGATGTTGGCACTAGTCCAGCCCGAAACAGAGCACTTGCCGGCGGCTGGCCGAGACCTAGAGTAGGAGTGTGGGCCCATGCGTGTGCTCATTACCGGGGGAGCGGGCTTCATCGGCTCCCATCTGTGCGATTATTTGCTGGAGCGGGGGCATGACGTCATCGCTATGGACAACCTGAGTACGGGTTCCACGGCGAACATCGCGCATCTGGCTGGACATCGCCGTTTTCAGTTCATCCATCACGACGTGACCAACTACATCTATGTGGAAGGCGGCGTGGATGCAGTCCTGCACCTGGCCTCTCTCCCTAGCCCGGTCGACTACCTGAACTATCCGATTCAGACCTTGAAGGTCGGAGCACTCGGGACGCATAAGGCGCTGGGTCTCGCGAAGGCGAAACGTGCGCGCTTTTTGCTTGCGTCGACATCTGAGGTTTATGGCGATCCACTTGTCCATCCTCAGTCAGAGGAGTACTGGGGCAATGTCAACCCCGTGGGTCCTCGGGGCGTGTATGACGAGTCCAAGCGTTTTGCCGAGGCGCTGGCCATGGCGTACCATCGCTACCATGGCGTGCAGACCCGGATCGTTCGTATCTTTAACACGTACGGCCCTCGGATGCGGCTTGACGACGGGCGAGTTGTGCCCAACTTTGTGAAGCAAGCTCTCCTGGGTTTGCCCCTGACGGTGTTCGATGAAGGTACTCGGACTAGGAGCTTTTGCTACGTGTCCGATCTAGTGGAGGGTATGGTCCGGCTCCTGATGTCTGACGAGGTCAATCCGGTCAACCTGGGAAACCCGAATGAGATGACGATTCTCGAATTCGCGCGCGAAGTCCTCAGGGCAGTGGGCGGCACCTCAGAGATCACTTTTGTCCACCCGGCGGATGAGCGGACCAAGGACGATCCGATGGTCAGGCAGCCTGATATCAGCCGTGCGCGCCGCATCCTCAACTGGGAGCCCCGCGTGCCACTTGATGAAGGATTGCGAGGAACGGTTGAGTACTTCCGGGCTCGCCTGGCGGCTTCCTGAGCGGTTCACAGGGGCAGCGCCTGCAGTCCTATTGGCTGGCACTGCCGTCGCCGTGACCGTGGCGCGATTGCCCGTGGCGGTGGCGGCGACGCTGGCGCTTGTATGCGTGGTTGCTGTGTGGGTTGTCGCCAAACCCGTAGCTGGCCTGCTGTTCGTGGTTCTGGCGGTTCCCTTTGGCTCCAGCTTTGGCGTTCAGGTTGGCGGCGCCAACGTGGGTGCAGCAGAATGCGCGGTCTGGCTGGTCCTGGCGTCATGGCTAGCGAGCATGGTCGCCCGCCGTGAAGCACGGCTCACCACCAGCTGGCTGGGCGTCTCCGTCCTGGTCTTCATCGGGTTCTTGCTGGCTTCCCTGCGCCCGGGGAGTGAGCTGGCGCCTGGCATCAAAGAGGTCGCAAAGTGGGCAGAGGTGTTTGGGCTTCTCCTGGCTACTGCCCACCTCATGAGCGCGGGTTGGCTGAAGGCGGTGACCGGGATCGTGCTGCTAACCAGCGGCATCGCAGCGGCGCAGGGTGTCTACCAGTTCTTGTTTCAGAGGGGCCCTGAGGCCTTCCTGCTTGGTGGCGGATTCATGCGAGCCTATGGCACATTTGGACAACCCAACCCGTACGCTGGCTACCTCGGCTTGGGCGCAACGCTAGCCTTTGGCCTGACCGCGGGCTTGCTCCTTTCGCCCGGCGGGCGATGGCGGACTCAAATCAAGTGGATGAGCGTGACCTTGGCTTCGGGGCTCCTGGTGCTCGCAGCTATCGTCATGTCGTGGTCCCGCGGTTCTTGGCTTGGGCTGGCAACGAGCTCTTGTGCGATGATGTTGGCTGTGCTTTTTCGGTGGCGAAAGCGGGCCGCCGTGGTAGTAGGAGTAGTCGTCATCATGACGGCGGTGGTTCTGGTGCTTGCCAGCCCGGGCGCAGTGTCAGGCGCGATATCCTCCAGGTTGGCAGGCCCCAAGTTTCTCAGCTTGGGTGTGCTAGGTGTAGAGGTCACGGACTCCAATTTCTCGATCGTAGAGCGTTTGGCCCATTGGGCGGCTGCAATCGCGATGTGGCGGGACCACTTCTGGCTTGGTGTGGGGATCGGCAACTATCCGGTCGCCTACCCTCAGTACGCGCTCCCCGCCTGGGATGACGCCTTGGGCCACGCGCACAACTACTATCTGAACGTCGGCGCGGAGGCTGGGCTGTTTGGGCTGCTGGCGTTTGGGCAGATCTGGATTGCTGCGATCATCACCGCCTGGCGCGCTACCGCGAGGTCCCAAGGGATGGCTGCGGGAGTTGCGCTGGGGACACTGGGGGCAGTCATCTACCTGTGCGTTCACAACCTCTTCGACAACGTTTTCGTACACGGCATCTACCTACAGGCTGCTATAATGTTAGGTCTCGCGCTGTACTTGGCGAGGGGGGGCAGCTCAGTTGACTGAGCAGGTGAAGCCCCGAGTTGGCAGCGGGCGATTGGCGAGACTGTGCCTCAGGGTTAGCCGTCTTCCTCTGGTCGGGGGCCTCTGCGGGGGCCTGTGTACGCCAGGCTCAGAGGTGAAACGGTTCGTCAAGTTCTCGCTTGTTGGAGCAGTCGGGGCAGTCGTCGATTTCACCGTGCTGAACCTGATGAAGTGGCTCTTTGAGCTTATGGGGGTTGGCCATGGCTTGGGGACGTGGGTCCAGGTCAGGCAGATTCAGCTTGTCTGCGCCAACGCGATCTCATTCAGCATGGCCGTCCTCAGCAATTTCACATGGAATCGGCTGTGGACGTTCCCTGAGTCTCGCGAGCGCCCAGTTGCGAGGCAACTTGTGCAGTTTGCCGTAGTGAATGTCGTTGGCTTGGCCATCAACACGGGGCTGTTGGTGTCCCTAGACCAGTTCGTCTTCCGGGGACTGGTCAGCGATCGCCTAAGCTACAACCTTGCCAAGGCGGTGGCGATCGGCGTCGTGCTTTTCTGGAACTTTGGTGTCAACCGTGTTTGGACTTACCGTGGCATCAGGTAAGGTGCTGGTGCGAAGCAGCATGACAGGCTCTAGTGACAAGCGATGCGCATCGGGATTGACTACACCTCTGCAGTGAGGCAGCACGGCGGCATAGGGCGCTACACCAGAAACCTAGTTGACGCGCTGATTAGGATGGGCGATCGGAATCGGTATCTGCTGTTCGTGGCAGACCGAAGTGACGTTGCATCCAGGCAGCTGTGGCCGGAGCACGTCAGATTGCGGAGAGTTCCTCTCTCCGACCGATGGACCACCTTCATCTGGCAAAGAGCGCGGATTCCGCTGCCGATCCAGCTTGTGACCGGGAGATTGGACCTCTTTCACTCGCCGGACTTTGCCTTGCCGCCCCTTGGGCGTGTGCCGGCGCTCCTTACTGTTCACGATCTCTCGTTCCTGCGCATGCCCGAGTGCTTCGTGCCAGGCTTTACGAGGTATCTTGAGAGCGCGGTATCCCGCGCCGTGGTCAAAGCAACCCACATTCTAGCAGACTCGCAAAGCACACGCGCTGACCTAGTTGAGTTCCTGCGAGTCGATGAGGCGCGGATAACCGTGCTGTACCCCGGTATCGAGGAGCGATTCCAGCCAGTGCGCGATCAGGAGCGACTCGAACGCGTCCGCCGAGCCTATGGCCTGCCAAGGCAGTTCGTCTTCAGCATAGGGACCCTTCAGCCGCGCAAGAACTTTGCTTCGCTCATCACAGCCTTCGGACAAGTCCTCAAGGAAACACCGAAGCTTACGAGAGACCTGCATCTCGTAATCGCAGGGGGCAAGGGCTGGATGTACGAAGAGATACTGTCGGCCGCAGCAGAAGCTGAAGTGGCGGATCGCGTTCATCTGCTGGGGTTTGTTGCCGATGAGGACTTGCCTGAGCTGTACAGCCTCGCGTCCTTCTTCGCCTTCCCGTCGCTTTATGAGGGATTCGGCTTGCCGGTGCTCGAGGCTATGGCCTGCGGGGTCCCTGTGGTAACTGGCGATAATTCCTCACTTCCGGAGGTCGCTGGAGAAGCTGCGCTTCTGGTCGACGCAAGCAACCAGGGCGCGATTGCAGCCGGCCTGCTCCAGCTGGTATCCGATCCCGCACTGTGTGCTGAAATGGCAGCAGCCGGGCAGGAGCAGGCGAAGCGTTTCACGTGGGCAGGGGCAGCCCGCCTCCTCGCCCAGGCATACGATGTTGCAGCGCAGATGCGCTAAAGATCGCCGGTTCGCATAGTCAGACCGACACAAGGGCCCTTGCCCGCGGCTCCCAAAAGGACGGGTGGTTATGCGAACTGCGGCAGTAGGTGAAGAGGAAGGAACTTGTCGCCCAACCCCAGAGAGCGATGGCAAGGCGGAAGGCCGGTGGTCAAGAAGTGCAGCAGCGCAACCTTCCCCCAGCGGGGCAGGGGACTCCACCGGACCCTCATCCTTGGATGGGCAATGATTGGCCTTGGTATGTACGGGACGTGGCTGCGAGACACCGTCGCAGCACTCAGCCTGAATGGAGCTGATCTGGGCGAATTCGTCAAGTTCTTGCCGGCGGTTCAGGGCGGTGCCCTGCACATTCATCGGCTGGTCTTCTATCTTCCCGTGGTGGCGCTCGCTGTCAGCGTGAGTCTCGCAATCGCCTCGCCGCCGCGCCTGCCCACAACAGCGCGGCGGCTGGCGATCATCCTCGCCCTTCTCGTAAGCCTTCTGCTCCTTCCCCCAGCCTGGTCTTTGCCGAGCCTTCGTACCTCCGAATTCCGAGTCCAGGTCACGATGCTGGGTGCCTGCCTGCTGCTGTTGGCAAGTAGCAGGTGGATCAGTGCCCTATCGCCTGTCATCAGGGGATCGCTCGTCGGACTGGTCTCGATCTCGAGCGCCGTGCTGCCGGCGGAGGAGCTTCGCACAATCACTCCCGAAGTGACCTCCGCGTACGGGACCGCACCCCGAATAGGCTGGGGCTTTTGGGCGGTCGAGCTCGGGCTCGCTCTTGTCGCCGTTTGGTCTCTGGTCACTGCCCTCAGCGCAGCAAGAAGCAAAGGCAGTTGAATCAGTGACCAGACGCATGAGAGCCTCTGCGAATGGACGACGCGCTTCAAGGCTGGAAGTGATCTCTGCCACTCTCGTTCTGCTCTTGGCTGCCTCCCTCCGCATCGGCTGGCCTCAGCTAACCGAGTTCAAGTTCAGTGAAGCACGCATGGAGGCACTAGCGCTCGAGATCACGCGTGAGGGCCGGCTGCCGCTTGTCGGTGTACCTTCCTCTGCTGGCCTGGACCACTCACCCATGAGTATCTACCTCTATGCGCCAGCGTTTCTCCAGACCAATCACCCCGTCCCAGCTACCGTCTACGGTGCCGTTGCGGGCTTGGTTGCTGTCGCAATGTGCTTTCGATTCGGCAGACAGTGGCCTGGGGGAGGTTCGACAGGGGGCTTCACATCAGCGCTCATTGCTGCTGCCAGCCCGTGGGCTGTCCTATTCAGCCGCAAGATCTGGCAGATCAGCCTCGTCCCTGTTCTCGCGCTCGTCTTCGCCGGATTAGCCGTAGCCGGGTTCGTGTCGCGAAGGCGCTGGGCGTTGTGCGGCTGCGTTATCGTCTACGCAGTATTGGCTCAGGTACACCCCTCAGCGATCTCGCTTGCCCCGGTGTTACTTCTGTGGCTCGCGCTCTTCTGGCGAAAGGAGCTGCTACTCCCCTTGGCAGTCGGAGCTGCGCTTGGCTTTGGCACAGCAATACCCTTCGTCATCCACCAGGCGCAGACGGGCTGGAGCGTACTCAACTCACTGGCGCAAGGGCTAGGCTCAGCGACATGGGATCTCTCGGCTGTGCGCCTCGCCTGGCTGACCATCACCGGGCAGGGGATCGAGGCCCTGGCAGGCATGTCTCGCCCTCAGTTGCGGGCTGTCCCCAGCATCTCGCCCATTTTCGCCGCAATTGGGTGGTTCGTCCTTGCGTCCGCAGTCGCGCTTGGGTGGCGAGCCTTCACCGCCCTACGCAGCAAAACGAACCCAGAGACGCTCCGCATTGTTCGAGTCGACATAATGCTCGTTTCCTGGCTGGCCATTCCGATTCTGGCCAATCTGCGGCACAGCCTGGACCTGCAGATCCACTTTTTCGCGCTGGTGCTGCCTCCGGCTTTCCTCGTTGTCGGGAGAGCCCTCCAGGCCGTGACCTCCGGGCAGCTGAGGCTCAATAGGCCCTACATGCGATTCAGTCTTGCGCTGACCTCGCTGTCAGGGGGTACGTTGGTCGCCGTGGCGGCAACCCAGGTGGTTTCTCTGATTCTCATGGGTTGCTTCATCGCGCGCCATGACACTGCGGGAGGATTCGGCCGCCCGTTGGGCAGCTACCTTGAGCTCACGGACGAAGTCGTTGAGCGCGCTCGCTCTGCCCAGGCTTCAGAGGTATTGATAGCAGGGCAGGGGAGCTCTCCTGTTGTAGACGAAGTGCCCGCCATCCTTGATGTCCTTCTCCGTCAACGGATCGCATACCGATTCGTCGACAGCCGAATGAGTGCCGTTTTTCCCATGCACAAGTCGATAGTACTGGAGACCCCGGAACGAGGCGCGTCGGCATCCTGGTACAGCCTTTGGCCAGAGTCCGCCCTCGCAGATGGCTTTGGCCTGCGCGTGGGGGACGGCTCCTGGCCACAGCCCGCTATGCAGTTCATCCAGGCCCCAAGGCTCCTCCAGAATGGCGTCGAACTCCAGGCCTATTCCTGGAGTCGGACGGCAAAGGACTGCACCTTGCGGCTTCTCTGGCAGGTTCTGTGGAAGACTGAGCCTGACTCGCACTTTTTCGTGCACCTGCTGGATGCAGACGCGAACCTCGCTGGCCAGCGAGATCTGCCAGGCGTTCCGTCTGAGTACCGGCGTGTTGGCGACCGAGTGCTCACTGCATTTGACATAAGCTCCGGGTGTTCAGACACCTCGCCGCTGTTTGCCATAGTCGGCATGTACACGTACCCTGAACTCGATAGGATCCCAATCATCGATCTGGCAGGAATTGCAGTGGCAGGCGAGGTCAGGCTCGGTCCGCTACAGGCGGAGTCAGGCGCACAGCAGCCGTGAAGGCTAGCCACGACCTTGGGTTGGGGGAGTGCCGAAGATCAAGCACCGCCTGGTCATTGCACGCTTATGCTTAGCACAATTGACATTGTGCACACCACACGCCCAGCGAAGTTTCTGTGGGCGGCGGCGCCTCGACGCTTCGTCTGAGCCTTGCCGTCCACACTGCGGGGCTGTGCGAACGGCAACCTCAGCGTCCTGGGCCTCGCTGAGGGCTTTTGGTGCCTCTCCCGCGGCTACACCATGTGCTGGACTGCGCCCAACCTCTCGATTGGCGGCGTTGGCGCCTTTCCCCACGACGTTGCCACAGCCGGGGCAAGCGCGCGCACGTCGTGCCGTCACTTCTGAGCAGCTGTGAGTTATGTCGCCTGAGAAGGGAACTCCATGATGCCCAACCGTCTGTCCGGCGAGACAAGCCCTTACCTGCGCCAACACGCACTCAATCCGGTTGACTGGTACCCCTGGAGCGAAGAGGCTTTCCGCCGGGCGCGCTCTGAAGACCGCCCCGTGTTCCTCAGCATTGGCTACTCTGCGTGCCACTGGTGTCACGTCATGGCACACGAGTCGTTTGAGAGTGAGGAGGTCGCTGAGTTTCTGAACTCTCACTTCATTTGCGTCAAGGTTGACCGCCAGGAGCGGCCGGATCTCGACAGCATCTACATGGCGGCTCTGCAAGCCCTGACAGGAGGGGGTGGCTGGCCCATGTCGCTTTTCCTGACACCTGAGGGAGAACCCTTCTATGGAGGCACCTACTTCCCACCGACCCCGAGGCATGGCCTGCCCGCCTTCGGCCAGGTGCTTGCCGCCGTGGCAGGAGCGTGGAGCGAGCACAGGCCTGATCTCAACGCTGCCGCTCAGCGTCTGGTCTCGGAGATTCGCCAGCAGAGCTCACTCGAAAGTGCCGACGCCGACAAACGGCTCGAACACGCGACGCTTCATCAAGCCTTCGAGAGACTTAGCGCCTCCTTTGACAGGAAGCATGGCGGCTGGGGCGGCCCACAGAAGTTCCCCCAGCCTATGGTCCTGGAGTTTCTCTTGCGCTACCACGCAATGGCGCATGACGAATCGCCGCTTGACCTGGTGACACAAACCCTTGACACGATGGCTCGAAGTGCTCTGTATGACCAACTTGGGGGAGGGTTTCATCGTTACTGCGTGAGCCAGGATTGGGCGGTACCTCACTTTGAGAAGATGCTCTACGACAACGCACAACTGGCGCGTGTGTACACACATGCATGGCAAGTCACCGGCGAACGCTTCTTCCGAAGCGTCGCCGAGGAGACACTCGACTACGCCAAACGCGAGATGGCAAGTCCTCGAGGAGGTTTCTTTTCAGCTCAGGACGCGGACAGTGAAGGCCAGGAGGGCAAGTTCTTTGTGTGGTCACTTGATGAAGTCAGAGATCTCCTCCATCATGAAGCCGCCCAATTCGCAGCAGCCTATGGCCTAACACGAGAGGGGAACTTCGAGGGGGTGAACACTCTGCGCTTCCTGGGGACCCTCGCTGATCGTCCCGCCTATGCTACTGCGCGCCAGCGCCTGTTGGAGGCCCGCGAGCTCCGCACGCGGCCGACACGAGACGACCAGATCGTCACGTCCTGGAATGGCCTGATGGTAGCGGCGTTCTCTGAAGCGGCGCGCGCGTACTCGCGAGACGACTACCACAGCGTCGCCGAGCGCTGCGTCACCTTCCTCTTGAGTGAGCTCTGGGCCGGCGACCGGCTCTCTCACACGTGGAGGGATGGTGTCAGGAAGCCACACGGCTTCCTTGAGGACTATGCCTGCCTGCTTGAAGGAATGATCGAGCTCTATCAGACGGCGTTCGACGAGCGCCTGTTTCCAGCCATGATCGAGCTCGCTGAAGGGATTGCCGCCCTCTTTGGTGATGACGGCGTGGGGTTCTACGACGCAGCCGCCGAGGGTGAGCAGCTGATTGTGCGCCCGCGCGACCTTCAGGACAACGCAGTACCGTCTGGCAACGCCATGACAACGACGGCACTGCTGCGGTTCGGCCATCTGTCGCTGGACAACCGTTATGTCGACATGGCGGAGAGGGCTCTCGCCCCCATGCAACCAGCAATCGCCCGGTATCCCTTGGCCTTCGGCCAGTGGCTGCAGGCGCTCTGCTACGCCTTGTCCCAGGCACGCCAAATAGCCATTGTGAGCGATCCCGGCAGCACCAACGCGAGAGCCCTCCTGGAAGTCACACGCTCTGGTTACAGGCCATTTCAAGTCGTGGCATTCGGCCACGGCTCTTCGATGTGCCGGGTCCCGCTCCTTGCAGGGCGAACTCCAGTGGACGGCAGGGCATCCGCCTACGTCTGTTCGGGACTCAAGTGCCAGCTGCCCGTGAGTGAAGCTGACGCACTCCGCCGCCTGCTGGACGCGTGACCCGCACAAGGGACAGGGGGACTCGCGGCTGCGCCCGCCTCGCCGTGACTAAGGAAAGAACATCGGCCAAGTGCTGATCCCGGCCAGGGGTAACAAGCTACTCAGGAAAAGAAGCGGGCCGGCACAGCCTGATGCCGGCCCCTGAATCGCTACGGCAGGTTACCTTGCACCATAGCCAGGGCCTTCTTCATAGAACGCCCGATTCTCGGCTATAGAGCCCTTGTGCTCCTCGGGTACCTCATCCTCGGGGAAGATCGCATCCTGAGGGCATTCCGGCGCGCAGGCTCCACACTCGATGCAGTCGTCAGGGTTGATGAAGTACTGCTTGCCCCAGCGTGGATCGTCTTCCGGCCCGGGGGTTATTGCCTCGACCGGGCAGACCTCCGCACAGGCCCCATCTCGGATGCACAGGTCAGTGATGACGTATGCCATGTTGTTCCTCCTCGGCTAAGATTGCTGCCGAGTGTACCATCTCTCCGGCGCAAGTCAAGTGACGGTGGTGCCACCGATTGCATAGCGATCCTCCTGGTGATAGAATCTCCTCGATGGAAGGTAAGTCTTGAGTCTAAAGGCAAGAACTCCCGTGGTCGAGCGGGGCAACAGCTACGTAATCGAGTTGGGAGCCGGCCAAGCTCCTCAAGAGCGCGACCGCCTAACCGATCAGGCAATGGTGATCGCGTACGATCTGGTGAGCTCGGAGCCTGCGCGGTGGCGACTGCGCGCCATCCACTTTGACCGCGGACACTGGACACGGTCTGGCGCTCGCCGCTGGTGGGCAGCGCACGAGATAAGACTTCTCGCGCACAGCGAGCTTGAGACTGCCGTGCCGGAGGTCTGCCGCGCTTATGATGCCCCCTCGTTCTCGTTGCCTGCGATCCTGCTCTGTCACCGCAACACCCCGATGCGCTGCGCTCGTGAGCAAATCGCGGCACTCAGAGCTTCGCCTCATCAAGGCACCGCGCACCTACAGCACCCCAACACCTGACCGATACCGACCCTCCCGCCGGCAGCTCGCAGAGGTTCCCGATGGAGCACCGAGGGCTTGTCAATTGGCGGGCTATACTGGTCCATGCATGTGCGGCCAAGTTGGTCCACTCATGTGCACCCAAGCTGGTCCACTCATGTGCACCCAAGCTGGTCCA
>Ga0209096_1000232_pt1 | contig 80662 bp, 69 predicted proteins | sample AD_UKC034_MetaG_FD_184407 | JGI IMG/M metagenome (GOLD analysis project Ga0209096, IMG submission 184407) | Active sludge microbial communities of municipal wastewater-treating anaerobic digesters from USA - AD_UKC034_MetaG (SPAdes) (version 2) | ecosystem: Engineered > Bioreactor > Anaerobic >... | reverse complement strand
TCAATGATCCGTTGTTGTTAACCTTGACCGATTGCTTGTGTGACATCTTCTTGACTCCTTCGGTGTTCGGTGTATTGTACACTAAATTCGTCGAGTAAGCTGTTTCACCTATTATAGACACAAAGGGCCGGCGGCGAACCAGATGGCAAGGATCTGCCAGAGGGTGTACTGATCCGTCTTGCGGCTGGTTGAAACCTGGTGAACTTGATTCGTTGCAGTGAATCCTTGGGTTGACATGAGTTTGCTCCTTGGGGTTCGGGTGGTTATGCCGCTGCTTCTGTAAGTGATGGAGAATTGACTCGCCCATCCTCGAGTTCAAGCACGTTGCGCTTGGCTGTGCGGGAGAGATTCGTCGCTCCAGCCAGCGCCACAATGACGACGGTGATCAGCACCGTTAAGGCCACGAATACAAGAATCCCGCCAAAGGGGACATTGCCCATGCCGAGGTAGCCAGCCCAGGCATTGCTTGCGCCGTGGAAAACCGCCGCCAGCAGCACACTGCCCCTGGTGTTGTTGAAGAGCCAGGTGAACTGGACCGACTGGACGATCACAAAGATTGCGTAACCAAGAATGGCGGGGAGCAATCCGCCTGCCAACCGTTGTTCGTACTGGCTTGTCCCTTCGATGAAGAACAGGGGAACATGCCAGGTCGCCCATGCCACGCCAACGATAAGCCCCGAAACCAACGCGTTGTGGCGGGCTTGCAGCCGCGGCAGAAGGAATCCTCTCCAGCCAAACTCCTCGCCGATCCCCGCGGCAAGGGTGAGAAAGATGAAGGAGGGGACGATGGTATACAGCGGCTCCAGCCCGCTCCAATCCACGGCAGGTCCGCCGAGCAGTTGGTAGAGGTACAAGGCAGCCACGGAGGGGACGATCGCATAGAACAATGCGAAGATCCACCACCGGATGCCGACCCGCCAGATCAGGGCGCGGCTGAGCAATTCCCGCAGACCTCCCTTTCGACCTTCGATCAGGACGAGCACGATCGCCGCCAGACTGGCGCTCAGCGCCCCAAGTTGAATCCATGCTGGGGAGAGCAATCCCGTAGACACAAGGAGCGCGGGTGCGAAACCAAAGATCATGGCGAGAATGAGCAGGGACACTGCAGGGTATTTCCTGACAACTGTGGACATCTTGTTCTCCTTGTCTGATGACCGGCGGGCAGGGACAGGGGACATCCCTGCCAGCCGTGAAAGGTTGTTCAACTAGTACCGCCAGCCCAGCCAGTTCCAGTAATGCAGGAACCAGACGAAGCCGACCGCGGCGACCGTCACCAGCGAATAATAGGCAAGGAAAGCAACGCCCCAATAGCGATCCTTCCACGCCAGCACGGTGCAGACCAGCGCGCCGAGCGTCAGCAGCGCCGCCAGGACGCCCAGTCCCAACACGATCTCGATGCTCAGAGGCAGCCCGTGCAACTCCGATGGGCGCATGGGGCGGAACCAGAGCATGATGCCGGCCAGGAACAACAGGTTCAGGGCGCAGACAGCCACGCTGACCCAGGCGGCGATGCGGGCAGCGGGAGGCTGGTCGCCGCCGGAACGCCGGTTGCGGATCGCACGGATCAACGCCACCGGGAGCATGGAGAGGAAGAGCAGGACACAGGCCAACGCCAGCATCTGGTTGAAGGCGGGCGTTTCATACCAGGCGAGTTTCCTGAAGCCAACTTCAGACATGAGGTCGGTAGCCATGGCGGCGATGTGACCCTGCTCGTCCTCGCGAAAGACCATGGAGAAGGGCCCGTCCACCTGGCGGAAGAAGAGCGGCTCCACTTCTGCAAAGCGCAACTCACGTCCCATCAGCGGAACCAGCAGCGTGCCATCGCCCGGGTCGCGGATTTCAAGCGCGCCCAGGAGGTTGATCACTTTTTCGGGTGTGGTGGAGTGGCTGTTGGCTTCCCGATAGAAGCCCGTGAAGCGCCCGGCGCGTTCTGCGAAGTCCGCCGGTGGCTGGATGGCTTCCGACGCGGGGGCGGGAAAGTAATGGTCGAAAAACGCCCGTTGGAATCCGCCGAAATGCTTGGTGACCAGCCCGCCATCCCTGGCTTCCAGGCTGTTGTAGGTCACGAATACGCCCAGGTGTTGATCGGGCAGAAGCATCATCTGGCTTGCCATCACCGGCGCATACCCTTCATGGCCAAGCACCCACTGCCCGTTCTCGCTGAAATCGAACAAGCCGTAGGCGATCCCTTTCAGACGCGGGTCGGGCGTGTAGAGGGTGGTGAGCATTTGACGCGCGCTGTCTTCCTCCAGGATGCGTATCTCCGTCGAGGCGTCGCCATAGAAGCCACCCTCCAGGCGTGCGATCATGAACCGCGCCATGTCCGTCACGCTGGCCTGATGGAAGCCGGACGGCAATCCGGCCGGTTGAACGAAGTATTCGGGGAAGGGCTGGAAGGCGCCGTCAACGTAGGTGTAACTCTTGGCGGCAAACGGGCGCAGTTCTTCCGGCATCTGCGGGTTGACGGTCGAGTGCGTCATGCCCAGCGGGTCGAAGATGTGTTGCTGGATGTACGCTTCGTAGGACTGTCCCGACACTCGCGCCACGATGTAGCCGGCCAGCATCGGGTTGTAGTTCGAGTATCCCGCCGCCTCGCCGGGCGCACGCACCTGTCCCGGGAAATTCGCCTCCAGCCATGCGCGCTCGGAGACCAGTTCGCCGGCGTCCGCGGTCAAACTGTCCAGCCAGCGGTCTTCGATCCCCGACGTGTGCGTCATCAGATGCTTGAGGGTGATCGGCTGCGGGAAGGTGGTCGGAAGGCGAAAGTCCAGGTAAGTGGCGATGTCCGCGTCCAGATCCAGTTTGCCCTGCTCGACGAGCTGCATCACCGCCGTCCAGGTGAGCACCTTGCCGACCGAGCCGATGCGAAAAATCGTCGTTGCAGCGTCGACGGGGATCTTGTTCTCCACGTCGGCGTAGCCGTAACCCTTGGCGAAGAACAACTGGCCATCTTTGACGACCGCGACCGCCGCGCCGGCGATGTGCTTCTCTTCCATTTGCGCGGCGATCAATTCGTCCAGGAAGGCCTCCAGCTCCGCCCGGTCGGTGGGACCCAGAGCCTGATCCGTCACAACGGGCAGCCCTTTACCCGTTGCGACCCCGCCCCGCGCTGCGACAGGCGCGCCGATCGACAGCGTCAGCGCCAACAGCAGTATCAAACTGGGAAAGTGGAGGCTTGTTCTCATGATAATCACCTTCTGCGTTGCGGAGGATTTCAGCGCCGCCGTTCGGAAGCCGGCGGGCGTCTTCTACGCCGATCGATTGTCCTGCAAACTGACCAGCGCCAGCGCGGCGAGTCCCATGCCGAGCATGGAGACGCCCGTCGCGACATCCAGCGTCTTGAGCGTGGACATCACGATCACGGCGACGCCCATCGCCAGCGCAACAGCCTTCAACGTGATCTGTACGATATTCCTAACCATGAGTGTGCTCCTTTCTGTGCCTCGCCGATCCACAGGGATCTTGATCGGCAACTCATTTCGGACCGTCCATTGCGATCACATTCTATAATCCGGGAAAAGAAAAAGAACCACATAAACATGTGGTTCTTCGGCAGAAACTATGTAGTTGTTTCGTATGGATCAAATCAGGCGCATCTGCCGCGCTTTTTCGATGGCCTGCATCCGCTTGTTGACCGCCAGTTTACCATAGATGCTCTTGACGTGGAATTGCACGGTGTTGAGGCTGAGGAAGAGGCTCTGGCCCACCTCTTTGTAGCTTTGCCCGGCCGCCAACAGGCGCAGCACCTCAAGCTCCCGCTCGCTGAGCTTTTCCGGACCCGTTTGCACGGTCTGGACGCTGGCGTGTTCTTCAGGCATGGCATCCAGCAGGCGCCGGACGTAGGCGGCAAGCTGGGCGTTCCTGAGATGCGGCCCCACCGACGCCAGCAGGGGACGCATGAGCCAGCCCTCGTCCAGAAAGACGCGGAAATACCCCCGCGGGGCAGCCGCCTCCAGCGCGGACTGAATTATCCGGCGGGCGTCGTCGGTTCTGCCCTCCACTTGACACACCAGCGCCCGAAGAATCCGCATCTCGATCAGCCAGCCAAAGAGTCCATGGGCCTCAGCGAACGCCTCCTGACGGGCAAAGTAGGCGTCAACGTCCCTCAGCGGTGCTGCCTGCGCATCGTGCGCCGCCAGCCGCGCCCAGACGTGAGCCGCGCTCAACGCTGTGCGAAAGTGGATGTCGCTCACGGGGTCAACGCCCGTCAGTTCGGGCAGGCCCTCAAACGTGGCCGCCGCTGACGCTGCCCAACGACGCGCTTCTTCGAGACTGGCTTCGGTCGCGGCGCGCGCGCGTAGCGACAAGCGATATCCCAATACCTGCGCATACGGAACGCATTCTGGTCTGGTCTCGGCAAGAAGCTGCAGGCATTCCATCATCCCCGCCCGGTCGCCCTGCACGGCGCGCAGGCAGGCCAGGGCAGAATAGCCCTTCAGATGAGCCTCGAACTCTCCCGCCCAGCGCACCAGACTCAGGCCCTGCGTCAGCGCCGCCTCCGCCTCCTCCAGGCGATTCTCTGCCAGCAGAATCTCCCCCTTGAGGACGTACAACGCGCCCAAGGGCGGGAAGTTCTGCCCTACCAGCAGGCGGTTGAACAGGTCGATGTTCGTCTCGCACAACTGCAAGGCGTCCTTGAGGCGTCCTTCGGTCGTGGCGATTGCGACCAAACTGATGGGGCCATACAGGGCGGCGTACAGATTGCCTCCAGCCATGCCCTCCTCGAAGCCAAGTTTGAAGGCCCGCTCGGCAGCGGGCAGATCGGCCAACGCCATATACCCATAGCCAATGTTCAGTTCGTTGACGCTGCGGATAGCCTTTTCGTCGGCAGGCAACAGGCGTTGCGCCTTTTGGGACAGTTCGATCAGCCTTTCAGGCTGTCCGCTCGTCAAGGCCGACATTTGCAAGAGGAAGGCCTGAATGCTGGCGGTCTGCCCGGCAACCAGATTCCGCAAAGATTCATCGGCGTTCGTTCGGTTGAGCGCCTGATCCGCCGCCTGCAACGCCTGCTGCACCTCATCTGTGCGCGCCTGGCGCTGCATGAGCGCCAACGCCCATGCCCTGCTGATGCACATCATGGGAGAGAACTGCGTCCGCGGGTCCGACAGTCTGTCGAACCACCCCAAGACCACCGCAACTTCGCCCTGATAGAGCATGGGCAAGGTATGCCGTTCGATCAGCCTGGCGACGGCATCGCTGTCGGCGATCTGAAAGGCTTGTTCGACCGCTTTCAGGATGAAGCCATTGGCTTCGTACCAGTCCGCGGCGCGCTGGTGCAAGGTGTCCACCAGGGGCGCTTCGACCTGCACCAGTTGATTCCTGAGCAGCTCCGCAAACAGGGCGTGATAACGGTACCAGGTCCGTTCCTCGTCCAGCGAGACCAGGAAGAGGTTGTTGGTTTCCAGGTCATGAAGGATTTTCGCGCTCTTTGTTTGTCCCGTGACGGCTTCGCACAGCGCCGGGGAGAGTTGATCGAGGATGGATGTGCGGCGCAGAAAGGCGCGCGTCTCCTCGCTCAGGCGGTTGAGAACCTCTTCGATCAGGTAATCCAGCACATGGCGGTGCGTGCCGTGAAACGCCTCCACGAATCTGACGGGGTCGCGGTGCTTCCGCAGCGACAGAGCCGCCAATTGCAGCCCTGCCGCCCACCCTTCCGTCCGGTTGGTGAGAATCCTCGTCTCCCTGGCCGGCAAGTCCACCCCCATCACATCGGCGAAAAAGGCGGCCGCTTCTGCGGGCGAAAAGCTCAGGTCCGCCGCGCGCACCTCGGTGAGCTGATTGCGCACGCGCAGGCGGGTCAGCGGCAGGTTGGGATCCTCCCGCGTGGCGATCACCAGATGCAGTTTGGCGACCGCCTGGTTGAGGATCGCCTCTATGAAGTGATCGATCTCCTGGTTCTCGATCAGGTGGTATTCTTCCAGGACAAGGATGACCTGGCCCTCCAGCCTGACCAGGTCGTTGATCAGCAGCTTCAGGACGACGTGCGGATCGATCTCGCGTGCGCTTTCCACCACTTCCAGCGCCGCCTGACCGAGATCCTCGTCCACCCGTCCCAACGCAGCCAGCAGGTAGGTGAGAAACTGTTTGAGGTCGTTATCGGATTGTTCCAGGATCACCCAGGCAACCGGGCAGCCCGCCTCTTCGACCCACATGCGGATGGAAGTCGTCTTTCCATACCCGGCCGGCGCGGAGACCAGCGTGAGCAGACGCCCCTCCTGAACTCCCCGGCTCAGGCGACGCAGCAGTGATTGCCTCGGAACCAGGCTCTGTCGCAAACGGGGTAGGCTGATCTTGGTGGTCAACAAAGGATCGGACATTTTCCGAAGACCTCGTTCCAGTTCGACGCCTGAAGCGGCGGCGGCCCAACCTGCCGCGCCGCCGATGACTGCTGTGACCGACCGCGTTCACCCGCATCGACGCGGGGAGCGCTGTTGCCTGCTCACTCCGCCATGAGCGCTTCCGCCGCCAGGATGCCGGACATGGCGGAACGCGCCACGCTGTAGCCAGGGTAGGTGGTCTGCCCGCACTGGTAGAGGCCGGCCAGCGGCGTGCGGTGCGGGAAATGCTTCCACGGCGCAACCTGCGGCGACAGGCCATAGACCGCCCCGCGGTAGAGGTTCAGGTCGTCCCTGAACTCCCTGGGGCTGACGAGGCGTCGGACGGCGATGTCCAGCGTGTGAACCCGCGCCAGCGCCTCCACCGCCCTGGCGAGAACGGCCTCCTTCCTCTCATCACTCCAGGCCTCTAGCGGAAGATCGCGCCGCACCGGCGGATACATCTCGATCACGCTTCCGCCGGCCGGCGCCAGCTCGGGCAGCGTCACCGTCGGCGCGTCGTAGACCAGCCACTTCACGCCGTCGTCGCAGGGGGTGAACACCTCGCCCTGCCGCTCCATCGGCGGCAGAAAACAGTGCGAGTGGCTGGGCGCGTCGATTCTGTTGCGCAAGCCCAGTTGCACCGAAAAGGCGCTGTGCGACAAGGGCGCTTCCTGCGCCATGCGCTTCAGCTTGCGCGGCGCGTCGGCGGCGTCCAGCAGCGCGCCGAAGGTCAGCATCCCGCTGACGGTCGAGATGACCGCGTCTACGGCTACCGGTTCCCGTCCCGCCACCTCCAGACCGCGCACGCGCCCCTCGCGCACGACGATCTTCTGCACCCGCGCGTTGAGATGAATCTGCCCGCCGTGGGCCAGCAGGGCGCGGCTGAGCGCGCTGGGAATCTGGCCCATGCCCCCTTCAGGCAGGTGAAAACCGTCGCTGAAGAGGGTCACCAGACCCAGGACCGAGATGGCCGGCTGTTTCTCCGGCGGCAGTCCCGTGTAGAGCAGCACGCCCGACATCGCCGCGCGCACCGAGTCGTCGCTGAAGAGCCGCTTCAGCTCGTCCGCCACCGTCCCGCTGAACTTGGGCAGTTGCCGCCAGCCCTTGGCCAGGATGCGCGCAACAGAGAGCGGGTGGACGAGAATATCCTCGGTCAGCAGGCGCAGGGCCGGCTCCCAGCGCGCCATCATGGCATCCAGCTCCTGCTTCAGGACGGCCTCGTTCACCCTGCCCTGGCGCTTTTCCACCGCCACGCGCAGACCGTCGCCGAAAGTAACCCGATCGCCGTTGGGTAGAACCGTGGTCTGCGGCGCGCTGATCTTCCTGAGCGGCAGGACGGCGGCGCGCTCCAGCCCGACCCGGGCAAAGACGTGATCCAGCATGGTGGGCAGGGCCAGGTAGAGCGCGCCGTCGTTGAAGGTGTAGCCGTCGATGTTGGTGGTCGAGCAACAGCCGCCGATCTTGCCGTTGGCCTCGAAGAGGTGGACCTGGAGGCCGCTGGCCGCGAGCAAACCGCCCGCCGCCAGGCCGGCCACGCCGCCGCCGATAATTCCGACCGATTGGATGGTTGCCATGCAGGTCTCCTGAATTGGCGCCGAGAATCCGTAATGCGTAATGCGTGACACGTAATCGGATTGCCGACGGCGGCAGATGTGGCGCACGCGGTTGGCGTTCATGCTCGAACCCTGCGTCCATTCCCTTCCGGCTACGAGTTACGAGTTGCGGGTTATTCCGGCGGCTCGCCGGAAGCCCGTGTTGTCTACATTATACACCGTGATGGCCCAATCAACGCATGACAGCGCTGAATCCAGCGTCTGGGGAGAATCGGCCGGGTTGGCCATGGGGTTTCTGTTGCCCGCCAGGAAGGGCTACGTTGGATGTTGGATCTGGCGCTCTGCCGTGCGCGAGAGGTTCTGCGCGCCCGCGGCGACAGTGACCGTCACCGCCGCGGCGACGATCAGCAGGACCAGCACGTTCTGGTCAAGCCCGCCGGCCGCGGCGAACTTGACGGGCAGAAACATCCCGGCCGTGTTTTGGGTCGCGTGAAACAGCATCACCAGCAAGATGCTCCCACGCGTGTTGTTGTACAGCCACGTGAAGAGGACCGACAGCGCCAGAAGCGCGACCGTGAACCAGAGAAAGGAGCGGTCGCTGTTCAGCCCGGTTCCCAGGAATTTCGGCAGGTGCCAGACGCTCCAGAGCACCCCGACGATCAGGCTCGAAACCAGCGCGCTGTGCTTCGCTTGCAGCCGCGGCAGGATATAGCCGCGCCAGCCCCATTCCTCGCCATTGGCGAGGATCTCGAAGATCAGCCAGGGCGCCGCCAGCGCCAGCAGCGGCGCGTCCAGCGGAACGACGGCGCGGATCATCGGGGCGGAAAAATCGACGGGGAGGCCGGTCAGCCACGAGGTCAGCAGGAGCGCGGCCCCTTGCAAGGCGGGCAAGAGCAGCAGCGCCGCCAGCCACCACCTCCACCCCACACGCCAGATCAGGAGGCGTTTGAGGAAGGTCGCCGTCGCAGCTTGGCCGAGCGTCGCCCACGTCATGGCGACAGAGACGACGAAGAACCCCCAGCCGAGGGTGAGCGTGACCGCGAACGGAACACGAAAGGGCAGGACGCCTGAGTTCGAGAGGTCGATCGTCCAGGTGCAGAGGAACATCAGCAGGGCGCCGACGAGCAGCGAATGGCGTTGGAGAAAGGATCTCATATGACCTCCTGGCCTGGCCAGATCACGTCACGTCCAGGTACGAAATCAGAAAACGACCGTCGTCCAGGCCGTAGTCCCGGCGAAACTCCTCCAGCGTGGCATCAGCAGCCAGCGGCTTGACCATGAACGTGGCCCAACTGGGGCTGGCGACGCGCAGGCCGGCGCGGGCAAAGGCCGCGGCATGGTCGGGGTGATCCAGCCGAACGTGGACATAGCGGGCGGTGGCGGCCAGGGCCAGCGCGGCCACGGCGGCCACGGGATCGACGCGCGGCGCCAGCAGCAGGTTGTGCACGCGCAGCACGCCATTGCCGGCCGCCGCCGCGGCATAGCCGACCGCCTCGCTCTCCTGCCAGATCAGCCACAGCTCCTGCGCACTGAGATAGCTGCGCGCGTGCAGGAAGGAGAAGAAGGGGGTATGCCGCCGCGCAAAGCCCAGCCAGCCGCGGCTCAACTGCTCGAACAGGCGGTCGGCCAGGGCCAGACGGCCGGGGCCGGCCGGCTCGACGCGCAGGCCGGGCTGGACGCGCAGGTCATCGCTGCGCGCCAGCGCCATGGCCGGCGAGTACAGGTCGCGGTAGCCCAGCTTCTCGTACAGGCCGTGCGCCACGCCAAAACGGGCCGTGCCCAGGGTCGAAAAGCGCAGCCCGGCCGCCCGCATCCGCTCGTGGGCCTCGTCCAGCAGCCGCGAGGCCACGCCTTGGCCGCGCCACGCCGGGTGGGTGGAGACGGCCCACACGCCGCCCACGTCGGCCGCGCCCGTGGTCGAGACCACCGGCAGCCGAAAGACGCCCACCTGCCCGGTCGCCGTGCTCCCGTTCAGCGCGTAGAGGGCGAAAAAGGGGAAGGGCCGCGGGTCCATGCGCCGCATGAGGGCCGCCAGCTCCGGCGTCAGGCTGAGGTTCAGGCAGAGCAGGTTGATGTGCAGCACTTGCAGCGGATCCACCGCGTCATATTCAGCGATGTGGTTCATGGCGTTACCACCAATTGGCCTTCCATCCCGGCCTGGCGGTGGCCGGCGACGGAGCAGAGATAGGTGTAGGCGCCGCTGGACCCGGCCGTGAAGGTCAGGGCTGCCACGCTTTCCCGGCCCATCACCGGCGGCGTCTGGCGGCCCAGGTCGGGCAGGGCCAGGTCGTGGGAGATGCCGTCGCCGTTGTGCAGCTCGATGCGCACCCGCTCCCCCGCTTTCACCGCCAGCTCGGGGTTGGCGACGCCGTCGATGGCCCCGCCCACGCCGATGAAGGCCATGCGCCCCTCCACCAGGCCGGTGCGCAGGTGGAAGACCTGATCGGCCTGGTCATCGGTCCGGCCGCCGCAGCCGGCGAGCGCCAGGCCGACGACCAGGAGCAGCATCGCCAGGGTGTATTGTGTTTTCATGTCACGCCTCCGGAAAAAAGTGCAGAAGTTCAACTTCTCAGAGAAGTTGAACTTCTTCGCGTGTTACGCCGTCAAAAGGTCAAATAGCGGGAGACCGCCATCAACGCCAGTGAGATGACCAGCATGAGCACGTCCCAGCGCTCGATGGCGTGGATCTCAGCGTCCAGCCGGCCCAGTTCGGCGCCCTGTTCTGGCGTGGGCGGCGCGCCGGCCGCGGCAATGGCTGCACCCAGAGCGCCCATGCGCTGAGCGCGAGGCCGGATGCCGAAAAAGCCGATGCCAAACGCGATCAGCCCAGCCAGCGCGCCGAGGGTGAAGCCCAGCCCAGGGCCAGAGGCGACCCAGGACATGCTCAGCCCGCCTGAGGAGAACCAGTAGAGGGCCAGCCCGGCCAGGATGGTAAGCATGCTGGAGACGTTCATGAAGATGGGATAGCGGTATTTGCCGACCAGGTCCTGCATGAACTTCGACCGCGCCGAGCCAAGCCCCTTGGCGGTCGGCTCGAAGTAGAGAAAGTAGGCGACGCCGGCGCCGACCCAGAAGGCGCCGGCAACGATGTGAATGAGACGGAGCAGAATCAGAACGACGGACATAGTGACCTCCAGGTGATGTGCAAGGGAGACCATCGGCTCCCGACGGTGTGATGTCGCTGGTGTGCGACCGATGGCTCTATTCAACCATAGGAAGGGCAGCCTGTGGGGTCACTCCATAGCCCGACAAACAACCCACAAATCACCCAGGTTGTGGTACAATCGGGCTGAGGACACAATGGGTTAGCCTCCGCCGGCGCCTGCACCACATGCAGGCGCGAGTGTCCCCGGAACCAGCGAGCCAGGGTCCGGGGTGCTGCGCAAGGACCGGCTTCAACGGCAAGCTATCGGGAAGACAGAAGATCCACAAAAACGAGGTCCTGCACCATGAACCGATTGCGCACCACGCTTGCTGCTGCTTTCTTGATCGCCGCGTTGACGCTGGCCCCGGTGGGCACGGTCAACCTGGGCGCCAATCGCATCGACGGCTTGGCGCTCGACCCCGTGCGCCAGCGTTTCTTCGCCGGCTACATGCAGCGCGCCGAGGTCGATATCTACAGCCTGGATGGCCCCGCCGCCACACCGACCGCCAGCGCCACGCCCACCGCCACGCCCGGTGTCCAGAGCTGCGTCACCCAGGGCAACCGCTTCGGCGACAACGCAGAGAGCATGGCCGCGGCGGACGCCCTGCTCTGTCACACATTCTTGCCGTTCGTCAGGCGCTGGGGTCAGGTCGGCCCCAGCGCCACCCCGACCCCAACTGCCACACGAACGCCCACCCCGACTGCGACGCAGAGCCCCACGCCGACGCCCACAGCAACCGCAACAGCCACGCCGTCGGGCAGCCCCGGCGTTGACCCGGACTGGGGGCCAGAGCATCAGGCCACTTTCAGCACCCACTACGCCGGCGGCGTCGTGGGGCGCAATCTGGTGGTCGACGCCGCCGGCCGCATGCACATCGCCTGGGTCGAGAACAACGGCAACGTTTACGATGTGTTCTACAGCCGTTCTGCCGACGGCGGAGCGACCTGGTCGACGCCGTTCGATCTGGCCAACAGCCCATGGCCTGCCTCCGGCGTCAACCTGAACCAGGGGCCGGACGGCGCGCTGCATGCCATCTGGATTGACCTGCGCGACGGCGGCAGCGGCCGCCTCTACTACAGCCGCTCCACCAACGCCGGCCTCACCTGGACCACGCCGCGCGATGTCACAGGCGCCAACGCTCGCAAGGTCGGCGGCTTCAGCTTCAGCCTCGACCTGCAAAACCGTCTGCATCTGGCCTGGCACTACGGCGACCCCAGCACCGACGCCGCCCCGACCGAGGTCTACTACCTGCGTTCCACCGACGGCGGCGACACTTTCGGCTCCCGGCAGAAGCTGAACCAGGGCAGCGGTCACGCCGCCTTCCCGCGTTTCACCGTCGAGGGCGCCAACGGCGATCTGCTGGCCATCGCCTGGCGCGACAACCGGGCCAACCCGGACTGGGACACCTACGTGGCGGTTTCGACCAACGGCGGGCAGACTTTCACCGAGCGCGTCGGCGCCGCGACCCCTTTGCGTGACTGGGACCCGGAGGCGGCCGTGGATGCCAACGGCGTCATCCACCTGGGCGTCATGACCATGCAACCGCCGTTCGCGGCCATCGACTACCGTCGTTCGACCGACCAGGGCCAGACCTGGAGCACCCCCGTAACGCTGTCCGAGGCCCCCAGCCGTTTTCCCTTCTGGGCGCTTGACAACCCGCACGGCGCGCTCTGGCTTTTCTGGAAGGATGAGCGCGACTTTCTGACCCCCGCCTGCCCGGCTCCTAATCGTTGCGCCGATATCGCCGGCAAGGTTTCGACCGACGGCGGTCTGAGCTGGAGTGCGCTGGAGTTCGTCACCGACCTGGGCGCGGTGGAGGTCAAGTTCCCGGCCTTCACCGTTGGCCCTGATGGGCGGCCGCACGCGCTCTGGAGCGATCGCCGCAGCGGCGACGACAGCGAAAACGTCTACGTCCGCAGCCGTTTGAGCGCCCCCTGACGTCGCCAGGACGCCGCCCCGCGCTTGCTCGGTTCATGCTGCCCGTGCGGCTATTTCGAAGCGAAGCAGAGTGACGACATGAACGACCCCGATGCGCCCGTTTACTTCGGCGAATGGCTCAAGCGCCGGCGTCAGCGGCTGGACCTGACCCAGGGGGAGCTGGCTGAACGCGTCGGCTACTCGGTCTTTGCCCTGCGCAAGATCGAGAGCGGAGAACGCCGCCCCTCGAAGCAGTTGGCCGGGCTGTTGGCCGATGCCCTGGAGATCCCGCCGGCCGAGCGGCCCACCTTCCTGGCCGCGGCGCGCGGCGAGGTGAGCAGCGCGCGGCTGTCGCCGGCGCCAGCACGGCGCGACGCGCCCCTGGCTCCGCCGCGCGCCCCCGAGTCGCCGGCAGCGACGCCCGCGGCCAGCCCTGCCCTGTCGGGTGCGGAAGCGCCGGGCCTCCACAACTGGCCGGCCAGCCCGACGCCGCTGGTGGGCCGGGAGGAGGAGCTGGCCAGCCTGGCCCGGCTGCTGATCGACCCCCTCTGCCGGCTGCTCACCCTCATCGGCCCCGGCGGCATCGGCAAGACGCGCCTGGCTGTGGCGGCCGCGGCCCAGGTGCAGGGCTGCTTTGCCGACGGCGTCTGGTTCGCGCCCCTGGCCCCGGTGGCCGCGCCCGCCGGGGTCATCCCCGCGCTGGCCGAGGCCCTGGGTCTGACCTTGGCCGGCCAGGCGGAGATCCGGCTGCAACTGCTGCACTATCTGGCCGGGCAAGAGGCGCTGCTGGTGGTGGACAACCTGGAGCATCTGCTGGCCAGCGCCGGGCTGTTGGCCGAAATCCTGGCGCGGGCGCCCGGCGTCAAGCTGTTGGCCACCTCGCGCGAGCGGCTGAACCTGCAAGGGGAGTATGTCTTCGTCACCGAGGGATTGGCCACGCCGTCGCCCGATCAACTGCACCGCGCCCACGACTACGACGCCATCCGCCTCTTCACGCAGGCCGCGCGCCGGGCCGGCGCGCAGGTTGACCTGCAAGGCGACGAACTGACCGCGGCCGCGCAGGTCTGCCGGGCGGTGGAGGGCATGCCGCTGGGCATCGAGCTGGCCGCGGCGTGGACGCCGCTGCTCAGTTGCCGGGAGATCGCCGTCGAGATCCAGCGCGGGCTGGACTTTCTCAGCACCGACCTGCGCGACCTGCCCGAACGCCAGCGCAGCCTGGCCGCGGTTTTCGAGCACTCCTGGCGGCTGCTGACCGACGAGGAGCGGGCGGTCCTGGCCCAGCTGGCCATCTTCCAGGGCGGCTTCGAGCGAGACGCGGCCGCGGCGGTGGCGGGGGCCAGCCTGCCCACCCTTCGCAACCTGGCCTCCAAGTCGCTGATCCGGCGCACCGAGACGGGGCGCTATGACCTGCACGAGGCGGTGAGGCAGTACGCGCTCAAGCGGCTCGAAGAGGATCAGGCGCGCTGCCGGGCCGCGCGCGAGCGTCACTGCGAGTATTTCATGCGCTTGGCGGCGACCCATGAAGCGCGGCTGAAGGGCGCAGGGCAACAGGAAGCGATCCGCGATCTGACCGTCGAGGTGGACAACCTGCGCGCCGCCTGGGGGTGGGGGGTCGAGTACGGCAAGTTCGAGACGGTGGGCAAGGCCGCCCGCGCCTTCGGCTGGTATTACGAGGTCACCGGTCTGATCCACGAGGGCATCGGGCAGATGGAACTGCTGGGGCAGGCGCTGAGCGAGCTGCCGCGCCAGCCGTGGACCGACAAGATCTTGGGCGCCTGTCTCGTACAGCAGAGCCTGCTCTATTTCCGGGCGGGCGACTTCGCTCAAGCAACCGAGCGCTACGCGCGCGCCATCTCCCTCCTGCGCGCCGTCGGTGACCAGACGCTGCTGGCCGACGCGCTGATCTTCAGTGGATCCATCCACCACCTGAGCGGCGCCTACCTCGAATCACGAACGCTGATCGAAGAGGGCCTGGTCTACGCGCGGGCGATCAACGATCGCTGGTTTTCCGCCTACGGCGTCTACAACATCGGTCACGTGGACAGCATCATCGGCGATTACCAAAAGGGCTATGCGCAAATGCAGGAGGGGCTGGCGCTCTGGCGGGCGCTGGGCGACCCGCACTCCATCTCGCTGGGCCTGAACTTCCTGGTCGAAACGCAGATCACGCTGGGGAAGACCGCCGAGGCCATCGCCGCCATGCAGGAGAGCATCGCCCTCTGCGAGCGCACGCAAAATCGCTGGGGCATGGGGACGGCGTACCGCTACCTTGGGCTGGCGACGCTGGCGACCGGCGACAGCCGCCAGGCGATTGGCCAACTGGAAAAGAGCCTCGAAACCTTCGGCCAGCAGTTCAAGGGCTGGGACATCGCCCAGACCCTGATCTACCTGGGCGAGGCATATCTGCATCTGGGCGACGCCGAGCGGGCCAAGGCCATCCTGCTGGACGCCCTGCGCCTGGCCCGCGAGATCCACTCGGCGCCGCTGATGCTGCAAGCGCTGGCGGGACTGGCCACTCTCGAACTGCGGGCCGCCCTCGATGGCGCGCCCCGGCCCGCGGCAAGCCGCGCAGCCGGCTGGCTGAGCCTGATTCTCTCCCACCCCGCGGCCATTCACACCACCAAAGCCCGCGCCGCGCAGTTGCTGGGCGATCTGGGTCTCTCCCCCGCCAGCCAAGCGGAAGAAGCGGCGATCCGCAGCCTGGAGGCCACGGTGGACGCGGTGATCTGCGGGTAGTTCGCCAGGCGACGCAAGTCGCCCATTTCTTACCCATCTCAAGTGTGACGCCGGCACGTCTTTATCAGGCGAACACGGTCACCAGGCCTGCCAGAAAGATCGGCGCGACCATCTCGGAGTGGGTATGTTTGGGGATCACCTCGTTTGCGTGCCATCCAGACGGGCGGCCCTTGTCAGAGCCGCCTGCGGGGCGACATGGCTCATGGATTCATGTGCCAAACCTAATCCTGCAACAGCGATGCCATCTGCCTGGTGATGAACTTCGCGGCCCGTCTGGAACTGACGCGGTAGATGTAGTTCATCAACGCCGAATCGCGCCCGACCAGGATCTCGTACTCGTCCTTTTCGATCCCTTTGACGATGATTTCGGCGGCTTTGCTGGGAGCCAGCGGTTTGATCGCTCGTTGAGCAGCGCCGGCGTTAGCGAGGGCCGAGATGGCGACGCCTGAGTTGGCCGCGATGTGCGTGCCGATCGCGCCCGGAAAGATGACCGTCACCCGGACGTTGGTGTTGGCCAGCTCGGAGTGCAGCGCTTCGGTCAGCAACTTGACCGCGGCCTTGGACGCGCCGTAGATGCCCTGGCCCGGCACGGGCAGGAATCCGCCCATGCTGGAAATGTTGGCGATGTGCGCTGCGGGGCGTTTGAGCAGGTGCGGCAGGAAGGTCTTGACCATGTAGAGCGTACCGTAGAAGTTGACGTTCATCACCCGCTCGATGGCCGCGTACTCAAGGTCGTTGATGCGGACGAAGGGTTGGATGATGCCTGCGACGTTGAACAGCCCGTCCACCGCGCCGTGACTGGCGATGACCTGCTGGGGCAAGGCTTCGACGGCGGCCCTGTCGGTGATGTTGACGACATGGGTGGAGAGTCTCCCCTTGCTGGCGCCGGCCAGCTCTGCGCTTTCCTTCAGGCCGTTCTCGTTGATGTCCACCGCCGCGACGCGTGCGCCCCTGGCCAGCAGGTGAAGCGCCAACTCGCGCCCAATGCCATTCCCTCCGCCTGTCACCACGATGATTTTGTCCTGTACCTTCACGCGGGCCTCCCTGGTGCGTCACGTGTGTCGTTGGATGGCAATGCGCCCGCCGGGCGGGCCTTTTCGCCGGCAATGTGCTTGGCCGCGATGTACCCAAACGTCATCGAGGGGCCAATCGTGCTGCCGGGACCGGGATAGGTGTTGCCCATCACCGAGGCGGAACTGTTTCCCGTGGCATACAGCCCCTGGATCGGCGAGCCGTCCTCCCGCAGGACGCGCGCCCGTTCGTCGATCACCAGCCCACCCTTGGTGCCCAGGTCACCCGCGACCATCTGCACGGCGTAGAACGGCGGCTTTTCGATGGGCGCAAGGCAGGGATTGGGCTTGACGGTGGGATCGCCGTAGTAACGATCATAGGCGCTGTCGCCGCGCCGGAAATCCTCGTCCACTCCGTTGCGGGCGAAGCGGTTGAAGCGGCTGATGGTCTCCGCCAACGCGTGAGGGTCCATGCCGCACTGCAGCGCCAGGTCTTCGATCGTGTCCGCTTTCTTGAAGTAGCCGCTTTCATAATAGACCTTGGGGACGCCCTGCATGGGAAACAGCGTGCCGAAAATGTACTTGCTGCGGTAGCGCTGATCCATGATGAAGGTCGCCGGGATATGCGGCGTTTCCTCGCTGTGCTTTTCGTACATGGCGTGGACGACATCCACGTAGGAAGCTGCCTCGTTGGTGAAGCGCTTGCCGGCCGCATTGACCATGATCCCACCGGGATAGGAGCGTTCGCCCACATGGAACATCACCGGCGCGTTCGGCGGGATGCTTGAGGGCCCCCACCAGGCGTCTTCCATCAGGTCAACTCTGGCGCCGATTTTCATCCCCAACTGGATGGCCTCGCCCGTGTTGCCGGGGCTGGCGGAGCTCCATTCGTGGTTGACCGGCGCCTTCTGAAACGCTTCCCGCATCTGCTGGTTGTGGGCAAAGCCGCCGGCAGCCAGCACCACACCTTTGGTCACGCGGATGCGGCTGGGCTTGCCCTCTCTTGCGACCACCGCCCCGACGACCCGGCCCTCCTCGACCACCAGATCCATCAGCGGCGCGTTGAGCCAGAGGGGCACGTTTTCATCCTTGAGCGACAGGCGCAAGCGGCCAATCAACGCCCGCCCCAGCGTGAGATACTTGACGCCGGTCATCTGATTGAAAACCGTGCGGACGCCCACCTTGAACGCCGTCCGCTTCCCCGCCCAGGTGGAGGTGATCATGCCCAGTTTGTTGAACTCGCTGATCGTAAACGCCAGGCCGGCCGGAATCTCCATGCCCATGGGGCGCAGTTGGGCAAAGTCGTTGCCCAACTGGCTGCCGTCGAAGGGAACGGATTCGAGCACACGCCCCTCCGCCATGCCGCCGGGATACTCAGGATAATAATCGGCGTAGCCAGGCGACCGTTGAAACCTCATGCGCGAGTTCTCCGCCAGGTAGACCACCATCTCAGGGGCGTTCTTCAGATAGGCATCCTGCAACGCCTGCGGCGTGCGATCTCCCACCGTGTGCTGTAAATAGGTGCGCGCTTTTTCGAATGAGTCATCCAGGCCGTCCCGTTGCATCAGAAAATTATTGGGAATCCACATCCCTCCCCCGGAGAGCGCCGTCGAGCCTCCGTAGTATACCGTTTTTTCGACCAGCAGAACATCCAGCCCGGCCTGCCTCGCGACCAGGGCCGCGGTCAGGGCGCCGCCGCCCGTGCCGACGATCAAGACATCCACCGTGTGATCCCAGTTTGACATGCCTGTTTCCTTGTCGAGGTTGATGAGACAGCATTGCGCCATGAGCCGACGTTGGAGAAGGTCTCGTGCGCAGGGCGTATTGTGCGCTCGCTGGCGCAATTTTGCAAGAGGCCGATTCTATGTTTTCGCCGCGAGCCAGCGTTCGGTCCACTGACCTCCTGTCTTGCGGCGGAACGCTAATACGCCCCCGAGCAGTTCCAATCCTTCTCGTCGGACGTGTACGTGCAGGTATTCATGCCGGGTCCCAGGTAGTGGAACGATAGCCGATAGGTCGCGCCGTTGCTCGAATAGGAAAAATCCAGCTCGTCGGTTTTGGTCGGGACCGTTGGAAGATAGTCCGGGACGAGTTCGGCGAGTTTTGCAGGGTAGGAACTGTGATCTGCACGGTATTGTTCCAGCGCGGCGATAATCGGCTCGTTCAGCGCGTACCCCTTTTCGGCCCGCTCACCGCTGCCGGGCGGTTCATCTGTCGGGAAGATGCCAACGCCTGAGGAGTCACTGCAGGCAAAGAGAACCAGCGTCATCAGCGCAGAGCCGAGAAGAAGCTTGAAACTGATCGTCTTGCCCCTGGTCATTGTTTCGCCTCGTTCGCAAAGTTTGCCAGCCGCGCGATCTGCGGCAGGTGCGTCAGCTCGTGCGCGGTGAAATAACTGACCTGCTGTTTGATGGACACCACCCCGAACTCCTCGTGCCGTCCTGTCCGCCGCCAATCAGTGCAGGGGATCGCCTCTAGTTTGGCAATCATTTCCAGGCGTGACGTTTGGTACGCGTCGAAAACCTCGCGCGTCGAGGGCGGGCGTTGGTTCTCGCTCCGCGCCCACGTCCAGACGGCTTTCATTTCCAGCACGGGGTTTTCCTCGTGCAGGAACAGATCAATGCGGGCGGCGATGACGTTCTGTGCGTCGCGCAGATGCGAGACGGTGTTGCGGATCGCCCAGCCACCGTCGGCGGGCGGACGCGTCATCTCGTCTTCGGTCAAGCCTGCGATCAGCGCGGCGACTTCGAGCGGGGTCTTTCGCAGCCGCTCCAACGCTTCGGTTGGGTCGAGCGCTTCGAGCCAGTAGACGGGCGCGAACCATTGGAACGTCCCGCCCCACGCGCCGCAATCGGGACATTTCTCGGGAACTTCGCCGAGCGTCAAATATCCGCAGGTGCGGCAGACGTAGGGGTGCGGAATCTCGCGGATGAGTGGGAGCCGTCCCGAGGTCAGGGCGGAGGCGCCGCCGCGGAAGGCGGTCTGCAAGTGGGCGTCGTCCAATGAGGCGGCGAGGCGTTCGATATCGCGGACGAGTGTCTCTTTATCGCTCGGCAGGTTCAACTCCCACGCAGCGCGGCGGCTCATCGAGTCCGCTCTGGCGCGGGCGATCTTGGCGAGGTTGTATTGCCCTTCGCCCTCAAGCCGCAGAGCCAGAGATAGAAGATGTACGAGCGTGTCTGTCCATTCGGGTTGTTTCATGTTTTCTTCAACCTATCCCGCAATTGACTCGCGAGACGCGCCAACTCTTCCAGCCCGGACGCATCCAACCCCGGCCGCCGCTACCTTGGCAAGCCAAGTTGCGCCCGCAACGCCGGCACCTCGAAGTAGACGCGCCCGCGCGCGATCAGATCGTTCTCCAGATCGTAGACCACGCACAACGGCACGTTTACCTCCTTGCCCGTGGCCGGGATGCCGGCAAACTCGCCGATGTGCTTGCCGATGAAATCGGCCTCGATCATGGCGTTGGCTTCGCCAAAGAGCGTGACCCGCGTGTTGGCCGTGGCGTCGAAGGCGATGTGGTAGAAAAAGTGCAACATGCCCATCACGCCCTCGCGGCCGCGGTGCTCCTGTCCCGTCGACATGATCGTGAAGACCACATCCTCCGCCAACATGCTGGTATCGCTGTGATCCGCGCTGAAGTAGCGCATCATGGTTGCTCGTGTACTTTCGACTGACATGGTAACCTCCTGAGATTGGGAATGGCTGCAACCGGCGTTCGCGGGCCGCGCCGCGCAGCGCTCAACGCCGCACCAGCGGCAGGAAGATCCGGCGCGGCGGCGGACCGGAGGTCGGCACGCCGTTGTTCAGCGCCTTCAGCTTCAACCGCCCGCTGCTGTTGATCAGTTGATACTGGAAGCCCGGCGCCAGTCCGCTGATCGCGACGCTGTCGAACGCGCCGCTGAGGCTGGCCGCGCTGAGGAAGGTGTAGATGTCGCCCTGGCGGGGCGCGTAGCCCTGCTGAAAGTTCAGCGCCAGCACGCCGTCCAGCACGGCCGCGCCGGTGGCAGCCACGCTGCCGTATTGCCCAGGATCGTCGCCGATCAGCGGAATCTCCACCCGTCCGCTGGGGCGCATGGTCAGCGTGCCGGTGATGGCCAGGGTCGCAGTCGCAGCCGGGGCGCGGGAGGGGCCGGGGGCAGCCCGCGGGTATTGGACGGTGATGCCGGGGGCCAGTGTGCCCTCATTGAGCAGGCCGAAAGGTCCCACCACCAGTGTCCCTGTGCCGGAGATCACCCCATTTGCCGTAATGTACGTCCCGTTGTTGGACGCCACTATGGCCCTGTTCGTCATCATCACAACGCCGCGCCCACCCCCAACCTGGCCGACCGTCAGCAGGTCCAGGGCGCGCGCTATGCCACCATCCACATTCAGCATGCCAGTACCGCTCATACCAGGCTGTCCTAACTGGATGTTTTGGCAGTGCAGCAGCCCCGCATCGTCCAACGCCATGCCGCCGTCATACGCCTGACCAATAACGCACAGCCCCGCCTGTGAATCAACCACATCCAGCTCGGTGGGATTGGCGAGATGCGTGTGACCAAACATGACCACCACGCCGCTCCCATCTTGGCCGATGATCAGGTTGCCACCAATCTCCCCTTTGGCCCCCTCCAACAAAGCCAGTGTGTTGCCACTGCCCGGCCCGCCGACGAAGACACTCTCCAGCACATACAGGTCAGAAGGGTCGTTGTTGGGGTGACGGCCTTTCACGGCCAGAGAGCCATCGTTTTTGATATACACATTTTTGTTGACCACCAGATCGGCGCCGTTCAACACTTCGATAAACCCAGCCGAGGATTGTCCGATGAACAAATCGCCCGTAAGCGCCCACATCGCGGGCTGATTGGTGTTCGCGCTGATGCCATCCACGGTCACGAGCGATTTTTCACTGAGAGCGCCATAGCTCACATAGGCGTCGTTCGAGTTGACGCGCCCACCGTACTGAATCGTCAGGGTGCCGCTCATGCCATAGCCCACGGCGATGTTGCCGGTGTCCCACTGCGACCCATCGCCGCCCACGTCTGCCACGCCCGTTCCTGTGGGAAGCACACCGCCGATACGTGCCTCCGCGCTGGTCAGCTCCCCGCCGGCCGTCACCAACAGCTCGCCCGCGCCTTCATCGCCGATGGTCAGGCGGCCGGTGCCGTTCAGGCTGGCGCTGTTGCCCAACACCTGCAAGCGGGCCAGAGGCGGGTTGTTGGGGTTGGCAGGCGGCTCGCCGCCGATGATGGCGTGGGAGAAGGTCGCCGCGCCGGAGTTGACGGCCGCGGTTCCGCCCGCGTTCACCGTCAAAGAAGGCTCTTCCGGCGAGTCGTAGACCATGTTCAGGTCCATGTTGTCGAAATAGACGAAGTTGGTGGAGGCGACGATCAGACGGTCAACTGAAAGCTGGGGTGGGCGGGCGGGGGAGGCGTCGACTGCCAGCGTACTGGCGTCCACGGTGTACTGGCCACTCAAGTCAAAGATGACCGTGTCGCCCGCGCCGGGGTCGCCGCGCGGGTCCCAGTTGGTGGTCAGATGCCATGCGCCGCCGCTGGGGTTGGCCCAGTGGTAGGCGCTCGGCTTGAGCAGGAAGGCGCGCGTCTGCCCGTTGATGGTACCAAAACCGACGATCTGGCCCTTGTTGTTGATGGCGTGCGCCTCTTGCAGAACCCAGCCCGAGTTGGCGGCAACCAAGTTGTTGAGGTCCTGCATCTGACCATTCGCCCACACAAAGGCGTGCGAGATTTGTCCGGTTTTCAGCGCGCCAACCACCTGCTTTTTGTCGTTGATGTCATAGGCAATGCTGTTGGTGAACGTGAGCGCGCCCAGGTCTTGCCTCCCGCCATCCCACAGCACGGCATGAAATGTGGTGCTGTTGGCCAGTTTGGAATAACCCACCGCCTGCCCATTTTCGTTGATCGCCCACGCCCCGCTGAGGTCGCCCCCCAGGGTGCCCATGTCTTGCATCGAGCCGTTCTGCCACAAAAAGGCATGATCCAGTTGCAAGGGATCACCCGTGGCGGATTGACCAACGATCTGTCCGACATCGTTGATGCCGTAGGCGACGCTGTGGTTGGGCCACTCCGGGTCCAGATCGCCCAAATCTACAATTCCGCCGCCCCACCGAACGGCATGGGTGACATACGAATCCGGGGCGCAGCAGGCTTTCCCCGCCACCTGCCCGGCGTTGTTGATCCCAAAGGCGAGACTTTCCGGTCCGCCCAGCGTGCCCAGGTCCTGCATCGCGCCGTTCTCCCACAGAAAGCCGTGGGTATAAAACTCTGAGCCGACATACGACTCCCCGACCACCTGGCCGGCGTCGTTGATGTCATGGGCCCAACTGCCATACGCGCCCAGCGCGCCCAGGTTGGTCATCGTCCCGTCGTCCCACAGAAAGGCGTGCATGTACGAGCCGATTTGGGAGGCGCCAACGATCTGGCCGCTTTCGTTGATCCCGTACCCTTTGGTCGTCGCTCCGCCCAGCGTGCCCAGGTCGGTGATGGTGTAGCGCGGGCGCGTCGACGGGGCGGCCTGGGGCCCGGCAGGTTCAGCGGCGGCCGGCGCAGCGCCAACCGGCGTCACAAGGGTCATCAGCAGCAGGACAGGAAGCAGCAAGTGTTTCATGGTTGACCTTTCTGGCAAGGACGACGCTGGGCAAAGGACTGACGGTGCTGGCCAGCTGCACCAGCGGCTCCAGGCGATTTCAGCACTGTCAGTCCTCAGCGACGTCCTCAGTTCTACGACCTGTTCAGTCCAGGTCGCGTTGGTAGTCCAGCCCCAGCTCGGCCGGCTGCCCCAGCTCCAGCGGGTTCAGGTAGAGGCCGCGCTCGTCCGCCGGCTTCTCCTCTTCCACCGGGATGCGGTGCGCGTTGGCGTAGGCGTCGTGGCGGATGCCGGTCACCTGCCAGGAGACTTTCATGCCCGGCGCGCCGCCAGCGATGCGAAAGACGTTGTCCCGCACCTCCTGGCTGACGTACAGGTTGGGCATAGCCGCGCCGACCGGCGTCAACTGGTAGCGGAAGTCCCGGTTCAGCGCCTCGAACCAGTCGGGCAGCGTCACCGTCGCCTCCCCGTTGGCGTCCAGAGTCGCCACGCCGTCGTAGATGTTCTTCATGTCGGGCGACTCGACGAAGGAGTGGGACAAAGTCTGGTTGGCCGGGTCCAGGGGGTGATCGATCTTGAAGGAGCCGGCCGACTTGATCAGCGTGCCGATCACCTGCAGCCGGCCGACGAAGTAGCCGGCCCAGCCTTGGTCAGAACCGGTTACGCCGTAGACGCCGACGGCCGGGCCGCTGGTGGCGGTGGCCAGGCCGTAGACGCCCCGTCCGCTGGTGCTGGCGCTTTCACCGTACAGGCCATAGTTGTAGCCGCTGCCGGCCGTGGTCTTGCCGTAGACGCCGCGGCCGTCGGTGCTGGCGCTCTCGCCGTAGACGCCGTAGGTGGTACCGCTGGCCGAACTGGCATAGCCTGAAACGCCGCGGCCGGCGGAGCCGGTGGTCCAGCCGTCCACCCCGGCCAGGCCAGAGTTGGTCCGGCCCCAGATCGCCGTATCGTTGGGCGCGTAGGCCTGGATGCCGCGGCCGCCGAGACTGTTGGCGACATAGACCGCATCGGAGCCAGAGCCGGTGAAGTAGCCAGCATAGCCGCTGCTGCTGGCGCTGTAGCCCTGGACCCCGTAGCTGACGCCGCTGCCGGTGGCTGCGCCGTAGACGCCAGTACCGCCGGCGCTGTCGCTGCGGCCATAGACGCCGATCGTGCCGCCGCTGGCCGCGGTAGCCCGGCCGTAGACGCCAATGCCGTCGCTGCTGGCGCTTTGGGCGACCAGCCCGTAGGTGAAGCCGCTGGCGGCCGTGTGTTCCAGCCGCAGGCCGTGCGAGCCTGCCGCGCCGGTCCAGGTCTCGCCCCAGTGGGTGTGGCCGGACGTGTAGGTTCCGCTGGAGTTCCAACGGCCGGCGGGAAGCTGGATGTCGAAGATGTCGATGTCGCCGTCCTGGTCGACGTCACAGCCGGAGGCGTAGCCCGCGCCAGGCTGGCAGGCGGCTACGGCCGGACCTGCGGGGGTTTCCTGGGCGCTGGCGGAGCCGATGAAGAGAAGCAACAAGCTCAACATGGCTGACAGGACAACGAGACGGGCTTTGTGCGGCATGGCAATGACCTCCTGGTTAGCAGCAGACTTTCCGATGCACCCCGCCGACTCTATCACAAAATTCCCCGCCGTGGGTATCGCTTTCCGATACAAAATCTGGCCCGGCATGCACGCCGGGACAGATTTCCAAAGGTTTGGAGTCGAGGCTTCAGCCGGGTAGCCAGTCGGAGTCGAGGCTTCAGCCGGGTAGCCGGCAGGAGTCGAGGCTTCAGCCGGGTTCAACGCGCGACCCGGCTAAAGCCTCGACTCCAACAGGTCAGGAACCGCTGGCCAGCCTGACAACTGGCCATGGGTCAGGCGCGCAGCGCGGCCTGCGCGGCCCAGTAGCCGCACATGCCGTGGACGCCGCCGCCGGGTGGGGTGGCCGAGGAACAGAGAAAGAGGCGGGGGTTGGGGGTGGTGTAGGGGGAGATGCGCACGGCCGGCCGGGTGAAGTGCTGGAAGAGGTCCTGCACACCGCTGTTGATGTCGCCGCCGACGTAGTTGGGGTTGTACTGCTCGTACTGCGCCGTGTTCATGGCGCTGCGGGCCAGGATGCGGTCGCGGAAGCCGGGGGCGAAGCGCTCGATCTGCCCCTCGATGGCCGCGCTCATGTCCACGGTGGAGCCGTTGGGCACATGGCAGTAGGTCCAGGCGGTGTGCTGACCAGCCGGCGCGCGGCTGGGGTCGAACAGGCTGGGCTGGATCACCAGCACGAAGGGACGTGCGGTGTGCCGGCCCTGCCAGGCCTCCCGCTCCGAGGCGACGATCTCCTCCAACGTCCCCCCCACATGCACCGTGCCGCCGCGGGCGACGGCCGGGTTGCGCCAGGGGATCGGTCCGTCCAGCGCGTAGTCCAGCTTGAAGACGCCGGGGCCGTAGCGGTAGCGCCGCAGCGTGCGCCGGTAGCCGGCCGGCAGCGCGTCGCCGGCGATTTTGACCAGATCGCGCGGCGTTATGTCGAATAACGTCGCGCGCGCCGGCGGCAGCTCGGCCAGCGATCTGACCCACCAGCCGGTTCTGATCTCCCCGCCCAGCGAGCGCAGGTACGCAGCCAGCGCGTCGGCGATGGATTGCGAGCCGCCGGCCGGTATAGGCCAGCCGACGCCGTGCGCCAACAGCCCCATGGTCAGCCCGTAGGCGGCCGTCAACGAACGCTGTAGGGACATGATCGAATGCGCCGCCAGCCCGGCAAAGAGGGCGCGCGCCCGCCGCCCGCGGAACCAGACCCGCGCCAGCGTGTCCGCCGGCAGGAGCGCGCCGGCGCCGAAGCGCGCGTAGAGCAGGGGATGGCGCGGCAGCCGCAGCGGGCCCAGCAAGTCGGGCAAGAGATCCTCCCAGGCCGCGGCCAGCGGCTGCAAGAAGCCACGCCAGGCCGCGCCATCGCGCCCCAGGTAGGCGGCGGTGGCGTCGAAGGAGCGATCCAGCACCACCGCCTCGCCCTGGTCCAGCGGGTGGGTCAACGGCGCGTCGGGCTGGATCCAGCGCAGACCGTGGGCTTCCAGGGGCAGGCTGCGGAAGAAGGGCGACGCCAGGCCCAGCGGATGCACCGCCGAGCAGATGTCGTGGCGAAAGCCGGGCAAGGTCAGCTCGGCCGTGCGCATCCCGCCGCCGACCGTGTCCCGTCCCTCAATCACCAGCACCGAGCGGCCAGCGCGCGCCAAGGTGATGGCCGCGGCCAGCCCGTTGGGGCCAGACCCGACGACGACGGCGTCATAGGCCTCAGCCATCGATCCACCGCCTTGACAGAACAGACCAACAGTCGCAGAATGTGATCATTCCAGCACAGACCCGGTGTAAGTTAGCCGAGAGACGCCGGCAACCCGGAGTCGCCGGCAATCCGGAGTCGAGGCTTCAGCCGGTGGCCGCCGGCAACCCGGAGTCGAGGCTTTAGCCGGTGGCCGCCGGCAACCCGGAGTCGAGGCTTCAGCCGGTGGCCGCCGGCAATCCGGAGTCGAGGCTTTAGCCGGTGGCCGCCGGCAACCCGGAGTCGAGGCTTTAGCCGGTGGTCGTTGGCAACCCGGAGTCGAGGCTTCAGCCGGTGGCCGCCGGCAACCCGGAGTCGAGGCTTTAGCCGGTGGCCGTTGGCAACCCGGAGTCGAGGCTTTAGCCGGGAATCGCACGAGACCCGGCTGAAGCCTCGACTCCGGACTGTGAAGATAGTTACGTCTGCAAGGGCTGGTCTGAATGACCATTATGCGAGGTGCAATGGAACGCATTGTGACAGGCGACGAAGACAAGAGAAGCTCCTCTAACTTGACCGCACGGATCGCGGCCCTGGCTCTGGCGGAGCAGTCCCGCGCGCGCATTGCCGCCGAACGAAACGGTGTTGCGCTGCCCGACTCGGCCGAGGTGCTCGACCGCCTGCGAGCGGAACGAATCGCTGAGCTGGCAGAGATGGGTTGACGCCAGCGCGGCGCTCAAGCTACAGTGAAGTGGCTTGGCGACTTCATCGTTGCGCCTTGATCCGCCCTCACCTGCGCTCACGGCTTCCGCCCCAGCGCCTTCTTCGTCCAGCGCACCGGCGCGGTCAACGTGGTGCGAATGACGGCATTGTGCCACAGGTTGCCGGCTTTCGACCACTGCATCCGGCTGTCGACGCACAGCTTGCGCACGTCGATGGCCGGCTCCACGTCGTAGTGCCGGGCGATCTGGCTCAGCACGTGGCGCCAGATCTGCTCCTGCTGCGCGCCGCCGCCCATGTAGCGAAAACCGAACTCGTAGACGGGGTCGTTGGCGCGGGCCAGCGATTGGATCTGGCAGAAGGTGACGCCCTCCTCCTCCAGCGCGCTGAAAGTGTTGAAGCCCGATTCGGGGTGACCGTCGGGGGTCATCACCGAAAAGCTCTCGTCGTCGGCGTAGAGGATCAGCACGCCGGTGGAAACCGGCATGGGCGGCGCGCCGAACATGGCCGGCAGCGTGGCGTTGATCAACACCACCTCGCCCGGTTTGACGCCGGTCATGGAGGGGTAGAAGCGGCTGTCGTCGGGCATCAGCTCCGGCAAGTGCGCCTTCCACCAGGCCATCACCTCGGCCGGCGTCGCCTGCACGCCGGCCAGCGGCAGCCGATAAGTCTTCTGCCAGAGCGCACCGAAGCCTTGCAGCGGCCCGGTCAGCCCGCGGCCATCCACGTTCAGGTTCAACGCGCCCGCCCGCTCCCCCTCCACCGTCAGCTTGGTCACCGGCTGCGCCCAATTGGCCGCATCGCGCGCACCCTGCGGCGCCGCCGCACTGGTCCCACTTTCACTCATCTGCTCAGTCATCACACACCTCCGCAAGCACTCCGATCACCGATTGCCGATCACCGCACACCGTTCACGCCGCCACCGCCGCCGCCTCGCTGTCGCAGATGACAATGGCCTCGTTCAGCCGCGTCAGGGTGAAGATCTGCTTGTAGTGGTCACTGAGACCGTAGGCGCGCAGCTTCTGTTTGTTGCGCTGGGCGCGGATCAGCAGCGTCACCAGCACACCGATGCCGGAGCTGTTCATGTATTCCAGTCCGCTGAAGTTCATGACGATGACCTTCACCCCGCCCTGGCTGGCGTCCTCGAAGGCGGCCGAGAGGGCCTCGTCGGCTGCGGCATTCACGTCGCCCGTTATGTCGATGATACTCGCGCCGTTGTTGCGGCGGACCAAAGTCCCGATATTGGCAGTTGGCATGTTCAGATTCTCCCAGTTAGTTTATGTGGCGGCCAGGGCTGTCGACTCGTCCGGATAGATGCCCATGAAGTCGGAAAGGCGCGTGATGCGAAAGATCTCCTGATAGTGGGCGCTCAGTCCGGCTGTGATCAACGGCAGGTGGGTGCGCCGGGCCTTGGCCAGAATTACCACGATCAGCGCGATGCCGGTGCTGTTGATGTAATCGACCTCGGCGAAGTTGAGCAGGATGCGCTCCGCGGGCGTGGCGGTCGCCTCGGCGTAGGCCGCTTCCAGGGCCGCTTCCGCCTGTGAATCCAACACGCCGCTCAGGTCGACGATGGCTGTCCCGTTCTGGCGGCGAACGTGCGCCTGGAACTCGCGAAACTGTGTGGTCATTGCTTCTCCTCACCGCGGTTCATGATCAACTCGACGGTATGATGCCGGTCATCGCTGCTCACGTGCAGCTCGTCCACCATGTTCTGGATCAGGAAGAGGCCCCAGCCGCGCGACGACTGCAGGCCGGCCAGCTTGGCGTCCAGGTCAGGGGTCTCGGCCTCGGCCATGAACTGGCCGCCGCCCTGATCGGTGATCCTGACGGAGATGGCGTCAGGCGACTGGCGGATGCTGATTCTGACCGGGATGTCAGCGTGATAGCGGTTGCCATGCTCCATGGCATTCATGGTCGCCTCGGCCACGGCCGTCTTCAGGCGTTCGATGCGGTCGGGCGCCAGCCAGGTCCCGGCGACGATCTGCGCCACGCGGTCCATGGCCTGGCGTTCATTGCCCACCACGCTGGCCACCTCCAGCTCGGCCAGAAGCTGCCAGTCATCGCCTGCCGGCGCCGCGCCGCCCGCGGTCTCGCCCGCCGCGGCCGCCAGCGTACACTCCAGCGACACCAGAGTCACATCATCCTCCTGCTCCCAGGTCGGCCCGGTGAAGGCCTGCAGGGTTTCCAGCGCATGTTGCAGCAGGCTGGAACCAGCGTTGTGCGACTCCATCAGCGCGTGCATGCGGGGAAAGCCGAACATCTCGCCGCTGGGGCTGTGCGCCTCGGCGATGCCGTCGCTGTAGAACAACACGGTGTCGCCGCTGTGCAGCACGACCTCCCGCTCCTCGTAGACCATGCCCGGCAACAGCCCCAGCGGCATGCCGGTCGCCCGCAGCTCGTGAACCCCGTCGGCGGTGCGCAGGTAGGGCAGATCGTGGCCGGCGTTGGCGAAGCGGAAGCGTCCGGTGGCTGGGTCCAACAGGGCATACAGACAGGTGACGAACATCCTGGGTGGAATGTCCTCGACCAGCACGTCGTTGACGCGTTCCAGCACCGCGCCGGGCGACTCGAGCCGCTCGGCGGCCGCGCGCAGCATGGTGCGCGTCGTGGCCATCACCAGCGCCGCCGGCACCCCCTTGTCGGTGACATCGCCCACCACCAGGCCAATGCGCCCGTCGTCGTAGTAGTGAAAATCGTAGAAGTCGCCGCCGACCTGGCGCGCCGGTTGGTAGTAGGCGGCGACGGCGTAGCCCGGCAGCTCAGGCAACGCCTTGGGCAGCAACGTCTGCTGGATCAGCCGGGCGACCTTGAGCTCCTGCTCCATGCGCTCCCGGTTGCGGGCCTCGAGGCGCTGCTGCTGCACCAACTGGGCGACGCGCACGGCCGGCGCGGCCTGGGCGGTCAGATCGTCCAACAGTTTGCGGTCGTCGCCGGTGTACTCCTGCTCGCTGCGCCGCGTTCCCAGGTTGATCACGCCGATCAGCTCACCCTGGCTGAAAAGCGGGGCAACCATGGACATCCCCGTCTGGCGCATCTGCTCCAGCGCCGGCGAGTCCAGGTTGATCCGGTCGAGGTCCAGCACGCCGTGGTTGTTTTGCAGCGTGGCCAGCAGCGGGTCGGTCGGCGCGATGTCCAGGTCGAGGCGGATGGCCTCCAGCGGGATGTGCGCCGGGGCGATGGCCGGCAGACTGGCGTCGGTCTGAGGTTGAGCTTTGTTGCGTCGCTTGAAAATACGTGCCATAGCGTCTCCATTCAAGGGGCAGTATAACCGACAAACGTCCCGGAAACGTTACGAAAAGCGTTACGAGAGGAAGTTGAGCCGCGAACTCGCGAAGGTGGCCGAAAACGCCAACCGCTGGCCGCCAACGCGCTGTCTGATTTCAGACGCCTGGCCCGGACCCGCCGCCAGGCAGACGCACACATTGACTTTTATCGGTATCGGATATATGATGATCACGCATATCCGATACCGCAGGGAGTTGATCATGTTGGACCCGCGTCTCCTGGACCGTTTGAACCGCAAGAAAGCGCTGCTCGACGCGTTGCGTCCGTTGCCCCACGCCGCGGTGCGTCGCCTCTTGGAGCAGTTGACGGTGGAGTGGATCTTTCACTCCAACGCCATCGAAGGCAGCACGCTGACGCTGCGCGAGACGCAGTTGATCATCGAAACAGGGTTGACCATCGGCGGCAAGAGCCTGCGCGAGCATTTCGAGGTGATCAACCACAAGAAAGCGATTGATTATGTTGAGGCGCTGGCAGCGGGCCACGAGCCGATCAACGCATTTCACGTCCGCCAGATCCACCAGTTGGTGCTAACCGGCATCGACGACGTCAACGCGGGGCAATATCGCAATCTGCCGGTTCGTATCGGCGGTGCGCGTCATCAGCCGCCGGAAAGCTGGGAGGTTTCACACCTCATGACCCAGTGGGCAGAATGGCTCCATGGCGAGGCGCTGGCTTTGCATTCAGTGGAGCGAGCGGCGCTGGCGCACCACCGTCTGGCCGCGATCCATCCGTTCATCGACGGCAACGGTCGCACTGCCCGGCTGGTCATGAACCTGTTGCTGCTGCGCGATGGGTATGCGCCTACCATCATCTTGCGCGAGAACCGGGCCCAGTATTATCGGGTCCTGGCCGAGGCCGATGCAGGAAGGGAAGCGCCTGTTGCCAACTTCGTTGGCCGTGCAGTCGAGCGCAGCTTGACGATCTACCTCGAAGCCTGCACGCCTCAACGCGGCCCCTCAGTTTCGACCGAACAGTGGATGTCTCTGCGCCAGGCTGCTGAGGGCACGCCCTACAGCCAGGAATACCTGAGCTTGCTGGCGCGCACCGGCCGGTTGGAGGCCGTCAAACGGGGCAAGGTATGGTACACCACGCAACAGGCAGTGGAAAGCTACCGACGCTCGGTGGCGGCGCGAGACGCCTCAGCGTAGCAAACCGGGCGGACCAAAACCCGTATGCCGCGCCCTTCCCATCGTTTGTCGCGCCAAACGCACAGACCGATCAGCGGCGGACTCCGCGCGTTTGCCCGCGATTGGCCCAGGCGGTACAATCAGGCCATGGAAACGCAACAACAACAGCGCACGATCCAGCCAGTCTGTCGCATTGTCGGTCTGTACGATCAGCCGACCGACTTCGCCTACTGGCAGAGCCAACCCCCGGAGGCGCGTTTGGCGGCCCTGGAGGAGATTCGCCGCGAGGTTCACGGGTGGAACGATGAAACTCAACCGAGACTTCAGAGAGTTCTTACAATCGTTAAACGGTAGCGGCGTCCGCTACCTGGTAGGCTGACCACATTGCCAGGCGTCGAATTCGAAGCCCGCTATCGGGACCGGGTTATGGTCGATCAACCGTGATCCTGATCCCGTTGTTCCCATTCGCCTGGCCTTCGTCCCAGCGCCAGCCACTCCGGCGCCAGCGGCAGGACGCCCAGTTCGGCCACGATACGCCGGGCGGCCAGGCCCAGGATGGCGGTGAAGGTGGGGTAGGCGATCTGCAGCTCGGCCAACTGCTCGACCCACATGTCGGCTGCCATGCCGGCCGCGGCCACATGCACGATCTCCAGCGCCTGCTCGCCGACCACGTGCGCGGCCACCAGCCGGTGCGTCTCACGATCCACGATCAGCTTGCAGAAGCCCTCGGTGCGGCCGTCGATCACCGCCCGGTCCAGGTCGGCGTAGGGGACGACGGCCACCACGCAGTCCCGCTCCTGGACGGCCTGCGCCTCGGTCGGCCCCACGCTGGCGTATTCGGGGTTGGTGAAACCGCCGTGGGGCACGATCTGGTGCTCCTGCCGTCCAGCGCCGCCCAGCACGGCGTTCTCAGCCGCGATCCTCGCCTCGTAGCCCGCGCTCTGCACCAGCATCATGCGGCCGTCGATGTCGCCGCAGGCGAAGATGTGCGGCGCAGTGGTGCGACAGGCGTCGTCGGCCACCACGTAGCGGCCGTTGGTTTCCACGCCCGCGGCCGCCAGGTTCAGCCCGTCCAGGTTGCCCAGCCAGCCGGTGGAAAGCACCACAGCCTCGGCGCGCAGCGTCTCCATGGCCACGCCGCGCCTGAAAACCAGCGCCAGCTCGCCGCCGGCCCGCTCGATGCGCTCGATGCCGCCGATGCCCGCGGTCACGTCGATGCCGCGGCAAGTGAAGGCTTCGGTCATGGCCTGCGACACCAGGCTGTCCTCGGCCGTCAGGATGCGCGGCGCCACGTCCAGCACCGTCACGCGGCTGCCGAAGGCGTTGAAGATCGCGGCGAGCTGGCAGCCGGTGGCCGCGCCGCCGACGATGGCAACGGATTTCGGCAGCTTCTGCACGCGCCAGATGTCGCCGTGGGTCAGGGCCAGCTCCTCGCCGGGAAAGTCCAGCCGACGGGCGCGGCCGCCGGCCGCCAGAATGAACTTGTCGCCGTGAAACTGGCGGCCGTCGGGCACGGCCACCGTGTGTGGATCGACGAAGCGCGCCTCGCCCACACCTGCGTAGACCGTCGCGCCGGCCGCCTCCAGGTGCGCGATGAGCTGCTTCTTCTCGTGGATCTCGTAGACGATGGCCTGGCTGCGGGCCAGCAGGCGCTGAAAGTCCAGCTCCGGCCGCGCCACGTCCATGCCGTAGTCGGCGTACTGGCCGGCCAGCGCCATCAGCCGGGCGGCGCGGGCCAGCACGCGGGTCGGCACGCAGCCGTCGTTGGTGCAGGTCCCGCCCATCGCGCCGCGTTCGATCAAGGCGACGGACGCGCCCAGCTCGCAGGCGCGCAGGGCGGCGGTCGAGCCGGCCGGCCCGCCGCCGATGACGATCAGGTCATAGCTTGGTGTAGGAGTCATAGGTTGCCTCTCTGTCTCAACTGGCAATTGGCCTCGCCGCAGAGCGCAGAATCCCCATGATCACCAGATCGCCGTAGGCCTTTAAGCATCGGTCACACCTCCTGCTGCGCCGTACCGGCCTTGCGGCCGACGAAGACGATGGTCCCGGTGTGCTGCGGGCCGAAGGGCTCGCCGGTGTAGTCGCCGGTCACCTCGACCGCCGCGAAGCCGGCCATGCCCAGCATCATCACCACCTCGGCGGCGAAGTACCAGTGGTTCTGGCCAGCGTGAACCTCCTCCTGGAGCAGCGTTTCGCCCTCCAGCAGCCGGTAGCGCCGCTCCTCGCAACTGAGCTGCCGGACCGGATCGACGCCGGTCAGCCGCCGGTCGACCACCAGCCGCCGCTCGCCGCCCAGCTCCTTGACCACGTGCGGCGCCCATTCCGTCGGGTAGGCGCGCGCCTTGTCGGGGCTGTTGTAGTCGAAATCGCCCCAGTCGCCGTAATAAACGTTGAGGGCCAGCACGCCGCCCGGCCGCAGATGCTCGTGGAAGCGGCGCAGCGCCTCCTGCGCGTTGTCCCGCCCGACCACACAGGTCCAACTGCCGCAGGGGACGTAGATGCAATCGTAGCGTTTGGGCAGGTCCAGCTCCTGCATGGGCTGGCAGTAGAGCACAGGCTGCAGGCCCTGCGCCGCGGCCTTCGCACGGCAGACGGCCAGCATATCGGCTGAGCTGTCCACCCCTTCCACGGCCAGGCCGGCCGCCAGGAAGCGGCGCAGCAGCCGACCCGCGCCGCAGGCCACGTCCAGCGCCAGCCCGCCAGCCTGCTGAACCACAGCCTTGTAGAAGTCGTGGTCCCAGGCCGGTTCGTCGTAGGCCGACCAGTGCAGCGCAGCCAGGCCGGAATAAAGATCAACTTCGTCGTAGTGCATGAAAAACTCCTGTGAGGGTATGGCGGGGCATCGCTCTTCTGCCTGTTGAACGCAGAACGTCCGCCAACGCGTCCCGCCGGCTCAGCGATTCTTGAGTTGGCTCCATACCTGCGCATGAAGCGCGCTGCTTGGGCGGCGGTCGTTACGATGGTATAATCTCTCCATTCGATCGCACCGTTTTATTGCCGCATGGCTCTGAACATGACCGATATCACGCCCCTGTCAGTAACTGCAACCCAGCACGATACAGACCTCTTGGCCACACTGGACGCGCACGGCGTGCGTCACCTGTCGCTTGCCGAACCATCTGCATCGTATGTCACCCTCGATGATACGGACCTGCTGATCCGCTTGGCAAGCCATACCGATGCGCGCCTGCGCGAGACACTCATGCTGCTCTTTCTGCGCCATCCCGATCTGGCCGCCTGTGTAACCGAATTAGTGAAGCGCTTGGATCCTGCGACTGCCGACACGCTGCGCCACTTCTACACGGCAGCGGTCTTCCTGCAGCGGCTGTGGTTGAGCACGCTGCGCCTGCACCTGGGCAGTTTCCCGCTGCTAACAGATCACTTCGGGCAACGGTTTTACCATCTTCCGGCGCCCGAAGTGAAGTTTGGTGAAGCGGGCCTGCGCGGCCTTGCCAGACTCTACGCTGACAGGACCGGTATGGACTGGCTGAGCGTCTACCAAACGACGATGAACCTCTTTCTGCAGCAGCTTGCTTTGGACGAGGCGCACTATGACTGAGACGTCCATCGGCGCACACGAGCTGAAGGTGTTCCTGCAACGGCTCGGCCAGTGCTTTCGCTATCCTGCGACACTGCAAGTTCGCGTTATTGAAGGCCAAGGTCGCAGCGCGGCAGCCTTAGCTGGTAGATTGTGGCGGTTCCATCATGTCTCGTTGGTCCCTGGGCCGCAGCCACACGCTGACATGCTCCGGCTGCAAGGTTTCATCCACGACGCGCACCAGTTCGGCCAGCAGCGCGTCCAGGTCGGTTTCGTCGCGCGCGGTCTGGGCGAACCGGGCCAGCACCTGCTGCGCGTCGTACTTTTTGCGGAAGAAGCGCCGATCGATGCCGTCCTGGATGCGACGGCGCAACGGGGTGAACAGCGCGGCGATGGCCAGGGTCGAGATCACCACCGCCAGCGTGGACCCTTCAACGCCGGTCAGCGCCCCCAACAGCCCTTGCAGCAGAATCACGCTGCCGAAGTAGACCAGCGCCAGCAGCGCGGTCAATACCGTGTAGATCAGCGTCTTGCGGATGATGACGTCGATGTCGAACAGGCGGTAGCGCAGGATGGCAATGCCAATGGCCGCCGGAATCAACAGCATCGCCACCATCCACAGAATATTCCAACGATTCGTCTCACTGTTCCAGGAGGTCGTCAGAAACCCCAGCAGGTAGGCCGCCGCGAATATGGCAGTGGCCAGAACCAGCCACGTCATCTGCTGGCGCTCCACCGACCCGGCGCGCCGGAAGCGCACAACCAGCGCCGCCAGACAGAGGATCACCCAGACTGGCATGATCGCGACGAACAAGCGAAACACCACAACTTTCCCAGCCTCCGCAGCCTGGAACAGGCCAATGGGATTGGGGTAACTCCAGTCAGCGCCGCCGCTGCCAGGCATCATAGGCGTGCCAAAGGTCGATAACAGCAGCAGAAACAGCGCCAACCCAACGCCGACCATCCCCAACGCCGGCTGATGGGCCGGCCGGTGGGAAAGAGCAGCATCATCCAGAACAGCGGGAAGATGAGCAGCGTCCAATTCCAGTTGCTGTACCACAACGCCAGCCACAGGCCAGGCGTCAGCGTCGGCGGCAGCGGTACACGGCCGTCGATCAACGGCTCCAGATAGGCGTCCACCAGCACAAAGGCGGACATGCCCGGCAACATCATCAGCCAGCCGATGCGGTTGTCCGGGCGGTAGGTCAGAATCAGCGCCCCCACGAGGGCGAAGGCCGGCCCGATGAGATAGCTGAACCAGGATGGGGCCAGTCCGCCCTGCCGTGCGGCGGCCATATCCAACAACGCCGCCCAGACGGAAATCAGCACGATCAGGCCGAAGACACACCAGGCCAGCAGGGATGTATGTTTCAGTGTCTTTGCCTTCATGGGACGGCCTCCTCCTGCCAGCGCGCGCCACAGTCCAGATCATCACAGGCCGTCAGGGAACGCTGCAACGCAGTCAGCCAGCGGTCGATCCAGCGCTCGTTGACGCCGCCGCGGCAGTATTCGACGGCCACGTAGACGCCCATGGCCGCGCACAGCCGGTAATCGTCCCAAAGCTGCTGCCACGAATAGTCCTGCACCCCCTTCCCGATCAAACAGGCGTGGTAGCGTTCCAGGATCGGGATCTCGCACTGCCGCCGCAGCTCGACCGGCCAATCCAACACGATGGCATAGGCCAGGTCATAGGCGCCCAGCCAGGTGGTCAGGCTCCAGTTGAAGGGCTGACGGTCGATCAGGTAGAGCGGCCGATCGCCGGCGCGCGGGGCCAGGATGTTGCCCACGTTCGCGTCGCCGTGGATCAGGGTGAAGCCGTTGAGGTCACGGGTGCGGCTGACCATGGCCTGCGGATGGCGGGCGAACAGATCGCGCAGCAGCGCCGGCCAGTGCGGCTGCAACTGATCGCTGAAGCGCGCCAGGATGTGCCCAACGCCCGGCTCGGCAATCGCTGCAAAGCGGCGGATGTGGTCGGCGTCGTGGATCGGCGCATTGGCCTCAGCCAGCCGCGCTGCGCCCCACCAGCGGGCGTGCAGGGTCGCCAGCGCCTCGGCCAGCGCCAGGCCGTACTCCAACGACGGCGCCTTGTCGGCCGCCTCCACGTGGGTCGCTGACACGTCGTCCAGCAGGAGATGATAGCGCATCAGCGCCGGCGACCAGGCCGCGTCGTAGCAGCGCACCAGCGGCGCGTCGGGCACGTCCACGTAGTCGCGGGTGTAGAAGGTCACCTCGGAGTCGTCGAACGGCTCCTCGTCGTCGTAGGCATCCACCAGCTTGAGAAAGAGCCGCCGCGGCCGCGCGCCCTGCGCGTCGTCCGTGTAGGTCACGTCCAGCCGGGCGTTGGTCGACCAGTTGCCGCGGCCGTCGCCGAGGGCAAACGACGCCACCGCGCCGCGCGTCAACGCGCCGCTCTTGGCCAGGACTGCCGTCAGCCAGCCGGGTGTAACTTGTTCGATAGCGGTGATCGCTCCGTCTGTCATCATACGGGGTGTTCTCCGTCTTCCATCAGCGTTCAATGATGTCATGATTGCCTCTCACCAGTGAAACCCCAGCAAATTCCAATAGTTTAGCCAGGGGATGAAGAGCAGGGCGACGAGTGTGAACGAACCAAACAGCGCCAGCCCGCGCCGAGAGAAGGTCCGACGCCGCCAGCCGGCCAGAAGCAGCCAGTTGCAACGCCACGACGCATACGATCAGCAGCGGACGAAGGATGTGTCTCTTGTGAACAGCAGTTGTCATATAACCATCTTACCAAACCACCGTCCCAAAAACGTTACGAACCCACAGATCGGACCAACGAGCACGGCCCCAAGACTGGGGAGACCGTCTACGTCTTTCGCAACATTGGTACGCATGACATCAATCGCCGGCCCTGATCGCACATTGAGCTCTTCAATGTCCGGTTGGCAGGCCAGCGGCTGCACATCGCGGCGTACGCCGAGGGCAGAGACGAGAATGTTCATTGGTCCGCCTCCTCAGCGGTCTGCTTCGAGCTTGCGCGGCGGTTCAGTCAGCAGGGCGCTTGGCCTGAGGCTACTCACACAGCAACGCTAGCGCGCCGCCACGCCGTGGAAGACCAGCCGCGCTCCGTCCGGCGACCACGAGGCCACATCCGCCGTCAGGCCGCGGCCGCTGACGCGCCTGACATCGCTGCCGTCTGAGGATGCCGTGTAGATGGCCGGAGCGCCATCGCGGGTAGAGGCGAAGGCGATGCGGCTGCCATCAGGCGACCAGACCGGCAGGTACTCCCATGCCTCGCCGCCAACCAGGAGCTGTTGATTGCCACCGTCGGCGTCCATCACGAAGATGTCAGCGTTGCCGTCTTGCACCGACATGAACGCAATGCGGCTGCCGTCGGACGACCACGCAGGGGAGTTGCCCTCCGCCGGTGTGAGGAGAGATACCTGATCACTGCCGTCTGGCCGCATGGTGTAGATCCGCCACTCACCCTCGCGATTCGTTCCGAAGGCAATGGTCTGGCCGTCGGGCGACCACGCCGCGCCATATTCCTCGGCATCGTTGTTGGTCAGCCGGGTATCGCCGCTGCCATCGGCGTTGACCACGTAGATCTCGTGTGTGTCAAGGCCGCCGCGGCCGCCGGACACATAGGCGATCTGGCGGCCATCGGGCGACCAGACTGGCAGAAAGTTGTTGCGGCCGTTGGCCGTGAGCTGGCGCAGGTTTGCCCCGTCGCTGTCGGCGATGAACAACTCAGCGACGCTGCTCCCCGGCGCCACGGCGGCCGGGATGGCGCGGGAAAAGACTACCTGCGCGCCGTTAGGCGACCACGCCGGACCCCAAAACGAGATCGCCGGGTCCTCCAGCAGCACACGTCGATTGCGACCGTTAGCATCAGCGGTGTAGAGCGCATGAGCTGGCGGAATGGACGCATCGGCGACAGCCCAGAATGGGTCAGCCACCGGCTGATCCATGACCGCCGGCAAGATGCTGTGCTTGACCAGATCGTAGCTCTCATTGACCTGGCTCTCCGCCGTATCGGGGGCAACGACTGGGTCACCGGTGGTCACGACGATCATGTCCAGGTCGGGCAGAATGATCACATGCTGCCCGCCGTAGCCTTGGGCGGCAATGGCGCGCTGCCCGCCGAAGAGCGCGGGCTTCCAGGTCCACCACTGCATGCCATACCACTCGATGGGCATCGTCGCCCCTGACCACGCGTTGACACCGCTGCCTTGGGGCGTGGTACTCAGCCGCACCCAATCGGGCCGCAGCAGCTCCTGGCCGTCCCACACACCGCGGTTGAGGTACAGGAAGCCGAGCTTGGCCATGTCGCGCGGCGTCAACTCCAACCCCGCGCCGCCCAGCGAAACACCATTGACATCGGCGGGCCAGTTCCAGTCGTCGATACCCAGTGCAGGAAAGAGGCGCCGGCTGGCGAACTCTTCCAGCGACTGGCCGGTCAACGCGCTGAAGGCCGTCGAGAGCAATTGCGAATCGACGGTGCTATAATTCCAGGCTTCGCCAGGCCGGTGGGCCATGTCATGTTCGAGAGCGAAGCGGGTCAGGTCTCGTTGCGTGAACGCAGCCATGGCTGCGTCGTAGCCTTCTGAGATTAGCCGTGATGAAGTGTCCTCGTACCACGCCTCTTCGTCGAAGGCCAGGCCGGAGCGCATCTGCAGGAGGTGACGCAGCGAGATATCCCGTTGGTCGCGCCGCAGCAGGTCCCCGAAGTGTTCGCGCAACTCATCGCCCAAGGTCGCGTCCAGGTCGGTGATGGCGCCCTCCGCCTGGGCCATGCCGACCAACGCCGACGTAAAGCTCTTGGTCACCGAGGCCAGCTGGTGCCGACGTTCGGCGTCGTAGCCGTTGAAGTACTCCTCGTAGACCAGGTAGCCACCCTTGACGATCAACAGGCTGTCGAGAAAGGGCAGATCCTGCTCGATCTGGCTGCGCAGCCCGGCCAGCGCCGTCTCGTCCAGGCCGTGGTTGGCGGCCGCATCGCTGCGCCAGCCGTCCGTGGGCCAGTAGTCGCGCGCTGGCGGCGGGGAGGCCGGCGCGCTGGTTGGAGTTGGCTGCGCGCCGGCACAGGCAGCCAGCAACGAGAGGCACACGGCAGTCGCGACCAACATCGAACCTTTGAGCAGAGAATGTTGCGGAGTTGACCTCATGCAGATATTCCTTTCCACCATATTCGTCCATCCTGGCATTCGATGGCCAGGGTTGCGTCCGGATCTTACCGTGCTGTTTGCGAAAACCGCATTGCTGATCTACAATGCGGTGCCATTAGGACAGACTGATTGGAGGTGCACCATGACCATCGTAGCAAAAAGCACAAGCATGGACACGATATTTCTTCCTGAAAAGCTCTTCAATCTCTTGAAGTTACGCGAAGGTGATGCCGTCAAGATCGTCGTGGAAGGCCATACCTTGCGCGTTTCTCGCCTGGAGGCCTTCCTGAATTTACGCGGAGTCCTGGCCGATGACGAAGCTTTCGACTGTGCCATGGCGGAGCTCGCCGCATAGACTTGCGCAAAACTCTCATGATTAGGGGGTAGAGATGTCTCGCAGCCACACGCTGACATGCTCCGGTTGCAACGACACGTTCATGACCCGGACAGCGGCGAGACACGTCAGCAAGCGCCGGGGTGCCTTCCTATGCCCTATTCAACGCATAACCGGTACAAAACGCGGCATCAAAGTGTGACGACCACAGCGCCGCAGTCCGGGTCGTCGCAGGCCGCCGGGCAGTGGGGCAATGCCGGCTGCCACAGGCGTACGCCCGGCGCCAGTGCGACGGCCTTGGTTCGCACTGGCGCCGGACGTGACCGGTTGGCGCCCGTCGTAACCGGCTACGGTGCGCGCAGGACGTAGACGGTCGCCCGATCCTTGGCTGCCACGTAGAGGTTGTCCTCGCCGTCAATGGTCATCTCCAGCAGAGTCGCCGTGGGGTCGCCGCTGTCCATCTCGGGGAACCACTTGCCCAGGAACGTCCCGTCGCCGTCGAACTTCTGGATACGGCCGGATTGATCGGACACGTACACGCCGTCCTGGCTGTCGATCACCAGCAGCATGGGGAAGTCGAACTTGCCGTCGCCGTGGCCCTCGCCGCCCCACTGGCCGACGACTTCATCGTTGCCATCCAGCCGAAGGACGATATTCTGAAAGGCCAGCGGCACAAAGAGCTGGCCCTGGCTGTTCAGCGCGGCCTCGCCGGCCGCGGCGATGGTGGCCAGGAAGTTTCCGTCCAGGTCGAGCCGCTGCACCCCTGAGAAGTCGGCGACGTACAGCCGTCCCTCTGCGTCGATGCTGATCGGCCCTGGCACGTTGAAGCTGGCCTCGTCCGGGCCGAAGGTCGACCACGTGGCCAGATGCTGACCGTCCGGGTCGAACTTCTGCACGCGGTTGTTCCAACTGTCGGAAACAAAGACGTTGCCGGCATCGTCCACCGTGACGAACCCGCCGTCCATCTGCGGGCCGTCCGGCGGCGGTAGGAACTCGAACTGGCCCTCTGCACTGCCGCGCTCACCCCAGGCCAGCAGGCGCTTGCCATCCTGGTCGTACTTGACGATCTGAGCGTTCTGCAGGTCTACGGCGTACAGGTTGCCGTCGCCGGCGATGGCGATGTCGTGCGGCTTGATGTCGAGATCGAAGGTGCGCACAGTGGTAAGGATCTCTTCGGCCGTCGGCGCGGGGGGCGCGGGGGGCTCGGTCGGCGTCGGCGCGGGCGCGTCAGTGGGCGTCGGCGCGGGCGGCTGGGTCGGCGCCGGCGCTGCGGTGGGCGCTGCGGCCGGCGCTGCCGGCGCTGCGCCGCAGGCAGCCAGTGCCGCAACCAACGCCAGCAACACGACGGCAACGCCACCGGCTTTGATGATCGTTCGTTTCACAGTCATGATCGGTCTCCTCTGTCTGGTTGGGTTGGTTTCGTTCGGTCGTCTGACCGGTCTGCCCGTTGCAGACAGGCCAACCATAGCGCACCGCCGTTAACGCAGCGTCTCTGAGGCGGGATACTGTCCGCGTTTTTCAGAAATTGTGCTATAATTGCCGCGCCCGTCTCGTATTCGACAACATCGGCTGGGTTCAAGTGAGGCGTACCGTGCTCGAACTGCGCTTTCTGGGACAATTCTCGCTTCTCCAGGACGGCCGGCCCGTAAAACTAAGCTCGCGGCCTTCGCAGTCGCTGCTGGCATATCTTTGCCTGCACGCCGGCGCCAGCTTTCGCCGCGAGAAGCTGGCCGGTTTGCTTTGGCCGGAAGCCAGCGAGACCAGCGCCCGCAACAACCTGCGCCAGGCGCTCTGGCGCATCCGCAAGGCGCTGGAGGAGGCCGGCGCCGGCAGCCAGGACTGCCTGCTGGCCGACGATCTGGCTATCGCCTTCGACGCCCGCGCGCCCTACTGGCTGGACGTGGAGGCGCTGACGCGGCCGCTCCCGTCGTCTCCGACGCCTGCCGACCTGACGCCGCTGGTGGCCGTCTACGGCGGCGAACTGCTGCCTGGCTTCTACGACGAGTGGACCATGCTGGAGCGTGAGCGCGTGCAGGCCGTCTACGAGCGACGCATGGCGCAACTGCTGGAGCTTCTGGTGGCCGGACGGGACTGGACGCAGACGGCGACTTGGGCGGAGCGCTGGATTGCCCTGGGCAGCACGCCCGAAACAGCCTACCGTTCTCTGATGATCGCGCACGCCGCCCTGGGCGACCTGGCAGCCATGAGCGCCGCCTACCAGCGGTGCGTCGAAGCGCTCTGGCGCGACCTGGGCGTCGAGCCGTCGGAGCAGACCACGGCCCTGGTCGAGCAGTTGCGCAACCCACAGACCCGCGCCGTGCTGCTGCCCGGCGGGCGGCTGGCCGAGGTCATTGCACCGGACAGCGCCTTCAGCACCATTCCCGACGAAGCGCCGTACCCCGGCGAGCCGCCATTCAAGGGTCTGCACTACTTCGCCCAGGAGGACAGCGAGCTCTTCTTCGGCCGCGAACGATTGGTGGCCGAGCTGGCGGACCGGCTGCACGCCGGCCAGCCCTTCCTGGCCATCGTCGGCGCGTCGGGCAGCGGCAAGTCGTCGCTGGTGCGCGCCGGCCTCACGCCGGCGTTGACGGCGCCGGCGCAGCCAGCAGCGAACCTGCCCCGCTGGCGCGCCCTCGTCTTCACGCCCACGGCCCATCCGCTGCACGCCCTGGCCGCGGCCATCTCCAAGGACGGGCCGGCAAACCCGCTCCCACCGCTGGCCGACGAGCTGGCGCGCGCCCCCGGCGCGCTGCGGGCGGTGCTCGCCAGTCAACTGCCGGCGGCCGGCCAGCGCTGGCTGATGGTCGTCGACCAGTTCGAGGAGCTCTTCACCCTCTGCCGCAGCGCCGACGAGCAACGCGCGTTCGTCGCGGCGCTGCTGGCCGCGGTCGATCCTGCGTCCGGCGCGCCCGCCAGCCTGGTGATTGCGCTGCGGGCCGACTTCTACGCCCAGTGCAGCCAGTACCCCGCGCTGCGCCAGGCCCTGGCCAGTCAGCAGGCCTTCATCGGCCCCATGAACGCGGAGGAGCTGCGCCGCGCCATCGAAGCGCCCGCGCTGCACGGCGGCTGGACGTTCGAGCCAGGCCTGGTCGATCTGATCCTGCGCGATGCCGGCGAGGAACCGGGCACGCTGCCACTGCTCTCGCACGCGCTGCTGGAAACATGGCTCCATCGCCGCGGTCGCTCCCTGACGCTGCAAGCCTACGCCGAAGCGGGGGGCGTGCACGGCGCCGTCGCCCGCACCGCTGAGACCGTCTACAACCATCGTGTCCCGGCTGAACTGCAGCCGCTGATGCGCAGCATCCTGCTGCGGCTGACCGAGCTGGGCGACGCCATGGCCGACACGCGCCGCCGGGTGACCATGCCGGAGCTGGCGTCGAGCGCCGGCGCGCCGGAGCAGGTTCAGGCGGTTCTACAAGTGTTGAGCGACGCACGGCTCGTGACGCTCGACCAGGACACGGTCGAGATCGCGCACGAAGCGCTGATCCGCGAGTGGCCCACCCTGCGCCAGTGGTTGGCCGACGACCGGGAGGGCTTGCGGCTGCATCGCCGCCTGACCGAGGCCGCGCAGGCCTGGGAGGAGATGGACCGCGACCAGGATGTGCTCTACCACGGGGCGCGGCTGGCGCTGGCGCGCGAGTGGGCCGAGACCCATCCGCGCGAGTTGAACGCGCTGGAGGCGCAGTTTCTGGCCGCTTCGGCGGAGCTGGAAGAGCGCCGTGAACGGGAACTGGCCGCACAGCAGGCGCGCGAGCTTGAGGCGGCGCGCGAGCTGGCTGAGACGCAGCGCCAGAAGGCCGAGATGGAACGGCGCCTGGCCGACGAGCAGCGCCAGACCGTGATGCGCTTGCGCCGCCGCGCCCTGCTGTTGACGGCCGCCCTGGCAGTCGCCCTGGCGCTGGCCGGACTGGCGCTCTTCCTGCGCGCCCAGGTTCAACAGGCGGTGCTGCAGGCAGATGCCAACGCGGCCCGCGCTGAGGACGAAAGGCGTATCGCGTTTTCCAGAGAGCTGGCCGCGGCCGCCGTCTCCAACCTGTCGCTGGACCCCGAACGCAGCATTCTGCTGGCCATGGCCGCCATCTCGCAGACCCGCGAGGCCAGCCTGCCTGTGCCCAAGGAAGCGGAGGAGGCGTTGCACCAGGCGCTGCTGACCTCGCGCCTGTGGCAGAGGTTGCCCGGCCCCTACGGCGTCGCCTTCAGCCCCGACGGGGCGCGCTTGGCCACCGGCGGCCCCGACAGCTCGACCACGGTCTGGGACGTTGCGGCGGGCCAGCCCGCGCTGACCTTCACCGGACACAGCGGCGATCGCTACGGCGTGAGCGTGCAGTACAGCCCGGACGGGCGGCGCCTGGTGACGGCCAGCGCCGATGGAACCGCCGTCGTTTGGGACGCAGCGACCGGACGCCAGCTTCTCCGGCTGGCCGGCCACATCGCCAACGTCTACGAGGCGCAGTTCAGTCCTGACGGGCAGCGGATCGCCACCTCCAGCGCCGACGGCACGGTGCGGCTGTGGGACGCGACCACGGGCGAGACCCTGCGCGTCATACGTCAGCCGTATGCGGCCGGGATTGCCTTCGATCCGACCGGCACGCGGCTGGCCGTCGCCGACGGCAACAGCGACGCCGACGCCGTCCACCTGTGGGATACCGAGACGGGCCAGCAGCTCGGTTCGGTAGGCGTCACGTCTCGTGGCGCCAGAGACGCAGACTTCAGTCCGGACGGCGCCGCCCTGGCGATCGCCGATGGGACCGGCAACAGCGCGATCTGGGACATCCAGACGGGCAACAGGTTGGCCAGCCTCGAGAGCCAGTCCCCGGTCTACTCGGTGCGCTTCAGCCCGGACGGCCGCCGCGTCGCGACGGGGGGCGACGATGGCGTGGTCAAGCTGTGGGACGCCGCCGCCGGCGGTCTGCTCCTCACCCTGCCCGGCCACGACGGAAGGGTCACCAACCTGGACTTCAGCCCGGCGGGCGATCTGCTGGCTACGGCCAGCACCGACGGCGCGACCCGAGTGTGGGATGTGGGCCCGGCCGGCAGCAGGGAGTTGCTGACGCTGCCGGCCCATGACACGGTGGTCTACAGCGTCGATTTCAGCGCCGACGGCAGCCGGATGGCCACCTCCAGTTGGGACCGGCGCGCCATCATCTGGGACGCCAGCAGCGGCGAACTGCTGGCCAGCCTGCCTGAGCACCCGGAGAGCATCGCCCGCATCGCCTTCAGCCCAGATGGCGCGTCCGTGGCCACTGCCGCCTACGACGGCGTCTTGCGCATCTGGGACAGCGCCGGCGGAGAGCCAGTGCGCGAGATAGCGGCGCACGGGCCGCAGGACATCGACGTCGCCTGGGATCCGGCGGGGCAGCGGCTGGTGAGCGGCGGCTCCGATGCAACGGTCAAAATCTGGGACGCGGCCACCGGCGCGCTGCTGAAGGCGCTGGACGGTCACAGCGACCGCATTCACCGGGTGGCCTTCAGCCCGGACGGAAAGATCGTCGCCTCGGCCAGTTGGGATGGCACGGCCCGGCTCTGGAGCGCCGACTCGGGCGAGCTGCTGGCAACCCTTGCTGCCGACGGCGGCCAGGTGAAGTCTGTCGCGTTCAGCGCCGACGGCAGCCGGATGGCGACCGCCCACGAGGATGGAGCCCGCATCTGGGACCTCCAGGCCGCGCAGGAGGCTGCGCAGCCTGTGGCTGCGCAGACGCTGTTGGGCCACACCGGGTCGGTCTGGGATGCGGCCTTCAACCCGGCGGGCGACCGGGTGGCAACCCTGAGCTGGGACGGAACCGCCCGGCTGTGGGACGCCGCGACCGGGGAGGAATTGCTCACCCTGCGCGGCGAGAACAATGGCCCCGATCTGGCGTTCACGCCTGACGGCCGTTTTCTGGCCACCACCAGCGGCAGCGGCGCGGTGCATGTCTACGCGGCACAGATCGATGACCTGCTGGCGCTGGCCCAATCGCGCCTCACGCGCACGTTGACGCAGACCGAGTGCCAGCGCTTCTTGCACGTGGACGCCTGCCCGGAATAGGCGCGCGGCCGACGCGTTTGCGATCACTTCCGTTGGCGCGAGGCGCTGGCACGGTCTGAGAACGCCGGGCGCCGTTTCCCGCAAACGTGGTTGATGCTGTACCCAAATACTCTCTCGACGGTTTGGCTTTCGCGCGTTGATCAGATGTGTTACAATAACGTCAGCTTCCACCGGCATTTCATTAGCCCTGCGAGGAACAGACAGCGCCTATGAACCACGTCCAAGTCATCGATCAGTCGTCTTCGACACCAATGTCATCGTGTCGGCGTTGCCGTTTCTTTGGGCTGTTCGGGGGGATGAACCACCCATGACCGCGCTGTCCGGTTAACCAATCTTCTGATTTGGCAGGGTGGGAGCGCCACTCGGCGCCGATTCAATCTGCGGCCGCAGCCACACGCTGACATGCTCCGGCTGCAAGGTCTCATCCACGACGCGCACCAACTCGGCCAGCAGCGCGTCCAGGTCGGTTTCGTCGCGCGCGGTCTGGGCGAACCGGGCCAGCACCTGCTGGGCGTCGTACTTTTTGCGGAAGAAACGCCGGTCGATGCCGTCCTGGATGCGACGACGCAACGGGGTGAACAGCGCGGCGATGGCCAGGGTCGAAATCACCACCGCCAGGGTGGACCCTTCGACGCCGGCCAGCGCCCCCAACAGCCCTTGCAGCAGGATCACGCTGCCGAAGTAGACCAGCGCCAGCAGCACGGTCAAGACCGTGTAGACCAGCGTCTTGCGGATGATGATGTCGATGTCGTAGAGCCGGTAGCGCAGGATGGCAATGCCAATGGCGATGGGAAAGGCCAGAATGCCCAATCCCAGAAAGAGAGCTGACAGGTCCCGGATGATCCCCCGGCTGTCGCTCGTCGCGAAAACAGCGCCATAGATGACAAGGAACACGCCTGCCGCATACAACAGCCACTTGATTTGCTGTCGCTCCACCGCCGGCGCGCGGCGATAGCGCACGAAGAGCGAGGCCACACTCAGCGTGATAAAGGAGATCAACGCGACGGCCCACGGGGCCATGGGAAAGGTGAAGTCATGAATTCCGACGGGATTCCTTACAACCCACCCATAGTCGGAAAGCGTCTGCCATTCTTTCGAGGTCGAAACGAACAGCACGAAGAACGCGCACAGCCCCAACCCCAGAACGGCCAGCCAGCGCCAGCGGCGCGAGGGCGGGCTGCCGGTAGGAAAATAGAGCAGGATGAACGGGATGGGAAAGATGTATATCAGCCACGACCAGCCCCAGAACCACATGCCAATCAGGAACAGAGCCGAAGGCTCGACCGGCGGCGTCGCCAGGTTCCCATAGAACAGATCGATCGGAAGGCCAAAGACCAGCGCACCCTCCAGCAGCAGCAGCCAACCGACCGGGTTACGCGGTTGGCGTGACACGATCAGCGCGCCGGTCACGGCGAAGACGGTAAGCGCGATGAACTGCATCAGGTCGGAGAGCGCCTGGATGACGTTCACAGGAGGCTGGGCGCGCAACTGAACCGGGGCGAAGACAATGGTCGCCGCCAGGATCAGGGCGCACAGCGCCCAGGCCAGGCGGCGGATGGAGCGGGAAGGTTGGGGTGCTTCAATGGTCATGAATCGTTTCCTGAAACATAAGGACTGACAGTGCTGCTCGACCGGTCGACCACCGCCTTGCGTCGAATGCCGCTCGCCGGCGAGACCAGCACTGTCAGTCCTGAGTCGAACGGGCAAAAAGGACTGACAGTGCTGCTCGACCGGTCGACCACCGCCCGAGGCGAGACCAGCACTGTCAGTCCTGAGTCGATACGCTACTCCGTCACCGTCAACGTCCGCACCATGCCGTGCTGCAGGTGCGACATGGGCGGGGTGGACGAGAAGTCGGGCAGGAAGCACAGCACGGTGTACGTGCCCGGCGGCAGGTCCATGGTCAGCCAGGCGTGTTCCCCCTGGCTCATGGGCGCCCAGAAGGCCATCGTCTCGAAGGGCGGAGGGCCTTGGGATTCCTCGCCGCTCATCATCATGGCCATCACGTCATCGACCGTGACCCCTTCGTTGAGCTTGAAGATGCCCATTTCGTGCCACTGGCCGCCCTTGTTCGCGATCTTCCAGGTCTGCGCGCCGGTCTTGATCTGGTCAGGCAGCGTGAACTGGAAGTCGATCAGTTCGGCGTTGACGGTGGCCGCCGGCTCGGCCGGCGCGGGGCCGCTCCCAGCCGTGGCCGTGAAGTTGGCCATCAGCGGCGGCCCCGCGCCTTCGCCCATGTCGATGGCGATGTAGGCGCCTGGCTTGAAGTCGAACACCATCTGCTGGCTGGCCCCCGGCTGAGCCTGTGCGCCGCCCAGCAGCGAGACCAGCGCCAACGCTGCCGTGCCGCTCTCATCGGTCTGCATGGTCTCCATGAACTGCTCCTGCGTCACGCCGTCGTTCAGACGCGCGAAGATCGGGCCATGCGGCGCCTGGCCGCTGTTCTTCAACGTCACCGCCACCAGCCCGGCCGGCACGTCAGCCGGCATGGTCAAGGCGCTGTCCGAGATCTCCACCGTCACCGCCGGCATGGGAACCGGCGTCGGCGTAGGCGTCGGCGTCGCATTGCAGGCCGCCAGCGCCCCCATCAACAGTGCGGCCGCCGCCAGCCGCCACCCTGTCGCCATCCATCGTTTGCCAATCATGTGTTTCTCCTTGCTGCAACTGAACTTGTAAGGCTAAACGAATCTTTCGCGAAGATTCTTGCACGGGGTTACGTAATGCGTAATGCGTAATGCGTAACCGGAATGGTGGGAGGGGTCTCTGGGTTATGGGTTACGGGTTTTCAACGAGATGTTCGGGTGAGATGGGGCAGGTAATGCGTAATGCGTAATGCGTAACCGGAATGGTGGGAGGTGTCTCTGGGTTACGGATTACGGGTTACGAGTTACCGTCTACCGTTCACCGTTCACCGTTCACCGCTCACCGTTCACCGTTCACCGCTCACCGTTCACCGTTCACCGTTTACGAAAAAGCACGCCCAACGCCAGCCCGTAGACCAGGTGGCCGGCCAGCAGCGCCCAGGGCGCGATCTGCGCCAGCGCTGGCGCGACGGTGCGCGCCAGGAGCTGCGCCACGCCCCAGAGCAGCACGCCGTAGACCAGGCCCGCCAGCCACGCGGGCAGGCGCAGGCGTCCACCAACCAGCCGCCAGACGATGCCAAAGACCGCGCCGTAGACGGCGGAGACGGCCAGGTGCCCCAGCAGGCCGGTCAGCGGCTGAGACTGGCCGCTGGGTGAAAAGAAGCCGGCCGTGGCGGCCAGCGTCTGCCCTTGCAGCAGACCAAGCACGGCCAGCAGCGCAACCATGGCCAGCCCGGCCGCCAGTCCATACACCAGTCCCGACGCGGCAGCATCGCCAGTCGATGAACGGTGGGTAACAGTGTGGGAAGTTGACATCGGGGTCTTCCTTTCACGGAAGGTCAAGCCGCATTGCCAGTCCGGTTGACTGACTGCCCCCAGTATATCTCCCCGGCGTCTCCCAATCGTTACGAAAAGCGTTACGAAATCCCGCGCGGCGGGGAAAATTTCCCGTTGCGCTTCAGACGCCGGGCGCTTTCACTGGCTTGCGCGCTTGAACCGGGTTGCAGCAATTCCAAATATGGGCGGAGTCGAGGCTTCAGCCGGGTCCGGACCATGCGAGTTGAGCGTGCAAACCCGGCTGAAGCCTCGACTCCAGTTTGGCAGTCGCCATATTTGGCATTGCTGACCGGGTTGGCATAGCATTGCGCGTCGCCCACGGTTGTGCTACAATCGGGGCCGCAGACCACGCGCCGCCGGCGCACTCCGGGACCAGCATCGTGCCAGAACTTCGTCTCCTCTTCTTTGGGCCACCTCGCATCGAGCGCCACGGCGCGCCGGTGGAGATCGACACGCGCAAGGCGGTGGCCGCGCTGGCCTACCTGGCTCTCGCCAGCCCCAGCGGCACGCTGGCGCGCGATTCGCTGACGACGCTGCTCTACCCGGAGTATTCCCAGGAGCGGGCCCGGGCCGCCTTCCGCCGCACCCTGTCGGCCCTGCGCAGCGCGATCGGCGCCGACTGCCTCAAGAGCGATCGGGAGATCGTCAGCCTGGCGCTGAAGGACGGCGTCTGGTGCGACGTGTTGCAGTTCCAGGCGCTGAACCAACAGCGCCTGGGCCACGGCCACGACGCCGGCCAGCTCTGCACCCGCTGTCTGCCGCTGCTGCAAGAGGCGGCCGCCCTCTACGGCGGCGATTTCCTGGCCGGCTTCAGCCTGCGCGACAGCGTCTCCTTCGACGATTGGCAGTTGATGCAGAGCGAGCGCTGGCAGCGCGACTACGCCGCGGTGCTGGAGCTGCTGGTGCATGGGCTGGGCGGGCAGCGGCAGTGGCGGGCAGCCATCGACTGGTGCCGCCGCTGGATCGAGGTCGATCCCCTCCACGAGCCGGCGCACCGTCGCCTGATGCAGCTCTACGCCTGGGAGGGCCAACGCAGCGCGGCCCTGCGCCAGTACCGCGAGTGCGTCCGCGTGCTGGACACGGAGCTGGGCGTCGCGCCGCTGCCCGAAACCACCCGCCTCTATCAGGCCATCATCGAGGGAAGCGACCCGGCCCGCCTGCCCGGCGGCGACGACTGGCAGATCGCGCCGACCGCCGCGCCGGCGCGGCCGGCGACGTCGCAGCCCCTCCCGCCGGCGAGCGCCGCCGCGCCGCCCGCGGCCTTCGGCCTGGTGGGACGCCAGACCGCCCTGGCCGCGCTGCACGAAGCCTGGCGCGCGGCCGGGAACGGCCAGATCGCGCTGATCAAGGGCGAGGCCGGCATCGGCAAGACGCGGCTGGCCAACGAGTTCCTGTGCGCGGCAGCCCAGGACGGCGCGCCGGTCATCGCCGCCCGCTGCTACGAAGGGGATGCACGCCTGGCCTACGGCCCCCTGGTCGACGCGCTGCGCATGGGTCTGGCGTCGCCGGAGCTGGCCGCCCGCCTGGCCCACCTGCCCGCCCTCTGGCTGAGCGAGGTGCGCCGCCTGACGCCGGAGGTAGCCAGCCTGCATCCCGGCCTGGCCCCGCCGGCCGCGCTGGATGGGCCGGGCGCGCAGGCGCGTTTCTTCGAGGGCATCGCCCAGGCCTTTCAGGCCATGCTGGCAGGAAGCCCGCCCGGCGTGCTGCTGCTGGACGAGCTGCAATGGGCCGATCAGGCGACGCTGGAGGTGCTGGCCTTCCTCGCCCGGCGGCTGCACGGCAAGCCGCTGCTGGTTCTGGGCGCGCTGCGCAGCGAGTTCAGCGCCGCGGCCGGCGCGGTCGGGCGGCTGGCGCTGGAGCAGATGCGCGCCGGCCACGGCACGGAGATCACGCTGGAACGCCTCGCCGCGGAGGAGGTGGCCGAGCTGGCGACCCAGGCCGGGCTGCCCGATCTGCCCGCCGACCTCGCGGCGCGGCTCTTTCAGGAGACCGAGGGACTGCCCCTTTTCGTCGTCGAATACCTGGCGGGGCTGCGTTCGGGCCGGCTGCCGGGCAGCGGCGACCCCTGGCAAGTACCCGCGGGCGTGCGCCAGGCGCTGGAACAACGTCTGGCGCAGGTGGACGAGATCGGCCGGCAACTGCTGACCGCGGCGGCGGTCATCGGCCGCTCCTTCCCGGTGGATCTCCTGCGGGCGGTCAGCGGGCGCGGCGAGGAGGAGACCGTCGCCGGGCTGGAGGCGCTGGCCGCGCTGGGCCTGATCCGTGAGCTGCGCAGCCCGGAGCCGCGGCCGGAGCCGCGCTATGATTTTGTCCACGAACAGTTGCGCCGGGTCATCTACGACGACGCCAGCCTGGCGCGGCGCCGGCTGCTGCACCGGCGCGCGGCCGATGCACTGATCCATGCCACGGCCGCGCCGCGGCTGGACGCGCGGGCCAGCCAGATCGCCAGCCACCTGCAAGCGGCCGGCAGCGACGCCGAGGCCGCGCTCTACTACCGGCTGGCCGGCGAACACGCGCGCGGCGTCTTTGCCAACGGCGAGGCCATCGGCCACTTCGAAGCGGCGCTGGCGCTGGGACACCCGGCCGTCGCCGAGCTGCACGAGGCCATCGGCGACCTATTGACGCTGCAAGGGGCCTACACGCGGGCGGTGATGGCCTACGAGACCGCGGCCGCGCTGAACGACGGCCAGCAGCACCTGGCGCGCCTGGAACAGAAGCTGGGACTGCTGCACCTGCGGCAGGGGCGGTGGGAGCTGGCCGACAGCCGCTTCGCCGCGGCCGAGCACGCGGCCACGGACGCGGACGCGGCCTGGCGCGCCGGCCTGCTGGCCGATTGGAGCCTGTGCGCGCACCGCCAGGGCCATTGGCCGCGCGCGGCTGAGCTGGCCGGCCGGGCGCTGGCGCTGGCCGACAGCGCCGCGGACGCCCACGCCCAGGCCCGCGCCTACAACGTGCTGGGGATCCTGGCGCGCAGCCAGGGCGACCGGCGCGAGGCCGGCCGGCGTCTGGAGGAAAGCCTGGCCGCGGCGCGCCGCCTGGACGATCTGCCGGCGCAGATCGCGGCGCTCAACAACCTGGCGCTGGCCGAACACGACAGCCACGACGACGCCGCGGCGCAGGCGCATCTGCTGGAGGCGTTGGCCCTCTGTCAGCGGGTGGGCGACCTGCACCGCCAGGCGGCGATTCACAACAACCTGGCCGACCTGCTGCACACCGCCGGCCAGCGGGAAGAGGCCATGGTCCACCTCAAGCAGGCCGTGGCCATCTTCGCCGCCATCGGCGATCCGTCGCCCCAGCCTGCCGACTGGCAGCCGGAGATCTGGAAGCTGGTGGAGTGGTAGCGGTGCAGCCCGGTTGACCGGGGACCCTGGACGCCGAGCCATGCGGGCGGTTGACGCTGGGAGTCGGCGCGTTTTTGGGCGGATTTCGATTGTTGAATTATACTGCGCCACAAGTTTTATCCCATCCCAATACAGGAGAAAAGAACCAAACGTGTCTCAACAGAAGATCGGCCTGCTGCTTGTCAATCATGGATCGCACTCAGCCACCTGGCGCAATGCCTTGTTGGACCTGGAAGCGAGGGTGCGCGAACCAATTCTCGCGGGAAAGACCATCGAGGGGATCAAGACCGCGTTCATGGAATACACAGAGCCGTCCATCGCCACCCAGATGAAGGCCTTCGACCAGGAGGGCTTCACCGATGTGGTGATCGTGCCGATATTTCTCACCATCAGCCCGCACTCGGCCGATGACATTCCCACCATCCTGGGCCAAAAGCATGATGAGGAAGTCGTTCAAGCGCTGGAAGAGGAGAAGATCGAACGCTACACGCCCAACGCCCGGACGCACCTTACCCCCCTGCTCGATTTTTCCAACACCCTGCCAGGGAATGTGGCGCGGCGCTGCCAGGAGCTCTCCCGCCAGCCGGCCAACGAAGGGCTGGTCCTGATCGGCTATGGCGATGCGACCTACCTCAACGAGTGGGGCGAGCTGTTCGACAAGGTCGCGGAACATGTGAAGCAGGAGGTCGGCATCGGCGAGCACACCTACGGCTGGTGCGGGCATCTGGTGCATTACAACCCCGACGAGACCACCAAGGCCATCAACGCCGTGCTGGCGAAGAAAGAGACGGCGGTGGTGATTCCGATTCTGGTGGCCTACGACGAGATGTTCCAGAAGAACATCATCGGGCGGGGCATTGCGCAGGTCGAAAACAGCCAGGAGCGCATCCTCTATCGCCCCGATGCCATCCTGCCCGACAGCGCGGTCGAGGACTGGGTCATCAGCATCAGCGGCGAGTTTGCCCACAGCATCGTGCAGGTGTGACCGGCGATCCTCCCATGAACACCATCAAGTCCAAGCAGCGCGTGGCCGACCATGGCGAGGTTTTCACCCCGGCGTGGATGGTGGAGGCGATGCTTGACCTGGTGCAGGCGGAGACGGAGCGCATCGACGCCCGCTTTTTGGAGCCGGCCTGCGGCAGCGGCAACTTCCTGGCGCCGATCCTGCGGCGCAAGCTGGCCGCGGTGGCGCTGAAGTATGGCCGGTCGGACTTCGAGCGGCGCTGCTATGCGCTGCTGGCCTTGATGTGCATCTATGGCATCGAGCTGCTGGCGGACAACATCGCCGAGTGCCGCGCCAATCTGCTGGAGATTTTCGCGGCCTCGCGGGAGTGAGACGTGGGGATGGGGGGGTAGACTGCCTACAAAACAGCGCTCGTTGAAACGGATTGGCATGGACCTTGTGGTATAATTATGTGCCGCCGGCGGGACCGCTGCCGGGCGCTTGATTCCCAACCGAGCAAGAGCGCCCGGCGCCTGAGCCGGAGCCTGTGCTCATTGTCCAGACGCAAGGACCCCCAGAAATGACCAAAACTCAATACTATACCGCCGCCAGCGTGGACGGATTCATCGCCGACGCGGCCAATTCGCTGGAATGGCTCTTCCAATTCGACAGCGCCGAGAACGGGGACTACGCCTCGTTCATCGAGGAGGTGGGCGCGCTGGCCATGGGATCCACCACCTACGAGTGGATACTGGCCAACCACATCCAGCCGGGCACGCCCGCGGCGCGGCCCTGGCCCTACGTCCAGCCGGCCTGGGTCTTCTCCTCGCGCGACCTGCCCGCCATCCCCGGTGCGGATATCCGCTTCGTAAACGGCGATGTGCGCCCCGTTCACCGGGAGATGGTGCAGGCGGCCGCGGGACTGAACGTGTGGATCGTCGGCGGCGGCGACCTGGCCGGGCAGTTCTGGCAGCACGGCCTGCTGGACGAGCTGATCATCACCGTGGCGCCGGTGACGCTGGGCAGCGGCGCCCCCCTGCTGCCGCGCGCCATCACCTCCCCGCCGCTGCGCCTGCTCTCCGTCGGGGCATGGGGCGGGACCTTCGTCCGGCTGCACTACGAAGTTCAGCGGGCGCACTGAAGGCATCGCCAAGCGTTATCTGCGCTTCAGAAGTTCCCAGGCAAGAGACCTATGAACGAGATCACAGAATTCTCCCACTCCGTCTGTGAGAAACTGGGTTACTATGTTTACCTCTTGAAGGATCCACAGACCGGCGACGTTTTCTACATCGGAAAGGGGAGCGGAAATCGGATTTTCGAGCACCTGAATGGTGCGATTGCTTCGCCGCTTGTGAGCGACAAGCTCGACAGAATCCGCTCTATTCAACAGAATGGCATGCAAGTCCAGCATGTCATTCACAGGCACGGGCTAACTGAAAAGGAAGCTCTCGAAGTTGAAGCGGCGTTGATCGATTTTGTAGGTCTTCAAGACTTAACCAATATGGTGAGGGGGCATCATTCCGAGTATCGTGGGTGCATGAGCATCAAAGAGGTAGTCATCCAATATGATGCTCCCCAGATTGAAATCAGCGAACCGGCGATCTTGATTACCGTGAATCGCTTATACAGGCGTGGCATGAGCGATGAAGAAATCTACGAGATTACCCGTGGCAACTGGATCGTAGGTGAACGAAGAAACAAAGCACGGTATGCGCTTTGTATCTACAACGGTATTGTTCGGCAGGCGTTTGAGATTCACCATTGGTTTCCTGTCATGGCACGCAGGCCGGAAGCAAGAACACAAGGCCGTTGGCGATTCACAGGTGTCGTGGCGAAAGATTTGCAGCATTACGTTGGCGGCAGCGTTGAAAAATACATTGGCGCCCAGAACCCGCTAAGATATGTAAACTGCTAGACAAGAACGGCGGCCAATAAGGAGGAACGCGGTGGGAAAAGAACTGATCGCCGATGCGATCCGAGAAGTGGTCGATTTGCCTCGGTTGCGACTGCACAGGCAAACGAGTCCGTGGAGCATCCGCCGAGGCCGAGGCGCGTGATTGTTACGCTGTAACGCCTGTCGCAGCGCGTCGATGGCCGGCGCATGACGGCTCAATGCCACGCTGCACTGTCCCATACCAGCGATCGGAGGTGATCGAATGGACACAAACCGCATCGAAGCATTCAGTGATGGCGTGTTCGCAATTGCCATCACGCTGTTGGTCCTGGAATTCAAAATCCCCGCCATCGAGACCTTGGGGCTCGGCCTGCTCCGCCTTTGGCCATCCTACCTGGCCTACGCCATGAGCTTCATCGTCGTTGGAGCGATCTGGATCAACCACCACACCATGTTTGACTGGATCGTGCGCGCGGATCAGAAACTCCTGCTCCTGAACACACTCCATCTGATGTTCATCGCGTTCCTGCCGTTTCCGACAGCAGTTCTGGCCGAGGCGTTCCATACCAGCTCCAGCCAGGACGTCGCGACCGCCTTCTACGCGGGCACGCTGACCCTCATTGGGGTGCTGGCGACTGCCATGTGGCGGTACGCAGCGTCGCAGCGCGAGTTGCTTGATCCTGCCGTATCGCCCGAACAGGCGAAGGCCATCGAGAAGCGATTCCTTATCGGCCCCATCGGCTACGGCGTGGCCACGATTCTTGCGTTCATCAATCCGTGGCTGTCCATCGCGCTGTTCATAGGCATCAATGCCTTCTACCTGTGGCCGCGGCGCTTTCGGGTCACGGCGTGATGCGCGGCCAGCCAGAAGAGGTCTGGCCCGCGTTGAGCGTGACTGCCGGCACATTCCCCTCCCCCCACGTGCGAGATGCCCCGCTCGCCGGCGAAAATTCATCGAAAATTGCTCAAAAAACCCCTTGACTTGGAGTCGACTCCAAGTGTTATACTGTCTGTGGAGGTGATCCAATGAAGATCGCAGAGGTAAGTGAGAAATATGGCATCTCGACAGACACGCTGCGCTACTACGAGCGCGTCGGTCTGATCCCGCCGGTCCCGCGCAACGGCAGCGGCATCAGGGACTATGGCGATACCGAAGCCAAGCGGATCGAGTTTGTCAAGTGTATGCGCAACGCGGGGCTGCCTATCGAGGTGCTGATCGAGTACTTCGACCTGGCTCAACAGGGCGACGCGACGCTGGCGGCCAGGAAGGCCCTTCTGACCGAGCAGCGCGACCTGCTGCTGGCCAGGATCGCAGAACTCCAGGCGACGCTGGATCTGCTGAACTACAAGATCGAAGTGCATGTCAATGCGCTACTGAAAAACGAGCGCGAGATCGCCTGGGTCGAAGACTAACCAGAGCGCGCGCGACGCCGGGCCGCGTTGCCCAAAGGAGATACTCATGACCAACGAACCATCCACGCCGCGCAACCCGTTTGCCGATATCGCGCCGGCCCTCGGCGACTACACCGACAACGTGCTCTTTGGCGACGTGTGGAAGCGCCCACAACTCTCGCCGCGCGATCGCAGCCTGGTCACTGTCTCGTGCCTGGTCGCGCTCTACCGCATCAACGAGCTGCCCTTTCACCTCAAGCGTGCGCTGGAGAACGGCGTCACCCGCGACGAGTTGGCCGAAGCGATCACGCACCTGGCCTTCTACGCTGGCTGGCCGCCGGCGAGCACGGCCGTGCAGATCGCGCGGCGCGTGTTCGAGGAACTCGACGCGTGACCGCGCGACCGCTCTGACGGCCGGCCGCGCGGTCGATCCCGATGCTGTACCCGACGGCTACCGCACGGCGGAGCCGTCCGAATTTCAGTCGTTCACGGTTCTCACGCAAAGCCGCCAAGAACGCCAAGAAAATCTGCCCTTTGCGGCCTTTGCGTGAGAATAAAACTATCAAGATCAAGGAAAATCAACCATGTCACCTGCAAGCAAGACCAGCCCTTGGCTCGTACTGAACAACGGCGTGAAGATGCCGGCTCTCGGACTCGGCGTCTTCCTCACCCCCGCGGCGCAGACCGCGGACGCAGTTCGCACGGCCATCCAGAATGGATACCGTCTCATCGACACCGCCGCGGCCTACATGAACGAGCGCGCCGTCGGCGAAGGAATCCGCAGCAGCGGCGTGCCCCGCAACGAGCTCTTCATCACCACCAAGCTGTGGCCGGGACAGTACGGCTACGACGGGGCGATGCACGGCTTCGACGGCAGCCTGTCACGCCTCGGCCTCGACTACATCGACCTGTATCTGCTGCACTGGCCCGTGCCCACCAGCTTTGCCGCCACCGTGCAGGCGTACAAGGCGATGGAAAAGGTCCAGGCTGAGGGCCGCGCCCGCGCCATCGGCGTCTCCAACTTCCTGCCGCACCACCTGCAAGCGCTCCAGAACGAGACCGGGGTGACGCCCGCCCTGAACCAGATCGAGCTGAACCCCTTCTATACCCAACCGGCAAGCCGCGCCGCGAATGATGAACGCGGCATCGTCACTCAGGCGTGGGCGCCCATCGGCGGCACCTACCTGCGCAACAAGAACGCGGTCACCAGCGGCGCCGACACCCCGCTGGAGCACCCGCTGATCATCGGGCTGGCTCAGAAGTACGGCAAGACGCCCGCCCAGGTGGTCATCCGCTGGCACCTCGACCACGGCTTCTCGGCCATCCCCAAGTCGGTGCGGCCCGAGCGCATTGTCGAGAACTTCGACGTGTTCGACTTCAGCCTCAGCGCCGGTGAGATCGCGGCCATCGACGCCCTCGACACGGGCGTCTTCGCCGGCGCCAACCCTGAGACCTTCACCGCCGATACCTATCCAACCGACATCGACGCTCAGTGAAGTTCTCGACGGCGGGGTGTTGTGGCTGCGCTACAACCTCGACAACATCCGCCGCTGAGTTGCTGGCGGCGCCGGGCAGGCACCCGGCGCCGCCAGCAGGCACGGGAGATCAACCATGACAACACGCACCATTCCGACGATTACGCTGCACAACGGCATGACCATCCCGCAGCTCGGCTTTGGCACGCTGAATATCCCGCCAGACCGCAACCCCACGCCCGAAAACAGCGCCAAAACGGCGCAGTTCGTGGCTCAGGCGCTCGAATATGGCTACCGCCACATCGACACCGCGCAGATGTATGGCAATGAGCGCGGCGTCGGACAGGGGGTCGCCGCCTCGGGCATTGCGCGCGCACAACTGTTTGTGACCAGCAAGCTGGGCAACGGCAATCATCGCCCCGATGACGTGCGCCGTTCGTTCGACGAGACCATGCAGAAGCTGAACCTCGAGTATCTCGATCTCTTCCTGATCCACTGGCCGCTGCCGACACTGTACGATGGCGACTACGTGTCCACCTGGAAGGCGATGACTGAGCTGCTCAGCGATGGGCGCGTGCGCAGCGTCGGGGTGTCGAATTTCCAGCCCGACCATCTGCAACGTATCATCGGTGAGACGGGCATCACGCCGGTCGTCAACCAGATCGAGGTGCATCCCGGCTTCAACAACGATGCCGCCCGCGCCGCGTGCGCGAGCCACGGGATCGCGGTGGAAGCCTGGAGCCCGCTGGGACAGGGCAAGGTGCTAGGCGACGCGGTCATTGGCGAGGTCGCCGCCAGGACAGGCAAAACCCCTGCCCAGGTCATTCTGCGCTGGCACATCCAGCACGGCCACATCGTCATTCCCAAGTCGATGCACTGGGAGCGGATGCAAGAGAACCTCGCTCTGTTCGATTTCGATCTCTCGCCCGCCGACGTCGCCGCCATCGACGCCCTGGACCGGGGCGAAAGCGGACGGATCGGCCCCAACCCCGACACATTCGACTGGATTCCCTCCGGCGCGGCCCCCAGACCAACGGTGGGATCCTGAACTTTTCGCTGCGCCCCGCGTCAAACTGGCTGATGGCCTGACTAGGGCGCTTGATTGCCGTACACTCGAAGGAGACAACCATGCAAACACGACTACTCGGAAACAGCGATCTTGAAGTCTCCGCCATCGGCTTCGGCTGTATGGGCATCACGACCAGCTATGGCACGCCGCTGTCAAAGGACGAGGGCGTCAAGCTGATCCGCGCCGCGGTGGAGCGCGGCGTGACCTTCTTCGATACGGCGGAGGTCTACGGCCCGTTCACCAACGAAGAGGTGGTGGGCGAAGCGCTGCGCCCGTTCCGCGATCAGGTCGTCATCGCCACCAAGTTCGGCTTCGACATCGATTTCACGACCCGCGAAAACCGAGGCCCGTGCAGCCGCCCTGAACGGATCCGCCAGGCTGTCGATGGGTCGCTGCGACGCCTTGGCATCGAGCGAATCGACCTGCTCTATCAACACCGGGTCGATCCTGAAATCCCCATCGAGGATGTGGCCGGCGTGGTCCAGGAGCTGATCGCGCAGGGCAAGGTGAAGCATTTCGGCATGTCGGAACCGGGCGTCCAGACCCTCCGCCGCGCCCATGCGGTGCAACCAGTGGCCGCGCTGCAGAACGAGTATTCGCTCTGGTGGCGGGCGCCTGAGACCAACGGCATCCTGCAAGCCTGCGACGAGCTGGGCATCGGCTTCGTGCCCTACAGCCCGCTGGGCAAGGGCTTCCTCACCGGCGCGATCAACAAGGACACCCAGCTGGGTGAAGGCGATTTCCGCAGGAGCGTTCCGCGTTTCTCGCCCGCAGCCATGGCCAACAACCAGGCGCTGGTGGATCTGCTGAAGCGGGTCGCGGACGAGAAGGGCGCGACCCCCGCCCAGATCGCGCTGGCGTGGCTGCTGGCGCAACGGCCAACCATCGCGCCGATTCCGGGCACGACCAAAGTTCACCGGCTGGAGGAAAACCTCGGCGCGGCTGAGGTTCAGCTCACGGAGGCCGACCTGGCCGAAATCGAAGAGGCCGCCGCGCAGATCCGCATCGAGGGCGACCGCTATGCGCCGCAGCAGTTGGCGCTGGTCGGACGCGATGCCCGGTCCAAGAGCCTGTGAGAAGCCGGGCGTCTCGCGAGAAATGCATAAGTCTGGCGACTTCACCGCCAGGATCAAAGTTGGAGAATAATCGACTATCATGCGAGGAACAGTTCTTTACGGCCCCCGGGACGTGCGCTTCGAGGAGCGACCCGACCCGAAGATTGTCGAACCGACCGATGCCATCCTGCGGATCGCGGCCACCTGCGTCTGCGGATCGGACCTGTGGCCCTATCGCGGCATCGCGCCGATCACCGAACCGCAGACGATGGGCCATGAATACGTCGGCATCGTGGAGGAGGTGGGCAGCGCAGTCAGGCAGATCAAACCGGGACAATTCGTCGTCGGTTCGTTTTTCACCTCCGACAACACCTGCCCCCACTGCCAATTCGGCTACCACACATCCTGTGTGCAACGTGAGTTCATCAGCAGCGCCCAGGCCCCCCTGCTGCGCGTGCCGCTGGCCGATGGCACCCTGGCGCCGACGCCGGCCATGCCCGCAGACGACCTGATTCCAAGCCTGCTGGCCGCATCGGATGTTCTGGGCACGGGCTGGTTCGCGGCCGACGCGGCCAACGTCAAGCCAGGCGCAACCGTTGCGGTTGTCGGCGACGGAGCAGTGGGCCTGCTGGGCGTTCTCTCCGCCAAGCAGATGGGCGCCGGGCGCATCATCGCGATGAGCCGTCACCAGACGCGGCAACAGTTGGCGTGGGAATTTGGCGCGACCGACATCGTGACTGAGCGGGGAGAAGAGGGCGTTGCGCGCATCAAGGAGCTGACCAATGGCATCGGCGCCGATTCGGTGCTGGAGTGCGTTGGCACCCGTGAATCGCTGTGGCAGGCCATCCGCGCCGCCCGCCCCGGTGGGCATGTGGGCTTCGTCGGGGTCTTCCACGAGGTGCAGTTGCCCATGGAGGAGTACTTCTATTCTCATGTGCACCTGCACGGCGGCCCCGCGCCGGTGCGCCGCTACCTGCCGGAGCTGATCGACCTGATCTGGAACCGAAAGATCAACCCCGGCCAAGTCTTCGATCTGACCTTGCCGCTGGACCAGGTGGCGGAGGGCTACCGGGCGATGGACGAACGCCGCGCGATCAAGGCGCTTTTGCGCCCATGAGGAGACAACCGATGACTACATGGACGAACGATGAACTGGCCAAGGTCGCCGCGGCGGAAGAGCTGCAGATCGCGCCGCTGCGCCAGGATGGGACGCTGCACAAGCCGGTCGTCATCTGGGTGGTGCGCGTCGACGATGACCTGTATGTCCGCTCCTACCGGGGGCGCAGCGGCGGCTGGTTTCGCGCCGCCCAGGTGCGCCATGCAGGACATATCCAGGCGGGCGGTGTGGCGCGCGCTGTCGCCTTCGTGGAGGAAACCGACCCCGCCGTCAATGACCGGGTCGACGCCGCCTACCGCGCCAAGTACGGACGCTACTCGCAGTACGTCGCGCCCATGCTGACGCCTGAGGTGCGAAGCACGACCCTCAAACTGGCGCCGCACACAGGCTGAAACAGCCGTCAACAATCACAGCGGCTGGCATTCAGCTCCTGGAAACCGCAAGGAGAGCGAACAATGGAGATCAAAAAAGGTGGTTCACAGCCATCAGGCACAGGCCGGGCCGAGTGGTTCACCGGCGCGGTGCGCATCGACCCGCTGCACCAGGCCAGCGAACCGGCGCGCGTGGGCTGCGCCGCTGTCACCTTCGAGCCGGGCGCGCGCACGGCCTGGCACAGTCACCCCCTGGGCCAGACGCTGGTCGTGACGGCCGGCTGCGGCCGCGCGCAGCGCTGGGGTGGCCCCATCGAGGAGATCCGGCCCGGGGATGTGGTTTGGTTCCCGCCCGGCGAGAAGCACTGGCATGGCGCGGCGCCGACCACCGCCATGACCCACATCGCCATCCAAGAATCTCTCGACGGCCGGGCCGCCGACTGGATGGAGCATGTCAGCGACCAACAGTACGGGGCGTCGAGCGAACGGGCGTGAGATGGGGCAAGCGCAGCGACGCGGCCCAACCATTCTCATTTTGTCCAGGAAGCGAGGCTTCAGCCGGGTCCAACGGGCGTGAATCATGGATCGACTCATCAAAGACCGCTACAACGATACAATCTTGCAGGAAGCCATGCGGCGCTATGCCATCACCGATGACCAGATACGCCCCCTGGACGCGTTCGAGAGCTTCATCTATGAGTTCGAGCGCGATGCCCACGCGTACATTCTGCGCATCGGGCACAGTCTGCGACGCAGCGAATCGCTCATTCTGGGTGAAGTGGATTGGATCAACTACCTGGCTGACGGCGGCGTCTCTGTGGCCAGAGCCATTCCGTCGGAGGCTAGCAAGCTCGTGGAGTTGATTGAAGATCAAAGCGGCGGCGCTTTTATCGCGACGGCTTTTGTGAAGGCGCAAGGCCAGGCGCCATGGGATTTGTGGACGCCTCAGCTCTACGAAACCTATGGCGAAACGATCGGGCGGATGCACACGCTGTCCAAGAGCTACCAACCCGGTCAGGTTGCCTGGCAGAGACCTGACTGGGACCATGAGATGTTCGAATTCGTGGAGCGCTACCTGCCGGAATCCGAATCCATCGCCAAGAAGAAATACAAAGACCTGTGCGCCCATGTCAACACGCTTGCCAGGGACCGTGAATCCTACGGCCTGACGCATCAAGATGCCCATGGGAGCAATCTCTTTGTGGATGCCAGGGGCCAGATCACGTTGTTTGACTTCGACGAATGCGCCTACAACTGGTTCATCAACGACATCGCGGTTGTGCTCTTCTATATCGTGCAGGGCGCAGAAGATGGGCGCGCCTTTACACAGGAGTTCATGGAGCATTTTCTGCGCGGCTATGGCCAGGCTTGCCGGCTTGACTCCTCATGGCTCAAGGAGATACCGAGCTTCTTGAAACTCCGTGAGATCGAGTTGTATGCGGTGGTGCATCGGGATTTCGACGTGAACCATGTGGACGACGCGTGGTGTGCCCGCTTCATGCACGACCGCAAAGCACGGATCGAGAACGACATTCCGTTTGTTGATTTCGACTTCGAGTCTCTTGCGGGGTGGATGGGGCCAGAGGTTGAAACCTCTGGCTGAAAGCACGAAGCGGCCTCAGCCGCTGGGTTTTGGATCCGTTAGGCCCTGAGGGGCCTTTGTGTTTTCAGCCGGTGGGTTTCCAACCACCGGTCCGGGGCTTGGAGGGGCAACGTTTCGCGCCGGGGACAAGAAGAAGTCGGGCTTCCCGGAAGAAGCCCGACTTCTTTGATTGACGCTTACTGCGCGGCCAGGAACTCGGCGGTGGCCTCGGCTTGCTGCTGGATGCGAGCGATCAACTGCTGCACAGCGCTGTCGAACGCCTCCTGGCTGCTCTCCTCGGCGACGTAGGGGCCGATCAGCTCCGCCATCCGTTCGACCTCGGCCGTCAGCTCGTCGGCGACGAACACGTTTGTGGCCAGCTCACGCATGTGGTCGACGTACTGGGCGAAGTAGACCGGGTCGTCCAGCAGGAAGCGGATCAGCGGCCAGGTGTCGGTGACCTCTGCCCGGTCCAGGCTGATCTGGCCTCGTCCGCCGGGCATAGCCTGTCCACCGGGCATGGCCTGTCCGCCGGGCATGGCCTGTCCGCCGGGCATGGCCTGTCCGCCGGGCATAACCAACTCGACGTTGGGTTGATCACCCGCCGCGCCGGCGCCGTCTGGACCGCCCGGCCCGCCCGGCCCGCCGCCTGAGCCCAGGATCATGTTCAGGTCCCAGGAAATCCAGGAGAGTTGGCTCGTCTCCGGGTTGTTGTACATGTAGAAGTTGTGCGGCATCTGGCCATAGGTGTCCCAGTGCTCCATGATCGCGTAGAGGGCCATGGTTTTCAGGAAGCTGTCCACGTCGTAGATGGCCTCCAGGTTGGCCCGCCAGGCCGCCGGATCGCTGGTGCGCAGCTCGGAATGCAGCACGTCATACAGGGCGTGGATATCGCTCCAGTCGGCTGCGTCCTCGTTGTTTTTCTTGACGAAGGCCTCTTCGATAGCCTCAGTTGTGACGCCCTCGGCCAGGGTGGCGCCGGCGTTCTCCGGCTTGTAGATGTTGCCGTCGTCGCTGCCGAAGTAGCCTTCGATCACCGTGTCGGTGGTTTCCTCGACCATGGTGTACAGCCCGACCAGCACCGGCCCGTCGCCATAGTCGAAATAGACCTCGTAGAAAGCGGTCTGCGAGGCGGGCAGGCCGGCCGCGTCCAGCAGATCGTAGGCGATGGTCTCGCGCATGGCCGAAGAATCGCTGAAGTTGGTGCCGAAGGAGAGGGTATCGAAGCCGAAGAAGCGCTGATTGTCGATCTCCGGATAGTCATCCTCGAACTTGTCGAAGTTCAGCTTGAAGGGCATCTTGAGGGCGCCGCTGTTCCAGGCGCTCAACAGCGACGAGTTGCCCTTGTAGCGGAAGCCCACATTGGTCCAGGTCTGATCCTCGAACTGCACGGTGGCTGTGACCCAGATGGGGTCTTCGACGGTCATATCGACGTTCAGGCCGCCGCCCATGCCGCCCATGCCGCCCTCCGGCCGGGCAGGGGGCTCTTCCATGCCTTCCGGCAGCGTAGGCGGCTGGTTGCCGTCGCCCGCCATCGGCGGCATTCCAGGCATGCCGCCTCCCTGGCCGGGCATGCCGCCGCGCATTCCACCGGGCATGCCGCCGGGCACGCCACGACCAGGCTGCGGCCCGGTACCGGCCTCGCCATACATCGAGGTCATATCTTCCTGCATGGCATCCCAGTTCTCTGGGGTGAAGGTGATCACGATCTGGTTGACCTGGTCGTCGGGGAAGACCACGCCGTAGTCCAGGTCGGCGTCGTTGCTATGGCTTGCCTCGGACCAGCCGACAGGGCGAACCACGGCGCCGTCGTCTGTGGCGGCTTCTGTCGCCTGGGCGGCGCTGTCGGCTGCGGTCTCGGTGGTCGTTGCACTGCCGCTGGCAGCGTCGGCAGTGGCTGGCTGTTCGACGGCATCAGTTGCGGCTGCCACAGCTTGGGCCTCCTGGCCGGCCGGGGCCGCCGCGTCGCTGGTGGATCCGGCCGGCGGTGCGGCGCAGGCGGCCACGATCAACAGAGCCAGCAGGGCGGTGAGGAGAATCTGGAAGTTGCGGGAAATTCGCACGGTGCGTACCTTTCTTTTTTTGGCTAGAGAGTCTGCACACAGAAACCGGGCTTTGCGAGGCCCGGTTTCCGGTGCGCTGGTAGGGTCAGTCCGTGGTGCGGACAGGTTGCTGTTTGCGGGTGAGCCCCGCCGGGGCGGCTTTCGTCTTCGCCTGCCGGATTGTGGGCTCGTCGTAGTAGATGATGACCTCGGCCGTGTCACGGGCGAAGTCGATGCGACCCACGACGGCCCGTTTGACCGGCAGTCCGGTGCGCTGGCGCAGGTCGGCCAGCAGCGCCTCATGGTTGGCCGGCGTGATCAGATCGATGCGCTCGAAGACGACTTTCTTGCTGCTTTCGAAGTGGAAGCCCCACTCCTTCTCCAGCACGAAGATCACCGCAATCACGAAGGCGTTGGCCGCCACAAGCTCGGCAATGCTGCCGGCCGCCATCAACACCGAGTTCATCACCGGCAGCGCGATGATCACGAACAGGTAGGTCATCTCGCGGATGGGAATCTCGTCGGTGCGATAGCGCAGCACCGAGAAGATGGCGAACAGTCCGAAGCCGACGCCGACGCTCAACGTGGCGTTGGTCAACATGCCCAACACGAAGTAGATCACCGTGTTGAAGGCCAGAAAGGTAAAGACGTAGTTCTTGTCCTGCGTGCCGGGATAGTAGATGAAGCGGACGATGATCAACGCGACCAACAGGTTGAGACCGGCGCCCAGGACAAGGTTAATGAGTTCGGTAGACATGGTTTTCCTCTCTGATCAGCTTTTCAACCAACTGCAGCCGGGGCTTGAAGTTGTTGTGTTTGACCTCCTGATAGAGCATGGCAACGCCGACGCAGTACTTGCTGAAGCTGCTGGGGTGAATGGCCATGGCGCGCATCAGGCGGATGAATTCCGAGTTGCGGTCGATGCTCTCCTGTTTCACCTCGGCGACGGCCACGCCCGGCAACACCACGCTGTCCAGACCATTGCCGAAGCGCAGGTCCACATCCAGCGTCAGCCGCTCCGGCGTGTGCTTGTTCACCAGGGTCACACGGCTGAAGGTGTTCCACAGCTTGGGCGCCAGCGAGTTGGCTGCCACCGGCGCCACGCTCTCGACGAAGGGGCCCAGCTCCGGCGACATACGGGTCATCAACGCGGCGGTTTCGACGCGTTTCTTGCTGGTGCGCTTGGCATTGGCCTTGACCTTGACCTCCAAGAAGGAACGCTGGCTTTCGACGTACTGCCGGCTGCGCACCTTGTAGCGCAACGGACGGCCGGCGTGGTGGCGCATGTACATGGCAAAGTCGGGGGTGTCGAAATAGAGCGTCTCATAGGGGTGCAGCCGGACGTTGGCGATATCCAGCACCCAGTACTCGTTGGTCAGCGCCGCCAGCGCCGTGTTGAGCTGGCTCGCTCTGAGCACGTACTTGGTATCGGTGCGATCCAGCAACGCCACCGCGTCCATCTGCGCCAGGGCAATTGGCTCGAACTGCGCCAGCAGGTCCTGCAGTCCGGCTTTGCCGGCGGTTTGACCCGACCGGTTGGGCTGCGCAAGCTGCACCGGCAGCGGCGGTATGACATGACCAGTTGAAGCGAATCGTTGTTGCGTGTTCATAGAGCGCCGTTTTGTTTACCTTTCGCCCCCAGGATACCAGCAACTTGTTCAAAAACTATGAAGGCCTGATGTGGCCTGCGTTAGGAATCGGCTTTTTCGATCGTAGGCGCAACAGCCTGGTCTGATGCCGCGAGATGCAGTGCATGAGCGGCCTGCTTCCAACCAACCGGCTGGACTTTTCCACCCGTAGTGCAATAATCGTTGCCGTAGGTTCCCCTCAGAGACCAGACCAGGAGGTTCGCATGTCTCAAACACCCCCCAGATGGGTGCGCGGCTACCGTCTCTTCTTTGCCGGGCTCGCCCTTTTCGCCATCGTTTTGCAGGCCCGCCACAGCTTTGGCAACGGATTCCTGCCCTCGAACTTCTTCAGCTTCTTCACCATAACGCCGTCTTGCATAAGATCATCCCCCTGGTGATGGTAACGGACTGGCTGATCGAACACCTGACGCCCGTCAGCGGCAGTCATTCCACCGACTGCGGCATCCTGGCCTGCACCCACGCCAACGCCTTGTCATGATCGCTGAACACCGCCCCGGGGCAGCGATACATGCGGCCAATGATCCTGTTGGCGAACGGCGCATAGAAGGAGACAAATTTGCTGTTGGCGCTGACCATGGCAAGACCTACGCAGTCCTGCGCAAAGCGATCGCGGTTGGCGGTCAGCCACGCCTTATGAGTCCGGGCGACGCCGGGTTCGTGGCTGTGCTTGTGATCATGGTCATGGTCATCCTCGTCCAACTCGCCGTCGAAGTCCTTCTCGAAGTCGTCGTCGTTGGCTTCCTTGATCTTGTTGTTCATGACCACGCCGAACTTGCCAGGGCGGGCCAGCAATTTGTCAACATCGGCCAACAGTCGCTGCGTCTGTGCCAGGGACAGATGCGCATCGAAGTGCAGAACATACAGGGGGCTTTGGCTGGTATCGATAAAATAGGTCATGGTTTGATCTCCTCAGGGGCGGGACTATAACACACATTGGGAGGTTGGTGCAAAGTCGCCAGCCTGGCAGCAGCCCAAGCCTGCCGTAGCCACAGACCAACTGTTATCCAGACCGGCGCGTGTATCACGGGCGCCGCGGTTGGGCCATGTTGCCAGGTGCTGTCAAGACAGCACTTCCAGCCGTGAGCGCTGCTAAAACGGAGTCGAGCCTTCAGGCGGGCCGGCGCGCGCGCCTGGCAGCGGCCAGACCCGGCTAAAGCCTCGACTCCGGCCGGTGTATGAATCGCCAGCGCGCTTTGTGAGCACTTGACCGTGGCCAGGAGCGGTGATAAGATGGCGCGTCGGACAGGCCCATCCGCGGGTCGCACGCAGACGCGACCGGTACGGACGACGCGAAGCGTTTCAAGTTGCATTGAAGGGAACACCCATGATCGACGAGTCATTCATCACGAACTATATCGCCGACACGTTCGCCGACGTGCAAAGCACCATCAACTGGGGGTACACGTTCTTTTTCTACCGCGATGACCACATGCACGCCTTCGCGACCATTGCCTCCACGGGCAACGAGCATGAGAAGATCTCCAACCTCGACCGTCCAGGGGTCTACCGTCTGAACATCGGCGTCAGCCGGGCGACATTTCAGTCGCTCTTTGGAACGAAGAAGTTCGACGCGGGCGACTATGACTTCACCGCGCTGGACGTCATCATGCCGCACCCCGATTACTCGTCGCAGAACTTCCTCTGCGTGCTCTCGCCCGGCGAAGCGACCTTTGCAGCGATCCGCCCCCTGCTGGCCGAAGCCTACGACATCGCGGTGAAGCGATACCACCGGCGCAAGGCAACTGACGCGACGTAACGTCCCAAGTTGGCCCGATCGGCCGCGCGTATCGCGCGAGATTCGGATATCGTGGCGGATATGCGGTCATGCGTCACAGTCCACCAAGATCACCAGCACCCGTTCAACCGTCTGCTTCCCCAACCACCCAGCGGAACTCTTCGGGACCTTAGCCATAACTCACACACCTAAGGCCATCACCAGCGCGCCCAATCACGTCACAGCGTCGGTGCGTTCTTGGACAACACCTCAAGCCCGCCGGTAGCGCACAAGGCCACGTTAGAACCACTCATTCTTATCAATGATCACGGCGCCAACACGCACGCGGTCGCCAAGATCGTCGATTCCCGCCGAGGGCTCGGCGGGCCTGGAAACCGCAAGCGGCAGCGGCAGCGCGCTTGATCCCTGCGGGGTTGGCGGCTGTTTCAGCAGCCAGTGACCTCTCTCGAAGCCGACGGCCTCTAGGATCCTGAACATGGCGCCGCGGCCGATCAACACGCGCTGGTTGGGATAGAACAAGGCCTCCACGCCGTTGACTCGAGTGCCGTGAATCTGTACGTCGATCTGACACTGATCCATCTGGACGAAGCCGTTGGCCGTCCAGACCCGCATCCTGGTCACGCCCGGCCCAGTCAACGCGATCCCAAGTCGCTGTGCAATCTGCGACGGCAGGAACAACGCCGATGCACCGGTGTCGAGCAGTCCCATGCCTCTCCATGGCGCCGCGCTGCTCCCCGCGGGCGGCAGCACGTCAATGCGCGCCATTGGTCGCGGCTCCGGGTCCTGAGCGCCTTGGTAGTTTGGACGCCTGTCGTCGAAGTCGATTCTGTGGATCATAGCGCGCCTCGTTCCACCGGCTCAGGATGCTCCACAAAGACGTAGACGACTTCGTTGGCAAGCCTCCTGCGGTCGATCTGCACCATCAGCTCGTCCAGGTCTCGCGAATGGCCGACGATGGCGTCTCCCGTTGCGGCCACCCACTCGAAGTTGTGTCGCTCGACCTCTCGCCAATGTTCCAACAACCAGATCTCGGCCGACAAGGGTGTGTACTCAGCCATGGTCACCTCCGATAGTTCCCAATGCTACGTGACTTCCTTCCGGGCGCCGCTCATCACCACCGCAGCGACGCCTGTCACGCCGGCGTGAATGCCGCCGCCCAGCAGCAGCAGGACCAGGTAATCCTGTAGACTGCCCCACGGCTTGTCGATGTAGAGCGCCTGCAGACCGACCAGCACCGTGGCGGCAAACGACAGCCCACTCAAGCCCAGGATGACCGTACCATTGAGCACCGGTTCCAGCCGCTCCAGGGCGTGACGGATCTTGCGAAAGGCTGACGCCAGATCCAGCGGCGGCCCAGCCATCCCCTTGGCCTGCGACGGCAGTGCTTGGGCGAACGCCGCCATCGCGGCGGTCGTACCCGCTGGCGTTGCTGCCTTCAGTTCAATCTCCTCAAGAGCCAGCCAGGCAGCCTGTATGTCGCCTTCGGGGTGCAACATGTCGAAGTCGCTGCTGGTCTTGACAACTTGCAGCTTACCGCGTGCGGCCTCGATGCTCAATGTGGCTCGTTTCTCGACCGGAAGACAGCAAGGATCGGAACTGGATTTGACAGACTTTTCGCATCCTGTTTCGTCGGCGTCCTGGCCAGAGCCTTGTCCAGCGTCTTCGGGCGCGCCAGACTGCAGCGGCCGCTCCGACGCTTGAGGCATCGGATACCCGGTCGTCGGATCCAGGTCTTCTAGACGCAGTTCGTCCGGCAGGCGCTGGGAGGGATCAGCGAGTGAAACCGGCGCACATGCTTCGCCCGTCAACTTCTGCCGCCAGGCGCACAAAGCCAGAACGTGGCTGGCCGCGCTTCTCCAACGCTCAGTCAACGCCTGCAATTGACCCCAGTTTTCCGAAAACGCGGCCATCTGGTCGAAAGGAACCTTCGGCGCAGATCCCAATGCGGCGGGTGCAAAGACGGCGCTGTTGATCACCCCGACCAGTTCTGGCGTTTCGATGCCGATCTCTTCGCCGAGCCTCTTGATTTCCCCCACACCGTCAAGAAGCTTGACTCGGGTAGCGCACAGGGCATCGAACAGGGCGCGCGTGGCACGCGCTTGCTCCAGCGCCTTGTTCAGCGATTTGAAGTCCGGCCGCTTGCCGCGCAGCGAGTTCAACCACATCTTCACCCAATAGTGATCCAGCGCGCCGAAGTCGTTAGCCTTGAAAAACTGCTCTCCGCCCGTCAATCTCAATGGTGTTGCGGAGTTGGCGTTGTCTGGCGGGCACGAAGTGTCGGCGGCAAGCTCATCACGACCCGCCCGCAGCCTGCGAATGGCCTGGTATTCACTGACAAACCATGCGGCAAAGACGCTGAATAGGGTGCCGATCACCGCCAGGAGCAGGAAGCAGCCACGTGGATCCTGTACCACAATCGAAACCTTCGACCGGCCCGGATCTTTGCCGTCCGGACCAGTGGTTCCTGGGAACGTCGCCGTACCGGCGTAGGTGCCGACCTGAGCCAGGTGTGGCGCCGCCAGGCAGGTGGCCGATGTACCGGCAGGCGACTGCACATCGCCACACTCCGTGACCACCAGCTCGTAGGCCTCGTTGGCCGAGGTCACCCACCCAACCTGCTGGTCCACCGCAGCCACCGGCTGATCCCCTGTGGAGAACACGACCAGCGGCTGTCGCAGCCTGGTCGCTCCTCTCGGAGTTCCCAAAACGGCCACTCCTGACACCGACTCGGTGATGAGCTGATTCGGCGGAGGCTGTCGAGCCACGCCCTCCGCAACTGCGCTTGACCCGCTGTAACTGAAGGCCACAAGGAGGGCAGCGACGCCCAGAAGCAGCCACAGCCGCCAGCCGGGCGCCAGACTGCGCCGATCGCGGCTCCGTTCGATTCTTGTGTCTTGGTGCATGTTACCTCCTTGATCTCCGACCGCTCACTCGTGTCCGAGATGAATTCTTAACCATGGGCCGCCGCCCCGGTCAGCGAAAACCTGGCCCCCCCGCCGCCGCAACCAGGCGTGCAGCCGGCGTCAAGGACTGCTGCGCAGCGATCCTTGACGCCGGCGCTGACGGGTCGAAGTCGGCAATTACCGGCAGACCACACTGGCCGCGCCGGCCGCGCCCTGCCCGACGCGGTGGCTGATGACGTAGCCCAGGTTGTTGTGGTTCTGGTCGGTCATGTGCAGCCAGATGGTGCTGCCAGGGGTGGCGCCGGGCGGGAACTGGAGCACGAACTGCACCGGCTGACAGTACTGCAAGGGATTGCTGCTGGTCATCCAGCCGATGCCGCCGGGCACCGGGAAGGGCTGCCAACCGGGCGGTCCAGTGATCGGCTGGCTTCCCGGCGGCCAGGGGGGCGTCTGCTCGTTGAAGTAGATCTCCATGTCCCAGACCAGCCCGCTCAGCGACGGGTCGGTCACATGGACGGTGATGACCACCACGCCATCAGGCGTCACGGTGAAGGTGGAGGAGATGCCCGACAACACCGGCTTGGGCGTGGGGGTGGCCGTCGGCGTCGCTGTCGGCGTACTGGTGGCCGTCGGCGTGCTGGTGGCCGTCGGTGTACTGGTGGCCGTCGGCGTGCTGGTGGCCGTCGGCGTCGGCGTGGGCGTGTCGGTAGGCGTGGGCGTATCGGTGGGCGTGGGCGTGTCGGTGGGCGTCGGCGTCCTGGTAGGCGTGGACGTCCACGTCGGTGTAGCCAGCGGCGTTCTGGTGGGCGTGGGCGTGTTGGTCGCTGGACGCGTCGGCGTGGGCGTGGAGGTGTTGGTTGCTGGACGCGTCGGCGTGGGCGTGCGCGTGGCAGTGGGTGTCGCCGTCGGCGGAATGTGGTTGACGAAGATGATCAGCTTCTCCCGCGGCGGCAACGGCACGAACAACACATAGCGCAAGGTGGCGATCACCTGGCCGCTCGGTCCGAGGATGGGAACAGCCAGCGGTGGCGGCGACTGGTAGTAGGCCAGGATCGGCGGGATAGTCTGGATCACCGCCTCCACATGCACCGGCTGAGGCAGCGGCGTCCAGGTGGCCCCGCCATCCAGCGACAGCTCGAAGAACACATCGAAGAAGCTATCGGCCGGATAATCGACGCCCGACGACTGCTGCACGATGCGTCCATGCGAGGGGCGCGAGGGGCTTTCCCTGATCCGCAGCGATCCCAGCGGCGACATGCCCACCAGATCCATGGCCAGCATCTCGGTTTCGATCTCCATCCGGCCATCCTGGTCGGAATCGTGCGGATCGCTGCGCAGCATGGTGCTGGGGCCGTTGACGGTCACATGCGCCAGGCCCGCGCCGGGGATCTCCAGGTTCAACAACATGCCCGACGGGAAGTTGTCCACGCCGCCGGGCGGGAAGTTCGGCCCGTCGAAGACCAGCGTGGCCTGCTGCGTTTCGCCCAGCGCGACAGATTGGCAGACCGGCGTCTGCGGCTGCCAGCCGGGCTGCACGCGCTCGCGCACCGAGTAGACGCCAGGGGCCAGACCAAGGAAATCTGTCAGGCCCCGCTCATCGGTGACCTGGGTGGCCAGCGGCGTGCCCTGGCAGGAGGGCCCGGCAAAGAGATCCATCTGCCAGCCGGCCAGCGGCGTCATGCCCACAAGGTTGATCTTGATGATGATGATCGAATGCCACGGCCGCGGGGTGGCGGTGGGGGTGCGCGTCGGCGTGCGGGTGGGGGTAGCCGTGGCGGTGGGGGTGGATGTCGGCGAGGCGGTGGCCGTCGGGGTCGGCGTGGGTGTGCGCTTGCACTTGCCTGAGCTGCCGGCCAGGTAGATGCGCCTGACCTCGGTGGGCGTCAGCACGCGCGGGAAAAGCTCCACCTCATCCAGCGCGCCGCGGTAGAGCCCGCTCACCGTCGAGGACCGGCTGCCCATGCGCAGCGGGCTGGCATTGGTCAGCGAGCCGGGCCGAATGGTCGGGTCGAAGGTTGCCACATGGACGCCGTCGACATAGAAGCGGCCGCCGGTCGGGCTGCTCCGATTCACCGTGACCGCCACGTGCCGCCACTGGCCATTGGCCACGAAGACGCCCGAGCTGTAGTTGGTGCATGACGCTCCCGGCGCCGGAGAGCAGATCGGCGATCCCGCCCCCTGGGCCAGTTGAAAGGCCAACATGCCGTTGCCCAGGAAAAGCGAGTAGCCTTGAACTGTCGCCCCTTCGACCCGCTTGTCGACCAGAAGCTGCACCCCGCCGGTGACGCTGGTCTTGATCCAGGCATCGATGGAGAGGTCGCCCGGGCCGAAGTTGAGCGATGGATGGTCGGCCACCTGAACATAGTCGTTGATGCCGTCGAAGTTAAGCGCGGCGGCCACCATGCCTGGCCCCGGCGCCGGCCCGTTGACGTGTACGCCGTTGGTCGGGAAGCCCGCGATGTCGGCCGCCGTGACACCGATGAGCTCATCCAGCGGCCACCAGGCCGCCATGCCGGGCGGGGGATCGACGCAGGGAACGAACATAGTGGCGAGGTGCAAGGTCATCGGAAAGTAGAAACGATAGGCCGGAGTGTCAGTCGGCGGCGGCTGGAAAAGAGCAGAGCTCCCCGCGGCGTCGGGAGTTTGCCCAAGGATCAGCCCAAACCCAAGAACGATGACCAGGGCGAAGCTGGCCAACATCACAGCGCGGGCGAGCGGAATGCGATTCATGTTCCTATCCTCCTGACGCTTCGACTGAAAAACGGATTGACAGCAGGTCGATTCTAGCATAGAATGAACCGCGTCGGGTATCACTTTCCGATACAAACAGGAGACAAGCCCATGCGCTTCTCCAGCCTGCAGGGCCGGCTTGGCTGGCTCTTCCTCAGTTTCTTCCTCCTGGTCAGCGTCTCAGCCGGCCTGGCCCTTTGGTCGCTGGCCAGCCAGGATCAGGACGCGCTGCTGGTCAACCTGGCTGGCCGCCAGCGCATGCTGATCCAGCAGATGAGCCGCCTGGCCGCAGAGATGGAGCGGGCGGAGACGCCGGCCGCGCCGGCGGTGCTGCACGACGCCCGCGCCCTCTTCCAACAGACGCTGGCCGCGCTGGCCGACGGCGGCGCAGCGCCCTACCCCGCCGAGCCGGGCGCCCTGGTGCCCCCCGCCCGCCAGCCGCAAGTCATCGCCCAACTGGACCGCCTGCACGGGGAATGGCAGGCCTTCGCCGCGCAACTGGACGCCCTGGAAAACGCGCCGCCCGGCAGCCCGGCGCGCAGCCAGGCCGCGCAGGCCGTCGCCGCCCAGTCCGGCCATCTGCTGGACGAGGCCGACGCGCTGGCGCGGCTCTATCAGGAGGCTGCGGCCGGCAAGGTGGCGCGGCTGCGGGCCTTGCAGGCCACCTTTCTGGCCAGCGCGCTGCTGCTCCTGCTGCTGGGAGGCTGGCTGGTGCGCCGCTGGGTGCTGGCCCCCCTGCGCCAGTTGGACCAGGCCGCCGAGCGCATCGGCGCCGACGACCTGACCACGCCGGTGCGCGTTCAGGGGCCGCACGAGATCGCCCTCCTCTCGCGCACCATGGAAACCATGCGCGCCCGCCTGCTGGCCAGCCGCGGCGAGCTGCTGCAACTGACCGCCAGCCTGGAGGCGCGCGTCGCCCAACGCACCGCCGAGTTGGACGCGCTCAACGAGGTCAGCCGCGAGATCTCCGCCCAGTTGGACGGCGCGCACGTCCTCGATTCGATCACCGGCAAGGCGCAGGGCCTGTTGGGGGCCGACATGGCGGTGCTCTGCCTGCTGGACGAGCGGGGCGACTGGCTGCATCTGCGCTCGCTGAGCGGGCCGCAGGAGGCGGTGCGCGCCCAGCGGGTGGCGGCGCGGCGCGGCCTGTCGCCCCACGTGCTCAGCGCCGACGGCGCGCTGGCCTGCGGCAGCGCCGGCTGCCACGGCGCCTGCCAGATGCTCTCCGACAACTACAGTTCCAGCCACCTGGCCGCGCCGCTGCGCGTCGGCGACCGTGTGGTGGGCGCGCTCTGCGTGGGCAGCCCGCAGGCCGGCCGCTTCTCCGCCGAATCGGCCGAGATCCTGGCCAAGCTGGCCAACACGGCCGCGGTGGCGCTGGAAAACGCCCGCCTCTACGCTCAGGCCGAGCGGGTGGCCACCCTGGAGGAGCGCAGCCGCATCGCCGCCGAGATGCACGACGGGCTGGGCCAGACCCTGAGCTATCTGGGGCTGATGACCGATCAGGTGGTGGATTTTCTGGCGCAGGGGCAGGACGCGGCCGCGCTGGAGCGGCTGAGCGCCACCCGGGCCGCCATCGAGCGCGCCACCGGCGACGTGCGCAGGGCCATCGGCCAACTGCTGGACGAGACGCCGGCCCTGCCCGACCTGGCGACCCGGCTGCACGCGCTGGCCGAGGACTTCGGGCGGGAGAACCACCTGGCGGTGCGCTGGGACTCCACGGCCGCGCCGCGCTGTTCCCCCGAGGTGGCCGAACAGGTGCTCAACATCGCCCGCGAGGCGCTGCACAACGCGGCCCGGCACGCCGACGCGAGCGCGGTAACGGTGCAACTGGCGCAGACCAACGGCCACTGCCAGGTAGCGGTGCAGGACGACGGCCGCGGCTTCGACCCCTCGCTGCCTGAGCCGGCGGGCCACTTCGGCCTGCAGGTCATGCAGGCGCGCGCCGCCCACATCGCCGGGCAGTTGACGGTGGACTCCGCGCCCGGCCGCGGGACCTGCGTCCGGCTGACCTGGCCGGCCGGGCAGGGGCAGTGAGATGACGCAACGCACCCGCGTGCTGCTGGTGGACGATCACGCCCTCTTCCGCGAGGGGTTGGCGGGCATCATCGCCGCCCAGCCTGACATGGAGGTGGTGGGGGAGGCGCGCGACGGCCTGGAGGCGGTGGTCAAGGCGCAGGCGCTGCGGCCCGACCTGATCCTGATGGACGTGCAGATGCCGGGGCTGGGCGGCCTGGATGCCACCCGTCAGATCAAGCAGGCGCTGCCGGAGACCACCATCGTCATGCTGACCGTGCGCGACGACGACGAGAAGCTCTTCACCGCGCTGAAAAACGGCGCGCAGGGCTATCTGTTGAAGGACATCCGCGCCGCCGACCTGCTGGGCATGATGCGCGGCGCGCTGCGCGGGGAGGCCGCGCTCAGCCCGCGCCTGGCCGGCCTGGTGCTGGTCGAGTTCCGCCGCCTCAGCCTGAACGCGCCGCCGGAGGAGCAGGGGGATGAGTTCATGCTCAGCCGGCGCGAGCGCGAGGTGTTGGAGCTGGCCGCGCGCGGGGCCAGCGACAAAGAGATCGCCGAGGCGCTGGTCGTCAGCCTCTACACCGTCAAGAGCCACATGCGCAGCATCCTCTCCAAGCTGCACGTCAGCACCCGCCAGGAGGCCGCCCGCCTGGCCCGCCAGCGGGGGCTGGTTTAGATTTCCAAGGACTGACCGTGCTGGTCAACTGCACCGGCAACGCCAGGCGGGGAATGAAGACTGGCAGTCCTCCCAGGCAAGGACTGACAGTGCTGGTCAACCGCACCAGCAACGCCACGCGGCGAATGAAGCTCCAGGCGAGAGCAGCACTGTCAGTCCTCCGCGCCGCGTCGCGCGCCAGGCCAGGACTGACAGTGCTGGTCAACTGCACCAACAAGGCCACGCGGGGAATGAAGCTCCAGGCGAGAGCAGCACTGTCAGTCCTCCGCGCCGCGCGCCAGGCCAGGACTGACAGTGCTGGTCACCCGCACCAACAACGCCACGCGGGGAATGAAGCTCCAGGCGAGAGCAGCACTGTCAGTCCTCCGCGCCGCGTCGCGCGCCAGGCCAGGACTGACAGTGCTGGTCAACTGCACCAACAAGGCCACGCGGGGAATGAAGCTCCAGGCGAGAGCAGCACTGTCAGTCCTCCGCGCGCGCCAGGCCAGGACTGACAGTGCTGGTCACCCGCACCAACAACGCCATGCGGGGAATGAAGCTCCAGGCGAGAGCAGCACTGTCAGTCCTCCGCGTCGCGTCGCGCCATTAGTTCTTCTCCCCCTCTCACCCCCTCCCAACAATCGTTCTTAAGTAGTTCTCGCGCCGCTGGCAAGATGGATGCCAGATCGCCCCGGACGCGGTATCCTGAGGGCGTCGGTGGTCATCCATTGTGCCGGTTCCAGCAGCCGGCCTGAGCCAACCCAACTCCTGCGACCGTCGCCCAGGCCTGGCGCCGGCGCTACGCTGCACTGAGCCAGGCCTGAAGGCGCTGTTATGCCGCCCACCACGGCCATCCCCGCCCCACATACCCGCCGCGTCCTCCTGGTCAGCTCGCAGACGCTCTTCGGTGAAAGCCTGGAGCTGCTGCTGCGCAACGCCGCGGACGTGACCCTGGTCGCCAGCGCAGCGCCCGACGGCGATGTCTGCGCCCTGGTGGAACAGGCGACGCCGGACGTGGTGGTGCTGGCCGATGAACGCCCGGAAAGCGCCGACCTGCTCAACCTGACCGCCCTGCTGATGGAACGTTTCCCCGATCTGCGCGTGATCAAGACCGGGCCAGAGATGGCGACGCTGCGGGTCTTCGCCGCTCAAAGCTGGCCCGCCAGCAGCCTGGACCTGATCAGCGCGATTCGCGAAGGATCGATGCGCAGAGGATAGACAACGGCCAAGCGACGCGCCGACTGGCTCGGTCAGGAGACCGGCCAGAGCATCCAAACTGGCGAGCGGATCGATGCGCAGAGGATAGACAACGGCCAAGCGACGCGCCGACTGGCTCGGTCAGGAGACCGGCCAGAGCACCCAGACCGGCGAGCGTAGACAACGGCCAAACGACTGCGCCGACTGGCTTGGTCAGGAGACCGGCCAGAGCATCCAGACTGACCAGAGCAACCAAACCGGCCGGTGCAACCAAACCGGCCAGAGTACCCAGACCGGACAGAGACCCACTGACTCTTGAACGACTGAGCGACGCTGCGGCGGCGCCACCGATGGAGGTGCAAGCAATGACGTACCAACCTGTTCACCCTGCCGCCCGGCGGCGCTGGATCTGGGCGCTGCTGGCGGGCGTGATGGCCCTCGCGCTGGCGGCGCCGGCGCTGCTCTTGGCAGCGCCGTTGGAGCAGTCGGCTGGCGAAGGGGAGACCCTCTTCCAGCAGAAGTGCGTCGCCTGTCACACCATCGGCGGCGGCGCGCTGGTCGGCCCTGACCTGGCCGGCGTCGTCGATCGCCGCGACGGCGCCTGGCTCAGCCAGTGGATTCTGGCGCCGGACAAGATGCTGGCCGCCAACGATCCCATCGCGACGCAGTTGTTGCAGGAGTCCAAGGGCGTCCCCATGCCCAACCTGGCGCTGACCGAGCCGGAGGTCGCCGCGCTGATCGCCTTCCTGGCGAACCCCGGCGCGGAGGCGGTCACGCAGCCGCAGGCGCCGCTGGCAGAGGGCGACGCGGCCCACGGCCGGGCGCTGTTCACCGGCGCCAGCCGGCTGGAGAACGGCGGCCCGCCCTGCATGACCTGTCACAGCATCGCCGGGCTGGGCGCGCTGGGCGGCGGCGCGCTGGGCGTCGACCTGACCAAAGCCTACGAGACCTACGGTGGAGACGCGGGCCTGGCCGCCTTCCTGAACACCCTGCCCACCGTGACCATGAATGCGGTCTGGAGCAGCCAGCCGCTCACCCCGGCGGAGCAGGACGACCTGCGCGCCTTCATGCAGGAGGCGTCCTTTGCCGAGCGTCCGCCGCAGACCGTCTGGCTGCTGGCGCTGCTGGCCACGGTCGGCGTCGCGCTGCTGCTGCTGCTGGCGCAACTGATCTGGCGCAGGCGGCTGGTCTCCGTCCGCAAGACGATGGTCCAGCGCGCGCGGATTTGAGAGGGTTGCGGTGAACGGTGAACCGTTTACCGTTTACCGTTTACCGTTTACCGTTTACCGTTTACCGTTCACCGTTCACCGTTTACCGTTCACCGACAACCGTTCCCAGGAGGTTCATCCCATGGGTTGGATACAAGACCTGATCAAACCGGAAGCACGCCAGTGGGAAGAGTTCTACCGCAACCGCTGGCAACACGACAACGTCATCCGC
>Ga0209096_1000228_pt1 | contig 81452 bp, 72 predicted proteins | sample AD_UKC034_MetaG_FD_184407 | JGI IMG/M metagenome (GOLD analysis project Ga0209096, IMG submission 184407) | Active sludge microbial communities of municipal wastewater-treating anaerobic digesters from USA - AD_UKC034_MetaG (SPAdes) (version 2) | ecosystem: Engineered > Bioreactor > Anaerobic >... | reverse complement strand
ATGCTCTGGAATGTGCGATCCGATTATTCGTGTACTGTTTCAATCGCAGGCAACTTTACAAACAACAGTTTCCAAACTACTCAGCCCATGTGATGGACTTTGTGAGCCCACCTATTTAGCCACTCCCAAGCAAACCATTGTGATACTGAGCCATTGCAAATATAATAGATTTGTTGCATAAGTGTCTCTTGCTCAGCCACAGAGTCCACAGAGCCCTTTGAGAAATTCTCTTTTTTCTCTGTGATCTCTGTGGCAAAAATGACTTTTGCAAGAGGTCAAATAAAGAAAATTTTACTTGGACATGGTGTTATGAAATCGAAATTTGCGTGGTGGAAACTGATCGTCGGCTATCTTTTGTTTGTCGTGTTTCATCAAATTTACGATATATTGGGCGGCGGAACGCTGGCGTCAATCCTCGGCGAGGGCATTGAATCGATCTATGCCCATATGAAGATGTATTTCTATGCTTATCTCGTTGTAAGCGTCGTTGACTATTTCCTGCGCCGCGGGCAGGTCGCCTCTAGCGGCTCGTTCTGGAACAGCCGTATGTTGATCGCTTCATCCTTCCCGTGGATGTCCATTGCGATCTGGTTTGTCCCCGAAGCCCTGGGCATGCATCTTGGTAATTTTGAGCTTGCCTATTCACTGGTGATGACAATTGTTGGTTTGTACTTTGCTTTTAACCTTGATAAGGATCTGGAAAATATCGAGTTTCGCCCCGCAGTCAAAATATTCATTTGGATCGCGTTTGCCGCCGCGCTGATCACATACGTAGGATTCTCTTTCCACGTGCCGAACAATTTCTTTATTGCGCAATAGACTTAAGCGCACAAAACAAAAAGAGACAGTCGCCATATAAAGCGACTGTCTCTTTTTGCGAGTCGATCATTTGATAACAATATTAAACGTAACAGTTTGGGCAGGCTCAGTGACATTTGGGTCAGGCGGATAACTCCCGAGGGTAATTTCTGTCTGCCCTGCGGAGACGGCTTTGAACGTCCACACATCTACACCGCCAGAGCCAGGCATGACAGGTTCATCGGCTGTATATTCGGTGGAGACAAATTCCACTCCGTTGAGTTCGCCGACAATGTCCCAGTGATAGCCCGTGGATGGATTCGAATCGATGACGATCTCAAAAGTCTCTCGCGCCTGTGCTTCGATGGGTTGATCGGGATCGGTGGTAGCGATCCGCATCACCGGTTCGGATGTAAGTGTGGGCGGGGATGTGATTGGTGGTTCTTCGGTAGGTGTTAACGCAAGGCAGCTAATGGATAGTATCAGGAGGAATGCTAAAAGCAAGGCAAATCTTTTCATCTCGACCTCTACTTGAGTAGAAACGGGACTCGCTTTTGTTTACCGTTTCAAGATTCTGCGCTTCACCCGATGTTACTTGCACGTCATTGCGTAGGTCATGACCCAAAGCAATCTTCCGCGCGGTGATGGGATTGCTGATATCTCATGATGGGCTGTTTGCTTCGTTAGAAAGTAATCTTACTCTGAATAGATATAGTAGTAATATAAAATATTATTCCAATAGGATCGTTCCTCAAACAATGTTCCACCGGGGTAATCAGACCGTACCTTTGGAATTTCCTTTTGATGATGAGGCAGGAAAACAAATACAATATGTTTGGAATCGAACTGGGGATTCCTCGTCGACCCCCACGGCTCTCCAATATCCAGTCCTTTAATATTGGGAGCCAGAAACTGTATACTGGGAATAGAATAATATCCCATGCGGGGATAACCAAAGAAAACGACCTGCGTATCTTCAGGTTGAGTCTGGAGGAACTGCCCCAACTCCTGCGCGACCATGCCTTCTGACTCTGCGAGATAAAGGCGTGTTACCCAGGTGTAATATGTATAATACTCAACCATGTTCTTCAGCGACAGAAACACGATTGTCAGCATAACCACGACCTTTGCATAAGGGACGACGATTGGCTGGAACCTGCCAAGGATGTCAAGCAGCCGGGTTAAGCCAAATGCAACAGCCAACATACAGGCGGCAATAACAGCCACGTACCGCTGTAGAGAAGGAACATCATTGCTGAAGCCGCCCACAAAAATAAATGCAACGATCCATAGCAGGAGGAATACATTCCGGTTCTCGCGCCAGCCGAAAGCCATGAATAGAACACCTGCCAAAAACAGTTCAGCCAGCGGTCGCGATAGGAACGGCTCACCAATCGGGTACCAGTCACTCCAGATCGGCAGATGTGTAAAAGACTGCACTCCCAGCCAGAGTTGTTGCGCGACGGTATCAGAAGACGATCTAAATACGCTGACACGAAAAAACGGGGCGAGAAGATCCTGTGGGTAGCTCGCATAAAACCATGCCAAGGGCAGAATAACTACAACGGTAGCCATCAACATCAGCGTCAGGTCGGGAGCGAGCCGCTTGCATCGCGACCGGTCCGACCGGGCAACGATGAATAGCCATAAGGGAACCAGGATTAGCAGGATATGACTGGTGACATAAAAATATTGCGCCAAACCCAGGCTGACACCCGCCAACAGGAATAGGTTGCGTTTTTCGTGTTGCCAGGCGTTCCAGACCAGTCCGATCACAACCACAAAGAATAACCCATCCCATACATTGCTCAATCCCAGACGGCTAAAATGAATGTGGATATGAAAACCAGCCAGTAACAATGCCGCCAGGGTGGCAGTGCGATTGCCATACATGGCGCGTCCGAGCAGGTAGGTCAATGAAACTGTAAGGGAGCCGGCAATAATTGACGGAATACGCAGGGCAGTCAGCGTATGCCCGAAGATCGCGAGTGAACCGGCTGGGATGAAAAAATAGAGTCCGGGGAAGGAAAACCACGCGCTGGCAAAGGGATTGTTGTATTTACCCGCAAGGATGTCCATCCCGACCAGCCCGGCCGAGCCTTCGTTCCCTGAAAAAATGACCGGATACTCCTCCGGCCGAAATATGCGGAACAGACAGCCCAACGCGAAGAAGCCTACCGTTACCAGCAGTGTATTCCGATGTGAAAGGATGCGGATGCCCTCATGCCTCCATGCTCCGGACAAGATGAGAAAAATGGAAAGCAACCAGGCAATCCAGCCAACCACTGGGCTGTACATCAAGATAGCTCCGCCTGCGGCGTAATGTGTCAGAATGGAAAATGGCAGGCTGAAGCATATAAGCGACAATCCCTGCATGGAAACCCCTAACCATTTCGCAGGATACTGAAGATATTTTTCAAAAATACGCGCAATCCGCGCGTTGATTATTGAAAACGTTGCAGTAACTGCTATAAAAATGCCGACCCCAACGAAGAGAGCCATTGGCGCATGCGCGTTTGTTGGCAAATCATTCTTCACTTTGAGGCTGGCCAGCGTCAGGAATATGCCGCCTGCCAGGAAAATGAAAGAAGGCTTCGTTACTTGCATACGGCGTAAATACATCTTTAAAAAAATCATTCACCCGAGAGCCACACCGTAAAAGATGCCGCACTCGGATGGAACATTTCAATGGATAGGCTCGACCCAAGCAAATATTCTTAATTTGACTCGATGTGGAGTGAGTTCTTTGCCAAATTTTTTCTGCATCATCGTTTCGTGATCGGCACGATTGTCAAAAGTTAAAGCTGACGCGTCACTTCGTCATCTCCGCAATAATATATTCCACATCTTCGTTCACGCCCATCATGGTCACAGACTTGCGCGTGCTCAACCAGTTCATGCCAATGAAGTACAGTCCGGGGTATTGCGTCACGCCGCGCCGTGTAATGGGGAAGCCGTCTTCATCGGTAACGGGTAGTTTTATCAAGCTGTAATCAGAATTGTAACCCATTGCCCAGATGATCGTGTTGATGTTCACGGCTTTCAAGTCTAGTTCGGTGACGATCTCCGCCGCGTAACCATCCTGCAACTCGGGCAGAGATTCCTGCGGCGCGTCGATCCCGTTCGCTTCGATGTATTTATCGATCATCGCTACAATATTTTTTTCAGCCTGGTCCGCTTTGGCTAGGTTTTCCTTCAGGTCGGGTTTCAACATCACCTTGCCACCCTGCGCGTCTGCAATGTGACCGAGCAGAGTCACGCCGTCGCGAGCAAATTGATGCAAGTTGAGGCTGTGTCCGCCGTCCTTTCCAGTCACATGCGGGTTCCCGCCCAGCCGCGCTTTGAGCGATGGAAGTTTATCGGGAGTCTGATCGTTGAATTTGGTATCGCGCAGCCAGTGAAAAATTTCTTTGCCGCGATACCGACGCGGGGCGCGCGGCGCGGAACCTGTGCATAAATAAACTTTGCGTCCGCTTTGATACAGTTCCTCCGCGATCTGCATCCCCGATTGCGCCGAACCGACCACGAGAACCGCGCCGTCGGGCAATTGATTCGGGTTGCGATACTCCCCTGAATGGAGTTGCAAAACATCCGCTGGGATATTTTTACTGAACGCGGGGATCTTTGGTTTTTGGAAGGAGCCTGTGGCGATGACCACATTTTTGGCTTGATATGTTCCCGCTTCGGTCCTGACCTGATACCTGCCTCCGTCCATTGGGGCGACTTCCAACACCGACGTTTTGAACCGCACAGGCAGATCGAACTTCTGGATGTATCGCTCGAAATAGGCAACGATCTCATCCTTTGGAAGAAAGCCGTCGGGATCGTTCCCGTCATACTCCGCGCCAGGGAGTTGGATCGTCCAGTTCGGCGTCACAAACGTGAACGAGTCCCAACGGTCGTCGCGCCAGACATGGGCGGGTATGTCCGCTGCTTCAAAGACGACATGCTCGCGTCCCAACTTTTTGAGGTGGTAACTTGTGGCAAGCCCCGCCTGCCCGCCACCAACGATGATGGTTTCAACGGTTTCCATTTTGTGATCCTTTTCTGATAAGTTGATTGATAAAACACGAAAGGGATAAAAAGTGACTTCCGTCTGATCCTTGTAATGCACAATTACGCATCAGAATCGGACTAGTTGCCAATATCCATCTTGCTCATTCCAATGAAGCGTCCACCAAAACTCGCGCGGCAGAAGCGAGATGCGCGGCGGGATTCTTCGCGCCGAACATGCGCGACGCCATATACGCGCCGTCCATCAGAAAAAAAAGTTGATCGGCGAGAACATCGGGTTTTCGCGCGCCTGCTTCTTTCGCCAGTTGACGGAAGCGTGCGCGGACAGATTGCTTGTGTTCCAATGCTACCTGATGTCCTGGATAATCCGTTTCTGGAAATTCCGTCGCGACGTTGAGAAAGGGACAGCCATAACAGGCGGGAGTTTTCACATATTCTTGAAGCGATTCGAAGAATGCCAGTAATTTTTCACGCGCAGTCGGGGCGTCTTTTGTAATTTGTTCGAAATTGCTCCAGAACAGATCATTGCTGTCTTTGAGATAGGCAACGATCAGCTCGTCCTTGGTGGGGTAGTGACGATAGAGGGTCATCTTGCCGATGCCCGATTCGGCGGCAAGCGTATCTACGCCGATGGCGCGGTAGCCGTGCTGGTAAAACATCCGCGCGGCGGTTTGGAAGACTTTGTCTTTCGGGGATACTTCTTTCTTCATCTCATGTTCCTCTTGACACGATACAAGTTTGTATCGTATACTGCGCTTGTTCGATACAGGTCTGTATCGTAGCATAGTTCAAGAAATTTCACAAGGAGACATTTCGCATGAAAATTCCAGCAGAGATCCGCACACTCATCGAATCGGGAACGCCCGCGCATCTGGTCACACTCAATCGAGATGGGAGTCCCCAACTCACCCTCGTCTGGATCGGGCTTGAGGGAGATGATATCGTCGCAGCGCATCTGCCTGAAAACCGCAAGGTCAAGAACATCCGCCGCGACCCGCGTGTGGTGATCTCGCTTCAAGCAAACACGAAGAGCGCCATGGGGTTGACCGAATACGCCGTGCTTTATGGAGAGGCACACATCGAGGAAGGCGGCGCGCCTGAGTTACTGCAGAAACTGGCTGAGGTTTATATAGGCGCGGGTGTGAAATTCCCGCCAATGGATAATCCTCCACGCGGATATATAACGCGCATCAAGGTCAAACGGATCGAAGGCGTTGGTCCATGGACTGGCCGCCCCGTTTAACTGGTCAGCCGAGGTAAGATTTTCGAAAGAAGTTGAAAAATGGAACACCAAACATTTCTAGGTAAGAGCAACTTGCGTGTGCCGCGCATGGGTATTGGCGCGATGGTCTGGGGCGACCCGAAGGGACTTGCCCGTTTGCACCCTGCCAAAACGGCTTATGGAGGCGCGCACGGAATTGACGAGGAGAGGCGCGCGGTGGATGTGAGCATCGAAGCAGGTGTGAATCTATTTGACACCGCCGCGATGTACAGCATGGGCGCGGCAGAGAGTCGCCTGGGTGAGTTGACGCGCGGCAAGGATGTCATCATTGCGACCAAGTATCCATCGGGGTTTTCGTTCAAGGTGGAGGATTTTCCGAAGGAACTTGCGATGACTCTGACGCGGCTGAGGCGCGACTCGATTGACCTGTACCAGCACCATTATCCCAACGTGAAGTCCATCCCCGATTTGATGAATCGGGTTGCGGACGCGGTCGAGGCGGGGAAGATCAAGGCAGTGGGAGTGAGCAACTATTCGGTCGAACAGATGCGGGAGGCGCACGCGTCGCTGGCGAAGCGCGGAATCCCTCTGGCGTCGAATCAAGTGGAGTATTCGCTTCTGAATCGCAAGCCTGAAGTGAACGGCATCATGGACGCGTGCCGCGAGTTGGGAATCATGCTGATCGCATATACTCCGCTGGCGGGGGGCAGGCTTACAGGCAAGTATTCCGCGCAGGATCGACCGAGTGGATTCTTTCGGCGCATTTTGCCTCAATACAATCGCAAGGCGCTGGAGGAAATGCAGCCAGTGATTAACCTATTGCGCGAGATCGGGGAACGTTATTCAAAGACGCCGAGTCAGGTGGCGTTACGATGGTTGATCGAAAATCCCATCGTGTTACCGATCCCTGGGGCGAAGAACGGCAAGCAGGCGGCGGATAATGCTGAGGCGTTGAAGTTTTCGTTGACTGCGGAAGAGGTGGAGATGTTGAGTCAGGCGACGATGAGGTGGCGAAAGTAAGGATGTCGTTGCGAGGGCGCTTTTGCTCTTTGCCCGAAGCAACCCCCACTTCGACGAGGAGATTGCTTCGTCGTCGCTCCGCTCCTCCTCGCAACGACATGGTTTTAATTTATCTTTTCATCGTTCGATACTTCACGCGATGTGGAGTTAGGTCTTTCCCAAACTTTTCCTGCATCATGGTTTCGTAGTCAGACCTGTTGCCTGGCATGTCATTCTGAGGGAGCGTTCTTCGCGACCGAAGAATCTCTACGACGATGTAAGAGACCCTTCGCTGTCGCTCAGGGTGACATGATTGAGGTTACCTCTTCATCGTTCGATATTTCACCCGATGGGGCGTCAAATCCTTCCCAAACTTTTCCCGCATCACTGCTTCATTGTTGGTTTAGTCGGCATGAAAGAGGGCGGCAAGGCAGTATCCAAGATGGTCCGGATTTGGATGCGGCGGAATGGGAGCATGGTTCTCTGGATAGGGCCAAGTATATCATCGCTCTTTTCTAAATTAATCGAGCAAAAAACCTAACCACTGAGACACGGAGACACAAAGAAAAGCGATTAAAAAACTCCGTGGCTCAGTGTCTCCGTGGTTCAAAATGGAGTGGAGGGATTGTTCGGTTTAATTGTTAATCTACAACATAGGCGAGGCGGGAAAGTTGATTTCTGGCGCATCATTTATTTAGCGCGTCTTGCACAAATCTACTTGTGACTTGAATCTACGTTCATGAGTTATTACATCCATCCTATCCTTTCCATGATTTGCCACACTGGGTCTGGCATGTCAAGGAAACTATTATTCACTGTGAAATATATGGATATGTGCATATAAGGAAGCGCCCCATGAACAAAGTCCTCGAACTCGAAGTCAACCAACTCCACGCCGAGATCTGCGCCGGTCTGGCTGACCCAACCCGCATCATGATCCTGTACACGCTCTCCCAGAGTCCGCGCAACGTGACCGAACTCTGCAACGAATTGAACATGCCTCAGCCGCTTGTCTCGCGCCACTTGAAAGTCCTGCGCGAGCGCGGCATGGTGACCTCGGAGCGGCGCGGCACAGTCGTCGTCTACAGCCTCGGCGATACGCGCCTCATTCAAGCCCTCGACCTCCTGCGCTCCGCGATGCGCGATAATCTTGCCAAACGCGCCAAACTTGTGGAAGCGTTTGCATAATTCACCCCCGACCTCTCTCCCGATGGGAGAGGGGAGAATGTGAAATGCGTAACCCGCGTTCTCTAACGCGGGCGGACGCTAGAGAGCGTCCTCGACGCCACATACCAAAGGAGTCAAAATGTCCGACGCAAAACTTTCCCTGGATTTCAAAGGTCTCTTATGCCCGATGCCCGTCGTCAAGCTGGCTCAGGCGATCAAGCAGATTCAAGTTGGCGAAATTCTCGAAGCCATCGCCACCGACCCCGGCGTGATGGCTGATATTCCCGCCTGGACGCGCTCGACGGGACATGAACTCGTCTCGCTCGATAAGCGCGAAGACAAGACCTTCAAGTTTGTGGTGAAGAGGTTGAAGTAAAAAGGCACACAAGTACACAGGTATACACGTAAACACGTTTGACTTGCATACCTGTGTGCGAAAGGAGTCGTCATGGTTTTCTTTCAACTATTAGCCCTCGCGGGATTTCTGGCTGGTCTTTACGGAATTTACATCCGCTACGCCCAAACAAAAGCCCGCGCCTTCCCCGCAGACAAATCTCCCCTCAAAGGGAATCCCTCGCACGGAATTGCCTACGCCTTCACCAAAGGCATGATGCCCTGGGCAAAAGAATCCACGCGCCTGCACATGATCGCCTACCTGCGCGGGATCGGATTCCACATCGGGATTTTCACGGCAATTGGCGCGTTGATCATCTCCCCGTTTTGGACTCTCCTCCCCTCGCTTCTTTCTTTGACGTTGGGCTGGGCGCTAACCCTCGGCGCGATCCTCGGCGCGGCGGGCGGACTGATGCGCATCGTCGAACACAACCTGCGCGGACTCAGCATCCCCGACGACCACTTCGCCGTTTGGTTGGTAACGGTTTGGATGGCTGTATCAGCCGCCGCTGTCTGGGATGAGGCGTGGATGGCCGCGTACTACATCCTATCCGCGATCACGATGGCGTACGTCCCGCTCGGAAAGATCCGTCACTGTCTATATTTCTTCTTCTCGCGCGTCTTCTTCGGAAAATTTTTCGGACGCCGCGCGGTGTATCCGCACCCTGATGTTGCGAAGTAGAGGTGTGCCATGACTGAAACAATCGAACTTGCCCTGAAAACCCTCGAGGCGCAACTCAATCAGCCGCTGGAGACCGCGCTCGAAGCCTGCGCCCGCTGCGGATTGTGCGCCGAGTCCTGTCATTACTATCGCGCCGAGCCGAAGGTGAAACATATCCCGGCCTTCCGCGCCGAACGACTGCGAAGCGTCTATCGCTACGAACACGATTTCCTCAGCCGACTCTTCCCTGTGTGGACCGGCGCGAAGAAACTCGATGAGCCGACCCTTGCCTCGCTGACTGAGATCGCGTTCAGCCAGTGCACGCTGTGCCGACGCTGCACGGTCAACTGTCCGCTCGGCGTGGACACCCCGCTGATGATGCGCGCCATCCGCGCGGTGACGACCGCTTCGGGAACCGCGCCCGAGATTTTGGTGATGCTCGCGGACGCAGCTATCGAAAAAGGAAAAGATCCTTCCTTCTTCAAGGATATGTTCCTCGAGCAGATCGCGGAAATGGAAGAACAACTGCGCGACATCACTGGCGACCCGACCGCGACCATCCCCGTCGAGAAGCAGGGCGCGAAGATTCTATATGTTCCGCTCGCGGGCGCGCACACCATTTTGCCTCCCGCCGCTGTGTTCAACGTCGCCAAGGAAGATTGGACTCTCTCGATCTTCGAAGCCGCGAATTATGGCGTTTTTCTCGCGGATGTGAACCGCGCCAAACAAGTTGCCAAGAGAATCGTTGACGAAGCCAATCGTCTCGGCGTGAAGGAGATCGTCATCGCCGAGTGCGGACATGCCTACGCCTCCTATCGCTGGGATGTGCCGAACTGGTTTGCGGGTCAGTTCGATTTTAAAGTGCGTTCATTGATCGAAGTGTTGGCCGATTACATTCGCGATGGAAAGATCAAAGTTGACCCAACCGCCATCCCTGAAGGCGTGACCTATCACGACTCGTGCAACCTGGCGCGCAACGGCGGACTCATCGAAGAGCCGCGCTATGTGTTGAAGAACGTGGTCAGGGACTTTCGCGAGATGACCCCCAACCGCGACCAGGCGATCTGTTGCGGCGGCGGCGGTGGGTTGGTCGCGCTGGCTGAGTATGCCGAGCGCCGTATCGCGGCAGGCAAACCGAAAGCGGAGCAGATCAAGCAGACGGGCGCGCGAATCGTTGTTGCCGCTTGCGAGAACTGCCGCCTGCAAATCGGCGATTTGAACGAGCGCTACAAGTTGAACGTGCAGATCACAGCCATCACCGATCTGGTCGTCCGCGCGATGCGATTGCCGAAGCCGTTGCCCGGCCACGAGGCGGAGCGTCTGTTTGAAGGCGAAGAGGCGGCTGTGGTACGCGAGTAGCATTCGCTTGCCCCGGCGCTTGCGCCCAAGGCAAGTGTGCCCGAAGCAATCCCCTGTTGCGAGGAGATTGCTTCGCCCTCTGGTCTCGATACGACGGCGGAGGATCACCGCCGTCTACTCGACCAACGATCATCTCTTCAATGTTCTGTATTTCACGCGATGCGGAGTTAGATCTTTCCCAAACTTCTCCCGCATCATCGTTTCGTAATTGGAGCAGTTGTTGATGTACATTTGGGCTTGGGTGTCATTTTCGAAGATGCTGAGGTGGGTGTAGATATGTTGTGTCTATGGAAGCAAAAGCCGCGTGAGAGTTTCAGCCAACCAGTCCACATACTCTTCTTCTGACCAGCTACGATTTACTATGAGCAGGTTATAGATTTCCGCGCTTGCGAGAGCCCAAATGGTTTCGATCGCCGACAATTTGCTCAATCCGTTTCGAAGTGGTCCATTGGCAAGCAGGCAGTCTATGAAAAAGCCCATTCCTTGATACCTGTCATCCAGATATTTGTTAAGCAGTTTCTTTATCTCTGGTTCGGTTTTTGCGGCATCACGCACGATTCCCACGAGGGGCGCAATGTGCGAAAAAAACAGTTGCATACGTCTGGCAAACATTTGGATTTGCCTGTGTTGATTCCGCTCTGCTGTGACTTCCTGGATATAGGAGCGCAGCATGGCGGGAATTGGGCTGTCGCCTGTGCCTGCCGCCAATTCCATCGTGCGAGCCAGAATGGTGCGCTTGTTCTTGAATACGGAGTAAATCGTTTCGGGGGAGGCTTTTGCCTTGCGGGCGATGGTTTCTATGGAAACGCCAGAATATCCATTCTCGATAAACAATTCTCTCGCAGTTTCGATAATTTGCGTTTGAGATTCGAGCGCCCGTGCCTGCCGCTTGCTGGAATCGTATTTTCTTTTCATTGTATTTTTGCGGGATATATCTCTTGACATCTGATGTAACTTATTTTATCATAATATTCGATACAGTAATACTGTATTAAATTTTAGTTTCATTCCAAAGGAGAAAACATGTTTGTACAAAACAAGACCAATAACATACAGGGGAAATGGCTTGCTGTCACCATTGTCCTTGGCATTGCCGCCTTCCTCTTAAGCCCCAGTGGTCCACTGGGTGGTTTCTGGGGCTTGCATTCTGAGAGTCCTACTCCTCAAGGAATCCAAAAGGGACTCTTTATCCTTCTTACCATCATCCAATCCCTCGCGTTTGGGTTTGGATTTGCCTTTCTGTTTTTTGGGCGGGATGCGGTCAGGTCCCTCCTGCCAGCAGAGGGTGGTTTGAGTCTGGCAGTTTATTTGGCAATTGCGTGGTCCCTGTTGAGCTGGTGGCCTCATACCAACCTGCACCAGACTCATGGACCCGACAATATTAACGGATTGTTGGCAATTGAATATGGTTTCCATGTCACGCTGATCCTTGGCGCAGTTGTGATTGCGTACTTTATCCTGACAAAATCAAAGCAGAATCAATAGCGGCATTGAAAGGAGCGAGCATGTACAAGTTATGCATAGAACATCCTGTTCCAAGTTACGAGAATTGGAAAAGGGCATTTGACAGTGATCCTGTCGGGCGCGAAAAGATGCGGGTGCGTCGTTATCAAATCCTGCGCCCAGTGGATAACCCCAACTACGTTGTGATTCAACTTGAATTCGATACAGTAGGCGATGCGGAGGCGTTGCTCGCCGCCATGCGCGCGGTCTGGTCACGCGTGGAAGGGACGATCATGACGAATCCCAAAGCGCAGATCGTAGAGATTGCTGAGGCAAAAGAATATTGATGCAAACCATCCCGAAGGTACACAACCTTCGGGATGGTTTTGTTGCGATGAAGCAATCGGCAACATTGCGAGGAGATTGCTTCGTCGTCTCTCTGCTCCTCCTCGCAACGACATGACTCCTGTAAGACGAGATATTATCTCGTCTTACCTCTTCAACGTTCGATAGTTGACTCGATGCGGAGTTCTATCTGGACAAGAGGAACCGTCCCAGCCAGATCGCCCAGATTGGATAGAGGAAGTATACGCCCAAATATTCCAAAAACCCAAGATAGAGGTACCACGGCGGCGACTCCATGCTGTCAATTCGGGCAAATATTCCTGGAACGAGAAACACCCCAAGCGCCATGCACGCGCCGACAACCAGTCCAAAAACGATTAGGTTGTCAGGGATTATGTTACTGCGTTGCATGGAATAACAAAACATCGCCAGCCATAGACCGAGCAAGGCGTTCCCAGCGCCTGTATACAACCCAGCCAGCACCCAGCCCGTGATTTGAAAGATGACCAAGATCGATCCGATGACGACAACGATGGCGCCAACAAGGGCTGTCATCAGCGCAAGTGGACTCAACAGAGGAGACCTTGCATGGTGTTCAGTGTATAGCATCCATGCCAGGATTAAGATCGAGATGCCTGTGATGCCATTGAAAATATCGTTGAGTGTACCGAAGGGTTGACCCACTGTGAAGAAAAGAGTGAGGAGCGCGATCGCAAGGATACATGCGATTCCTGATGCGATTGCCATCCAGCCGATTGTGATGGAGGACAAATTACCCGTATTCATAGCAACTCCTTTGTGTTTACCGTTTCAATGTTCTATACTTCACCCGATGTGGAGTTAAATCTTTCCCGAATTTCTCGATCATCATGGATTCGTAGTCGGACCAATTCCCTAGATACATCTTCGCAACGGAGTCTCCTTCGAACACAATCAAGTGCGTGCAGATGCGGTCGAGGAACCAGCGGTCGTGGGAGACGACGAGGGCGGTGCCTGCGAATTCGGTGAGGGCTTCTTCGAGGGCGCGGAGGGTGTTCACGTCCAAGTCGTTGGTGGGTTCGTCGAGGAGCAGGACGTTGGCGCCTTCGGTGAGGGTCTTGGCGAGGTGGACGCGGTTGCGTTCTCCGCCAGATAAAATGCCGACTTTCTTTTGTTGGTCGGTGCCAGCGAAGTTGAACGTGGAGACGTATCCACGCGCGTTGATTTTTCTTTTACCAAGTTCGAGCGTGTCGGCGCCTTGTGAGATTTCTTCGTAGACAGTTTTTTCGGGGTCGAGAGTCCGCGATTGATCAACATACGCCAGCTTGACGGTCTCGCCGATTGTGACGGAGCCGCTGTCGGGTTTTTCCGCGCCGATGATCATCTTGAGGAGCGTGGTCTTGCCTGCGCCGTTGGGACCCACTATCCCGACGATAGAGCCTGGGGGAACTGTAGCAGAAAACCCGTCGAGAATGAGGCGGTCGTCATAAGATTTCGTCACCTTGTCAAATTCAAAAACAACATCCCCAAGGCGCGGACCAGGCGGGATGTAAATATCCAGTTCTTCGCGGCGCGACTCGGCTTCTTGACTCAATAATTTTTCGTAGGCGCTGACGCGGGCTTGTCCCTTCGATTGACGCGCTTTGGGCGACATGCGAATCCATTCGAGTTCGCGTTCGAGAGTCTTTTGTCGTTTCGATTCGGCTTTCTCTTCAAGGCGGACGCGTTCCTGTTTTTGTTCGAGCCACGAAGAATAATTTCCTTTGTATGGAATGCCATAGCCGCGATCCAATTCAAGAATCCAACCCGCCACGTTATCAAGAAAATAGCGGTCGTGCGTGACGGCGATGACGGTGCCTTTGTAGTCGCGCAGATGATGTTCGAGCCACGCCACAGACTCGGCGTCGAGGTGGTTGGTGGGTTCGTCGAGCAGGAGCACATCGGGTTCGGTGAGCAGGAGTCGGGTGAGGGCGACGCGGCGCTTTTCTCCGCCTGAGCAAACTTTGATGGGCGTATCGGACGGCGGGCAACGCAGGGCGTCCATGGCGAGTTCGAGTCGGCTGTCGAGATTCCACGCGTCGTGCTTGTCGAGGCGCTCTTGCAGTTTGGCTTGCTCGGCGACGAGCGCGTCGAAGTCGGCGTCGGGTTCGGCGAACTTGGCGTTGACCTCATCGAAGCGCGCCAGCATATCCACGATGGGAGCAACCGCTTCTCTCACGACCTCGATGACTGTTTTGCTTTCGTCGAGCTTTGGTTCCTGCTCGAGCAGTCCGAAGGTGTAGCCTTTCGAGATGGAGATTTCGCCGATGTAGTCTTTGTCCACGCCCGCCATGATGCGCAGTAACGTGGACTTGCCCGCGCCGTTGAGCCCGAGCACGCCAATCTTGGCGCCGTAGTAGAAGCCGAGCGAGATGTCGCGCAGGATTTGTTTGTTGGGAGGGACGATACGTCCCACTTTGTTCATGGAGTAGATAACTAAAGATTCATTTGACATTGTGTTTTGGGTTCTTTCGGAGATTGGAGACTGGTAAATCGGGCGTATTGTATCAGAAGAAGGGAATGAAGAATGCGGAATGGTGAATATTTTTCACCACAAAGGACACGAAGGGCACAAAGGTTTAAGGGGACGCTGACCGCGAAGCGCGCAGATGGACGCTGACACTTGCACCGAACGCAAGTGCGGTGTTGATTTTTTGGGATGATGAAAACCCGCTTTGGACTACGGGGAGGTTGGTCGCTGTTTCGAGAGCGGTGTGCTTGGCTGTTAGCCTGCACAGGTATGCCAAAATATATCGGGTAAAATAGAAAAAATGTTTGCTTGACAGTCGCGCTGTTTGTGGCGATAATAGAGGCATATCCCCCAGTAGTAGTTTCGACGAACCTGGTGCGAGACCGCCTCACGGCGGTCTCTGTGTTTAAGGGCAAATGAAAACAAACATCTACATTGACGGCTTCAACCTTTATTATGGCTGTATCAAGGACACGTCCTATCACTGGCTGGATGTGTCTAAAATGTGCAGTCTGTTACTCCCAAATGATCGTATCCATAGAATCAAATATTTCACCGCTCTTGTTTCAGCCCGCCCCAATGACCCTGAACAGCCTGTACGCCAGCAACTTTTCCTACGCGCCCTACGAACCATCCCAAATCTTGAAATCATTCTCGGGACATTTCTGTCACACGAAGTAAAAATGCCGCTCTCGCCCATTGGAAGCGGCTATGCCAAGGTCATCAAAACGGAAGAAAAGGGTTCGGATGTCAATATCGCCACTCATATATTGGTGGATGGTTTCAGAAATGATTACGAACTTGCTGTGGTTGTCTCGAATGATTCAGATTTACTCCTGCCGATTCAAGTCGTCACACAGCAATTCAAAAAGCCCGTTGGCTTGCTAAACCCGCAAAAGCACACCAGTGTGGCGTTATTGCCTCATGTTCAATTCGTCAAGAAAATTCGAGGGACCCTTCTCGAAAATAGCCTTTTCCCAGATGTGTTGAGCGATAAAGACGGACAGTTTTCAAAGCCTGCGGGGTGGTAATTGAAATTATCTGGTTGGAATGAAAATCCCTGCAAGGGGATTTTTTTGTTTCGCGGGGCGTTGTGTTTGGCTGTTAGCCCGCAGGGGGCATCACCAGTGCTATTTTTACAAAGTCCGCTCGAAGCGGACTTAACCTTACTCTGACGAGTAGCTCAAAGAATCATGGTCAATTACCAAAGTTTGCACCAAATTGACAGCATCGATATCGAAACCAACATTAAACTTACTTTGGCAAATCGGTCTATCCCACGCCAATCATCCGAGCAGTTTCTCTAACTTTTTGAATTTAATAGCTCCCGCATTGGTAATCCCTAACTGGTTCATAAACGTAATCAGATCGGTGTCGTCAATTGCAAGATACGCTTCCCTAACGGCGTTCTGAAGCCAAATGAAGGCAGTATCAAAATCGCAAACATCAACCCCTAACTCATTTGCCCTTTGAGCGTCTCGTAAATAATACTTCTTTTGGTCCGAGTGGATTGTTGACCCTAAAACCGCAACTGCACGCAGACCCTTTGCATAAATGCTATCTTTATTAATATCTTTCACCCTCCTACAATCTACACCGATTCCAGACAAGCACAGTTTTGCGTGGTCAATATTTAATTCACTAAAAGATTCAATATCGGCTGTTGCTAATCCAGACAAACATATACCATGTAAAATGCTTGTATAGCCTTCCACCACGCTAAACTCGAGAATGAAGGCTCTGCCCCTCCTAGCCCAATCTTTGCAGGATATGGCATGAGTTATTCTTTCCCGCATTTTATTTTTTGCTTTCGGGTAGTGCCCTGCTTCACGATAAGTTTTTGACAAACTGGTCATATTTGCAATGAGATCCAGTTCATGTTTTTCTGCTTCTTCTGAAGCAGTGATAGCAATTTGATTGGCTCTATCTCGCTCAATCTTAAGATGTTGTAACTTCCTCGAAAGAAAATTTCCGCAGTTGATAATTTTTCCATAATTTGGAATACGGTCTTCCTTAGTCTTAGATCTCGCTTCGATGATCCTGCTGACTTCAATGGTACTGCCGACAATATCTTTGTATATTTCTTCAAGATCCGTTTGAAATTCCGCCTCTACAATGGATATTGCTGTACGGGCAATAGCAGGATGACGAGTACGCAAAGTGGTCCCTGAGCCTGTACCTGCTGCTTCAGATCCGAGGGGCATGAGTATCTGCGGGCGACGATTCTTCCATTCAACCCCAACAAGGTCAGCAATAATATTTAAGTCTAAACCCTCAATATCGATTGCATCCATTGCGGCTGCATAGAGAAAAGCATCATATAACGTGTAACCCCGATTGCCAATCTTCTTATCATCACCTTGGAGTCGTTGCATTAGTTTGCCGACATGGTCAATTAACCCTTCAGCGGCAAATCGAGTATCTAAAATACCCCCAAAAAATGTTTTATCCGCTATATTTCCAGCTCCCGTTGCCGCAGACCAAAGACGTTCAACACGCTTTTCGTTTGTCAAATCGGCAAGTTCGCCCAAGCACTTTGCTTCTTCCCATGCCATAATTACTTGCTCGGCTTCGTCGCGATTCAGCGAAAAAAAAGTCGATCGTTCATTGCTTGGGGGCCATTCGCGGATGTATAACGACCAATTAGGCTCATTTCGGGTTGAATTGTTTCGCCATGCCGCTGTCCAGTCTGTATCTCGCGCGGCGAGTATCCAGTTGATATTGTTTCGTCCACTTCTCTTTGCATACACAACCGCATCCAAAACGTTGGGGACAATTTGCTCTGCATTGTCACATATTAAAGCCCAGCGACCTGTTTCGGGAATATTCAATATTTGATGAGGAAACAATCCTCCATCGTCTTGATGAAATAAAACATTCCAGCCTTCAAACACAAGCGTCGCCGCGATTTGAAGCAATGAAATTGATTTGCCTTCTCCACCAGCGCCAAACATTCGAACGAATAACGAGGATTCAGCACTAAGTAGTGTAGTTACTGTTTTTTGAACAATATCTCGATGTGGAATGACACTTCGATTTACCAAGGCGTGTTCCCATGATGGTTCTTGTCCGTTGAAAAATAAAGTTAGCTCCTCGTCGCTCAACTTTCTTCGCCGCGATTCAAGAAATTCTGGCGTGATTTCATACCACCCATCTAGATAAGGTTCTTTGGATGTTTGTAGGGGTTTGGCAATAATTTCGTCAGGTAAGGGTCTTGGTGAAGGACCAATATCACTTGGTTCAAGTAACCCATCGTCGTCTACATTCATCGAGTGGTCTGGAATAATCTTTAAATCCCCAGCTTGTTGACGGAAACCAGCTCTTGGCCATAGAATAAAACTTCGGGATTCTTCAAATTCAATAGCGCCAGCTGAGTAACCGTGTAAACGTTCAGTTTGTCCATTTTCATATGTTTCCATCCCAAACAAAGATCTTCCTTGTAGTATTAAACGAGATTTTGCCCCACCTTCAGAAATTTGAGTATATGTTGATTTATGTAAATGGCCACATAAATGGAGAGCAAATCGTCCAGGTAACGCAATTTCTCCACGAATAGTATCTTTCCCATCATTGTCCAACCATTCAATGGGATGATGTGTAAGTAAGAAACAGGCATTATGTGTTTTTACCCATGTCGAGATGTTGCTGTCAGGGAATAATGGTTCTATCTGTATTGGATGTAGACTCAATTTCCCCTCATAGTCACCTGCTGAAAGCTGCAACGCCGTAGTGTTAAGACCAAGAACGCCTATAGAAATCTCGCCGAATTCAAGGGTAGCTGAGAAATCACCTGGCATAATGCCCTGCTGATAATTCTTAAGACGATCAATACTGATGCCATGTTGAGACCATTTGGTCCAATTTGAAAAAGCAGCATATATCCCCAGGCGATATTCTGAATCATCCTTCGTCCAAAAAAGTTCTCGGATTTTAGAATTTGTGCTCCAAGTTGATAACGCAGCAATGAATGCGCTGTCCGGGTTTGGACGAACGAGATCGTGATTTCCAGGGATAGCCAGAAACACAGGATCACTTCCAAGATTTTTGAGATGATCTAATAATCGTTTTAACTTATTGTCGAATTCATCGTATTCTTTCTCTGCGCCTTTTTGGACTAAATCCCCAGTAAAGAAAATAGCGTCCCAAGGACCAGATTTCTTATGTTGTTTTGATAAGTCATCAAAAAGTATCTCCTCAACATTAGGATACAAATATGATGATCCTGTCATTCCTACATGTAAATCAGTGAAGTGAAGCCATGAGAATTTATGAGTTGCCGCCATATTTATTTCCTTGATACAACGTTTGGGTGCTCATTGTCACCTATTTTACTCTGTAATGTTGATAGCAAGCTACTTCGTTACAAAACCAAACGGAGCGGGCTCTTCGTCTGCGCTCAGGAGGGACCTTTCCCCCGTCCCCTTCCCTCAAGGGAAGGGGTGCCTGCTAGTCAGGATGACTCCGTGTGGATTGACGAGTGTTTCAGGTGGGAGCGGTTTTAACTCCCGCCCCTTCAGGGGAGGGCTGGGGAGGGGTTTTCCTTATTGCAGTACAATCCCGCCATGCCAATTAAGAACATTGTCACTGGTCAACGTGTCACCAAAGAAAAACTTCAACGCGCAAAAGAACTCCGCCGAGAGATGACGCCTGCTGAGAAACTCCTGTGGCAAGAAGTCCGCGTGAAGAAGTTGGGTGTTCGATTTAGGAGGCAACAGGTCATTCAGGGATTCATCGTTGAGTGAAAAGACCTGACAGGTTTTATCGTAGCACGAGTCAATCGGACTTCTTCGAGTGGAGATGAGACTTGGTCAATTACGGTTCTGTGGAAACCTGTCAGGTCTGCCCATTGATGAAGATGAAAGGCGGGAGAAGGTGTTGACTGAGATGGGGTTGAGGATGGTCAGATTCGGGAATGACGAGGTGATGAGGAATCGAACAGAAACAGTAGGAAAAAATCAAAGGCGCGATTCTTGATTTGAAGAATTTGGATATTTCGCGATAAGTCAGCCCGCCAAGCAAAATTGAAGATCAAGTCTCGCTTATAGTCAGATAGAATGCAAATGAACTCCGGACAACTCGAAGTGTTACAAATGCCTCGCAAAGGATTCTAACGAATTCGGCTCTCTATTCAATATCCATTTCAGCACATTTGGATTCCCAACCAATCCCGACTTGTCATAATACTCAAACATCCTGGCCAGATTCTCCAAGGCATACTCACTCAATCCTGTGGCTCCAAGTTTCCAACCTCTAATCTCCATTTTCTCAGCCGTCACTTCCCGCTTCAAAACTTTGCTAAAAATTTTCGCCACCTCAACATGTGACGTGGGCACCGTCCCAGCCAATTCATACATCGCGTTTTGGTGAGTTGATTCGGTCAGCGCGATTTTGGCGGCTTCGGCAACATCCTCCAAATCTACAAAACCGAACTTCGCATGGACAGAATACGGCACACGCAAAACGCCTTCTTCAACGATACTTTTCCAATTCGCCAGCAGATTTTGCATGTACGGCGCGGGCTGTAGAATAGTGAACGCAATTTCCGACTCGAAGATCATTTCTTCCACGCGCATCTTCTGCCAGTGATGATTCATCACTTCGATTTGTGGATGCAAAACGGAGTGATAGACGAAATGCTCCACACCTGCTTTCTTTGCCTCCCCAATTACCAATTGTCCAATTTCCACTTCATGGGGATTCATATTCGGGCAAATGTGATAAATCGCTCGGACATTTTGCATTGCGGAGCGAATCGCCGCTTTATCACGTAAATCGCCGACGATAACTTTCTCCGCGCCCAAAGATTTCAGGTCTGAAACGGATTCTGCATGATGGACGAACGCGCAAATATTTTCTACACTTGAGAGGGCTTTAATAACTGCCTTACCTGTTTTGCCGCTTGCGCCCGTTACGAGTAACATAGCGTTGAATATAATCCATTTTGGAGGTCTGTTTTCATCTTGCAAAAACAGAATGTACATTCTACAATGAAAGCGGACTATTCTCTCCCTCCAAACAGAAAGGATGCTCACATGTTGAATCTCAATTCGGTGATGATCGGAACGAAACAGCCCAAGGAGTTGGCGGCTTTTTACGAAAAAGTGTTGGGCAAGCCTGCGGACATGATGGATGCTGAAAACGGCTTTTGGGGATGGCAAGTGGGAGGCGCGTTCATGTCTGTGCTGGCGCATTCCGAAATGGGCGGCGGCGCAAAAGACCCAGGGCGGATCATGATCAATTTCGAGACGGAGCAGGTTCAAGTGGAGTTCGAGCGGATCAAGTCCATTGGCGGAAAAGTCGTCAAAGAGCCGTATGAGATCGGCGGGGGATGGATCGCGACGTTGGCTGATCCCGATGGGAACTATTTTCAGTTGATCAGTCCGATGGTTGGACAGTAACATGACGACGCCTCAAGTCAAATCTGGTTTTGTAAATAACGGCAACGCAAGGCTTTACTACGAAACGGCTGGCAGTGGATCGTCCTTTGTGATGATCCATGCTGGCGTGGCGGATAACCGCCTATGGAATAACGAGTTTGCGTATTTCGCGAATAGTCATCGGGTTCTGCGCCACGACATGCGCGGCTATGGCAAGAGCGAACCCGTTGACGGTGAGTTTAGTCACATGGCTGATTTGGTTGCGCTGCTCGATGCTTTGGAATTCCATGAACCGCTGATCCTAATGGGATGTTCCATGGGCGGAGGCTTGGCAATGGATTTCGCGCTGACACATCCATCGCGTGTGAAAGCGTTGATCATAGTCTGCTCCGCTCCCAGCGGCTTGGAGCTGGACGTGCCAACGCCCGCTAAATTTGCAGAGGCAGAGAAGGCGTTTGAGGCGGGCGATCTTGATCTCACCTGTGAGATCGAAACACAGATCTGGTTCGATGGCGCGGATCGGACGCCCGAACAGGTGAATCAAGAAATGCGTATACTGGTGTACGAGATGAATCGAAAAGCGCTGGCGTATGAAGCGATGAATCTTGGCAAGCGTTTGCCGAACACAGAAACTCTGGCATTTGATCGCCTCGCGGACCTCAAGATTCCCGTTTTGGTGATCGTTGGCGCGCAAGATACTCCTTATATTCGGGGAGCCGCAGACTACATGGCAGAGAACATTCCTTCTGCGAAAAAAGTGAAGATGGATGACGCGGCACACTTGCCCAACCTGGATCACCCTGAAGAATTTCAACGCATCGTTTCGGATTTTTTGAAAAGTGTGTAGACCCCTCTCCCGTCTACCACTCGCGGAGTTTATCCTGACAGGCGAAGCCGTGCCGAAGTGGTGAGGTCCAAAAAGAACGGAGGAGAAAAATATCAGATTACGTAAACCTTTCCATTTGATGAACAACCTGGTGAAGGGGCTGTGGCTCAAAAGAGGGTAAAATATGGCGGTCTTTTTACAGCAAGGAGTTTGAGATGACAATGCAAGAAATCGAACAGGCAATTACAGAACTCGCGCCCGATGAACTGGCTCGTCTCCGCGAGTGGTTTGACGAATATTTCGCCCAGGCTTGGGACGAACAAATCGAACGCGACGCGGCATCAGGGCGGCTCGATAAATTGATCGCGGAAGCGGATGAAGAATACAACGCGGGACAAAGCAAGCCGTTGTGAATCATCGAACCCTGCCGCGTTTCTGGAAACATTACCGCCAACTACCGAAAGAAACGCAGGGGTTGGCTGACAAGAACTTCGATCTTCTTAAGTCCAATCCTCATCACCCATCCCTCCACTTCAAAATAGTAAACCCTGCCAGAAAACTTTGGTCTGTGCGCGTCGGCATACAGTATCGCGCGCTAGGCTTGGAAAAACCAGATGGAATTGTCTGGTTTTGGGTCGGCACTCACGCCGAGTATGACAAGTTAGTGGAGTGACAAACCCCTCTCCCGTCTCCCCTGAAGGGGAGAAGCCAATTCATCTTGAAACAAAACATTGACTTGGAAATTCATCACCCCCATCACACAGAAATGGACTCGTCACCATGCCCCTCTCCCTTGGGAGAGGGGCAAACGGATGTGCCGATCAAGCGTCTTAATCAGGGTGAGGTCCAAAACCCCTCTCCCGTCTCCCCTGAAGGGGAGAAGCCAAAGCCTCTCGAACCAAACCATTGACTTAGAATTCATCACCGCCATCCCACAGAAATGGACTCGTCACCATGCCCTCTCCCTTGGGAGAGGGACAAACGGACATGCCGATCAATCGTCTTAATCAGGGTGAGGTCACAAACCCCTCTCCCGTCTCCCCTGAAGGGGAGAAGCCAATGCCTCTTGAAACAAATCATTGACTTGGAAATTCATCACCCCATCACACAGAAAAGGATTCGTCACCATACCCTCTCCCTTGGGAGAGGGACAAACGGATATGCCGATCAATCGTCTTAATCAGGGTGAGGTCCCAAACCCCTCTCCCGTCTCCCCTGAAGGGGAGAGGCCAATTCATCTTGAAACAAATCGTTGACTTGGAACTTCATCACTCCCATCACCCAGAAACGGACTCGTCCCCATGCCCTCTCCCTTGGGAGAGGGACAAGTCAACACGCCGATCATTACGCTTATCTGGGTGAGGTCACAAACCCCTCTCCCGTCTCCCCTGAAGGGGAGAAGCCAATGCCTCTTGAAACAAATCATTGACTTGGAAATTCATCACCCCATCACACAGAAAAGGATTCGTCACCATACCCTCTCCCTTGGGAGAGGGACAAACGGATATGCCGATCAATCGTCTTAATCAGGGTGAGGTCCCAAACCCCTCTCCCGTCTCCCCTGAAGGGGGAGAAGCCAATTCATCTTGAAACAAAATTTATCCTTGGAAATCCGTCACCCCCATCACACCGAAAAGGATTCGTCACCATGCCCTCTCCATTTGGAGAGGGACAAGCGGACACGCCGATCAATCGTCACAATCGGGGTGAGGTCCCACCCAAATAGCACGGATAAGAAAAATATTAGGTCGCGTAAATCGGTATGACTGCTGATAGCGTTAAGTTATGAGCGCATAGAGATGTTTCATTCTCCTTTAAATTTCAAGAAATACTTGTCAATTTCTGGACGTAGTTCAATCCCAACTCTTTCAAAGGAATTAAGAAGCTCATTATATGCACCTTTTCCACCAAGAAAATCCCAAAATTCTTCTGCAACCTTCAATTCTTCAGGTAAGTCCAACATCCCTTTCATTGTCCATCGTTGATATGGTTTGGGCTCATAAGGATTGTATGGAATGGCGACAAATGACATCACATCTGCCTCGGGATTTTGTGCCAATGTTATTGCACACCATTCAAGCAAGGTTCTTTTGAAATCTTTGAAATTGCTAATATTGGGTTTTGCGGTCTTCAAATCAAAGAGATACATTGTTCCATTTTTATCTTGGACAAATAAATCTACTTTTACAGTTGAAAGTGTGTTCATCTTGCCTTTTTGACAAACTGCTCGAATTATCTCTATCTCATTTTTCTTGTCAGCGTTAGTTTTTCCAGCACTTAGGTCATTGATAATGTTTTGGATTGCTGTTTGAGCCCCTTCACTTATTTGGTTCCCAGGAACATACTGGGTTGTAGCATTTTGAAATTGTGTTCTAGCCAGCGCAGCAGCAACTGGTTCAAAGATTGATGTTCCAAAGGTCGTATTCAAAGATTGGATAAACGAATATAAAGCCATTCGATCTTTTCCTAAAAGGTTGAAATGAAATGGCATATATACTGATTCTGGTTTGTAGTTCTGAAATTTCCTTCTGAGGCTGTCTTTTATAGTTGCTTCAATAGCCTTGATGTTTTCAGGTGATAATCCCACGTGTCCTCCTGTTTATTTTGATTTCAGATGAAAGATACTTTCGGAGTAGGCAGCCTTATCTCTTTCGGTGCGGTTCAAAACAGGACGTTTAAATTGATTTACGATTTTCATTCCCGCTAATTCAGCAATAGCAGGATACAAATTTGACTTGTCATTGGCAACAAGAAAGATATCATAGTCATGTGCTAGGAATTTCTTGCAATTGGTCAAAACATCAGATATACCCTGCACGTAAGAATCTTTTGCTTCCTTACCTTGTCCTTTGTATAAAGGACCAATTTCCAGGTCGTCGTTTCGATTGAAACCAAAGAGTTCATATGCATAAGCATGTTGCTCATGGTAATCAATAAGACCCACATAGGGCGGACTGGAAAATATGCCCCGAATTTTTTGTTTTTTTGCAATTTTTGCCAACTCAGGTTGTTCATCTTCTAACTTTTTGATAATGTCAACCTGTCGCGAGTCACCCATAACACACCGTTGGTAAGTACTAGTTCTAAGTTTGTCAAACTTTACCAATCTTTCCAAAGTATCTTTGCTGTATCTTTCCCACCAACTTACTATCGAAAATAGCGGTTTACAAATTTTTCCGTGCTTTGAGCAGTAATAAGTAGTCGTTACAGGTTCTACAAGTGTGCCAAGATCAGCATGTGTTGTGGCTCTACATGAACGAATTGTACGACTCAAAATGACTTGAATTACCCGCTTAGTAGCAGGGTCTTTGATCTGGTTAACAAGTCCAATAATCAAATCAATCTCTTGTCTTACTGGTTTTAAGTACCATTTATCAAGGAAGGATTCTTTTTTCTCTTGTTGAACTTGAAGTTTGTATTGATTAACTAATTGGTAATATCTCAACAGGAACTTTTCTTCTTTTTCTTTTCCAAATTGATCTTCATTGATTAATCGCTTTCGTACTTTTTGTTTAAATTCTGATGATGGAAAGTATTGGTTATTAAAATCGTTTAATTCTTCAAGTAATTTTTGTTCAAATTCGGGCGCATTTAGCGAACTAGTAAAGGTTTTTAGAGCCTTGGTTATTTTGATGATTTCACTTTGGACATCAACTAAATTGTGTTTCTCAACTTTGATGTTGCTTATTAGCGCATTGAATTCTGATACATCTATGCCAATTGCGTGCATTCCTGATTCGCAAGATTGGACTATAGTCGTTCCACTGCCGCAGAAAGGATCAAGGATAATGTCCCAAGGTTTGAAATAGACAGTTTTTTTGAACTCATCTGTATGACCGTCAATGAAATATTCAACAAGTTGAGGGATGAATTTTCCTTTATAAGGATGTAACCTGTGTACGTGCTTCGTTGTATCTGCTTCTTTGAGGTAGTCAAAAGAAAGGTGCCAGTCTATATCTTCCCCTAATTCTGCTTTCCAATTTACTTCTCGCTTGCCAAAGAAAGATTTGTAGTACTCTACCAAATCTTCTTTGGATACCTTTGTAACTCCGTTTTCAACATGTTTATCCACACGTCCATATGTGATTAAATACGAAATATTTGAAGAAGTAACTTTTTTCTTCAAATATTCTGTTGCCCATTTACTAGCATCGGAAATTGTCATTAATTCTGAAGTTACTTGGTCAGTTGCCATTACGAATAACCTTTTGGATTTTTTGAATAGTGTAACTATACAACAGATTATTCTTAACTGCAATCTGGACATTTACACTATTTTCCCTTATCCCCTATTTCAACTTTGCTACCTTATTCTACCGTTACCTTTTTGGCGAAACAAAAAGCCGATGGCTTGAACCAACCATCGGCTAAGAGCGAAGCGGAGCTTTTCATCCGCCAAGTAATTCTCTCAATTCTCCAATTCTCCAATCTCCAGTCTCTAGTCTCTCTTATTCACAATCTCCCACAATCTATTTGAGTTAAGAGGAATCTCCAAAATCTCAAACTCCCGATCCCACAGCGCGTCCTCCAACGCCTGCGCGAACAGTGGACCGACGGGGATCGCGCCCGCTTCGCCCGCGCCCTTCACGCCCATCGGGTTGAGCGGCGAGAGCGTTTCGCCGTGCGCGGTTTCGATGCGCGGCACCTCAAGGCTGGTGGGCAGGTGATAATCCATGAACGTGCCGTTGAGCAGTTGCCCGTTTTCGTCGTAGGCGAGCCGCTCGTAAAACGCGTTGCCGATTCCCTGCGCCACGCCGCCGTGAATCTGCCCGTCGAGAATGAGCGGATTGATGACCTTGCCGCAATCGTGCGCGACCAGATATTTTTGGATGTGGATCTGCATCGTGTCGGGATTCACTTCCACGATCATCGCGTGGATGCCGCTCGCGGTTGCGCCTCTTTCTGGACCGAAATAGTTGGTCGCCTCCAACCCAGGCTCGGTGCCAGGCTTGACGGCTCCGCGCGTGGGATTCGCCATTCCCGCCAGTTCGCCCAATGAAATGGACTGTCGCGGAATATCCTGCACTTTCACGAATCCGTCTTCGAGTTCGAGTTCGTCTTCGGGCGCGTTGAAATGTTCGGAGGCGAGTTTGAGGATTTTCTTGCGCACAACTTTTGCGGCTTCGTTGATGGCGTTGCCTGCCACCACCGCGCCGCGACTCGCAAACGTGCCAGCGCCCCAATAAAATTGATCGGTGTCGCCCGTCACCACGTCAATCTTATCCACACTCACGCCGAGTTGCTCCGCGACAATTTGCGCGAAACTCGTGAAGTGACCCTGCCCCTGCGTGCCGACTCCCGTCACCACCGAGACTCGCCCGCTTCCCATCACTTGCACCTTCGCGCCCTCATACGGACCGATGCCCGTGCCTTCCACATACGCGACGATTCCAATGCCGACGTGTTTTCCTTCGGCGCGTAACTTCGGTTGAATCTCGTTGACGAATTTGTGATACCCGATTTTTTCCAGCGTGAGGTCGAGAAGCGGTTCGTAATTTCCGCTGTCGTACACGATCGGCGCAAAGTCTTGATAAATGATCTCGTTGTTGTACGGGAATTGATTCGGCTGAATAAAATTTCGTCGTCGGATTTCGGCGCGGTCAATCTTCAATTCTTTTGCGGCAATGTCCAACGCGCGCTCGATGACGAACACGCCATGCTGCCTCCCCGCCCCGCGATACGGCGTCACGATTGTTTTGTTCGTGAACACCGCCGTAAATTCGCTGTAATAATTTTTGATGTCGTACAAACCGAGTATGTTGGCTTGCGAGTTGAGCGGCACGGTCAATCCATACGGGGCATACGCGCCCGTGTCGTGCAGAAAAATATCATGCACGCCGAGGATGTGACCGTCCTTATCGAAAGCAATCTCCGCATCGTGGATTTGTCCGCGCTCGTGCGTGGTGGCGACAAAATTTTCCGCGCGGTCTTCGATCCATTTGACGGGGCGGTTCAACTTCATCGCCGCCCACGGCACCAACACTTCCTCCTGATAGAACATCATGATCTTCGGACCGAATCCGCCGCCGATGAACGGCGCGATGACACGCACCTGCCGCTCCGACAGCCCAAGCATCCCCGCCAGCCCGTTTCGAATCACGACGGGAGCCTGAGTCGTGTCCCAGACAGTTAATCGCCCCGCGCGCTTATCCCACTCCGCCACGATTCCCCGATTCTCCATGGCGGCTGCGCATCCGTGCTCGTAACTGAATCGCCGTTTGACGACGAGCGCCGCCTCTTTCTTCACCGATTCATAATCCCCTTTCGTCTGCACCACATGCGCCGACACGTTCGACCCGATCTCCTCATGGATGAGCACGCTATCGGAGGCGAGCGCCTTTTCGATGTCCACGACGGCGGGAAGCGGCTCGTACTCAATTTGGATATCCGCCAGCGCGTCTTCGGCAATGTAGCGACTCTCCGCCACCACCATCACGATCGGCTCCCCCGCAAACTTGACCTTGTCCTTCGCCAGCGGAACCTGCGTCTTTTCATTGAAGGTTATCCCCTCCACAGGCGGCGGCGAAACCAACAACGGACCAGGCTTCCAGTAATCGCCCAAGTCGTTCGCGGTGTACACAGCAATCACGCCCTTGCGCTCCAATGCCTGCGAAACGTCAACGCTATTTATCCGCGCATGAGCATACGGACTGCGAAGAAACGCCACATGCAACATGTTGGGCAAATCTACATCGTCCACATACAATCCCTGCCCCGTCAGCAGACGTGGGTCTTCATTGCGCTTAATCCGTTCGCCGAAATATCGAGTGGTCATGAATTAATCTCCGTTATGGATTGATACCCAATAACTTCAAAACGAAATCAAGATTTCCTAATATAAAGGCAAGCAAAGGTAATAGCAGTGAATTGATAAAACTGAGATAGGTTCTAAAATCAAGTACTGAATCACGGGTTGCCTTTACTCTGTCGTGATAGTCCATCAATCGCTTGATGCCATCCATGGTTTCCTGATTTCCAAAGTTCTTCGCTGCCTGAAGTTTTTCAACTTTTGCTTGTGCTTCGTTGAGTGTTTTCCATTTAGCACGACGAATGATGCTGGAGAGACTGGTCTGGTTCAAAATGAATATAGCAATGATAGGTACCCACAAGAACAAAACCAAATTAATACCGAACGACGACATAAATCCACTCCAAGTAGAAATTAAGGTCAACACGGCTGCATAAACGGCTACAAAGTAGAGAAAGAAGCCAAATTTGCCCGATAAGCGAGATATAAGTTCAGAGCTACTTGGATCTGCCGCAAAGAGTCTCAGGTCATACCCATGCATTCTTGCTAACAGCAACATGAGCATAAGCAACAGATAAAGAAAAGCAGAGACAATCATGGATTCGAGAAAAGCAGTAACAACAACTGAAAATATCCAGCCATAACTGGTGTAGACTCCTGTCAAAGGGTTTATCATCGTCAGACTTAGACCGTTTAATATGCCTCCAATAATTATTACAATAAGATGTAGCCGTCTATTACAAGTCAGTTTCAGCCAATTTTCAAACCCTTCCAAGCTGGCGATTGAATCGGTTGCATCCAAAATACTATTGCGCCAAAGAGTGAAGATGCCTCTTATAGATTGATTAAGTACAATCACGGAAGGAATATAGAGAATATTTAGTAGGTTTACTGCCAGAACGGGTACTAGCCCATGCAACTTTATTGTATTAATAAGGTTCCTACCTGCAACGATATTGCTAACACCTATTATTGCAAAGCATAAGAGCACTATGATAAACCACATAGGTAGCGGTCTTGAGCGGCGAGTGATCTTCCGAAGCAGGCGGTCCAACCACTCTAGAAAAACATCAACCAGCGTTTTATACTCGCCCGCGGCAAGTCGGCGTTTGAGTTCTTCTCGTTTTTCAATTAGGGTGGTGTCGGTCGCCATGAGTCCTCCAGTTTAGTCTCCAATCTCCAGTCTCTTTTTAACCCGAGACTAGAGACTGGAGACTCTTTATCGTTACGCCCACGCCACCGCCCTACAAAACGCCGCCTCTCCGCCTCTAAACTTCCACGGGAAGACGCCGAGCGTGATGCGTTTGTTGTGCAGTTCCTTGAGTCCAATGTCGCCGCCGAGATTTTCGACGTGCATACAATCGTGCGGGAAGAGAGCATTGTGCGTCAACTGATACGCCGAATCGGGGAACAACTCATCAATCTTGTCCGCGCCGAATTTCTTTTCTGTCAAAGCGCGGACTTTCTGCCAGTGTTCCAATCCGCCTTTGCCCAAGAAGCGACCGATGGGCAGGTTCATCGGGTGGTCGGTCGAAATCATGTCCACGCCCCAAATGTGGATTTTCTTCTTCAGCAACCAGTCGCAGATGCTGTAATGCGGACCTGGATGCCGCTGGATGTAGCGCTCTTCGTCGCCGTCTGGGCTGAAGAACGAATACTTGTGCCAGCCCGTGTGGATGAAGAGAATGTCGCCATCTTTCACTTCGGCTCGCTTCTCAATATCTTCTGGCGTGAACATGCCGAGATCGTCGAGCATGTCGCTCAGGTCAACGATCACGCCTGGTCCGTAACACCATTCGATGGGAATCTGGTCAATGGTCTTGCCCTTCGTCACAAAATGCTTCGGCGCATCCAAGTGCGTGCCCATGTGATTGGACGTTTGAATATATTGTGCGTTCACCCCATGCTCCGATTTGCGCTTGATGTACTTCACCTCAAACGGCGGGTAGAAGGGCCAGAAGGATGCGTCTTGGTTCAGGTCTTGCGAGAGGTCGTAGATTTTGGTCATGGTGGAACTCCTTTGTTGAAATGGGTAATTGAGTAATTGGTAATTTGTAATTAGATGGTTATGAACTCAGCCAGTTTAGATCATCTACGTTGAAGAGCGGATCGGGAAGATCGTCAAGATTGATCGTAAGGTACTCCGCCTGTTCTTCGCGCACAACTGGTTTTGATTTTTGTTCTGCTCGAACGGCCTTCAAGCCGCCTGCAAATGTATTCAACTGCCTCGCCAAGTCTGTGAGTTTTTTGACATACTCCTCTACTTCATCTGGTTTCATTAAGTCACGCGCTTTTGTTCGGTTCAGCCAATATTTGGTTTCAAAGAGACTTCCGCGCGAGTAATATAGAAATTGAAGTTTCTCTCCAAAATTAAACCTGCCAAACGATTCTGCAATATTCGCTCCGACCGAATCGGCAGAACGGGTTATTTGCTTCCCAACAACATCCTTAGCAAACTCATCCCATCGAAGAACGATTTTCCAAACCGAATCCGCAACATCTTCGGCAGCTTTCAATACTCGTAAATCCTCAAATGTAGCAGACACAACAACCTCCTCCAATTACCAATTACTATTTACCAATTACAAATTGTATTTTTCCGCAAACGCCACCAACGCCTGCTCAAATATTTCAATCGGCGGTCTCACTAACCCTGCACCTACTTGTCCAACACCAGCATTTTTATGAGCAATGCCTGTGTTGATGCGCGGAGTGATTCCCAACTCGACGACTTTGCGTAAGTCAATGCCTGTGGGCGTGCCGCGAAATTCGAGCGACGGCATGGTGAAAAATTTACTTTCGGCAAATGTGATTTCATACATTTCAAGTGTGGCGTTCATTGCATCCTTTGGTGTGCCGCCGACAAATGTCACAATCGCGGGCGCGGTTGCCATGGCGAATCCGCCGATGCCTGCGGTCTCGGTGATGGCGCTGTCGCCGATGTCGGGGTTGGCGTCAGCTTGAGAAAAGCCCGAGAAAAACAAACCAACTGGAATTTCGGCGGGAGCCGTGAACCATTGTCGCTCGCCGAGTCCGCTGACGCGAATCCCAAAATCCGTTCCGTTGCGCGCCATCGTTGTGACGATCGTCGAACCTTCCACGCCATGCGCGGCATCGGTCATCGCTTTGCACGCCGCCATCACGGGATTCAAAACGCTCAACGCATTATCGCCGAGAAATTGCAACACCTCCGACTCGACCGAATCATCGTTCACAACTTTTGCGATCAACGGCGCGATCAATTTCAAATACAACAACGAACCCGCCTTGTTGCGATTATGTCCCTCGTCGCCCATGTGCAGTGCCTCCGCGATCAACGCGCGCATGTCGAGTCCGTTCGAACTCTCAAGCGCATCCGCCAGCGCGACGCCCAACACATCGTTCATCCAATGCAACTTCTTCAACACCTCTTCGCTATACGCGCCGTATCGCAAAACTTTTCCGTAGCCCTCGTTCAAATTCGAAAACGATTTATTTCCATGCTCGGCATTTTCAACGACATAGACTTTCATCGAAGCGGATGTGACTCCCGCCATCGGACCGACTGTGCCGTGATGATGACACGAATCAAATTCGACCTCGCCTCTTTCCACCATTCGAGTTGCCTCTGCTTCGGACGCCGCCACACCCTCGAACAGCATCGCCCCAATGATCGCGCCTTTGAGCGGACCCGACATCCGCGCCCACTCAATCGGCGGACCCGCGTGGAGGAACAAATTATCCTTCATCCCAGGGATGACATCTTTCGCAGGCGCGACGGCTTTCAAGATTGGTCGAGCGTTCATCATCTTGTCAACAGCAATTTGGTTGGCGTTATCTATGCTCATCATCGTCTCCATGTGAGAATTAGAGAACTAGAGAATTCTCCAATCCTCTAATTCTCTTTCTTGCTCTTCATCTTCGCTAACAAACTTGCCAGTCTTTCATTCCCACCCGCAGGCGGCTTCCATTCCACGTGCACGGCTTGCGCTCCTTGCGACGTAAGGCTTTCATAAAACGATTCCAACCCGACGTTGATTCCCGCAAGCGGTTGTTTTAATTGCTCAAGATTCACTTGCACAAATTGATTCGCTTCGCGGCGACTAAGCCTCAAACTGACATATTCAACCGCCTCCGACGCCGTGCGGAAAACTTTCACGCCCACATCTTCCAATTTGGAGACTTGAGACTGAACATTCTGCGGATCCTCATCCGTCCCAATGACAATCGCCACAAACTCCAATTCTCCATGTTCCCTGTGGTCTCGATACGCCCCTCCAAAATCATTCGGGGCTACTCGACCACCGCTACTTTTTAATTCTCCAATTCTCTTCTCTCGAATCTCCTTTATTACAGGCACTAATTCTCCTGCTGGGTTTACATGCGAACCTTCGCCGAGAACCACGTCGAAGAGGATCATCCCCACATCCGCATCCGCCGCTTCCTGCTTGATGCGTCTGATCCGCAGATCGTTATCAATCATCGGGTGCAAACGTCCCACCATGAAAAATTCATCGCCCAAATCAATAATCGAATGTGCTTCACTCTTGAGCGGGTCTTTTAGATTTTGATTCGGTGTAATTGGACCATTCGAATAAAGCGGCGAAAGACTCGCTTGCAAACCAACCATCATTTCATACGCCAGCGTTCCGCCAGAGAACAAACCGCGCAAAAAACGAGAATTGGAGGATTGGAGAATTCTCCGATTCTCTAATTCTCCAACAGATAACTCCGCCGCTTCACTCAAACTCACCGCAAAATGCAAATTGCCGATCTTCCTTGCAGGCGCGGGATAACCGATGAAATAGACGACAACAGGTTTGCCCGTCTCTTGCGCCGCAGAAATTAATTGAGTCGCAACAGCAGGCGAAGGAGGTTTGGAAATAAGCGCAATAACTTTTGTATCGGGGTCGCGGGCGAGCAAATCCAATGCTTGGTGCGCCGTAATCGCGCCGACATCCGACTTCAAATCCCGCCCGCCTGTGCCGATGGCGTGGGAAATCCCCGCGCCGAGATTGTGAATCTGCGCGGTGACGGCTTGTGTGCCTGTACCAGACGCACCTACAACGCCAATCGAACCGCGCCGCACGCGGTTGGCGAATCCCAGCCCGATGGCATTGATGATGGCTGTGCCGCAGTCGGGTCCCATCACGAGCAGACCTTTTTCACGCGCGGTCTTTTTCAAAGCAATTTCATCTTCGAGCGAGACGTTATCGCTGTAGAGAAAAACATGTTTGCCAAGTTCCAATGCTTCGCGTGCGACACCTGCTGCATAACGACCTGGAACGGAGATCAGCACCCAATTTGCCTCAGGCAATTGTTTGATCGCCGCGCTCAAACTTCGTGGACGGAAATCTTCCGAAACAGTAGAAGATTTTCTGCGAGCAAGCAACTCATCCACTTTGCCGATGGCTTCGGTCGCGGAGTTATCATCATCCGCTTTGACGACGATGAGCAGATCATCGGGGTTGGCGGAAATATCCGCTGGCAAGAGGTTGTTCGTTGCAAGCAAATCTCGATTCGCTTGCGTTGCCATTACCACCCCCGCATCGAGAACGCCATTCAGTTCAAGCAAGCCGCGTTGAAGTTGCATCAGCACAACCGAGTCGTAATACGCTCCCGCGCGGACGTTCCATTTGACGACTGTCATATCTTATTCACAACCTTTTCAATCTCTTCTGCCCAAGCAAGTAACGATTCGTCGGAATTCCATTTGCCGACGAGTTGTAATCCCATTGGCAAGCCTTCTTCATTCTTTGTTGTTGGGATGTTGATGGCAGGAAAACCGATTTGTGTCCACGGCAGGCACATCACAGGGTCGCCTGTGGAGTCGAGTCCTTTGGGCGCGGGTCCAACAGCGGGAGGGCAAATCCACAAGTCAATTTGATTTTCGTTCATGGCTTTGGTAATTTGTTCTCGGAAAGTATCACGCGCTTTGAGATGTAATTGGTAATTAGTAATTGACTGTCCGCGTTTGATTAAGTCAGAGAATTTGGAGGAATAAAGACTTTCGTGTTTTGCAAACCACTCTTTATGAACTTGCGAGGCGTCGTAAGACATGATGGCATCGTGACGGGATTTGATCTCATCGAAATCATCCATGACTTGGACAGAGCGTAATTCGCAATTAGTACTTAGTAATTTAATTACTACTTCAAAATCCTTTAGACCTTCGTAAGATGCGTTCTGTAAATACTTCCCTTCGGGGATTCCGAGAATTGGCTTTCGCTTGTCAATTACCATTCCCCAATTACTAATTTCCACAGAGGCAACCCGCCTCATCGTCTCTACATCACCCGCAAACACCCCAACATGATCGAACGACGGCGAAAGCGGAATGACGCCTTCACGCGAAACCCTTTCACATGTGGGCTTGAATCCGACCACGCCACAAAACGCGGCGGGACGAATCACCGAACCGATGGTCTGCGTGCCAAGCGCGATGTCACAAAGCCCCGCGCCGACTGCGGCGGCAGATCCACTGCTCGAACCGCCAGGCGTGTGACTTGGATTATGCGGGTTGCACGTGGGACCTGGCGTGAAGTATGCAAACTCGGTTGTGACCGTTTTGCCAAGAATCAACGCGCCCGCGTTTTTTAGTTTCGTGACGCTTGTGGCTTCATTGCCTTGTAAGTCCTGTGATGGTAATTTGCTTCCCGCTTGTGTGACGAATCCATTCACATGAAAGATATCCTTCACGCCGAGAGTCATCCCAAACAACGGCGGACGATTATTTGCATCAGGAAATTTTTTAGTTAATTCTTCCGCATCTTTTTGCAAGCGTTCAAAGCGATTTGATTCAGGGATGAATGCCAAAACTTCAGGCTCACGAGAATCGAAGAGAGACTGGAGTTGAGAAATGTAATTAGTAATTGGTAATTCGCCTGAGCGAAAACCACTCGTCAGTTCAGATTGATTCATAATCACAGACTTAATTCTCCAATTCTCTACTTTCCAATTACTATTTACAAATTACCAATTACTTCTCGATCTACCGCATTTTCTCCGCCGCCAACTTCACCGCATCCACAATATGTTGATACCCCGTGCAACGACAGAGATTCCCCGATAGCGCATGGCGGATTTCATCTTCGGTCGGATTGGGGTTTTGCTTCAAAAATGGAATCATCGTCATCAAAATTCCTGGCGTGCAGTAGCCGCATTGAAGTCCGTGCGCCTCCCAAAAGGATTGTTGAAGTGGATGCAGATTATCTTTGTCAGTTGCTAAACCTTCAACGGTTGTAATTTCATGTCCATCGGCTTGGACGGCAAACGTCAAACACGACCTTGCCGATTCGCCGTCGAACATGATCGTGCACGCGCCGCAGACTCCATGCTCGCAACCGACATGCGTGCCAGTGAGCCCAAGTTCGTGACGCAGGAAGTCGCTGAGCAACATGCGCGGCTCGACGGTGCGGGTATATTTTTGTCCGTTGACAGTGAGATTAATAGTGTGAGTCATAATGAGTAATTCTCTGCTTCTCTAATTCTCTTTTGTCGCTCGTTCCGCCGCGATCTTCAAGGTCTTCATCGTCAGCGTTTTCGCCAAATGACGTTGAAACTCCGCCGAAGCGTGGATGTTCCCGAACGGGGTAATTTCTTTTTCGCTCGCATGTAACGCCGCGGATTCAATTAATGTATCGTTCAGCATTTCGCCCACCAAACTTTGCGCGGCTTCAACGGCATCCACAGGCCCATCACCCGCGTTCAAATAGACCAACTTCGCCGATTTGCATTTTCCGTTTTCATCCAACGTCACGGATGTCGCAACGCCCATCATCGCGTAATCGCCAGAGCGCGGCGCGACTTCCATGAACGACCAGCCTGTGCGCGGTTCGGCAAACGGCAATTCGATCTCGACCAACGCCTCATCCGATTCGAGCGCGGTGGTGAACATCCCTGCAAAAAAATCTTTTGCGTCGAGCCAACGTTCCGCAGATTTATTTTTTGCTTTCAATCTCGCATTCAACGCGATCATCAATACGGGCAATTCAGCCGCAGGGTCGGCATTGACAATACTCCCGCCGATCGTGCCGCGATTGCGAATTTGTGGATGCGCGATAGACGGCACAGCTTCATGCAAAAGTGGCGTTCGCTTTTCAATCGAAGCGTCAAACTCCAAATGCCGTTCACGCGCCATCGAACCGACACGGATCACATTCCCATCTTCTCGAATAAAACTCAAGTCGCTCACGCGATTCAAGTCAATCAACACGCTCGGCTGAACAATGCGAAAATTCATCGCAGGCACAAGGCTTTGTCCGCCCGCCAAAAATTTGGCGTCGTCGCCGTATTGACTTTTCAAGGTCAGGATTTCTTCGATGGAACTGGGAGAGTGGTATTCAAAAGGTGCGGGCTTCATAATACCTCAGAGGATTAGAGAATTAGAGACTGGAGATTAGAGATTGCAGACTAGAGACTGCGCTTCTCTCTTCCCTTCAACTTGATTCTGTTTTCTGAAAGTTTGTACAATCTGCGACATGACGGCTAGCGCGATCTCCTCTGGATTTTGCGCGCCGATGTCCAAGCCAATGGGCGCGCGGACCTTGTCCATCTGCGATTCGCTCACGCCGTCGCTCAGCAATCTTTCTCTTCGTTTTGCATTCGTGTTCTTACTCCCCAACGCGCCGACGTAGAACGCCGAACTGTTCAACGCCAATTTTATCGCAGGGTCGTCAATCTTTGGGTCGTGTGTCAACACAGCAATGGCAGTGGATGGATTGATCTTGATCTGTTCAAATGCTTCGTCAACCCATAATTGAATCAAGCTATCCACATGCGGGAATCTGGTTTCATTGCCCCAAGCCTTGCGCGGGTCAATGAGGATGATTTGATAGCCAAGCGTTTTTGCGAGTGATGCCAACGCAATGGCGATATGCACCCCGCCGACAATGACCAGTGTAGGCGCAGGTCGAATGACGTTGATAAAAACTTGTGCTTCTTCCATTGCCAGTTGTTGCGGCATGGAAATTTCTGGTGACAGATTCAACACCCGCGAGTCAATTCCGTTGCCAAGCGAGCCAGCGACGATTCGATTATCTTGAATCAAAACTTGCTCCCCAAGCAATTCTTCCGCGCCGCCGATCACCGTGACGTGATGCGCGCCTTCCTCATTATTGATAACTTTTTTTATTTCGTGAAAAACTTGAGCGTCGAGCGGCTGGACGAAAACATCAATACTTCCGCCGCACGCAAGACCAACCCCCCAGGCAGTCTCGTCTGCCACGCCGAAATGCAACAGTTGCGGATGATTCATCTTCAACACCTGCATCCCCGCTTCGATGACCGTGTTCTCCACGCATCCGCCGCTGACCGAGCCTGCGATCTTTCCACTAAGGGTGAACGCCATGTGCGAGCCGATTCTTCGCGGCGCGGACCCCCACGTTTGAATCACGGTGGCGAGCGCAATCGACTCCCCCTCTTTCTGCCAATGTTGAATATCAATGAGTATGTCGCGCATGGTCGCAGAGGCTGAAAAGCGTTATCAAACTCCGCGACCGGCGACCCATGAGCCGTTAATGACTGACGCTGAATTGCTGTTCCTCGGTTGAACCTTTCATGGCAGATGTGGACACATCGCCGCCGGTCACAGCCATTTGCACCTGGTCAAAATATCCCGCGCCAACGAAGGATTGATGCTTCACGGCGCGGAAACCCATCTCGCGTTCCATCTTGAATTCGTGTTCCTGCACGTTCACAAAGGCGGTCATGCCCGCGCGGGCGTAATTCCAAGCCAGGTCGTACATGCTGGCATTGAGGGTATGGAAACCCGCCAGCGTGATGAACTGAAACTTATAGCCCATGTCGCCTAATTCTTCCTGGAACGCCGCGATCTGCTGGTCGTTGAGTTTGCGCTTCCAATTAAACGATGGAGAGCAATTATACGCCAATAACTTGCCGGGATGGCTGGCATGGATCGCCCTCGCGAATTCGCGCGCTTCGTCCATATCGGGCGTGGATGTTTCGCACCAGATCAAATCCACATACGGAGCGAACTCAAGCGCGCGCGCCACGGCGTACTCAAGCCCGTTCTTGACGACCCAGAATCCGTCCGCAGTGCGTTCGCCGCTGAGATGTTTCTGGTCCACACGGTCAATGTCACCGCGAATGAGCGTAGCGCCGAGAGCGTCCGTGCGCCCGACGAAGATGGTGGGCACGCCCTGCACATCTGCCGCGAGCCGCGCCGCGATCAACTTCTGCACAAAATCGTGGATCGGCACCAACACTTTACCGCCCATGTGCCCGCACTTCTTCATGGAAGAGAGTTGGTCTTCGAGGTGTATGCCCGCCGCGCCCGCCTCGATCATGCCTTTGATCAATTCAAACGTGTTGAGCGGACCGCCAAAACCAGCCTCCGCATCGGCGACGATGGGCGCGAAGTAATGCACTTCGCCGTCGCGTCCTTCCATATGTTGGATCTGATCGGCGCGGATCAACGCGTTATTGATTCGACGCAACACGGTCGGCACGCTCGTCACCGGGTACAGGCTCTGGTCGGGGTACATCGTCAACGCATCGTTCGCATCGCCTGCCACCTGCCAGCCACTGAGATAGATCGCCTTCAACCCCGCTTGCACCATCTCCACCGCCTGATTGCCCGTCAACGCGCCAAGCGCGCGGATGAATTTTTCAGCGTGTAGCAATTCCCACAAACGCTCCGCCCCCATGCGCGCGATCGTGTGATCGTGTTGAAACGTCCCGCGCAGGCGATCCACTTCCTCGGCGGAATACGGACGCTTCACGCCCGCCCAGCGCGGATTCTGCGCCCACTCGTTCTTCAATTCCTCGACAGACTTGGGTTGGTATTTGTGATACATGGTCCATTCTCCTTTGTACAATTTTTGGTCGGGCGAGCCAGCCCGCGCGTCGAAGAGGGAGAGACGTAACAGATGAAACTTAATGAAGAGGGCGGTCAGTCCAAATAGTCATATGCGGGAAGCGTGAGAAAGTCGGCGAAGGATTTGTCCAACGTCAGGCGATTGAACAACTGTTTCGCCTCTTCGATTCTGCTCGACGGGTAAGCCTGCTCGCCATACTGCGACCGAATCTTCCCCAGTTCTTCTTCGAGAAAGCCGCGATACAGATCAGCCGTCATCGCGCGCCCGTCTGCGAGCGGCGTGTGATGATGAATCCACTGCCAGACCTGCGCGCGCGAAATTTCCGCGGTGGCGGCGTCTTCCATCAAGTTGTAAATTCCAACCGCGCCCGAGCCGCGCAACCAGGAATCCAGGTATTGCAAAGCCACATTGATATTGAGCCGCGCGCCCGCCTCGGTCACGTTGGATCCGTCGATCTTGAAATCCAAAAGGTTTGCGGCGCTAACCGCGACATCCTCTCTCAACTTTTCTTTTTGATGAGGCTTGTCTTGCAACACACGCTCGAAAGCCTCCGCCGCGACAGGCGTCAAGTCGGGATGCGCCACCCACGTGCCGTCGAATCCGTCAGTTGATTCGCGCTGTTTATCCGCGCGGACCTTTGCCAGCGCGGTCTCATTGATCTGCGGATCTTTTCGGCTGGGTATGAACGCCGCCATGCCGCCAATGGCGTGCGCGCCGCGCGTATGGCAGGTCTTCACCAGCAATTCGGTGTAGGCGCGCATGAACGGCACGGTCATGGTGATCTGGGAGCGGTCCGGCAAAACGATGTTTGGGTTGTTGTGAAATTTCTTGATGACGCTGAAAATGTAATCCCAGCGACCCGCATTCAACCCGGCGATGTGATCGCGCAGTTCGTAGAGGATCTCTTCCATTTCGAACGCGGCAAGGATGGTCTCAATCAGCACAGTGACCTTGATCGTGCCGCGCGGCAGACCCAGCGCATCTTGCGCGAAGTTGAAGACGTCGTTCCACAAGCGGGCTTCCAGATGACCTTCGAGTTTGGGAAGATAGAAATAGGGACCGGACCCCTTCTCCAGCAGGCGACGCGCGTTGTGAAAAAAATACAAACCAAAGTCGAACAGCGAAGCGGAGATCGGCTTACCATCCACCAGCGCGTGCTTTTCAGTGAGATGCCAGCCGCGCGGGCGAACCATAAGAACAGCCACCCGGTCATTGAGGCTGTAGCGTTTTCCGTCGGGAGAGGTAAAGTCAATGGTCCGTTCGAGCGCGTCGCGCAGATTGATATGCCCCTCGATCATGTTATTCCACGTGGGAGAGTTGGCGTCTTCGAAATCAGCCATGAAGACGTTCGCGCCGGAGTTGAGGGCGTTGATCGCCATCTTGCGGTCGGTGGGACCCGTGATCTCGACGCGGCGGTTTTGCAGGTCGGCTGGAATCGGCGCAACTTTCCAATCTCCCGCGCGGACGTGGCGGGTGGCAGGTAGAAAATCGGGCATGCCGCCGGCGTCAAACTCCTCCTGACGCGCAACGCGCGCCCTTAGCATGCTAAGTCGGCGCGCGCCAAATTCTCGTTCGAGTTTTTCGAGGAACCGCAGGGCATCTGCGGTCAAAATTTCATCGAAACTCGGGGATAATGCAGCCGTTAGTTCCATCAAGATTCCATAGTGATCGATTCACTTCTCGTTTATGTATGGACGGTAACACTCAAAGAATGTTACCATAATCTTGGTCTATAACGAATATCAAACGCAATATTTAAACGGGAATATGGATAACATTGGTATTATTTTCCCGCCTTCGGTCGTACCGCAAAGTTCACTTTGCGACTATAGGTTGAGAAAAAACGGGCGAATGGCAAGATAAATCTTGCCGTACTGCGTAAGGTGAGTTAATGATCTTCAACCCTTCTCTTCACCTCATCGTAAAACAACCCCGCGAGTTTTTGCGATACAGGCAACATCAATCTCGAGACCAAGCTCGCTAACTGACCTGAGACGTTAACATCCGCCGTCCATTCGACGAGCGTGCAGTTATCGGGCGCGTCGGACATTTTCATTTCGCTAATGGCGTCGGCTGTACTGCCTGTTGCCTTGCCGTGCGCTTTGAGTTTTGCGAAATTAGGTTCATCCAATTCGAGGATGTCCACGTCGCCGTTGAACTTCGCTTTAACGGAACCCAACCCCACCGAAACAACGCCGCGATATTTTTTCAGTTTCTCGATCTCTTCCACTTTTTCGACGCCCGGCACACATTGCCCAAGTTGATTTGGGTCGGTGAGAAAATCCCACACTTTGTTGCGCGGCGCTTTGATGGTGACGCTGCCTTTGAGTTGCATGGAGAAGGTTTCCTTGAGAGTTGCTGGCGATGCGGATATTGTAGCGGATGATAGACGCCTTCGGCGCATCCGATACACGAGGTAGTGTAGCACAGTGGCGATGCGAACGTCAACAGGGGAGAAGGGCGTCCACGCCGAGGCAGGCTGAGGTGCGGAAAGACACGGGTTTTCATCCCCCAAAAGGCGTATCCCCGCTTACATTCAAGGGTTATGTAAAGTAATATGAGACAGGTCAGGTTGCAGGATTTTGATCCCGCGATGAACACGCTCATTGCCCATGAGCCTGTCTGTCGTTTTTTGTGTCGCCGCGCGTAAGATGCTGGCGACTTTTTATTTGGAGGTGCGATTCATAACGTGATAGCTACCCTGAAAAAAACATCCGCAGGTAAGACGAACTCAATCAATAAAAGGAGAGAATGCAATGGCTAAAAATAATGTGATCGGTTACATGCCCAACGATACGCCCCCCATGGGGCAGACCATCCTACTGGGCTTTCAGCACGTGTTAACGATGTTCCCCGCTACGGTGCTGGTCGCCGCGTTATGCGGGTTCCACGTGAGCACAGTTTTGCTGGCTTCTGGGATTTCGACGATCGTCGCGCTGGTGTTGTCGCGACGCGGCGTCGGCAACTTCATCCCGCTTTTCTACGGCTCAAGCTTCGCGTACATTGCCGCTTATATCGGCATTGTTACAGCGATGACCGGTGCCGCCCCTCAATTCGGCGTGCCGGTTCCAAACGAAGTGATCAGTACGATGCAAGCTGGTATCGTGGTAACCGGCTTGTTAAACATCGTGATCGGCTTCATCATCCGCGGCGTGGGGAAGGATAAGTTTGACATGATCCTGCCGCCCATCGTCACAGGTTCGGTTGCGGCTATCATCGGTTTCGGCTTGGCATATGCCGCCCTGGGTCAGATGGCCAGCGCCAATTTCACGGTTTCCTTTGTCACCCTGATCGTGACCATTATGCTCTCGGTATATTTGCAGGGAAAAGGTTTCATCGGGATGCTTCCCATTCTACTCGGCGGCATTTTTGGGTACGTCTTCTCGATGATCGTGGATCCGGGTTCCGCTAACACGGCGGCAATTAGCGCGGCGCCGTTGTTCGCCATGCCCAATATCACTTTCCCCGCATTCAGTGGCGGGCTGTTCTTGACTGCTGTCGTCAGTATTTCGATCATGGCAATCGCAACCATCCCCGAGTCGACCGCGCATCTTTATCAGATGAGCCTCTACGTCGACCGCTTCGCCGAAGAATCGGGACGCGAAAAAATCCAACTCGATAATTACATTGGCTACAACCTGGTGTTCGATGGCGTCGGCGATTTCTTGAACGGTTTAATGGGCGCCACCGCCGGCACCAACTACGGCGAGAACAACTCGCTCATGGCGATCACCCGCAACTACTCCGGTCCCGCGTTGATCGCGGCTGGCGTCATTGCCATTCTGCTTGGCTTTGTCGGAAAACTACAGGCGCTTGTGGCATCCGTTCCGCTGGCGGTCAGCGGCGGGCTTGCGATCTATCTCTTCGGCGTGATCGGTATGCAAGGCATCGCGCTTATTCAAGAGAATAAGGTCAGCCTGTTTAGCCCGCGCAACCTCGCCATCGGCGCGGTCATCATGATCGTGGGTATCGGCGGAAATATCGGATACTCAGGCGGGTTCATACCGGTGATCATCCCCGGCATCTTCCCGAGCGGCTTGCCTGCCATTGCGACTGCGGCGGTGTTGGGCATTCTCATCAATGCAGTCTTCCTGATCTTCAAGCCACCATCAGATTAATAATTCAACCGCTTCAAACACGAAGGGACAGCTGATAAGGCTGTCCCGTTTTTGATTCGCCCTTACACACCCTCACCCCAGCCATCTCCCCGCTTCGTCTCCGCTATCGCTCCGCTCAGCATGAAGGGAGAGGGAGTCTCACTCCTCCATCAATGCCCGCAAGGCTAGCGCGTATGATTTCCATCCAAGCCCTGTGATCTTCCCTTTGCAAACTGCTGAAATTAAAGATGTATGTCGAAACTCCTCACGCGCGTACACGTTCGAGAGATGAACTTCGATCACGGGGATTTGAATCGCACTAACGGCATCCCGCAATGCAACGGATGTGTGAGTGTAGCCGCCAGGGTTGAAGACCACGCCGCTTGCCCACGTCCGCGCGTCGTGCAACGCGTCGATCAACGCGCCCTCGTGATTCGATTGCAGGCATTTCACTTCCGCGCCTAATTCTTTTCCCAACTCGATCAACTTGTTGTTGATTTCATCCAACGTCAACGAGCCGTACACTTCAGGCTCGCGTGTGCCGAGGAGGTTGAGGTTGGGTCCGTGCAAGATTAAGATTTTCATTTTGACTCCGTATCGCGACATTCATGTCGCGTATTGCAAAAGCGACATAAATGTCGCGTTACAGAACCTCTTCCAAATTCGTCACGTCCACCAATTCAACTTTACCAATTTCAACAGGCAACGCAAAGCGGATGGATTTCGCATTCTTCTTCTTGTCCACCCTCATCGCGCGGATGATCGCCTCGTGTGACACTCCATCGGGGATTCGAGTCGGCAATCCCAGTTTGGATAACGTGGACTCAATCGCCTCATCCGACCCTTGAACTGCACGCCCTTCGCTAACCGCGTACTTCGCCTCGACCACCATCCCAATTGAAACGGACTCGCCGTGACTCAACTTGAATCCGCTGACGAGTTCAACCGCGTGTCCTACTGTGTGACCCAAATTCAGCGCCGCGCGGATTCCTTTTTCGTACGGATCCTCTTCGATAATTTTTATCTTCACCGCCATCGCGCGTTTGACTACGTCTTCGAGATTGTTTTTCACCCAATCCATTCCGTTTGAACACCATGCGAATAATTCGGGGTCGGCGATGATCCCATGCTTCACCACTTCCGCCATGCCAGAGCGCAGGTCGCGGTCGCTGAGAGTGCGCAAAAGGCTGGGGTCAGCCAGCACCAGCCTCGGAGGGTGGAAAGAACCGATGAGGTTTTTCCCTTCGGGCAAGTCGAATCCCGTTTTTCCGCCGATGGAGGCGTCCACCATCGCCAGCAGGGTCGTCGGCACGGCGATCCAATCAATCCCGCGCATATACGTGGACGCGGCAAAACCTGCGAGGTCGCCGATCACGCCGCCGCCGAGGGCGATGATCGTGCTTTTGCGGTCGAGTCCGTTTTCGAGGAAGGCTTTCCACAAGCGCGAGACCGTTTCGAGATTTTTATGTTCTTCGCCAGCGGGAATGATGATTGACTTTTCAATATTGAACTTTTTGAGATGATGTTTCGCCACGTTCTCGTCGGTGACAACGAGATTGCCGTAGGACAAATTGGCAACTTGTCCCACGATGACATCATACTCCCCCATCGCGGAAAGACGATGCCGACCCAGGATGACCTGTACAAGATGCGCGTTTTGCTTGGCGGGGTTGTTATCCGTTTGAATTTCCAACGCGAATGAACCGTAATGTTCGCGGCGCTTCTCAAGCAAGTTTGCAAGTTTTGTTTTCAGATCGCCCGCAAGCAGGGGACGGCGTTCCAAATCTTTGTTCAACCTTTCAAGGAGTGTTTTCAACTCCGCCGAAAGCAAAACAACTTTGCCTTTGCTCTCCGCGAGTTGACGGTTTTCTTCGCGCAACAACGCGCCGCCGCCGAGGGCAATGACGCTTTCCCTCACTGCTTCGACAAGCTCAGCACGGCGCCCTAACCCCTCTCCCAAAGGGAGAGGGGAACAACACTCCCGCAATGCCGCCGATTCCAAATCACGAAACGCCGATTCGCCTTGCTGTGCCATGATCTGCGGAATGGACATGCCAGCATTGGTTTCGATGACTCGGTCGAGGTCAATGAACGGGAGTTTGAGGTTGCGGGAGACGATTCTCCCGATCGTAGATTTGCCTGAGCCAGGCGGTCCGTAGAGGAAGATGTGCATGGTGAATGGAAAGTGAAAAGTAGATAGTTGTAAGTGATCAGTGAACAGTAATCAGTGACTAGAAGTCATCTCAAAAATGTCACCCTGAGCGTCAGCGAAGGGTCTCTACTGCCCAAATAAGAGACTCTTCGGTCGCAAACCCCGCTCCCTCAGAGTGACACGGTGTTTTTGAGACAAGTTCTAGTGTTTGATCAATCCCAGAAAACGTGCGGGGTATTGTCCATTTGCAAATCATCGAGCGTTGCTTTGCGCAGCGATTCAAAACGCGGCTTGATCTCGTTCATCGAGTCACCGCCGAGTTTTTCAAGCAGCGCGTCCGCCAGCACGAACGCGACCATCGCTTCCAAAATTGGAACGGCGCGAGGCACGGGGCAAAAATCGGAGCGTTCGTATTTCGTCGGCGCGTTTTCGCCGAGGGCAAGGTCAACGGTTTGTTGAGGCGTGAGAGTCGTGGCAATCGGCTTCATCGCCGCGCGGAGAACGATGGGCTGTCCGTTGGAGATTCCGCCTTCGGTGCCGCCAGCCCTGTTGGTTGCACGTTGCAAGTTTGAATGTTGCAGGTTAATTGAATCGTGCGCCTGTGTTCCCAATCGCTTTGTATTTTCAAACGCGTCGCCTACTTCGACTCCCTTGATGGCTTGCACAGACATGACCGCCATCGCAAGTTTGGCTTCGAGGCGTTTGTCCCATTGCATGAAACTCCCCAACCCAACAGGAAGATTCAACGCGACGATCTCAAGGATTCCGCCCAGTGTGTTTTTTCCATGGATGGCTTTTTCTATCTCGTCTCGCATCTTTTGCGCGGACGTGGGGTCTGGGCAACGCACATCAGACTCTTCGGCGCGGGTGAAGCGTTCTTCGTAGGGCATGTCGCCGAAGTCCGCTTGAATTTCGCCGATGGAGGAAACGTATCCGCCGACGACGATGTTGAACTGAGCGAGAAAATGTTTGCACACCGCGCCGACCGCGACGCGCATGGTCGTTTCTCGCGCGGAGGCGCGTTCGAGCGCGGGACGCAGATCTTTGTAGCCGTATTTCACCGCGCCCGTTAGATCCGCATGACCTGGGCGCGGACTCGTCATCGGCTCAACGGCTTTGCCCTTCCATTTAACATGATCGGCGTTTTCGACAAGCATGGCGATTGGCGCGCCTGTCGTTTCGCCTGCCATCACGCCGCCGAGGATCTGGATTGTATCCTTTTCAATTTTCATGCGCCCGCCTGAACCGTAGCCTTTTTGTCGGCGAGTCAATTCTTTGTTGATGATATCAGGGGATAATGGCAGACCAGCAGGAACACTGTCAAGTATTGCTGTTAATGATGGTCCATGAGATTCACCAGCGGTTAGAAATCGAAGCATAAGTTCTCCATAAATTTGTGGTTTCGATACGTCCCGCGAACTACACGCGGGACTACTCAACCACCGAATTGTATAAAACTTCGCGGGGAGGGTTGTGTCCTGTCCAAATCTCGAATGAAAGTGCGGCTTGTTCGATGAGCATACCGAGTCCTGTTGTGGCGTGAAGTCCTTGTTGACGAGCGTCTCTAACCAATTTTGTTTCTCTTGGGTTATACACTAGATCATAAATAAAAGCGTTTGAAGGTAGTGACAGATTTTCGGGGAAAGGGGATGCTTCGACGGTTGGTGTCATTCCCAATGGAGTAGTGTTCACGATCAAATGGAAAGTAGAAAGTGGAAGGTTGGTAAAACCTATACTTCGTACTGCGTATTGCGTAAAGGAGGTTGCAAGTTCTTGCGCTTGTTCGATGCGGCGAGCGGAGATGGTTACGTTCCAGCCATCTTGGAGGAGGGCATAAACAACTGCGCGCGCCGAGCCGCCTGCGCCTAAGACGATTGAGGATTTTTCCCTCACCCCTGCCCCTCTCCCAGCGGGAGAGGGGAATGCTGCCAAAAATTTATTCAAATCGGATGAAAATCCAGCCGCATCGGTGTTATCGCCGATGAGTTTATTGTCTCGCAAGTAAATCGTATTCACCGCGCCGATGGCTTGGGCAGTTGGGGTGAGTTCATCGAGGAATTCGATCACGGTTTGTTTGTGCGGGACGGTAACGTTGAGTCCGTGCAGTTCGCCTGTGCGGAGGCGGGTGAGCAGGTCGTGCAATTCTTGTTTGTCTTCTGGGAGAATGGGAAATAGGGAATAGTCACCTGCAAGACCACATGATTTGAGTGCGGCGGTGTGGATTTGCGGCGAGAGGGAGTGGCTGAGGGGGTAGCCGATCAAGCCAAGTCGAAAGTCGAAAGTCGAAAGTCGTTGCATTTGAAAGAAGAAAGATGAAAGAATTATCGCAAGGTTTCGAGAACATCGAAAAAGTTCGGAAAGGTCTTCGATACGCAAGATGGATTTTCAATCGTAACGCCATCGAAGCATAGACCTATCAAGGAGAATGCCATTGCCATACGATGATCGTTGTGGGTTTGGATGGTGGCAGGCTGGAAATTTTTGCACGGATAGATCGTCATGCCGTCTTCGTGTTCGTCCACTTGGACACCGAGGCGGGCGAGTTCGGCGCAGGTGGCGTGGACGCGATCCGTTTCTTTGTGGCGGGCGGAGGCGATGCCGCGGATGCGGGTGGGAGTGGAAGCAAAAGGCGCGATCGCCGCGAGGGTTTGGGCGGTGTCGGGGATGTCGCGCATGTCTACATCCAAACCTTTGGGTTGCGAGTTACAAGTTACGAGTAACGAGTTATCTTCTTCGGCGATAACGCATCCCATGCGCGTGAGTACATCGAGAAATTTGATATCTCCTTGCACAGAGTTGCGCGAGATGTTTTCTACTTTGACCATCCCTCCGGAGATGGCTGGGGCGGCGAAGAAGTAGGATGCGGCGGAGGCGTCACTTTCAATTGGGTAAGTGGTAATTGGTAATTGGTACGTGGAGATTGGAGATTGGAGAATTGGAGAATTAGAGAATTGGAGACTGGAGACTGGAGATTTGAGACTGGGGATTGGTGATTGGTACGTGGAAAGTGGAACGGTGAAGGATTGATAGCCATTGCGATTCATTTCGACTCCGAAGTCTTTCATCATGGCAATGGTCATGTCTACGTAGGGTTTGGAGTTGAGTTCGGTGGTGAGTTCGATTTCGATGGGAGATTTTGCATATGGCGCAACCATGAGGAGGGCGGAGAGGAATTGGGAGGAGATGTCGCCTGCGATTTTAGTTTTGCCGCCCTTCAAACCTGATGCGGAGATTTTCACTGGCGGACAAATCTGCTTTCTACTTTCTACTTTCTGTAATGGCTGAATATCACAACCTAATTGCTCAAGAGCATTCGCTAAATCCCCAATCGGACGTTCTCTCATGCGCGCATCGCCATCCAAAATATATTCGCCGTTGCCGAGCGTGAGGAAGGCGGAGAGGAATCTCGCAGCGGTGCCTGCGTTGCCGATGAAGAGTTCGGCTCCCGTAGCTGGGATTCTCCCGCCCAAGCCTGTGACGGTCATTTCGGAGTCGGCTTCGTCGAGTTGAACGTCGAAGCCGAGGGATTGGAGCGCGTTTGCGAAATATTTTGAGTCATCGGAGAACAACGCGTTGGTTAACTTTGTCGTCCCGTTTGCAAGGGCTGAAATTAACAGGGCGCGATTTGTCAGCGACTTGGAGCCAGGGACGCGGACGGTCGCGTTGAGGGGATGAGGGATGGGAGTGATGCGCATGAAAAAGTAATTGGTAAATGGTAATTAGCGGTCGAGTGGCGAGTGAATCGAGAGCGGAGAATTAGAGGAATGAAGAATCGGCTGAGGCGTGGAAAAGGTTGAAGAGGGCGAACCAAGCCGACCCGTCGTGTGAAGCGACGCACTTCATCCAATTACCAGCCTGCGGTCACAGGTTTGTTGATGGGCGCGATGCGGCGTCCCATCACTTCTGCGATGGCTTTCACTTGCTTGACCATCTCGGCAAATTTTTCAGGCTTGAGCGATTGCTTGCCATCGGACGCAGCTTTCGCGGGATCGGGATGCACTTCGACGATGATGCCGTCGGCGCCCGCCGCAATGCCCGCGCGCGCGATGGGCGCGACATAATCGGCGTGACCCGTTGCGTGCGACGGATCGAGGATGACGGGCAGATGCGTGAGATTTTTGAGGACAGGAATCGCGTTGATGTCGGTCGTGTTGCGCGTGGACGTTTCGAATGTGCGGATGCCGCGCTCGCACAAGATGACCTGCTTGTTGCCGCCTGCGAGAATATATTCGGCAGACATGAGCAGTTCTTCAATGGTGGCGCTGAGTCCGCGTTTGAGTAGGACGCTTTTGCGCGTTTCGCCAAGCATTCGCAGAAGATTGAAATTTTGCATGTTGCGCGCGCCCACTTGAAATACATCCACGTACTTCAACATGAGATCGAGTTGCACTTGCGACATAATTTCAACGACGATGGGCATTCCCGTTTGCTCGCGCGCTTCGGCAAGATATTCGAGTCCTTCTTCGCCGAGTCCTTGAAACGCATACGGCGACGTGCGCGGTTTGAAGACTCCGCCGCGCAACGCGTTCGCGCCCGCTTCCCTCACCGCGTGGGCTGTTTCCAAAATTTGACTCTTCGACTCCACCGCGCACGGTCCCGCGATCACGACGATATCGTTTCCACCTACGTTGAAGCCGTCAATCGGGAACACGGAATTTTCAGGATGCACTTGCCGCGAACCAAGTTTGAACGGTTGCGAGATTCGTTTGACGCTTTCGACTCCGTCCAACACTTCGAACGGATCCGTGGATGGCGTGTGAAACTCTCCCACCGCGGCGATGATGGTGGTCTCGACCCCGTGCGTGATGTGCGGAGTCAACTTGTGTGCTTTGACGGTGTTCACAACGGCTTCGATCTGTTGCGGTGTGGAGTTGGGCTTCATTATGATCAACATGATTTTCTCTCTTCCTTTTTTATTCGGTGGTCGAGTAGACACGAGCGATAGCGAGTGTTGTACCGAGACCACAGGTTATCAAGAATAATTTTTGAACAAGAATTACTTTACGGCGTGGTGGTCTCGGTACGTCCTTCGACTTCGCTACGCTCCGCTCAGGACTACTCGACCACCGAAGTTGAAATGTTATTGTGCGGCTACCAAGTCAGGTCTTAACTTCACCGCATCACGCAAATAGACGTGGATGATCTCATTCTGCGCCGTTTCGGTATTCCATTGGATTAAAACTCGAATCACGCGCGGCAGGCTGTTTGGCACGGGGATCTCGCGCGCGCACAGCATCGGGACGAGTCCCCAGCCGATCTGACGCGCCCCCTCGGCGGGAAACGTGGAGGCGAGGTCGTCGGTCACGGTAAAGAGTGCGCTGGCGATATCGTCGGGATACATCCCTTCGTTGGACTCAAGAATCGCTTCGAGCAATTCCCGCGTCGCTTCGAGAATGAGGTCTGGTTCGTCTGCGGCGACAGTGATCGCGCCTCGGATTCCGCGTGTGGGCATAGAGTGTTCTCCTCGTTTTGTAGGGGCGACCCGCCATGATTCATCAGCGACATTGACGGTCTTGTCGGGTCGCCCCTACGGAATAAAAAAGAGCGAGACCGTGTGGTCTCGCTCTTTTGCATAACAGAATAGTTCTATTTGCTTAAGCGTCGCCAACGGCAACCGAGTCTCGGAAACCGTAAAAATAAAAGTACGCAAACCAGCGGGCTGACTTAAGCATGTTGGGCAGTATTCTATGCTAATGAATTGAATGCGTCAAGAGTCGTTTCATGGATGTGGGTAAAGCACAGCTAGACCACAACTGCCTGTTCTTTAATAATTTCTGACCAAAAAGGCATAACTTTTTTGGCTCGAATTTCACTGGGAGTAAAACCTTGCGCTTGAACAGGTTCCAAAATTCTTGCCGAGGCAATGCCCAGCAATTCGAGTCGCTGGCGGCGGTTATATTTTTTCCAATCGCCAGAAATGACGATAAGATCAATGTCACTGCCTTCGCGGGCAGTTCCAGCGGCTTGTGAACCATACAGCAAAATACGCGCAGGTCGTATCCCCATCTTTTCGAGTTGCGCGCGATAGCGTCTGACTATTTGTTTAAGTTCGGGTGTTCTTTTAGCCATTTTAGTATCTCTTGGGTCTGACTTAAGTAATCTCTTGCAACTGATTTTGGATATTCTTTCAAGGCGCGTTCCAAATCATCAGGATAACGGGTAGGGATACTTGCGGTATTGATTTTACCAATGAAATCCAAATGAGTTTCAGGGAGTTCCAACTCGCATTTCTTAACCAGATAAATCAAATCATGAGTTTTTATGGGCAGAGTTTGGGTTACTTCCGCCACATGAGCTTTGAGCATTTTCTCCAAGGCAAGGTGGCACAAAAAGACAACGTACAAATACCGCCCAGTCTCCAGCATATAACGGGCAGTCTCTATATCGTAATCAGTGAGTGCAATCCAGTTTGCCGTATCTTTGCGCATCTAAAGATATTATACCCTGCGCCCATCTCCGTTTATAATCACCAGTTCGAGGAATCCCACTATGCCGTTATCAAACAAGATCGAAGAATGGATGAAAGAAGCCGAAGAGCGACCCGAGTCCGCGGTGACGATCGTGCGGCTCATCGCCAGGCGTTTGCGCGAGTTGACCGAACGGGACGAGGAACTGCTGGCGGAGAATATCGCTTTGCAGAACGGCACGCGCGTGGAGGAGTATCAAAAGCGCATCGCCCATCTCGAGTATCAACTCGACTTGATCAAACGGCGGTTTGGTGTGGACGAAGGTACACTGGTGGAACTCCCCGCGCAACCTGTCGAAGAGTCAACGCCCAACTTGTTGGTCTACAACGCGCACGGACGAATCTTCCGCATCGAATTGAATTCGGATGCAAAAGAACTCGGTCGCATCACGAGCGACATGTCCAACGATCACGAACCGCCGCGCATCCTTGCCCTCCCATCGAATGAAGAGGCGTTGTTGCTTTATACATCGGGGCGAGTCGGCACGTATAAAGTGAGCGACATTCCGCTCATCGAACTCGGCGGCGCGTGGGAGTGGGGTCAAGCCGCGTTGCCCGATGAACCCCGCGCGGGCGAATTGCTCGCGTGCATCACGCCGTTCTCGCACCTGCCCCTCTCCGATTTCTTTTTGCAGATCAGCCGTCGCGGTTGCGCGAAGAAGACGATGACATCCATGGCCCAATCCGTTCTCAACAATCATTACATCGGCAAAGGCGCGATACAAAAATCCGATCAGCCGTTCGACCTCATGCTCTCGCACAAAAATGACCACGCGGTCTTCGTCACGTATGAGGGCAAGGTCATCGCCTTCGACGTGGACGACCTCGCCTACGCCACCGAGGAGCGCGTCAAACTTTCTGCAACCGATTATGTCATCGCGTCGTTCATCACGCACGCCGATGATTCACTTGTCTTCGTCACGCAAACGGGCAAAGTGATTCACCGCGAAAGCAAAAGTATTGACACATCCAAATCGTCCACCGCAAAAGGACAATCGTTGATTCCTCCATCGCGGCTCGAGCAGGGAGTCCGTTTTATGGGCGCGGCGTCGGTTCGGGATTCGGACTCAATTGTCGCGCTCGACGCTTCGGGGCGACTCACCATCCATCAAGCGGATTCACTCACGGGAAGCGGTTCGATCGCAGCCGAGGCTTGGATCCTCTCCATCGGGCTGATTCAGGCTGACGGGGGAAAGAAGCGGACGTCAAGGTGAGTCGCATGTTTGAGATCAGAATCAATTATCAGCGTGGATCATGTTCATTAAGTAGAAATCATCCCAGAAATGTCACCCTGAGCGATAGCGAAGGGTCTCTGTCACGACAATGCGAGACTCTTCGGTCGCAACAATCGCTCCCTCAGAGTGACATGATATTGTTGATGTGAGGAGAATCCATGAGTCTCAGAGTCGGCATTGACTTCGGCACATCCAATTCGGGAGTCGCGGTCTACGATGGACAGCGAGTCCGCGTTCTGCCTGTGGACCCGAAAAATGTTTTGCCTGAAGTCATCAAGACCGTGTTGTACATCACGAAAGAGTATCGCGCGTATCTCGGGCAGGAGGCGGTGGAGACGTATTACCGCGATAACGTGAACCGACAGCGGCGCTATGTGAAGCAATGGGCGGGCGAGATCGAATATCGCGGCGCGGATATGTTTTACATGCGCGATATTTTTGTGTATGTGGACGAGTTGAAACCTGGGCGGCTGTTGCAATATCTCAAGACCGCATTGCGCAAGGACAATTACAAAGGCACGCAAATCTTTGAACGCTATTACAGCGTGGGCGATCTGGCGCAGACGTATTTGAGTCTGTTGAAGAAACGCGCCGAAGATGTGTTGGGCGAAACGATTGACGCAGTGACGTTGGGACGCCCCGTCAAATTTTCCGAGTCGCCTGAACTCGATCACAAAGCGCAAGAGACATTGCGCGCGGCGGCGCATGAGGCAGGCTTCAAAGAAGTGGACTTTGAACTGGAGCCGATCGCCGCGGCGTTGGATTACGAGCAATCCATTACCAAGCCGCAGAACGTCGTCATCTTCGACTTCGGCGGCGGCACGCTCGACATCGCCGTGATGCGACTCGGCGACGGCGACCCTTCGACAGGCTCAGGGCGCAAGGTCTATGCCAGCGGCGGCGTGGACATCGCAGGCTCGGACTTCGACCGCGCGATCATCGAGAAACGCATGTTGTCGCATTTTGGTTACGGCAAGGTCAAACATCATCCTGAGATCATGCAGATGATCGAGGCTGTCCCCGATTGGATGGCGCTCCCCGAAATGGGCACGCCCATCAACAAGAATATTTTAGACAAAGCGGTTCAGGCAAAGGTTGCGCCCGTCCGTTTGAGGGCGTTGGAGCATTTGATCTACAACGACCTGGCTTTTACATTTTATAACCGCGTCGAAGCAGGGAAGATCGCTCTTTCATCTGATGGCGCGACGGTCATCACTCTGGAAGATAAAGACATCGCGCTGTGGGAACTGTACACACGCTCGCAATTTGAATCCGATATTTATCATTATCTCGTAGATGTGGAAAAAGTTTTGCTCGATACGATTGCCAAATCAGGACTCGACATCCAAGAAATTGACGCGGTCGTGAAAACGGGCGGCTCGTCGAATATCCCGCTGTTCACGGGGATGCTGGGGAGACTCTTTGGGGCGGAGAAGGTGAAAGAGTCGAACGCGTTCAGTAGTGTGGTCGCTGGGCTGGCGATCAAGGCAAGGATGTAGGGAAGGCGGCGCGGACTTGTGAGATTACGAAGAAGGCTTTTTAGATAAAGGTCATACGCTAAAGCCTAAAACTGCTATAATTAAAAGTATGGAAAATATCGGCTTGCAAGAATCGACAAAATTAATGTTTTTCAAAGAGAAGGAAATCCGCGTTGTATCCTTGTTTTCAGGATGCGGCGGCATGGACTTGGGTTTTACTGGCGGGTTTGAGTTTCTTGGAAAATATTATCCAGAAACGCCGTTTGACATTGTTTGGGCAAACGACATCAACGGCGCGGCTTGCCGCACATATAAAAAGAATATCGGTCAACATATTGTAGAAGGCGATATATGGAAAGCCATGGAGGAAATGCCGACCAATGTAGATATTGTAATTGGCGGGTTTCCATGCCAAGATATTTCTATAAACGGCAAAGGCGCTGGAGTAGACGGAAAACGAAGCGGGCTATATCGCGCCATGGTTGAAGTCGTATCAAAAATCCGCCCAAAAGTTTTTGTAGCTGAAAATGTCAAAGGGCTTCTCATGAAGCATAACGAAAAGTCTTTGAAACAGATTTTGTCTGATTTTCGCGGACTTGGCTATGATGTGAGTTATCATCTTTATAACGCTGCCGATTACGGCGTTCCGCAGACTCGCGAGCGTGTTTTTATCGTAGGCACTCGCCCAGACGTAAAAAAATTTAGCCCTCCCGCGCCTATAGACGATAAACGCATTACTTCGCAAGAGGCTATTGGCGACCTTGAATCGGTTGAGTTAAACCCCGATATCAATCATGTATGGAGTTTAGCAAACAAGAGTTCAGATCAAGGCAACCGCAAATTGAAGGCGGATAGACCTGGTTATACGATCAGGGCGGAATGTCATGGAAATATCCAGTTCCATTATTCGCTTCCGCGCCGAATTTCCATGCGCGAAGCGGCGCGTTTCCAATCGTTTCCAGACACGTTTATCTTCGACGCGAAATTGCGCGAAACTGAGCGGCAAGTCGGAAACGCTGTTCCGCCTGTTTTGGCATGGCACATGGCAAACGCCGTGCTAGACGTATTAACCGACGGCGAACAATGAACGAGGAAGAGTTCGAGCGGGTGTTAGATATTGTTTGCGCAAAACTCACGAACGAAGCAAACAATAAGGTTTTTCAAAAAGCAAATGAATTTGAAAATCGAGTTCGAGAGGCTCTGCAAGAATCTGTAAAAGATGATTCGTCAATTTCCATAGACTTCGCCCCTAATCCCCAGGCTTTTCCCGATATCGCAGTCGGTCAATTTGGAGTCGAAGTCAAATTTACTTTGAACGATACTTGGCGAAGCGTCGCCAATAGCGTGTTGGAAACCAATCGGATCGAATCGGTTGAAAAAGTTTATCTGGTCTTTGGAAAAATGGGCGGCAAACCAGAAGTTCACTGGGGGGATTACGAACAAAGCGTTATTCACGTTCGCACTTCTCATGTTCCCCGTTTTGAAATTGAGCTTTTCGCAAATCGCTCTTTGTTCGATTTGATGGGAATTTCGTATGATGATTTTCGCCGTCTTCCAATGGAAGAAAAAATGCGGCACATCCGCGGGTACGCCCGCTCTCGTTTACATGAAGGCGAAAGATTGTGGTGGCTGGAAGACACGCCCGACTCTGAACACACGCTTCCAATTCAGGCGCGGCTTTACACCAGCCTGCCTGCCGAAGAGAAGAAACGCCTTCGCGCCGAAGCGGCGTTGCTTTGCCCTAGCATAGTTGATTCAAGTCGATCTAGAAACAAATATGACGATGTAGTCCTTTATTTGCTAACATACCATGGGGTTATCAGCCATCAAGCGCGGGACCTTTTTTCCGCTGGTAGCGTGGCAAACCCAGGAAACGACGATGTTGGCGGTCTTTACATTGAGCGCGCGCTCAAACTGATCGAAAAAGAAATGCTCGAAGCCGCGCTCGAAATGGACGACGCTCTATTTGTTGAATATTGGGGAGAATCAGTGAAACCTAAGCAGAGGATACGCCGCTGGCTTGAAAAAGCGGATGCCATTGCAAAAGATTGGACGCCCTCTAAAAGGCTGTTTTTATCGAAATAGTTCTGGATAAAGTTATGACGGATGTTTTCAGCAAGGAAAAACGCTCGCAGGTTATGAGCGCCGTCCATTCCAAAGGCAACAAATCTACAGAGATTGCCTTAATCAGCATATTCAAATCTTATAAAATCTCTGGATGGCGTCGAAACTGCCAGCTTACAGGAAAGCCAGATTTTGTTTTTCCAAAACACAAAATCATCGTATTCGTTGATGGATGTTATTGGCATGGTCATGGCTGTAGAAAACGCAAACCTGGTCATAATGATAAGTATTGGAAAGAGAAAATATCCAAGAACAAAAAGAGAGATAGTTTTGTAACAAAGGAATTGCGAAACGACAGGTGGAAAGTAATTAGAATCTGGGAGTGTGAAATTAGAAAGCATAAATACGCCCGAAAAATAAACAACATTATGTCGCTGCTGTAACAATGTTACTGGCGACATTCTTTATTAGTGTTTTGAACTTTAGAGTTCAAAACACTTTCTCTCCACTCAATCATCACATCTACGGCAACTCATTCCCCGCCGCCAAATAGATCTGATACCACTCCTCGCGCGAAAGAGTAATGCCCGATGCCTGACACGCATCCTTCACCCGCTGCGGATTCGTCGTACCAAGGATCGGCTGCATGCGGGCAGGATGACGCAACAGCCACGCGATCGCAATTGCCGTGTTCGTCACACCTTTGTCCGCCGCGAGTGCGTTGATCGTTTGATTCAGTTCGGGGAATTTGGGGTTATCCAAAAAGACGCCTTCAAAGAATCCATATTGAAAAGGCGACCAGGGTTGAATGATAATTTCCTTCAGTCGGCAGTAATCCAAAATACCACCGTCGCGGTTGATCGAGCGGTCAATTTGCATGTTGACGTTGATCCCCGCATCGATCATCCCTGTATTGGTGATGCTGAGTTGAAGCTGGTTGAAATGGATTTTCTGCTTCACGAATTTTGTCAGCAACTCGATCTGCATCGGGTTCTGATTGCTCACGCCAAAATATTTCACCTTGCCGCTGGTCTCAAGAATCGTGAACGCCTCCGCCACCTCTTCAGGCTCCACCAACGCATCAGGACGATGCAACAGCGCCACGTCGAGATGATCCGTCCGCAATCGTTTCAAACTCCCGTCCACTGCGTTCAAAATATGTCCTTTTGAAAAATCGAAACTGCCTGCGCGAATCCCAACCTTGGTTTGCAGGATCATCTTCTCGCGCAGGCTGGCGTTCATGCCCAGCGCTTCGGAAAATCTCTCTTCGCACTTGCCGCCCGCATACACGTCGGCGTGATCAAAAAAAATTGATGCCCTCATCGAGCGCGGTGTGGATCAGCGTGGAGATTTCTTGATCGGTCATGCCCGCGATCCGCATACAACCGAGCGAGATCTCCGACGCGTTCATATCTGTGTTGGGAACTTTGATGTATTTCATTGCGACATCTGAAATTAAGATCGGGGATTCGACAGCGATGATGACGTTATACCATAGCCGTCAATCATGTGACGTGTTCAACGCGCTTCGGAACTCAGCCGCAAACTGTTTCGCCGTTTCTATCGGCTTTTCGCTCCCCCCGATCGCATTCACACACGCCGAACCGACAATCACGCCATCTGCCATCGCCCCAACCTCTTTGGCTTGCTCGGGCGTGCTTATTCCAAACCCCACACAGACGGGAATATCCGTATGCTTGCGGACGTTTGCAATCAAATCCGACAAACCTTCTGCAATCGCTTTCCTTTCTCCTGTAATTCCAGTCACCGAAACTAAATAAATAAATCCTTTTGCATTGCGGGCGATTCTTTCCATGCGTTCGGGAGGCGTGGTTGGCGCAAGCATTTGAATTAACGGTAGACCTCCATCCTGAGCGGAGCGCAGCGAAGTCGAAGGACGATTTGAATCATCCATCTGCGCTTCGACTGCACTCCTCGTTACACTCGTCGCTCCGCTCAGCGCGGACATGAATTCCTCCGCCTCCTCCATCGGCAAATCAGGGACGATGAACCCGTCCGCGCCTGCCTCCGCCGCATCACGGACGAATTTCTCCAGTCCATACGCCAGCATGGGGTTGTAGTAGCCCATCAGCACCAGCGGAATATCCACTCCGCGTTGACGTAGCTTCCTCACCGCTTCAAGCGACTTTTTGACCGTGATTCCCTTTTCCAAAGCAACTTGCGTGGCATGTTGAATCACAGATCCATCCGCCAGCGGATCGGAGAAGGACAGCCCCACCTCGATCAAGTCCGCGCCGCTGTTTGCTAAGGCTTCGATCACATCAATGGACGTGTCCAAGTCTGGGTAGCCTAACGGGAAGTAAGGCATGAAGATCGGTTTGTTCTTAAATGCGTTTTCGATTCGGTTCATGAATCTTCCTTTATTGCTCTACAAGGAATGAATTCACTTGCTTGAGAATTCCTTGATAGTCAATTTTTTCAAAATCAGTTGTATCTACTTCGATAACCAAACCGCCAATATCAAGAATTTGCGGTTTCTCGTCAGCAAGATATTTATAAAGTTCATCAAGAACATCGTTATCACCATGTCCTGGATGACGATTACCCGTTTTAGCACGCGCTTTGAATCTTTCAAAGAGTATTTCTTTGGTTGAGTGGCAAATAATTTGAACGCTACCTGCGTCAAACTTTTCTTTTAGATCTTGAAATCTTGGCGTAGATATTGGCGGATGAAATGAATTATCCATGATGATTGAATTACCAACACCCAGTTCCGCATCGGCAAAATAAAACATCAAGTCAACGCTCGCCCGCCCAAGCAACTGAGCCCATGGACGGTCTTTCCAACCCAATCTCTCAAATAATATTTCGCGGATGTTATCTTTGCTGACAAGCGGCAATTCGAGTTCTTGCGAAAGCCATTTTGCAAGAGTTGATTTTCCTGATGCTGGTCTGCCTGTGACGATAATAACTTTAGGTTGTTGATTCTTCATTTTCTTAGACGGGTTATTCATCCATCATAAATTTCTTTGCTTACTTGTGGTATCGATACGCTCCTCACTCCGTTCGTCGCTACTCGACCACCGATTTCACCACTAATCTCTAATTCTCTAATTCTCCAATTTCTTTTATCACAGTATTCAAATCCTTATCACCTCTACCCGACAAATTCACCAAGATGATTTCATCCTTCCTCATCGTGGGTGCTCTCTTAATCACCTCCGCCACCGCATGGGACGACTCCAGTGCGGGAATGATTCCCTCCGTGTGGCATAACATCTGAAAAGCATCCAGCGCCTCCGCATCCGTTGCGGATGTGTAAAACGCGCGTTCGGTATCGCGCAACAACGCGTGTTCAGGACCGACTGCCGCGTAATCCAACCCCGCCGAGACGGAATGTGTCTCTGCAATTTGACCATCTTCATCTTGCAACACATACGTCCGCGTGCCGTGAATGACTCCCACGCGTCCCTTCGACGGGTCGCCGAATCTCGCCGCGTGTTTGCCCGACTCAATTCCGCTTCCGCCCGCTTCGACGCCGATCAACTCGACATGTTCATCATCCACGAATCCGCTGAAGACTCCGATCGCGTTCGACCCGCCGCCCACGCACGCGACGACCGTATCAGGCAAACGTCCCACCTCCATTAGTATCTGTTCACGCGCTTCCGTTCCGATCACGGATTGAAACTCTCGCACAATAGTCGGATACGGATGCGGTCCCAGCGCAGAGCCAAGCAAGTAATGTGTGTCGCGCACATTCGTTACCCAATCGCGGATCGCTTCGTTGATGGCGTCCTTCAACGTTTTGGTCCCAGAGTTAACTGGTCGCACTTCCGCGCCCAACAATTTCATGCGAAACACATTCGGCTCCTGCCGCGCAATGTCAACCGAGCCCATGTACACCACACAGTCCAATCCCAACAACGCCGCCGCCGTCGCCGACGCGACTCCATGCTGCCCCGCGCCCGTCTCTGCGACGATGCGCCCCTTCCCCATCCGCTTCACAAGCAGCGCCTGCCCCAACGCGTTGTTGATCTTATGCGCGCCCGTATGCGCCAAATCTTCGCGCTTCAAATAAATTTGCGCGCCGCCTAATTTTTCAGATAATCTTTTTGCATACGTCAATGGCGTGGGTCGTCCCACAAACGATGCCATCAATTTGTTAAATTCTTTTTGAAATTCAACATCCGTTCGTGAAGCAACGAAAGCCTCTTCCAACTCGATCAACGCGGGCATCAATGTTTCGGGGACGAACTGTCCGCCGTAGGGACCAAACTTTGGTGGTAAAAGTGTTGTCATAAGTTCTCTCTTGGAAAGTGGAAAGTTGAAACTCGACTCTTCCACTTTCCACTTTCTATTGGGATTCTGCGACTCTCACAGCTCTTACAAATGCGGACATCTTCTCCGCATCTTTCTCACCTGGGGCTGATTCAACACCCGAAGCCACATCCACGCCCCAGGGTTTGACTCTGCCAACCGCCTCCCCAACATTCTCAGGCGTGAGTCCGCCCGCCAGCAACAGCGGATACTTCTTCGCCAACTCCGCTGCGCCGTTCCAATCGGCAGCGACTCCGCTTCCGCCGTAGATTCCTTTTACAGAAGCGTCCAATAAAAATGCGGGCGACTCGCTTCTTGCATATCCATTTATGTTTTCAGGAATTCCACGAAATGCCTTGAAAGATTTGCCAGCAAGTTGGTTCAGCATCTCGGATGTTTCATCACCGTGAAGTTGAGCCAGGTCAAGCGAACAGGTATCGAGAATATCTTTCACATCTTCAACGGATGAATTGACAAACACACCAACGAGTTTGATGTTTGGATATTCTTTTTTCAAAACAGTGGCAATTTCTGCACAGGCTTGTTTTTCAACAAAGCGCACACTCTTGGGGTAGAAGTTGAATCCTAAATAATCCGCTCCTGCATTAATTGCCGCAAGCGCATCTTTCAATGTTTTGATTCCGCAGATTTTGATTTTGGTCATAAAACGCCATCCCGTCATTGCGAGGAGGAGCGGAGCGACGACGAAGCAATCCCCGTCCCTGTGTTGGAGATTGCTTCGGGGCTATCGCCCCTCGCAATGACGGAGAGCCCAGATAATTCTCTGACCTTTGCGCCAATAGCTTCTGATGTAACTAACGCCTCCCCAACAAGGATTACATCCACCTTGACTTTTGCCAAGCGGTCAACATCATCAGTGGTGAAGATTCCGCTTTCGGCGATGACGGCGATTTCGGGGGGAATCATCGGGCGGAGTTTTTCTGTTGTTTCGAGAGTGACATCAAACGTGGCGAGGTTGCGATTGTTGATTCCAATTAATTTCACATCTTTCAGTTTCAAAGCACGTTCGGTCTCGGTTTCATCATGGACTTCGACTAATGCAGTTAATCCAAGTTCTAAGGCACAAGCATGTAAATCAGCAAAGAGTTTATCGTCGGGCAGGGCGGCGGCGATGAGGAGGATGGCGTCGGCGCCGTTGACTCGTGATTCATAAATTTGTGATTCATCAATGATGAAATCTTTTCTTAAGAGCGGTAATTCGTAATTGGTAAGTCGTAATTGGTAAAGAGTTTCGAGTTTGCCTTGAAAGAATTTTTCATCGGTCAACACTGAAATAGCAGATGCGCCGTTTTGGGTGTAGATGTCTGCTACTTGGAAGAGGTCGATGTGTGGGGCGAGGAGTCCCTTGGAGGGCGAGGCGCGTTTGAGTTCGGCGATCAGGCTGGGGCGGGGAGAGAAGCGGCGGCGCTTTAGTGCGGCGAGAAAATCTCGAGGCTTTGGAGAAGAGTCGACGGCGCGGCGTAAGGCTGAGGCGTCGAGCGCCGCGATCTCCATCTTCTTGTGTTCGATAATTTTTTCAAGAATATTCATTGAGTAAAACTTTGCGAATATTCGATGAGGCTATTAAGTTTCTTGAGCGCGAGACCGCTATCAAGAGAGGTGGCGGCTTCTTGCAAACCCGATTTGAAATCGCCCGTTTCGGCGGCGAGGGCGGCGGCGGCGTTGAGGAGGATCGCGTCGCGGCGCGCGCCTTGCAACCGATTGGAGAGGATCGTTTTCATCATCACAGCCGCTTCATCGGGCGTGCCGCCGCGTAAATCTTGAACGGTGGAGGGAGCGAGGTTGAGGTCGGCGGGATTGAGATCATACGTTGTGACCGCGCCATCTTTGAGATGACTGATCTTGTTGATGCCCGTTGTGTTCAATTCGTCGAGATGATTCGCGCCGTGAATGACCATCGCGGCTTTTGAGCCGAGCGTATTTAAGACTTGCGCCATCGGCTCGGTGAGATTTGGATCGAAGACGCCAGTGAGTTGAATATTTGCGTTGGCGGGATTCGTGAGCGGACCGAGGATGTTGAAGATGGTGCGCTGACCGATCTCTTTGCGCGGACCGATGGCGTGCTTCATGGCGGGATGAAATTTTGCGGCGAACATAAAACCGATGCCGATCTCTTCGATGGCTTTGGCAATTTGTTCGGGAGTTAACTCGAGGCTGATGCCCAATGCGGAGAGCACATCCGCGGAGCCGCAATGAGACGACGCGGCGCGGTTGCCATGCTTGGCGACTTTTCTGCCAGCGCCCGCCAAAACAAACGCGGCGGCTGTGGAGATGTTGAACGTATGCGCGCCGTCGCCGCCCGTGCCGACGATGTCGTAGATGGGTTCGTTCGTATTGAGTTTAACTTTCACCGCATTCGCGCGCATCGCGCGGACTGAGCCAGTAATTTCGTCAATCGTTTCGCCTTTCATGCGCAAGGCGGTGATGTATGAACCGATCTGCGCTTGCGTGGCTTGTCCCGTCATAATGATGTTCATCGCTTCTTCGGCTTCAGCGTCGGTGAGGTCGGCGCGATTAATCGTTTTAGCAATAAAAGGTTTGAGCATTGCGTTTTCTCCTTTTACAGGGACGGGATTCAGATCCAAAAAATTTTTGAGCAGTTGTTTGCCGTGTTCGGTGAGAATCGATTCGGGATGAAACTGCACGCCGTAGGTGTGATGTTCTTTGTGTTTCAAACCCATGATTTCTTCTTCGGGCGTGACGGCGGTCACTTCAAGCTCGGATGGGACGGGATCGTAGACGACGAGCGAGTGATAGCGCATCGCTTCAAACGGCGACGGGATGCCTTTGAACAAGCCTTCACCATTGTGCGTCACTTTGGATGTTTTGCCGTGCATGAGACGGGACGCCCGCTTCACTTCGCCGCCGAAAACTGCTCCCAGCGACTGATGCCCTAAACACACCCCGAGCACGGGAATCTTGCCGTCGAAGTATTTGATGGCGTCTGATGAAATGCCGTCGTCTTTAAGCGGTTCGCCTGGACCTGGCGAGATGACGAGATGCGACGGATTCAGCGCGATGAGTTGATTCATCGTCACTTGATCGTTGCGGAAGACTTTGAGATCCGCGCCGAGTTCGCCGAAGTATTGGACGAGGTTGTAGGTGAAGGAGTCGTAGTTGTCGATTAGAACTAACATAGTTGATTTCCTTATCGAAGTCGAAAGTCAAAGGTCGAAGGTCGGACGACTTTTGACTTGTGACTTTCGACCTTTAGTTGTCGTATTCTCCAAAAATATCCACTTGATCGGCGAACAGATCGAGCGAGTAGGACAAGCCCGTCTTCTCGCGGACGAGTTCCATCGTGGCTTTGGCTTCGGCTTGCATACGGCTTATGCCATGCGCGAGCACGTCGTTGGGGATTAGCGGATGTGACAAGAAGTAGGCGCGCTTCTCGCGGATCGGTTCGAGGAAGTTGTTAATTGCAATCGTGAGCTTTTCTTTGACTTCCACATCGCCGACTTTGCCCTGCCTGTATTTTTCTTTCAAATCATCCACTTCCGCTTTGGAGGGATTGAACGCGTCGTGATAGATGAACACGGGATTGCCTTCGACTGTCCCAGGGTCGGTGGCGCGGAGTCGCTTGGGGTCGGTGTACATGTTCATCACTTTTTGCTTGACCGCCTCCGCATCATCGGAGAGATAAATTGCATTGCCAACAGATTTGCTCATCTTGCTTTGTCCATCCGTGCCGATGAGAAGCGGAACATCGCCGATGATCGAATCAGGCTCGGGGAAGACTTCGCCGTAGAGATTATTGAAGCGACGCGCCATCTCGCGGGCGAGTTCAACATGCGATTGGTTGTCGCGTCCCACTGGGACGACTTGCGCGCGCGGCAATAAAATATCCACTGCTTGCAAGACTGGATAACCGAGCAGACCAAACGGCATCGAGTCCATGTTGGCGTCACGCGCCATGTCTTTGAGGGTGGGCATCCGTTCGAGGCGCGGCACGGTGACGAGCATCTCAAAGAGCAAATTCAACTGATACGTTTCGGGAATCGCCGATTGGACAAAGATGGTGCTCACATCGGGGTCAATGCCTACGGCGAGATAATCCAAGACGGTTTCTTTGATGAAAGTTGGAATCTCTTTGATGTATTCAGGCTCAGGCTTGGTGGTGAGCGTGTGCAAGTCCGCAATGATGAAGAAGGATTCGTATTGATGTTGCAGGCGCACGCGATTTTCCAGCGAGCCGACGTAGTGACCGAGGTGGAGGCGTCCTGTGGGGCGGTCGCCTGTGAGTAATCTAGGCTTGGTTGTCATGGTTTGTTCCTTTCGGGTGGTTGGTGGTTTGTAGTTGGTGGTTGGTAGGAATCGGTTGAAGGCAATACTGCTACCAACTACCAACCGTCCACCGTCAACTGTTCGTCTCTGCCATTTCAATCGCTTTCAACATCGCGGAGGCTTTATTCACCGTCTCTTGAAACTCGGTGGTCGGATTTGAGTCCGCGACGATGCCAGCGCCAGCTTGCACGCTGAAGGTATTGCCGCGTGCGACCATTGTACGCAATGCGAGGCAAGTATCCATGTTGCCGTCGAATCCGAAATAGCCGATCATGCCCGCGTAAATATCCCGCGCATCGGGTTCGAGTTCGGAGATGATCTCCAACGCGCGGACTTTCGGCGCGCCGCTGACTGTCCCAGCGGGGAATGCAGCTCGCACCAAGTCGAAGGCGGTGAGATCGGGTTTCAACTTCCCTTCGACGTGCGAGACGATGTGCATGACGTGCGAATATTTTTCGACGGTGAAAAAATCGGAGACCTTCACCGTGCCATATTCGCAGACACGTCCCAGATCGTTGCGACCCAAGTCCACGAGCATCACATGCTCCGCGCGCTCCTTTGGATCGGCGAGCAGTTCTTGCGCGAGCGCGGCGTCAGCGACAGAGTCGGCTCCACGAGGGCGCGTCCCAGCGATCGGGCGGAGTGAAGCGGTTCGTCCCTCCAAACGCACAAACATCTCAGGCGACGATCCGACAATGAAGAGCGGCTCATCGTCCACGAGTCCGAAATCGAAAAAGAACATGTACGGCGACGGATTCAAACGGCGCACGGCGCGATAGACATCGAACGGCTCGACATTGCTCTCGCGCGTGAAGCGTTGTGAAAGCACGCCCTGAAAAATATCGCCCGCCAAAATATATTCCTTCGCATCGCGCACCATATCTTCAAAACGTCCCTGCGTCATGTTTGAAGTTGTTTTGGATTTTTTGATCTCGCGTTGTTGCGTTGCGGGGAGCGGCTGATGGATGCGCGATTCAATTTCATCGAGTTTGCGATTCGCAGAGTCAACATCGCCATCGAGGACATTTGCAATCAGCGACAGACTTCGCCGCGCATGATCGAACGCAATGATGGTATCGGCGAGGAGGAAGATACCGTCTGGGATGTGGTCTCGATACGCCCCGACTTGCACGGGGCTACTCGACCAGCGGTTCATTCTGGACTTTAGAACTGGTTCAAAAAAACGAACCGACTCGTATCCCAAATATCCCACCAGCCCGCCGATGAAACGCGGCACGCCCGCTTGCGCCTTGAAAGTAAACTTGTTCATTTCCTCTTGCAGAAAAAATGTCGGGTCGCCATCGTAGTGGACGGTTTGAGTTTCATCGTCCTTGATAACCTCAATTTGATTATCGCGGATGATATATTGCGCCTTGGGTTTGACGCCGATGAACGAATACCGCGCGATCCGCTCCCCGCCTTCAACGGACTCAAGCAAAAACGATGCTCCGTCTCCGCGCAATTTCATGTAGACGCTAATGGGGGTTTCCAGATCAGCCGAAATCTCACGAATAATTGTTTGAGTAGTTGTTGCCTCAAGTAACATAATTTCTCCTTTTATTTTATGTCACTCTGAGGGAGCGTTCGTTGCGACCGAAGAGTCTCGCTCGTCGTGACGGAGATTCTTCGTCGCCGCTAAAGCGGCTCCTCAGAATGACATACCATTGATTAAATTAAAAGCCCCTCCTGTCCAATTGGGACGAGAGGGGAGTCTCGTGGTGCCACCCAAGTTAACGCCTACTGCTTTAACAAAAAATTCCCTGTGTGATACAGAGAATTCAAGCCAGCGTCACTCTTGTAGTTTGCTAGTTGGATAGTTTGGTAGTTCTATAGTCGCTATCCTTCTAAGAAACTCTGCGGGGTAACGGGTGCAGTTCCCGTTTCTGGTACTCGCCCAAAGGGCTTTCACTTCACAACTCGGAGGTCCATTCCGCTTCTGCGCTTTTGCCTTGCTTTCAGAACTTCTGCTCGGCTCTCTGGAAATCGCTTTGAAACGTACTCGTCCTCGTCAGCGTTTTTAATTATGTTGGGCGGGATTGTATGACGGAGGGAGGAGGATGTCAAGAGGAGAATCAAATTTTCAAACTGCGCTTAACGGCAAACCTATATTTAGAATATTGCTTGGTTACCCTCAGAGTCAAGCCTTCAAGTTCCTTAGCATATTCATCATACTTGGACATTTTTTCTGGGCTTGGATCATCTGCATAATCTGGATTCCAATCGGGTTTCAAGTATTGGTTTTTGTTATTTGGGTTTTGTTCTTTTATCGTAAAGAAATTAAAACCAATAAAATCCGTGAGTTGATTTAGGTCAATTAGTAGTTTTTGATTCTCGCTGGCTATTCTCCTGTCAAGGTATTGATTTCCTGCCTGCTCAAAATACGTGCACCACCCTGTTAATTTGTAAAAGTGGTCATCTCCTATTGAATGATTACTGAGTAAATGAAAATTTGCTGTATCAGACAAATTCTGTTCATTGAGTATTTCATCACTTTGCTTGAAAATATTAATATCATGCTCGTTGGTTTGTTTTTGTTGTTCAAAGCGTCGGTTTAGTAGAGCTCCCAGAATCCCGCCTACACCAAGCGCAGCCAGCAATGAGATGATAGTTTCAATTGGCATTAATATCTCCCGTCAAACTTTGTGATGAGAAATGGAGTATACAACAAAACGGGCGCGTCACTGGGCAAGCAAACAGCCATCACATCCCAAACAGATTTGGGCAAAAGACCTGACAGGTCTTACTTAAACTGGCTGTAACGGCTGAAATGGTTCCGACGGAAATTCCACCCGAATCGAATCATTCGGAAACACATCGCCGCCCACCAGCACAATTCCCATCACCCCCGCCTTGCGGATGAGGTTACCTTCCGCATCATGGTCGAGGCATGCCTTGAGCAATCCCTGCTGAAAATCGTCCAATTGATAGCACGGGTTGCGCAGACCTGTGATCTCGACCACCGCCTCCTTCCCCAAATGCAGGCGCGTTCCTGTGGGCAGACCGAGCAAGTCCACGCCGCGGGTGGTGAGGTTCTCCCCCATCTGCCCAGCCGAGACGTTGAATCCCTGCGCGCGGAGTTCATCGTGCAACTCCGCATGGATCAAATGCACCTGCCGCAGATTCGGCTGGGTTGGGTCGCGTTTGACGCGGGAACGATGCTTGACCGTGACACCTGAGTGCGCGTCCCCTTCCACGCCCACGCCAGCGAGCAGGCGGATACTTTTTTGAGTTGATTTGCTGAATGTATGTCCCGAACTGAGGCTGACGGCGGTGATGATCGATTCCATGTCGGGCAGTATACAGCAAAACAATCACATGGCTTGGAAAGCCGCGGGGCTAAAGCCGCCTGCTCAGTGCAATAAAGTCCTTCGGACTGACACAACAGAGTCCGCTTTGAGCGGACTTCCACGAACTGAGGCAGGGATTTATCCCGCCGAAACAAAGGCTGTCCCTTTACTTCCCCCACTCGGCATGACGGAGTTGCAATAAATCCTCCGATTTGATCATCGTCAACAGATCGGGACGCGACTGGCGCGAATAGACTTTGTACAGCGCGTCTTTCGGCGATGAGACTTTCGCGTCGAAGTTTACGAGTTTTTCGACGAGGGCGATCAGCTCGACGCGGTCTACGAGGCGGAAGGATTGAGTCAACTCGAAGGCGATGAGATCCGCTTTTCCGTCGTAGAGCCAGCCCTTGTCCTCGGCGCGGACGCCGTGGAGTTCGATCCAGATCTGTTCATCTTGAGTCCCGCTGTCTCTGCGAGAGAGGCGCTTTATACTTTTCACGTCCACCTTGTGAGACTTCCCATCCCGTTCGATGACATAATCAAAATGCTCGTCAATATTTCCCTTTTCAGAGGAAGCCGTCACTTTGAATCCATGCTTAACGGCAAGCCGCGCGAAGGAATCCTCCGCGCGGCGACCGAGTTCCAGCGAATCTTTTTTGTCGTAACGATTTCTGGAATTTTTTGTGAACATGAATCTGATTATAGTGCTTAAATACTTAGCCACAGAGAACACGGAGTTCACAGAGATTTTTAAAAGATCTTCTCAGCGTTCTCTGTGGCTAATTGCTCTTACTTCTCACCCAACATACTCGCACCACCCCTCATACTTCGCCACCTTCCCGCGGATCGCATCGTGATACACATTTTGAATCTCGCGCGTGACTTTGCCCGATTTCCCGTCGCCAATTTTTCTAAAATCAATCTCGCACAGACCGATCACCTCCGCCGCGGTGCCGCAGACGAAGACTTCGTCCGCGTTGTAGAGTTGGTCGCGCGAGATGGCGGCTTCGACAACTTCGTAGCCGAGGTCGTTGGCGATCGTGTAGATCGAATGGCGTGTGATGCCTTCCAACACAGGCGCGGTGGACGGCGTGAAAATTTTTCCCTTGCGCGCCAAAAACAGATTCTCGCCCGTGCACTCCGCCACATACCCCTGCGGGTCGAGCATGATCGCCTCTTCAAAACCGAGCCGCACCGATTCGGTCTTCGCTAAAATGCTGTTCACATAATTGCCCGCGATCTTCGCCTTGGTCATGGAGACATTCGGATGATGCCGCGTGTACGACGAAATGTTCGCGCGGATTCCTTTCGCCAGCGATTCCTCGCCGAGATAATTCGCCCATTGCCACACCGCGATCATCAACGCGGGTTTGCCCGCGTCAATATTTAAATTCCACGCGCCGCCCGAAAGATACAACAACGGGCGGATATAACATTCATCGAAACCGTTCGCGCGCACGGTTTCTTTCGCGCCGTTCACCACATCGTCCACCGTGTATGGCAAATTGCGAAAGCCCATGATCTCTGCCGACTCAAGCAAACGTTCCGCGTGTTCGCGCAGACGGAACACCGCGGGTCCCTTGTCTGTTTTATACGCGCGGATTCCCTCGAACACCGCCGCGCCGTAGTGCATCGCGGGCGTCAGCATATGCACGGTGGCTATTTCATACTCCACCAATTTTCCATCCGACCAAATAAATTTCGATTCCATGCCCATTGCTCGATCTCCTTTTTTATTTTCGTAGGGGCACAGCGGAACGATCCCGAGTTGTTGTTAAACACTAACTCGCTGTGCCCCTACATGATTATAAATTTTTTAAAATCTCATCCGTCATCTCACAAGTCGTCAACGCGCCGCCGAGGTCAACCGTCCGCGCGCCATCAGCGATCGTTTGATAAACGGCATTTTCAATTAACTGCGCTTCATCTTCCAACTTGAACGAGTGACGCAACATCAGCGCCGCAGAAAGTATTGTACCAACTGGATTTGCGATTCCCCTCCCCGCGATGTCTGGAGCGGATCCGTGGATCGGCTCGTACAAACCGATTCTCGCTTCTTTCTCAGGGACAGCTGACTCGCCCAAACTAGCCGACGGCAACATCCCCATCGAACCCGCCAACACCGACGCCTCATCCGTGAGAATATCGCCGAACATGTTCTCAGTCACGATCACATCGAACGACGCTGGGGACGTGATCAACTTCATCGAAGCGGTATCTACAAGCGTGTGCTCAAGCTGAATGCCTGGATTCGCCGTCCCCACGTTTGAAGCGATCTGCCTCCACAGTCGAGATGATTCCAACACGTTCGCCTTATCCACCGATGTGACTTTTTTCTTGCGTCCTTTTGCCAGATCAAATGCCAAATCCATAATGCGTTTGATCTCGTAATCAAAATATTCGAGCGTGTCAACGGCGTATTGTTTGCCGTCGCGCATCTCGCGCATTTTGGGTTGACCAAAATACAACCCGCCAGTTAATTCACGGATAACAAGAATATCAACGTCTTTGAGTTTTTCAGGTTTCAGCGGCGACGAATCGATCAACGCGGGATGCACTTTCACGGGGCGAAGATTCGCAAACACGCCCAGCCCCTTGCGAAGCGCGAGCAATCCACGTTCGGGGCGATCTTTCGCGTTCGGGTCATCCCATTTCGGTCCGCCCACCGCGCCGAGTAAAACCGCATCCGATGATTTACAATCGGCTAGGGCTTCATCGGTCAATGAGGTTCCATATTTATCAATCGAGCAACCGCCCATCAACCGTTCTTGAAAACAGAAGGTGTGGTTATATTTTTTCGCAACGACATCCAACACGCGAGTTGCTTCATGCACAACCTCAGGTCCAATGCCGTCGCCAGGGAGGAGGGTGATTTTGAAATTCAAGATAGTTCTCCAGTGGTTTTTACGCAGTACGAAATACGTAATAATGACTGCGTACTGCGTATTTCGTAAAACGCCTAATGGGCGACCATCAACCCATACTCCATCGAATCCGCCAGCGCTCGCCAACTCGCTTCGATGATATTTGTGCTTGCTCCAACAGTGCTCCAGCGTGAAGTGGAGTTGCGCGTGTCTATCAACACGCGCGTAATCGCTTCCGTTCCGTGATCCGAATCCAAAATGCGGACTTTGTAATCGGATAAATGAAATTTATTGATTTGTGGATAGTGCGAAGCCAGCGCTTTGCGCAAGGCCAAATCCAAAGCATTGACGGGACCGTTGCCTTCGGCGGCAGTGTGAAATAACTCGCCTTGCACTTTCACTTTCACCGTCGCTTCGGCAAACGTGCCGCGCCCGTCTCGATGTTCGACATTGACGAAGAAATCCACCAACTCGAAGGGCGGCTTGTATCCAAATTCCTGCCGCTTCAACATCATGGCAACCGACGCTTCGGCGGCTTCAAATGAAAATCCGCGCGACTCCAATTCTTTGATTTCGTTCAACACAGGCAGAACTTCCGCGCCTTCCACTTCCACGCCGTGTTCTTCGGCTTTGCTGAGCAAATTTCCGCGACCCGACAGATCCGAAACCACCACGCGCATTTTGTTGCCCACGAGTTCAGGCTCCACATGTTGATACGATTGCGCGTTGCGTCTCATCGCCGCCACGTGCACGCCGCCCTTGTGCGCGAACGCGGATTTCCCAACAAACGGCAAATGCTCATCGGGCGTAAGGTTTGCCACCTCCGCCACGAAATGAGACAGGTCATATAACTTGCTGATGTTCCCCTTTGGCAAACACGGATAGCCCATCTTCAACTCAAGGTCAGCCATGATGGAAACGAGATTGGCATTGCCGCATCGTTCGCCCACGCCGTTGATCGTTCCCTGCACTTGAATCGCGCCTTCGCGGATCGCAACCAACGAATTGACGACGGCACATTCAGAATCGTTGTGCGTGTGAATCCCAAACGGATGAGAAACCGCTTCTTTCACCACGCCGATAATTGATTCGACCTCCCAGGGCATTGTGCCGCCGTTCGTATCGCACAACACCACAGTCTCCGCGCCGCCGCGGATGGCGGCTTTCAGCGTCTCGAGCGCGTACGCCGAATCGAGTTTATAGCCGTCGAAGAAATGTTCAGCATCGTAGATGACTCGTTTGCCGTTGGCTTTGAGATACGTGACCGATTGTTCGATGATCCGCAGATTATCTTCATTGGTCGTCAGCAAAACTTCTTTCACGTGCAAAGTGGACGATTTGCCGAAGATCGTGCAGACAGGCGTTTGCGAATCCAGCAGGGCTTTGATGTTGGCGTCGTCTTCGGGTCCGCCTTTGACGCGGCACGTCGAACCGAACGCCGCGATAAGCGAATTCTTCCATTGCATATCGCGCGCGCGCTCGAAGAACTCCACATCTTTCGGGTTTGAGCCAGGCCAGCCGCCTTCGATGAAAGCGACTCCGAGTTCGTCAAGTTTTTGCGCGATGCGAATTTTGTCATTGCCTGAAAGCGTGAAGCCTTCAGATTGGGTTCCATCGCGGAGGGTGGTGTCGTAGATTTGAATTTGCATAATAGTTATTAGAGAATAGAGAGTAGAGAGTAGTAAGCGACAATCACTAATTATCTAATCTCTAATCATCTATTCTCGTACTCCGCAATCTCTTTATCAAATCCCAAGATGTATCCCAACTCATCCACCCCATTGAGCAGGCACGTTTTGCTGAACGAGTCAATTGGGAAGGCGAACGAGCCTCCAGGGTAGGAAACGGTTTGGGTGGCGAGATCAACTGTCAGGTCGGCGCGAGGCGCTTCTTCAAACAGGTCGAAGAGCATCTTGTGAGTCGCTTCATCCACAACGATGGGAATTAATCCGTTCTTCAAAGCGTTGTTGCGGAAAATATCCGCAAAGGATGTGGAGATGACCGCGCGGAAGCCGTAACTGGTGAGCGCCCACGGAGCGTGCTCGCGGCTGGAGCCACAGCCGAAGTTATCGCCTGCCAATAAAATTTGCGCACCCTGCGACTCGGGCTTGTTGATGATGAAATCCTGTTTAGGAGATTTATCGTCGTTGTAGCGCCAGTGATAAAACAGGACATCCGCTAATCCGTTTTTATCCGTTACCTTGAGAAATTGCGCGGGGATGATCTGGTCTGTGTCAATGTCGTTGACAGGCAGGGCGATCATGCGGGAGGTGAGGTTTGTGAATTGAGCCATTTTGATTTCCGATTTTTGATTTACGATTTTAGATTTGGTTTTCGTCCGCCAAAGACAGCGAGTTCATAGATTCGGAAGTAGCAATCTACTTCTTCGTAACCGATCTCGCGCAGCCAATCACATTGCGCGTTTACAGATAAAAGAATATTCGCGTCTTTATCTGGGCGGTTCATGAAGATGTCCGAAATTTCCTGGCGGGTCTTTGTTCCGCCGCTTGCCTTCTCAATAGAATAACGCCCATCAATAACATGCCGATTGAACAAATCAACTGCCAATTGCGATTCTGCCGCGATATGCTCAATATTGACAAACCATCCATCAGGTTTTAGCAAGGAAAAAATTTCTTCATAGATCTGCCGCTTGCGCGAATCTGGCTGGTGATGGATGGAATAGCCCGACACCACCGCATCAAACGGACCCTTCGAGTCGATTCGGTTCACCCAAGCCTGATCGCCATAATCGAGATTCTCAAACGCGAGTTGATCCGCATACTCTTTGAGTCCTTCGCGCGCCAGTTCGAGCATGGATTCGGAAAAATCAACGAAGACTCCACGAGCGGACGGGTATTCGCCGAGGATCGCCGCGCCAAGGATTCCATCGCCGCAACCCAAATCAAGAAAGCGCTGGATGGGTTGTTTCCGCGTTTTGAGAATGGACATCATCACGCTGATTTGTTCCTGCGCCAACGGGATGGCGGCACGGTAAGACAGAAAACGGTTGACGATGGCGGGTAACTTCCAAATTTCGTCTGTGACCATGTCAACTCAACATTGCTCTTGGATCTGCGACCACACCATGGATCGCCGTCGCCGCCGCAGTTAGTGGACTCGCCAAAAACGTCCGTCCACCTTTTCCTTGACGACCTTCAAAGTTGCGGTTGCTTGTTGACACCGCATATTGACCAGATTTCAGTTCATCGCCGTTCATTGCGATACACATCGAGCATCCCGCCTCGCGCCATTCCGCGCCAGATTCTTTGAAGACTTTATCCAAACCTTCCTGCTCGGCTTGCTTCTTCACATCCTGCGAACCAGGGACGACCATGACGCGCGTGCTTCCTGAAACTTTTTTGCCTTTGAGAAACGCCGCCGCGAGACGTAGATCTGAAATGCGCGAGTTGGTGCATGAGCCGATGAAGACCACATCCACTTTTTGCCCGAGCAGGGACTGACCAGGCTGGAGTCCCATGTAATTCATGGCTTTCTCGAACGCGGCTTTTTGCGAAGGCTCAGGGAACGAATCGGTGGTTGGGATGCGGTCGGTGATTCTCATCCCCATGCCAGGATTCGTCCCATAGGTGATCATCGGTTCAAGTTCGGAGGCGTTGAGCGTGATGGATTTGTCATAGACCGCGCCTTCATCGCTTGGGAGCGTTCGCCATTTTGCAACAGCCTTATCCCATGCTTCGCCTTTGGGTGCGAACTCGCGCCCTTTGAGATATTCAAAAGTCGTTTCATCGGGAGCGATCATGCCCGCGCGCGCGCCGCCTTCAATGGACATGTTGCAAATCGTCATGCGCTGTTCCATGGATAATCCGCGAATCGCTTCGCCTGTGTATTCAAAGACGTGACCCGTCCCCTCGCCGACTCCGATTTTGGCGATGAGCGCAAGGATGATATCTTTGGCGGAAACGCCGTTTGGCAATTTCCCATCCACGCGAACTTCATAGGTCTTCGGTTTCTTTTGAAGCAAACATTGTGTCGCTAAAACATGTTCCACTTCGCTTGTGCCGATTCCAAATGCCAACGCGCCGAACGCGCCATGCGTGGCGGTGTGACTATCGCCGCAGACGATGGTCATGCCTGGTTGCGTGCGACCAAGTTCAGGTCCGATGACGTGAACGATGCCGCGATGCGGACTCGTCATGCCGTGCAGTTCAATTCCAAACTCCGAAGCGTTCGTTTCCATCTGTTTGATCTGCGCCGCCGCCATAGCGTCCGCGATGGGAACTTCAATTGGCGTGGTCGGAATCGAATGATCCATCGTCGCCAGAGTCTTCTCAGGTCGGCGGACTTTCAACCCGCGCTGGCGGAGTCCTGTAAAGGCTTGAGGAGATGTCACTTCGTGAACCAGATGCAGGTCAATGTAAAGAACCGCAGGCGCGTTCTCCTGTTCAGTCACAACGTGCGAATCCCAGATTTTTTGAAAAAGTGTTTTCGGCATAAGTTTCCTTTGAAAGCAGTAAACAAGTAAACATGTAAACAAGTACACAGGTGTAACACGTATCCTGTACCTTGTATCCGTGTTTACCTGTTTCCGTGTGTACGTGTTTACGTTATCCCAACATCACCCCAAAGTCATTCACAACTCTCTCGTGCGATTCCGTCTGCGAAATGATGAGTTTATTGACCGCATTGATATACGCCTTCGCGCTGGCGACGATGATGTCGGTGTCCGCGCCGTGACCGCCATACACGCGCGGATAGTGCGTTTCGCTTTGCGCGTCCATGGAGGTGTGACCGTTCCCACCCTGAATGCGGACAGTCACCCCGCCAAGCGCGTCTACGCCTTCGGTGATGGCGTGGACGTTGAACTCAAGCAGTTCGCACGGCACATTGACGATCGCGTTGATGGCTTTGTACACTGCATCCACTGGACCCGTGCCGACAGACGCGTGTGTGTGAATCGTTCCATCGGGTCCGCGCAGGCGAACCGTCGCGGTCGGCATCCCCATCGTCCCGCAGGTGACTTGCATATCGTTGAGCAGATACACATCGCGCGGACGATAAAACTCGTCGGCGATGATCGCTTCCAAATCCGCGTCCACGATCACTTTCTTGCGGTCTGCCAATTCTTTGAAACGCGCAAAGGCTTTATCGAGTTCAACTTCATCGAGCGAGTGACCCAACTCCGCCAAGCGCGCGCGCAGCGCGTGACGACCCGAATGTTTTCCCAACACCAATTTGGTCTGATTCACGCCCACGTCTTCGGGTCGCATGATCTCGTATGTTGTTTGATGTTTCAACATCCCGTCTTGATGAATGCCCGCTTCATGCGCGAACGCATTCGCGCCGACAATCGCTTTATTCGGTTGCACAACGATGCCCGTGTAATTGCTCACCAATTTACTGACGCGCGAAATTTGTTGCGTGTTGATTCCCGTTTCCAAATCAAAGATAGGATGACGAGTCTTCAACGCCATCACCACTTCTTCCAACGACGTGTTGCCCGCGCGTTCGCCGATCCCGTTCATCGTCACTTCGGCTTGCCTCGCCCCCGCGCGAATCCCTGCCAGCGTGTTCGCGGTCGCCAACCCCAGATCGTCATGGCAATGCACAGAAATTGTTATGCCGTCATGCATCCCTGGCGTGTGCTTGATGATGCCGTCGATCAACGCAAAAAATTCGTCGGGCGTTGTATACCCGACCGTGTCGGGAATGTTCAACGTCGTCGCGCCCGATTTGATCGCCTCGCCCAACACCACATATAAAAATTCTGGGTCCGAGCGCCCCGCGTCTTCAGGCGAAAACTCAACGTCGTCGCACAAACTTTTTGCATACGCCACCATTTCAGAAACGCGCGCCACAACCTCTTCGGGATCCATCTTCAATTTGTGTTTCATGTGGATCGGCGACGTCGCCAAAAACGTATGGATGCGCGGGCGTTGTGCGGACTGCACCGCCTCCCACGCCTTATCAATATCGGATTTATTCGCCCGCGCCAATCCTGCGATGATGGGGACTCGCGCTTCATTCGACGGGCTAGCTGGGTTGCCCACCTCAGCCGCTATCTGGCGGACAGCTTCCAAGTCGTCGGGCGACGCGGCGGGGAATCCCGCTTCGATGATATCCACGCCCATCATCGCCAGCGACCGCGCCACCTCCAACTTTTCAGCCGATGTCATCGTCGCCCCTGGAGATTGCTCTCCATCGCGGAGTGTGGTGTCGAAAATCCTAACGTAGTTATTGTTTGTCATGATGTCTTCCTTTCAATGAAGAGACTGGAGACTAGAGACTAATCTCCAGTCTCTAATCTCTAGTCTCTCTTTCCCCAATTCTCTGGTCTCAACGACCTCACCGCCGCGCCCGTCTGCCACATTTCCGAATCGCGGATCGCGGCGAGTTCTTTATCCAACTTCTCGCGGTAATCGGGCTTGCTGTTCGCCTCCAACGTGATCCGCGCCTCATCACCCGAGGTAACGCTCTTGTATAAATCGCTGAACACAGGCGCAACGGCATCGCGGAATTTATTCTTCCAATCCAACGCGCCACGCTGGGCGGTGGTGGAGCAGTTGGCGTACATCCAGTCCATGCCGTTTTGCCCAACCAAACGGATCAACGACTGGGTCAACTCTTCCACCGTCTCATTGAACGCCTCGGAGGGAGAATGTCCATTCTTGCGGAGTTCGTTGTATTGCGCCTCCATCACGCCCGCGAGAGCGCCCATCAACACGCCGCGCTCGCCCGTGAGATCGCTGTACACTTCGTTTTGAAACGTCGTCGGGAATAAATATCCTGCGCCGATGGCAATTCCTAAAGCGATCGTCCGCTCTTTGGCTTTGCCCGTCGCATCTTGATGGACTGCAAAACTTGCGTTGATCCCCGAACCGTCGAGGAAGTTCGTCCGCACACTGCGACCCGACCCCTTCGGCGCGACCAACGCCACGTCCACATGCGGCGGAGGGATGACTCCCGTGTCATCTTTGAACGTGACCGAAAATCCATGCGAGAAATACAACATGTCGCCCTCATTCAAGTTCTCGACGATCTTCGACCACTGCGAGCGCTGACCCGCATCCGATAACAAATACTGAACGACAGTTCCTTTCTCCGCCGCTTCTTCAACAGAAAAAAGAGTCTCGCCTGGCACCCAGCCGTCTGCCATAGCCTTGTCCCAATTCTTCGTCCCCTCGCGCTGACCGACGATGACCTTGATGCCGTTGTCGCGCATGTTCATCGCCTGCGCGGGTCCTTGCACGCCATACCCAAGCACCGCCACCACTTCATCCTTCAACACCTCCCGCGCCTTCTCAAGCGAAAACTCATCGCGCGTAACAACTTCTTCTTCCACACCGCCAAAATTTATCTTTGCCATTGTTATGTATTCTCCTATTTTTATTATCTCGGTGGTCGAGTAGTCCTCCCGAAGGACATCGGGACGATGTGAGCGAAACGGAGCGGAGACGAAGGACGTATCGAGACCACAAGTCCGCATACAAACTTTTGTAACAAGAGTTGTTCTACGGCGTAGTGGTCTCGATACGCTCGCAAAAACCGCTCGCTACTCGACCACCGAATTACTATTTACCAATTACCAATTACACAACTTGTAACTTGCAACATGCAACCATACTCACGGCCCCATCTCCGCCAATTCCATCACGCGCTCAACCTTGTTGCTATTCATCCCTGGCATACGCCGCACGCCGTCGTTGACTCCACGCGTCATCGAGACTTGTCCCGTGCGCACCATTTCGACGATGCCGATCGGGCGCAGTAATTCGATCAAGCCTTCGATCTTGTCTTCCGTGCCAGTGATCTCGACCACGACCGAATCAGCCGCCACGTCCACGATGCGGGCGCGGAAAATTTCAGCCAGCCCGTTCACTTCCGCGCGGCGGTCGGGAGCGGCTCGCACTTTGATCAGCGCCAAATCGCGGGTCACGGTAGATTGAAGCGTCACATCCTGCACATCGATCACATTCACCAATTTATACAAATTGGCTTCGATGCGATGCGCGTCAATATCCCCGTTCGGACATTCAACCACGATGGTCATACGCGTAACGTCGGGTTTCTCCGTCGTCCCAGCGTTGATCGACTCGATATTGAAATTTCGCCGTCGAAACAACGACGCGATCCGATTCAAGACGCCTGGCTTGTTTTCCATCAAAACTAAAAATGTGTAGTTCATGATTCTCAATTCTCCAATTCTCTCAATTACCAATTACTAATTACTAATCATTCGTAAATCGTAATTGGTAATTAGTAATTACGCCTTCACAGGTCTCAATATCATCTCATCCAACGCCGCGCCAGCGGGGACCATCGGATAGACCGCTTCCTCTTGCTCGACTCGGAACTCAAGCACCACTGGACCTTGAGTCTTCCTCGCCCAGTCAATCGCTTCGTCCACTTCCTCAGGCTTGGTCACCCGCTTCGCAGGGACTCCGTGCGCCTCCGCCAGTTTGACAAAATCGGGCGTGAGCATGTTCACCGCCGAGTAACGCTTGTCGAAGAAAAATTCCTGCCACTGACGCACCATGCCCAAGTATTGATTGTTCATGATCGCCACTTTGACGTTCGCGCCTTCCTGCACGGCGGTCGTCAACTCTGCGGCGGTCATTTGGAATCCGCCGTCGCCCGCGATCGCCCAAATTTCCTGATCCTTCGCCGCGAACCACGCGCCAATGGCTGAAGGGAGACCAAAGCCCATCGTCCCCGCGCCGCCCGAAGTCAGCCAGCGATTCGGTTTATCCAGAAAATAATATTGCGCCGCCCACATCTGATGTTGACCGACATCCGTTGAAACGATTGCATTTCCATCGGTGGCTTTCCAAATATCGGCGATCATGTGCGCCGCGTGTAGTTTGCCGTCGTCTTCCCAATTCATAATGCTTCTTGCGTCGGCTTCGGCTTTCCAACCATTGATCTCCTTTTTCCATTCGTCATGGTCGTATTCATCAACGAGCGGAATTAAATCCGTGAGCACATTTTTCAGATCGCCGACCAACGGCACATCCACAAAAACATTTTTGTGAATTTCAGACGGGTCAATCTCGATGTGGATCTTTTTCGCGCGCGGCGCGTACGTTTTCAATGTGCCAGTCACGCGGTCGTCGAAGCGCATCCCGAAGGCGAGGATCAGATCGGAATTTTGAATCGCAAAATTCGTGTGCGCCTCGCCGTGCATTCCCATCATGCCCAAACTTAATTCATGCGAAGCGGGGAACGCGCCCAAGCCCAACAACGTGCTCGCTACTGGAGTTTGAGTCTTCACCGCGAACTGCATCAACACCTCTTCGGCTTTCGACATCAACACGCCATGCCCGCACAAAATGATCGGCTTCTTTGCCCGCTCGATCAAGTCCACGGCTTGGTCTAATAAATTTTTCGGCGAGCGCATCACAGGTTGATAGCCAGGCAATTTCACTTCTTCAGGGAAAACGAACTCGCACGACTCAACTTGCGCGTTCTTACAAATATCGATCAACACGGGACCAGGTCGCCCACTGCGAGCGATGTAAAACGCCTCGCGGATCGTTTCCGCAATTTCGTCGGCGCGAGTGACCAGATAATTATGTTTTGTGATGGGCAACGTGATTCCAGTCACA
>Ga0209096_1000224_pt1 | contig 81747 bp, 48 predicted proteins | sample AD_UKC034_MetaG_FD_184407 | JGI IMG/M metagenome (GOLD analysis project Ga0209096, IMG submission 184407) | Active sludge microbial communities of municipal wastewater-treating anaerobic digesters from USA - AD_UKC034_MetaG (SPAdes) (version 2) | ecosystem: Engineered > Bioreactor > Anaerobic >... | reverse complement strand
GATCCGCCCCGAATCCGTGCGGAACTTCCCCTCGCCGATTCAGGGCGGAGCACAGATGCCGTCCCCGCCAAGCCGGCTGCTTCGCCCCCCAATCGGTGATCCGCCCCGAATCCGTGCGGTACTTCCCCTCGCCGATTGAGGACGGAGCACAGATGCCGTCCCCGCCAAGCCGGCTGCTTCGCCCCGCCAATCGGTGATCCGTCCCGAATCCGTGCGGTCATTCCGGACCGCTCACACGCACCGCTCGCCATTCACCCACCAACCGGCCTCGAACGGCCCCAGCCGAACGTGGCCCGCGCCCGCGTCATCAACCCCGACCGTGTCGCCGGAGAGGTTGTGATGGCAGATTGCGGCCTGTGCCCCGTCCGGTGACGTGCGCACGACGGTGAACAGCCGCGGGTCGCCAATCACCACCTCCTGGCGGCCACGAGGATCAAAAGCCGCCGAGGCAACCCGGGCGCGCAGCAACGCCCGGAAGCGGCCGAAAACCCGCGCCCGCAGCGAGTCCGGCTCCGCCAGTTCCCGTTCGAGAAGATCCCGTTGGAATTTCTGCCGGTTGATGCGCCGGGGGATCCCGCTCGACTCGGCGGCCACGCGATCGTTGCGCGAACCTACCAGGGAATGGAAGTAGACGCCCGGCACGCCCCGCAACGCCAGCATCGCCGCCTGCGAAACCATGAAGCGGTCCACCTGGATTCCCAGCGGCTCTCGCGATGCCGGGTCGTTCACCGCATCGAACCACGTGATGTTCAGTTCGTAGGGACTCCGCGTGCCGTCCGGATTCTGCTTCCACGAAACCAGACCGCCATGCCGGATCGTCTGCTCAACCAGCGCCCCGACCTCCGGCTCGCTGAGAATGCCCCGGCCCGGGTTCAGCCCGATGCCGTCGTGCGAGGCCAGGAAATTCAGGAACGCCACTCGATCCGACGGAATCTCCAATGACCTGGCCCAACGGGTCAGCGTTGCCGCGCTGCCCGTCGCCAGACTGTGCAGCACGAGCGGCGGCAGCGCGAAGTTGTACACCAGGTGCGCCTCGTTCGACCCGTCGCCGAAGTACGCGATGTTGTCCGCATGCGGCACGTTGGTCTCGGTGACCAGCAGCACCCAGGGCGCCACCGCGTCGAGCACCACCCGCAGCAACCGGACGAACCGATGCGTCTGCGGCAGGTGAACGCACGGCGTGCCGATGGTCTTCCAGAGGAACGCGATGGCATCCAGCCGGATATACCGCGCCCCGTGCGCCACGTAGAACAGCAGCGCGTCGAGCACCCGCAGCAGCACCTCCGGATTGCCGTAGTTCAAGTCCGCCTGATCGGCGCTGAACGTCGTCCAGAGCTTCCGAGGACCGGCCGCCGTCGGGAACTCGGTCAGTAGCGGCAATGCCCGAGGACGAACCACCGCCGACAGATCCGGTTCACCCGTCACCTCGATGAAGAAATCACGATACGCAGCCTCGCCGGCAAGATAGCCCTCAAACCACGCTCCCTGGACCGAGGCATGGTTGAAGACGGCATCGAACATCAAGTCGAAGTCCCCGCTCAGCAGCGCAAGGTCCTCCCACGTGCCGTAGCGCGGTTCCACCGTCAGGTAGTCCTTGACGGAAAAACCGTCGTCCGAAGACCACGGATAGAACGGCAGCAGATGGATGCCGCTGACAAGGCCCTTCAGATGGCGGGTGCCGAAGGCCGACAGGGTCCTCAGCGGCGGTTCACCAGCCTCCTGCACCTGGTCCGGATAGCTGATCAACAAGGCGTCCCGCTCGCTCAACAGCAGCCGGTCCCGTCGCGCCGACGCCGCAGCCAAGCGCGGTGCCCACTCCCCTAGAAGACCCCGCACGCGATCCCCCACCCGCACCGCCGTCTCCGCCCCGTACATCGCCTCCAGACACTCGATCATCGGTCACTCCGTCTCTGAAGTCTCACCCACGCAACGCGCCAGATCCAACACGCTGCCGGCCAAGGCCAGCACGTCCCCAACCTCGATGACCTCGTCCGGCATCGGCACCGCCTTGAACTGCTTCATGACGCGGGAACCGTCCGGGCCGGTCACCATGCTCTTGATCGCCACCAGGTTCACCCGGAAACGCTGACGCAGGTTCAGTTCCCTCAGCGTCCGGCCGATCATGGCCTTGGGCGCCTCGATCTCGACCAAGCTGAAGCCGTCGGCGAGCTCGAAGTAACTCCGGATGTCCGAGATCGTAAGCCGACGGACCATCGTCCGGGCGGCCTCTTCCTCGGGAATGAACACTTCGTTGGCCCCCACGGCGTCCAGGACTCGCCGGTGGTCTTCCGTCAGGGCGCGGGCGACAATGCGCTTGATCCCCAGCGTCCGCGCATGGACAACCACCAGCACTTGCGCCTCGAAGTTCTGCCCGATGGTCGCCACGAGCACATCCACCTTGTCCACTTGCTGCGCCACCAGGGCATCCCGGTGGGTCGCATCCATCCGGATCGCCAGCGCCACCTCGTCCTTGACGAGGTTCAGGCGGTCCATGTTCCGGTCGATCGCAATCACGTCCGCTCCGGCCCGCGCCAGGCCAATGGCGGCAGCGCGTCCAAAGTCTCCCAGCCCGATAACGGCACATTTCATGAGCTTTTAGGCCACCAGCAGGTCTTCTTCCGGGTATTGATAACGCGCCGACCGCTCCAACTGGACCACCGACAAGACCAGCGAGAGCGGCCCAACCCGTCCTATGAACATGAGCAGGCAAAGGACCACTTGGCTGCCCTGGCTCAGTTGGGCGGTGATGCCGGTGGACAACCCGGTCGTGCTCAGAGCCGACACCACCTCGAACACCTGCGACTCCAGCGGCACCTGCGGATCGAACAGCGTCATCCCGAAGACGCCCAATCCCGCCAGCACCATGAACAGCCCCGCCACCGCCAGCGCCGTCAGCAGCACCTTCGGCGGCAGCGCACGCCCAAACGCTTCGACCCGCTCCCGGCCGGTCACCAGCGACCGCAACGCCAGAATCAGGATCGCCAGCGTGATCACCTTGATCCCGCCGCCCGCGGAAACAGGACACGCCCCCACCGCCATCAGCGCCGTCAGAAGCAACAGCGTCGCCGGGTGCAAATCCCCCACCGGCACCGTGCTGAACCCCGACGACCGGGGGCTCACCGAGTGAAAGGCCGAGATCCAAAACTGGGTCGAAAGCGGCTTGTCCGCGAGTATGTGACGCGCCTCGAGCACCCAGAATGCCACCAGACCCGCCACCAGCAGAATCCCGGTCATCAACACGGAAAGTCGTGTCTGCACCGGAATTCGGTAAACCGGCGTCTGCCGGTTGTACCGGCGCACCCACGGGATGTCGCGGATCAGCGGCAGCCGCGACACGCGCAGCCCGAGCAGATCCATCGCTACCAGAAATCCCAACCCCCCCAGCACAATCAATACCATGAACGTCAGCATCGCCCCCGGATGCGACTGAAACGCCGCGAGACTGTCCGCCGAAAAGGAAAAGCCCGCGTTGCAGTAGGCGGACACCGAATGAAAGACGCTCCACCCCAGCTTGCTCATGAGCTCCTGCTCCGGCGGCAGACAGCTGTACAAACAAACGGCGCCCGCCGTCTCGACCACCGCCGTAAAACCAATGATCGCCCAAAGTTGCCGCCCCAGAACCGCCGGAGTCCGCGCCCCCACGACCTGGCGAAACACCAGCATATCCGACACCGGCAGCGATTCCGCAGAGGTCACCGCCAGAAACGCCACGAAGGTCATGATCCCCATGCCCCCCACTTGAAAGAGCACCAGCAGGATCCCCTGCCCAAACGCCGTGAACTCCGTCCCCGTGTCCCGCACGGTCAGCCCCGTCACACAGCTCGCGCTCGTCGCCGTAAACACCGCGTCCAGAACGCCGATCGGCTTCTCCGGAATCGCGCTGACGCGCGGCATCAGCAGCAAGAGCGTGCCCGCCACAATCAACAGCGCGAAGGAGCCCGCCAGCATCCACTCGGGCCGCATCCCCCTCACCAGCAGCCGTTGCTGCAACCGCAGCAATTGTACCAGCACATTCCCCAGCAGAAACAGCCGCAACAAGTTCAGCCCCAACCCCCATGCGTCCTCCGACAAGAGCCCCCGGACCTCGGTCGGGAGCTTCCCGGCGCCGGCAGCCAGGGAAACCACCCACGCCGTGGCCAGAAGAAGGAACAACCCCAGCACGCCGAACTCGAACTGGCGCCGGCGAAGCACACTCCATCGGTCCGGTCCCCGCGCCAGCATCAAAACCCGGTCCGCCACATAGCCCCCAGCGAGCAGCAGCTCCGCCACGTGAATCCACCGCTCCCAAGCGGAGCTCACCCCGAACCCATGTTCCGCCACGAGAACCGCGGTCGACAGCAGGCCCAGCAACAGCAATGCAGGCCGACGAAGACCCGTGGGGCGCAGGTTCGATTTGTTGGATGAATAGCTGGCTCCAATCACCATGGTGCACCGCAGCTCCCCTCGCGGGGTGTCTCTCCCAGCCCGGCCGGCCCCGGAACAGCCCGCAAACCCAGCCGCGCCCTCCCCGAAGGAGATCCGTCTCCCCCAGTTCTGAAAGCATGGTCGCACTGCCGCCCCAGTTCAAGGGTGATCGAAGGCGGGGTCACCCTCGTCAGCCGCGGGCAAGGCGCAGCCTGGGAGCAGGCCTGATCCTGGATTACGGTCCCCGCCGTCTGCTGACGGCATAGACCGGCAACCCCACCAGGAGGACGCCCAGCGCTCCCAACGCCACCCAAGGCTTGTACGCCACCGCGCTCCAGGCCAGATACCCGCACGTCACGCAGAACACCAGCGGCGTCACCGGATATCCCCAGACCCGATACGGCCGCTCCACGCCCGGATCCCGCCGCCGCAGCACGATCACCGCCGCCGTGCTCGCCAGGTAAAACAAATACACCGGCGCCGCCGTGTACAACAGCGCGTCCACAAATGACCCCAGGACCAACACCAACCCCCCCGCCAGCAGCCCCTGCAAGACTAACGCTCGCACCGGCGTCCCCGTCCGCGAATGCCACCGGCCCAGCGGCTTGAACACCCAGTGGTCCCGACCCACCGCATACGAAATGCGGGCGCCCGCAAATACCAGCCCGTTCACCGCGCCCAGCGCTGAAAGACATACCAGCCCGCTGATCAGCGCAGCCGCCTCCCGCGGAAACACGGTCCGAACCGTGTCGGTCGCGACCGCCGTGCTCGTCTTCAAACCCTCAAACCCCAGCGCCCTCAGAAACGCGGCGTTCACCACCAGGTAGATCACCGTCACCACCGTTGTTCCCAATACCAGCGAACGCACGATGTTCCGCCGCGGATTCGAGACCTCCGCGGCCACATAGGCCATCTCGTTCCAACCCCCAAAGGTGAACAGCACCAGGATGAGCGCCAGGCTCGGCGGCAGCGACCCCGCCGGGGCCGAGACCGGATCCGACGCCGGCGCCAGCAGCGCCACCGCCGCAATGCCCCCCAAACCCAGCACCTTGACCACAGTCAGCACGTTCTGCGTCCATTTCCCCTGCCGAACCCCAACCACGTTGACCAGCGTCAGCACCGCAACAGCCAGGCCGGCGTAGGCCTGCCGCACCATGGCCGATGAACCGTCCGGGAAAGGGTCGTACAGCGCCCGCGCGTACGTGGCGAACGCGAACGCCATCACCGCAATGTCCCCGGGCCTGACAATCACCAGCTGGATCCAGCCAAACAGGAAGCCGGCCCAACGGCCATACGCCCGGGTCAGATACGCATAGTCGCCCCCCGCCTGCGGATAGGCGCTCGCCAGCTCCGCATAGCCCAGCGCCCCGCACAACGAAAGAAGTCCCCCCAGCAACCATAGGCCCAGAAACCCCAGAACCCCGCCGCTCCCCTTCGCCACGTCGGGCGCCACCTGGTAGATGCCCGCCCCGACAATGATCCCCACGATCAGGCAGACCGAGTCGAACAAGGTCAGCACCCGCTGGGGAACATCCCTCATGGCCTTAGCCCGCAAATCTCACGAAAGAACCGGGGCGCGGATGCGATCAGGCCGGCCTCGCGGAACCGCAGCCTCCTGGAAACCCCACCGCTTCACCGCTTCTTGATCGTCAGCGAAAGCCCCGACCGGCCGAGGCTGGGAAATACGCTCTCGAGCACGGGGTTCGTCGTGATCGCCTCGATGAACCTCGGATCCGCCCGACCGGGATCAATGTTGTGGGCCACCACCAGGCCGCCCGGCCGCAACAACGGCAGCAGCTTCTTTAAATAGTCCGCATACCCCTCCTTGTCCGCGTCCAGAAAGATCAGGTCGATGGGGTCCTTCAGCTTCGTGACTTCCTCATGAGCGTCCCCCTCGATCACGGTGACCAGGGTGCTCACACCCGCGCGTTCGAAGTTCCTCCGGGCCAACGCCGCGTTCTGCGCGTCGATCTCGTACGTCGTCAGCCGGCCGCCGGTCGTGCGCAGCGCCAGACAGAACCAGATGCCGGAATAGCCGTGAAACGTCCCCAGCTCGACCACGTGCTTGGCGCCCATCCCCTCGGCGAGGATCCTCAGCAGCCGGCCATCCTCCTGGGGCACGCCGATGCCGCGGCCCTGCTCTTGAACGACCGCCTCAAGCGCATCGAGAATCCGCTTCTCGGCCTCGTCTTTGGGCATTGGATTCGCCGTGAACGCCGGAGCCGCAGCGCGCCGCGGAGGCCGATCCCCAGCCGGCTGCGCGATCGCGATCATGGCCCCGCCGGCCAAGGCCAACAAGGATACAAGAACTCGTGATGTCTTCATGGCATGCTGCTCTTCAACCTCTGCTTCCAGCCGCCACTCTGCGGCACACCCCTCAGCGGCGTCCATCAGAAAGCGAGAGCGCCCCCACCGCCAGGCCAAGGTTCCGCCAATCCAGGGTTCTGACCCCAGTGGTCGCGCCCTGCTGCTTCGGTTGTCGTCATCGTCCCGTCGGGGACCTTTCACCCCGATAGGGCTGGCACCTGGCCAGGCACACGAGCCCGCCCGCCAGCGGGCGGGGTCCCCCCGGAGCCGACACCGCACGCGCCGTTCAAGGCCAGAACCCACCACGAGCCGATGGCGCGCGTTCCAGCCCCAGGCGTTAGACGAGGCTCCGGGGCCCGCATCCGCAGTTGCGCCCGAAGCCCCGTTCGGTAGGATCGCGGGCGATGTCGAGTTTCCCACAGACCCTTGACTCCTGATCTGTCCCCTCGATGAACACCTCTGTTGGAAGCCTGGACTGGACAATCATCGCTCTCTACCTGCTGGCGGTGGTCGCCCTGGGGGTCGCGGCGGGTGTCCTGCGCCGTCAGGGGGAACGCGGTGGCGAAGGCGGCCATTACTTCCTCGCCGGCAACACGCTCACCTGGCCCGTCATTGGCCTGGCCATGTTCGCCGCCAACATCTCGACCGTCCACCTGGTGAGCCTGGCCGAGGCGGCCTACAAGTTCGGACTCGTTTTCGGCAACTTCGAGTGGATGGCGGGGTTCACCCTGATCCTGCTCTCGCTGTTCTTCGCGCCGCTCTACTTGCGCTCCCGCGTCGCCACGCTCCCCGACTTCCTGGAACGCCGATTCAATCGCCCCTGCCGCGACGTGCTGTCGGTGGTGTCGCTGTTCTCGGCCATCGTCATTCACATGGGCGTCGCGCTCTACACCGCGGCATGGGTCCTGCGGGGCATCATGGGACTTCCTCCCGGCGCGACCCTGCTGGGCGTGGACGCCCTGATGCTGTTCATCGTCGTGCTCGGGCTGCTCACCGGCGTCTACACGATGGTCGGGGGGCTCCTCGCCGTCGTGTGGACGGAAAGCGCCCAGACCATCCTGCTCCTCGTCGGCGCGATCGTCATCACCGTCGTCGGTTACCTGAAGGTCGGCGGATGGACCGCGCTCGTGCATACCCTGGCGTCGAATCCCCATCCGCTCGCTGAGGTCGCGGGCAGCAACGTGACCTGGGGCACCAGCAACTTCCTCAACATGGCGCGCACCGCCGGCGATCCGTCGGGTCTCCCCTGGTACTCCGTGTTGCTCGGCTACCCGGTGCTCGGGATCTGGTATTGGTGTTGCGACCAGACCATTGTCCAGCGGGTGCTCGCCGCCAGGGACGAGAAACAGGCGCGCCTGGGCCCGCTCTTCTGCGCCTTTCTGAAGATCTGGCCGGTCTTCTTTTTCGTGCTGCCCGGCGTGATCGGCGTCGCACTGGTTCAACAGAACGCCTTCGGCGGCGCCGCACCGCAGACGGCCGCGGACACTTACACGTTTCTCATCACCCATCTGCTGCCGGTCGGGCTCAAGGGACTGGTCACCGCAGCGATGCTCGCCGCGGCCATGCAGACCTGCTCCGCCGCGCTCAACTCGACCGCCACGCTCGTCGCCTACGACTTGTTCAAACGCCACCGCCCCAACCTCCAGGATCACCAACTGGTCGGCATCGGCAGGATCACCACCGTGGTCGGCACTCTCCTGGCCATCGGCGCCTCGCCGCTCTTCGGCCACTACACCACCCTGTTCGAGGGCATCAACAAGTTGATCTCCTACATCGCCCCGCCCATCACCGCCGTCTTCCTCATGGGCGTGTTCTGGAAGGGCGCTTCCGGCCGATCCGCCTTCCTCACGCTGGTGGCCGGCATGGCCTTGGGTGCCGTGGCCTTCGTAGTCGATTGGTTCGCCCTTTACAAGGGGGACTTCATGCTCATCGCCTTCCTCCTGCTGGCGGCGTGCGTTCTCATCCTCGTCGTGACCAGCCTGCTCTTCCCGGAACCGCTCAAGGACGAGGCCCGGGCGCTCGTCTGGGAGACCTGGTGGGAACCCCTCCGCGTGAAGTGCGGCTCCGGCTTGTCAGATTACCGCGTCGTGGCCGCCGGGATCCTGCTCCTCTTCGTCGCGCTCTACATCCTCTTCCGCTGAACCCTTGAACCCCATCGTCTCATGAAAGCACTCTTCGCCCTGACCACCGCCGCACTGCTCGCCGGCTGCGCCTCGACCTCGACCGCACCCCAGCGCCACGCCTGGATCACCGGCCTCAAACCCGAGAAGGCCGACACCTACCGCACGCTCCACGCCAACCCCTGGCCCGGCGTGAATCGCATGCTCAAGCAATGCCACATCCGCAACTTCTCGATCCACGAACGCGAGATCGACGGAAAGCTCTACCTCTTTGCCTACCTCGAGTACACGGGCAAGGACTTCGACGCCGACATGCGGAAGATGGCGGCGGATCCTGAGACTCAGCGGTGGTGGAAAGAGACCGATCCCTGCCAGTCGCCACTCCCCGATGCCGCGGCCAAAGGAGCCATTTGGGCGGACATGAACGAGGTCTATTATCTTCCCTGAACCCCAGCAAACCCACGATTCCCACCCGGCGCATGAACCTCCCACTGATCCCCCTGCTCGCAGCAGGGTGCGTCGCCGCCGCCGCCTGCGGCGCCGCCCAACGCCAGATCCCGGCACCCGAACCGAGCCCGCATCGCCTCTGGCCCTCGACGCCGCCGCCGCACTGCCCCTTCCCCCCATCGGAAACCCTCGCCGGCGTCGCCTTCACCGGCCGACACGCTGAATACACCGGCGCCGACACCTGGTACCCTTCCTGGGCGTCGGACGGCAACCTCTACTCGCCGTGGACCGACGGCACGGTCAACGGTCTCGGATCGACTTCCGGCGGGGAGAACGCCGCCACCGGCCACGCCACGATTCTCGGCGAGGATCCCCTGCATCTCGTGGTCACAAACCAAGGCGTCTTCAAGTCCAGCCCTCGACCCTACGAAGGCCGATACCCCTGCGGATCCCTCGTCCACGACGGCGTTTGGTACTACGGCACCTACTGCCTGCACCCGAGCGGCGGCGTGCGGCGCGATGATGGCATCCTCTATAACTGGCCCTGGCTCGGCCCCTTCGTCGGCTTCCGATGGTCCACCGACCTCGGCAACACCTGGACCCAAACCCCCTGCACGCCCGAGAAACCGCTCTTCAGCGAACACGCCCTGAAGGGCGAACCCGTCACAATCGGCGCGCCGCATTTCGTCGACTTCGGCCGCAACCTCGAACACTCCCCCGACGGCAAGGCTTATCTCGTCGCCCAGGGGGCCCGCGACGGCACGAACCGCCGTTTCGCCTACAACAGCTGGATCACCGCTGATCACGCCGCCCTGATCCGCGTCCAGCCCGGCATCAAAACCATGAATGACGCCGCCGCCTACGAGTTCTTCGCCGGCCACGATCAGGCCGGCACGCCGCTCTGGACCCGCGACCTGGCCCAACTGAAGCCGGTCGCGGAATGGCGCGATCACATGGGCTGCGTCACCATGACCTACGTGCCTCCGCTCAGGAAGTTCTTGCTGTGCGTCACCGACGGCGGCAACACCGTCTCCCGCTACTCGACCTACCTCCTCGAAGCCGACCGCGTCACTGGCCCCTGGAAACTCGTGACCTTCATGAAGGACTTCGGCGAGCAGGCTTACTTCGTCAACTTGCCGTCCAAGTTCATCAGCAGCGACGGACGCAGCCTCTGGCTGTGCTACGCCGCCAATTTCAGCTCCGGCTGGGGCGGGACCACCTTCCGCTCACGCCCGCCCGGCAGCCGGTACGCCATGTGCCTGCAGGAAATCCGGTTGCTCACCCCGTCCGAGGTCCGCAAGGCCGCCATCCAACCCAATAACATCGCCCGCGATGCCCTCGTAACGGTCAGCTCGACCCACCCGGACTACTCGCCCGCCGGGGCCACCGACGGCGTCGTGGGCGGGTACCCCGGACAGATCCGGCAGGAGTGGGCCAGCCACGCCGAACAAGAGACCGCCCTTCTGCGCCTCACATGGAACGTTCCGCAAACGATCGATCGCGTCTGGCTGTTCGACCGGCCCAACACGCTCGATCAGATCACCTCCGGCATGCTCGTCTTCGGCGACGGCTCGACTCTCGCCACGGGCCCGCTGCCCGATGACGCCCGCCAGGGACTCGAAGTCGCTTTTCCACCCAAGACCGTTGCCTGGTTGATGCTCGTCGTCACCGGCGTCAAACCCGGCAGCCCCAACATCGGCCTGTCCGAAATCCAGGTCTTCGCAGCACCTTAGAGTCCTCGACCTGTGGAAATTGGGGTCAACAGGTCAGGTTTGGTCCCTGCGGTTCCAGGCCTCCTTTCCTTCCGTCGAGGACTCTATGTCGGCGAGGCGCAGAGCAAAGGGTTAGGAAGGGCAGGGACGATTCATGGGAACGCGGACTTCGTTGGGTCTGAGGCGCGCCGCGCCAGTGTGGTGTCCCTCAAAGAGGTGGATAGTCGTTGCGCCCAAACCGCCACGAATGGCACGACAGAGTGCCAGGTTCAGAATCCGACCCCTCGAAGGTCCGGCTTCCTCCTACGCCACCACCGTGCAGGCGTCCCGATCGTCAATCATCCGCCGCAGCTTCGATAGCGCTTCGTTCTGCAACTGCCGGATCCGCTCCCGCGTCAGCCCGAACTTCTCGCCAATCTCCTCGAGCGTCTTCTCCCCGCCCCCATCAAGACCGAACCGGCAGCTTAGAATCCGGCGCTGCCGCGGCTCGAGCCGGTCCAACAAGTCGTTCAGCATCGCCAGCAGCGTCTTTTCCTCGAGTGCTTCATAGGGCGTCCGCGCCCCCTCGTCCGCCACGACTTCCGCCAGCACATTGCTGTCGTCGTCCCCCATCGGCGCATCCAGCGAGGCCGGCCGCAGCGCCGCCACCCGGATTTCGTCCAGCTTCGTGGCCCGCACTCCGAGCGCCTCCGCCAGCTCCTCCGGCGACGGCTCACGCCCCAGCGTCTCCCGCATCTCAGCCGCCACCCGATATGCCTTGCTCAGCTTGTCCAGCGCGTGAATCGGCAGCCGGATCGTCTTCGATTGATTCGCAATCGCCCGCCGGATCGCTTGCTTGATCCACCAGGCGGCGTAGGTGGAGAGTTTGCCCCCCTTGGCAGGGTCGAACCGCTCGACTGCTTTCATCAGACCGATGTTCCCTTCGTTGATCATGTCCAGCAGCGGCAATCCCATCCCCTCGTACTCCCGCGCAATCTTCACCACCAAGCGCAAGTTCGCCCGGATCATGTGCTCCCGCGCCGCGTCGTCGCCCCGCTGAATCCTCGCTGCCAGCTCGTTCTCCTGGTCTATGGTCAGCAGCGGGACTTCTGCCATCTCCCGCAGATACCGCTGCAGAATGCTCTCCCCGGACGTGTCGGGATGCGGATCCGTCGCCAGCGGCGCCAGCGTCGCCACCGGGGCGGCAACCGCCGCCATCGACCCGCTCCTGACGCTGACCGCCCTTGCCGATCCTCGCCCACCGGTCCTCGACACCCGACCATCGACCTTGTTCGCTTGGCTTTTCATCATCAGATCCAGTTCATATGGGTATTAACGATTTGACTATCCAAGAAACCGGTGGAATCGTCAATCAAAAAAGTAATGTTTTTCTGTAGAAATACGAATGATAAAACGCACTGATGTATCTCGTTTGGGTTCAGTGACATCCGTTATTGGTTAAGCCTCCAGCCGGTCAATCACGGCCGTGCCTGCGTCGCCGAAGCCGCCCTGAGCAGGAACAAGTGGACTCGCCTGCGGCGAGCATGAGTTCAGAAACGCCGACCGCTGCATGCAGTCTACGCGCCGGTTCCACCCTCCCCCGGCGACAGCGGAACGGGGGGCAAGGGAGACAACCTGTTATGAACTGTGATCTGACCCGGGGCTACCGCTTCCGCGGCAAGGCCCGCGTCCCGGCGTAAACAGCCTGCTTGCCCAGCACCTGCTCGATTCGCAACAGTTGATTGTACTTGGCCGTGCGATCCGTCCGGCTCAGTGACCCCGTCTTGATCTGCCCGCAGTTCGTGGCCACCGCAATGTCGGCAATGGTCGCGTCCTCCGTCTCGCCCGAGCGATGGCTGAGAACCGCATTGTAGCCGTTGAACTGCGCCAGTTGAACCGCGTCCAGGGTCTCGGTGAGCGACCCGATCTGATTCACCTTCACCAGGATCGCGTTCGCCGTCCCGGTGTCGATCCCCCGCTGCAGGAACTTGACGTTGGTCACGAACAGATCGTCCCCAACCAGCTGCACCTGGCCGCCCAGCGCCTGGGTCAGCTTCTTCCAGCCGTCCCAGTCGTTCTCCGCACAGCCGTCTTCGATGCTCACAATCGGGTAGTCCCGACAAAGCTGCACATACTGCCCGATCAGCTCTTCGCTCGTGACCGTCTGTTTGGTGCTCTTCTTGAACGTGTACTTGCCGCCGCCGTCGTGGAACTCCGAGCTCGCCACGTCCAGCGCGAAGAAGATCTGCTTGCGCGGCTCGTACCCGGCCAGGACCGTTGCCTCCTGAATCACCTTCAAAGCGTGCTCGGCGCTCTCGAGCTTGGGTGCAAAGCCGCCCTCGTCGCCCACCGCGGTGCTCAGGCCGGCGGCCTTCAGCACCTTCTTCAGGCTGTGGAAAACCTCCGTGATCGCCCGCAGCCCCTCGCTGAAGGTCTCGAAGCCGTGCGGCATGATCATGAACTCCTGGAAGTCAATCGGAGCATCCGAATGCGCGCCGCCGTTGATCACGTTCGCCATCGGCACCGGCAGCACCTTCGCGTTGGCCCCGCCCAGATACCGGAACAGCGGTAGCCCCGTCTGCTGGGCCGCCGCCTTCGCTGTCGCCAGCGACACCGCCAGCACCGCGTTCGCCCCCAGCGCCGACTTCGCCTCGGACGGATCCAGCGTCTTCATCAGGCCGTCGATGCCCGGTTGATCCAGCGCGTCCGCCCCGCGCAGCGCCGGCAGAATCAGGCTCGTCACGTTCCGGACCGCCTTCGTCACCCCTTTCCCCAAGTACCGCTTCTTGTCGTCGTCCCGCAGCTCGAGCGCCTCATGCGTCCCCGTGCTCGCCCCGCTCGGAACCGCAGCCCGACCCCAGGCGCCGCTCGCCAGAATGACGTCCACTTCCACCGTCGGGTTGCCACGCGAATCCAGAATCTCCCGGGCCTTGATGTCGGCAATTGTACTCATGTTCAGGTGTTCCAATGTCAAAAGGAGCCGACATGATAGGTCACAATGCCCTTGCGTCAAGAGGGAGAACAAGACCGCGTTCAGCAGCGCACCACGTGAGCGTGGCCCGCATGCCCTCCCCGCGCCCCGACCAACCAGAACGTCCGCTGCGGGCCAAAACCCTTCATCTCGACCATCCCCCGCTCCTCGCAGGCGAATTCCCCATTCAGGCGAAGCCGCGTTTGATCGCTGATCTGAATCCGACCGGCCTCGCAGCTCGATTCCATCCGGCTGGCCAGGTTCACCGTCGGCCCCCAGATGTCATAGCGATAGACCCGCTCGCCAATGATGCCCGCCACAACCGGGCCGCTGTGCAAACCCACCCGAAGCTGCAGCGGATGGCGATCCAGGGTCCGATGCCCGGTCATCGCAGCCTGCAGCGCCAGCGCCAGCGCCGCCGCCGCCGCCGCATGGTCCGCACGCACCCGCGGCAGCCCCGCCACCGCCAGATAGCTGTCCCCTTGCGATCCAATCTTCTGCACCCCATGGCGCAGGGCCAGCCGATCGAACTCGCTGAACACCCGGTTCAGCAACTCAACGATCGCCGTCGGCGCCATCGACCGCGACCGCTCCGAGAACCCCACCATGTCCGCAAACAGCACGGTCACATCCTCGAAACACTCCGCAAACCTCCGATGACCCTGCTCCAGCCGCACCACAATCTCCGAGGGCAATACTTCATCGAGAATCCCCGCCAACCGTCGGCGGCCCTCCCGCACCTCCTCGCACCGGCAACCCGCCCCGGCCCCAGCCCCGGACACGGCCTGCCCCCGCGCCGCCCGACGCCGATTCAACATCGCCGCCGCGCGCCGTATCCATTGGATCCAAATCACTCGCACGACTGCCCCCAGGCTCCCGGGGTTCTAACCGCACTATGCACCCTTCATTCATTAGTTGTCAAACTGTTATCTATTAATTATTGAAAGGCGGCCGCGTTCGCTCCGGTCAAGGCGCCGTGCCCGTGACGTGGAAATTGTCGAACACCCGCCGGTACGTCGTGCTGTTGCGCCCGTTCAGCCACATCGCCACACGCCCTTGGCTGAACCTCGTATCCTCCTCGCTCCCTTCCGCAATCAGCACCGGCGATTCGCCAAGCTGCAGGAATCGGAGTTTCAACTCGTCCCCAACGACGCTGAACTGCAGCCGGTAGCGGGCATCATGCGAAATGCTGAACGGCGCCGAGACCGGAATGTCAGCCCCGCTCCCCTTGAACACAAAGAGCTGCCCCGTCCCAAGCGCCGGGTTCATCCGGACCGTGCCCAGATAGAAGTTGCTGACGTAGCCCGGTCCTCCCTGGACCCGCCCGATCAAGCCCGAGGCCGAGACGTCGTCGCTGGCCCATTCGAGAATGTCCACCGACGCCGTGAAATCGCGCAGGACCGGCCCGCCCCCCGTCGGGAGGACGGCGGCCTGACCCAACACCGGAGGCATCAACGTCTCGATCCGCAGCACCCCGTCCGCCTGGGTCATCCGGAACACGTCCGTATCCCCCGCATCCAGAAACCAGAGCTGCCAGGGGTTCCTTGTGGCGCATGGTTCCTCGAGCGCATCGAAACTGTCGGCGAACTGGCTGCCGGGGACGAGCTTGAAATAGCGCTCGGCCCCGAGGGTGGGCGCGGCCATGCACAGCTCGCCAAACCGCTTGAACACCGGTTCCGGCCACGGCGCCCACGGACCGTCGATCCTGTCCGCGCCGGCCACGATCTGCTCGTCGGCCGTGTCTGCGGACCAACGGAGCATCGACGCGCTTTGCGTCGCCAGCACCGGGGCGTCGTATTCGAGCACCTCGGGATTGTCGAACACGGCTTCGCCCTTTCCCTGGGGCGGAATGCCAACCTCGGGATCGAGCCACCCCGCGTTATCATGCCAGACCGAGATGTTGAGCCAGCCGGTCAGACCCGCGAAGCTCCGACCCGGAACATCAAACCCCGCCGCCATCGGGTCCATTGCCGCCGTGTCCCAGTGGGACCCGGAAACCAGCACCGCTCCCGCCCGGTCGTTGTCCAGGATCTTCCAGTCCACGAGCACGCTCGAGTCCGGCCCTCCGGTCATCGACAGGACCAGCTTCACATTCGTGACGTCGACCATCGGCCCGTTGACGAGGTAGAAGAGCTGCAGAGGGTCCTTCTCGCGTTTGAGCAGCCCGATCGTATCCACGTCGACGTTCAAGACATACTTGTCGGGATTGCCGACGTTGAACCCCAGCCGCGCCACCGCGCCATCGCCGGTCGTGCCAATCAGATCCACTTGCAACCGCAGCGTGCGCCCCTCCCGCAAGGTCCACTGGCGCACGGAGTTCAACCCGGCGAAGCCATGCTCGCCATCCGGCGTGACCGCCAGCCGGACCACACCGTCGGCCACCACGTGCTCGCATGGCCCGAAGTAGCAGCCCTTGGTCCAGCGGGCGGGATCGGGAACATGCGTTTGTCCGGGATCGCTGAAGTCGTCCAGGACGTCGGCCATCAGCACCAGGGGAACCACTGCGAGCGCGGCCAGCCCCAGGCCGACGGGCCCGATCCAACGGCGGTGTCTTCGCGTCAGTCGCGGTTCAGCGGCAAGCCCCGACAATAACGGTCTCTCGTGCATAGCTTCCTCCTGCATCAGTTCGTTGTTGGACAACCCAATCCGTGATCCCGACCGCTGCCGGCGTCGAGGTTCCATCGCCGGCAGCCCGGCATCGCACCCGCCGGCCCTATCCGGTTCAACGTGCGGTTTCCGCCGTTCTTTCAACACGCAAGTCATCACGGAAGACTGGCTTGCTTTCATCCCGCCGGGCCGACTACAGTCCCTTTAAGAGACGCTTTTTTCGCGCCCAGCGCGCCGGTGGGGAACATGGCCGCGTCAGCACCAGACCCGCAACCCGCCCGCGACACCCCGAGGTCGTTCGAGGCGGATTCCCCGCAAGCCCCGCCGGCCGCAGGCCCGCCGCGCGAGCCCCCCCAAGGACTGGCCCCGCCCATCCCGGATCACGAACTGCTCCGCTGCATCGGTCGGGGAGCGTACGGCACAGTCTGGCTGGCCCGCAACGTCATGGGAACGCTCCGGGCCGTCAAAATCGTGCATCGGGAGAACTTCTCCCAGGACCGCCCCTTCGCTCGCGAGTACGAGGGGCTTCTCAAGTACGAGCCGATCTCCCGATCCCACCCCAACCTGATGCAGATCCTGCACGTCGGGCGACGCGACGATTGTTTCTACTACGTCACCGAGCTGGCCGATGATGCGGGATTGACCCCGGGATCGGTGCGGCGAACCGAGGATCCACCCGCTGAACCGCTGGGGAACGAAGGGCCTGCGGCGCACCAGACCGAACGCGCCGCGGCCGCCTATGTGCCGCGCACCCTGCAGGAAGAGCTCGATCGCCGCGGTCGTATCCTGGTGCGCGAGTGCGTCCCGTTAGCCACGGCCCTTGCCGCGGCCCTCCAATACCTCCACGCACACGGCCTCGTCCACCGCGACGTCAAACCGTCGAATGTCATCTTCGTCCACGGCGTCCCCAAGCTCGCCGATATCGGCCTCGTGTCCGCCGCGGGCAACACCGGCTCGATCGTCGGCACCGAGGGGTACCTTCCCCCCGAAGGGCCCGGCAGTCCGCAGGCCGACCTCTACGCCCTCGGCAAGCTGCTGTACGAAATCAGCACCGGCCTGAGCCGGACCGAGTACCCGCGACTGCCCCACAACCTCCGCCAACTGCCCGATGCCGCCGCACTCCTCGAGTTCAACGAAGTGCTGCTCCGCGCCTGCGCCAGGGAAACCCACCGGCGCTACGCGCGGGCGGATGAACTGCTGGCAGACCTCGCCCTCCTCGAGCGGGGAGCGTCCGTGAGACGCCTCCGCCGCTTGGAACGGCACCTCGCCCTCCTCAAACGCATCGGCATCGCCGCGCTCGCGATCGGCCTGCTGGTCTCGATGGCGCTCTGGCAGTCGTGGCGGGCTCACCGAGTCGCCCGCCATCAACTCGCCCAGCTCCACGTCAACGAAGGGACTCAGCGCATGATCCGCGGCGACGAGGCCGCCGCCCTGCCGTGGCTGGTCGGAGCGCTCCAGCTCGATGACGGCCATCCCACCCATCAACAGGCACATCACACCCGCATCGCCCGCGTGCTCGAACACTGCCCCCTGCCCAGTGCCCGATTCTCCGCGCCAGCCACAAGGGTGATGGCCGCCGACCAGAGTCTCGACAGCCGTTGGATCGCCACCGCCCACGAGGACGGCGGCGTCCGCTTGTGGGAAACCGCCTCGGGCGCCTGCCTTCGAACCCTGCCGCATGAGTTCCCAGTCCTGCGATGCGAGTTCACGCCGTCCGGCGACCAACTGCTCACCATCACGGCGGGACAGCAGGCCATCCTCTGGGACCTCACCCACCCCGACCGCAGCCCCCTCCGCCTCGATCAAGCGGTCGGGTTCGCCTCGGACGGTTACTCCGTGGGACTCAATCAAACGCTGGGACGCGCCTACCTCGCCAAGGGCGCCCGCCGCTTCGCCCGGGTTCAGGAGCTCACCCCTCTCTCCGAGCACTTCACCAACCTGACCCTCGGACTCAAACTGGCCGGTCAGGGCGACATCCTGACGATTCAATACGCCGTGCGCCAACGCGGACCGGAAGGCCGCATCTTCTGCCAAGGCGAGCTCCGCGACACGCCGGCAACCGACCCGTTCGATTTCGGCCACGACCATCCCCCCGGTCCCACGTGGGGTCGGGCGTTCCTGATGTTGGAGAACGCCTCCGTGGCCGATGTGCCAAACGCCCGCGGCCGCCTCGTCTGGGATAACCTCAAGATGCGGCGCTATCCCTCGAACGAAAACCCCACGGCCTGGAGGCTGATCGACGATTTCTCAGATCCGACTCTGGACCGGTGGATCAGCGCGGCCCCCAAGGACTCGTCCAACCGCTACGAGGTGCAGGACGGGCGCCTTGTGATGTCCTCCGACAATCTGCCCAGAACTCATTATGGCTGGTCCGGCGCGCTCCGCCTCGAATGGCTCGACATCGACGCCGCCCACACCACCGAAATCGAGGTCGACCTCCTCTCCGCAGATGCGCCCCACCCCCAGGCCGCCCTCACCCTCGCCCGCCCCGTCCTCCATCGCATGACCGTCCCCGATCGTCCCTTCCTGCTCGCCGGCCGCTCTCTCGTCCTGACCTGGTGGGATCGAACGGTCCGGCGCTGGGACCTCGAACAGCAGCGGTTCGTCGCCATGGAAGGCCATGGCCCCGCGATACACGCCCTGCAAACCGGGAGCTTCGCCGATCCCTTCAGCGTCAGTCCGGATGGCAAGCACCTCGCCTATGCCCAAAACGAGGAAGGCTCGATCTGGGACCTCGATAGCGGCCGGAAGCGATTCCTGAAAGCGCTGGCCCCCATCCGGACCACCGGCGCCCAGTTCAGCCCGGATAACCGCTTCCTCGTGGTGACTCACGCCCAGGGCCTCACCTTGATCCGCACCACTGACGGACAACAGGCGGCAACGCTCGGATCGGGATCCTCCTCTCGCCTGCCTTGCTGCAGCGCCCGCGGCAGTCGCGTGGCCGCGGTCGCTGACACCGGATCGGTCCTGGCCTGGGACTTGGGCGATCTCGAGGATCCGCCCGCGGTCTTCCCCCACGCGTTCTCCATCAATCGCCTCACGTTCAGCCCCGACGGTCGATACCTGGCTGCCAGCTCGGCTGACGGATTCGTGCGAATCTGGGACGTGCTCCGGCGCGAGCCCTTTGGCCCCCCCCTGCCCGGCTGGCTGGTCCGGTTCAGTCCCGACGGAACCGACCTGCTCCTCCTCGGCTCCACAGACGCCTGGCTCTGGAACCTCAGCCGCGTGCGCATGACCCCCCAGCTCGTGCCTCCCCTCTGCGGCGATCACACCTCCGCCACCGCCTCAGACGGAACGCTCACCGCCGAAATCGCCGGCCGTGAAATCCTGATCCGGACCCGCCAGACCCGCTACGCGCTCGCCGGTCAGAATTCGCTGCCCTGGCGACGGCTCGCCTTCAGCCTGGACGGACGCCACCTGATCGCCGAAAACTCCGACCTCCACATCTGGACTTGGGACCTGCCAACCCGGACCCTTATCGAGCCGCCCACCCCAGCCCGCTACGATCCAACCCTCAGCCACCCCGCCCCGCTCCCGGCCACCGTCGACCCATTGGACCAGGAATCCCTGGCGGACATGGCCGCCTTCCTGGGCGGACAACGGCCCGATGGCGAGGGCGGCATGCTGTCGGTGGATGAACCGGAGCGCGGGCGTCTCCTCGACCGGTTGCGCCGGAACCACGTCCTGCCCACCTCCCCGGATGCCGCAACCCGCCAACGCTGGCATCGCGACCAGGCCGAGGCCGCGGAACACGCCATGGATTGGGAGGCCGCCGTATTTCATTGGGAAAGACCCGCCCCCCTCAGCCCCCACAACCGGCACGCCCACCGCCTCGCCTATGCGCAACACGCAGCCAGCCTCGTCAGCCAGGCCATTCGTGAAGGACGCTCCCGCTGGTCCGTCATTCTCCCACGGCAACCCTGGGCCTCAGCGGACATGCTGGATCTCGGGACCTCCTATAACCTCCCTCTGGGAGAACCGCTCGCCGGGGAAACCCCCGGCGCGTCGTTCCGCGCCTTGAGCAGCGGGGTTCAACTCCTGGGCGGCGTTCCCTTCGATGCGCGGGGCGCCATCCGGCTGGGACGAGCCAACCCGGTTCTGATCCCCGTGGGTCGGGCCTGTCGTCGAATTCACTTCCTGCACGCGTCCGGCCAAAGGGTCGGCCGCCAGGGACTCCGCGAGCCCGTGGCACGCTTCGAGGTGACGTATGACACAGGGGAAAAGGCGGTGGTCAACCCGATGAATCCCGATGACGTGCCCCCCTATGATGACGCTCGTTTCTTCGAGTCGGTGGGGATGGCATGGGCGGGAACCGCCCCCGGCCTTCGCAGCGCCCTGGCGTGGACCGCGGCGTCTCCCAACCCGGCCTTCCCCAGGCCGTTGCTCTATCTGACCCGCACCACCTGGGACCTGCCGGCAGAACACCAGCACCGGACGGTCCGCAGCCTTGCCTTGCAGGCTAGCTCCAACGCAGCCACGCTGCTCGTCTTCGCCATCACCGCCGAGGGAGCACCATGAAAGAACGCCGCGCGTCGCCCGTTGAACCGGTCAAAGGCCCACCCGCGATGGATCCGGATCGGCAACAGGCCCTGGCCACCCGCGCCAGTCTGCTGGAACGACTGAAAGACCTGGAAGACCAGGTCAGCTGGCAGGAGTTCTACACCACTTACCGCAAGTTGATCTTCAGCTTCGCCCTCAGGCACGATCTGACACCCACCGAAGCCGAAGAGGTCGTCCAGGAAACCGTCATCACCGTCGCCCGCAACCTGCCGAACTTCCAATACGACCCCCGCCGCTGCTCCTTCAAGACCTGGCTCTTCAACCTGACCCTGTGGCGCGTCCGCGACCAGATCCGCAAACGACACCCCCAGGAAACCTCGATCGATCGCCAACCCCGCGACACCGACCCGACCGCAGCGATCGAGCGGATCCCGGCCGCGGAGGGGGAACAGGTCAGCGCCCTCTGGGACGAGGAATGGCAACAAGACCTGCTCGCGCGCGCCATGGAACGGCTGAAAGCGCGCGTTGACGAAAAGCACTATCAGATCTTTGACCTCTACGCGATCCAGGCCTGGCCCGCCCGCGAAGTCGCCCGCAGCTTCGGCGTCAGCGCCGCCCGCGTCCACTTGATCAAACATCGCCTGAGCCGATTGCTCGCCGCTGAACTGCGCCAATTGCAGCAGGAGTAATTCGCCGCCCCCGCCCGGATTTCGATTGAATTCCTCCTCTCCCCGGGGCTACTCTCCCCGCGGGTTACGGCATGGTCACTCCTCATTTCTCGTGGTGGCCGCTGGTAGCGCTCCTCCTTGCCGCCTGGAGCGCTGGCCCTGCCTTTGCTCAAGCCCCAGCCAACGACCCCATCTCGATCGCGCTCGAACCCCGCGACGTCGAGGGCTCCCTGATGAACTGGGGCCTCAACATCCAGCCGGAATCCGACCCCTTCACAGGCGAGCCCGACGCGGGCAAGGACACGGTCCTGCGCCAGTCGCTGACCTTGGCCAGTTCCGAGAACAAGCCCCTGCCGCTCCTCTGGAATGTCACCCGGGGCACGCTCCACTTCGATCTCAACCGCAACCGCGATCTCGAGGACGATCCCCAGGGCCGCTACACCAACAGCACCCGGGGTTATTACCAGGAGTACAAGGACGTCCTCATCCCGTGGTCGGACGCCAGCGGCGTCCGCACCCAGAGGGTCAACCTGCACATCGCCAACACTGGAGGCGGCGTCCATGGCTACATCGCCCAGCGCACGTACTGGCAGGGCAAACTCACCCTCGAAGGCAAGGATTACCAGGTCGGAATCGTCGAGAACCTGCTGGGAGGCAGCTCGATTCACAGCTTCCTCCTCCGCCCCTGGGAGGCCCGGGACAAACCCTTCGACCTGATAGGTCAGACGCACGATGCCTTTGACTTCGCCCAGCACCTGTTCTTCGCCGGCCGGGCATTCGACCTCGCCGCCCGGACCGAGGCGGGCCCGACAGGATCGCGCTACCGGCTCGACCTGCAGCCGCAGACGCCCGCCCTCGGCGATCTCCGGCTCACCGGCACCCATGTCCGTCGGCTCATCCTCCGCGGTCAACACCACACCGCAGTGCTGGACAACCCGCCCGCCTCGGTGCGTCTGCCCGTGGACACCTACGCCCGGGTCCAGGCCCAACTCGAAGCCGGATCGCTCGCGGCAATCCGATCCGAAGCCTCCGCGCCAGCCCTCGCCGTCACCGACTCGAAGCCCGCGTCGCTCACCGTCGGCGGCCCCCTCACCAACCATGTCACAATCCGCCGCCGCGGAGGCGTGCTCGTCCTCAATTACCAACTCCTGGGTGCCGACGGCGCCCCGTACCGCCTGGACACCACGGACCGCGAACCGCCCCAGTTCACAATCCGGCAGGACAACCGGGAACTTGCCAGCGGCAGGTTCCAGTATGGCTGAGGGGGCACCTGCTCGTACTCATGGCGAGTACCTCCCGGCGTCGGTGGCAAGTTGCAGGTGACAGCAGTCGCTGACCTCGGCGCGCTCGGCCCCAAGGAAGGTCCGCCAGTGGATTACGACTGGGCGCCGACCTTCCCGGCCATCCTGCCCTGGATCGGCATTCTCCTGTTGCTCCTCCTCCCGGCCAACCGATCCCTACGGGCGTGGTGGATCCTGGTGCCGTTGCTCGTGATTGGCGCCCTTCGCTGGACCGTATCCGCCTTCTTCGGGAGCATCCCCTCGGAGGCCGTTGACATGATGGGCGGGGCGTTTGTGGGGCTCGCATTCGGCCTTTCGGCGCTCTGGCTCGCCTCCCCGTACCTGTCGAAGCCCTCGCGCTGGGTCGTGTTCTTCCTGATGCTGCTCGTCCTCGAAGCCGCGTCCGTGCTCGCCTACCTCGGCGCGCTCGATTTCAGCGAAGCCGGCCTCGAGGTGCTCAGCGTGCTCGGGTTCCTGGCCGTCATGGCCCTGATCGCCGCCATGGCCCTGAGTCTGACCGCCCGAGTCTGCCGCAGGCGCCCGTCGGCCGTCCTGTTCTCGATCGTGGTGTATTTCTGGCTGGCTGTTCTCTGGGCGATCCCAGCCCTCGCGGTCTGGATGATCTCGGGACTGTCCGGAGGCTTCGGCCCCGAGTTGTACCAGATGGTCATCGCCGCACTGGTCATGGCGCTTGCCACGTTCGCGGTGGTCTGGCCGTTCGTGCTCCTGGCATTCCTCTCGACCTGGTACCGCGACCGGCTCTTCCGCTTCTTCCGCCTCGGCGACCCGGCCCCGCCCGCCCCACCCCCGGCAACACCCCCGCACTGCAACCCGTAAAGAACCGTGCTCCGCAGTCTCTGCGCAAGACATGGCAACTCCGGCGGCCGGCTCGATGCGCGGGCTTGCTTTGTCTTCCAGAGAGCACAGCGATGAGATGCTGTCGCCGCCCGCAGCCTGCGGTGAGGGAGGCCCAGTAACTGTTCGCTGCCCCCCTTCACCCGCCACGGTCATCGCCCGCGGCTTCAGAGTCAGCACCCGCGGCTGCAGACTCGTCCCCGCGAAGCCGGCTCCACCCCACCCCAATCGGCGATCCGCCCCGAATCGGCGCGGAACTTCCCCTCGCCGATTCAAGAACTGCGAAAAGCGCTCGCCCTCAGCCCGGCTTTCTGGCTTGATCAGCGCGACATCATGAGTACCTCACTGGGAATGCTCCGTGGAATCGTTCCTCCTGTGCTCAGTCCCCTGCGCGACCGCGACGCCTTGGACGAGGCCGGCCTCGAGCGCCTTCTCGAGCACATTCTCGGTGGGGGGGTGCAAGGCTTGTTCATCCTGGGCACCACCGGCGAGGGCCCAAGTCTGAGCTACCGCGTTCGACGCGACCTCATCAGCCAAACCTGCCGGCACGTCGCCCGTCGGTGTCCCGTCCTGGTCGGCATCACCGACACCGCCTTTGCCGAGTCCGTCGGCATCGCGCGCCACGCTGCCGACGCCGGGGCCGACGCCCTGGTGCTGGCGCCGCCCTACTACATGCCGGAGGGCCAACCCGAGCTCCGCGAATACCTGCAGCATCTCCTCCCTGAGCTCCCCCTCCCGTTGTTTCTCTACAACATGCCGCCCCTGACCAAGGTGTCCTACGAGCTGGACACCGTTCGCTGGGCGCTCGACCAACCGGGCATTTGCGGCCTCAAGGACAGCTCCGGCAGCATGATCTACTTCGCCCAAGTGCTGGGATTGCGCGGCTCGCGCCCCGATTGGCCGGTGTTCGTCGGCCCGGAGGAACTGCTGGCGCCCTCCGTCCTGATGGGCGGGGATGGCGGCGTGGCTGGCGGTGCGAACCTGTTCCCGCGCTTGTACGTCGCGCTTTATCAGGCCGCCGCCGCCGGCGATGTCGCCCGCGCCCGGGATCTCCAGCAGCGCGTGCAGCAGGTCGTGGACCGCCTCTACCGCGTGGGACGCCACCCGTCCACCATCATCAAGGGAATCAAGTGCGCCGCCGCGTGCCTCGGCCTTTGCAGCGATTTCATGGCGGAACCCTTCCACAAATTCCGGGCCCCGGAGCACCTCCGCATCGAACAGGCCATGGCCGACCTCGCCCCCGTCGTCGCCGTATAAGGGTCTGTGCTAATGTAGAGTCCTCGAAGGCGGGGGGCTGGGGTTGGAACGGCAGGGGCCAAACTTGACCTGTTGACCGCATATCCCAGGAGTCGAGGGGCTAGCGAGGCGTGCCTCAAGGGGCGAACACTTTGCACGTGCGTCATTCGCCCGCCCCGCGTAGGTTACAGCGCGCGTTATGGCTGTGATTCAACCGTTCGCTGCGTGGCGGCCGCGTGCCGATCTTGCCGCTCGCATCTCGGAGTTGCCCTACGATGTCCTGTCGTCGGAGGAAGCCCGTGCCGCCGCGCGGGACAACCCGCACAGCTTCTTCCACGTCAGCAAGGCCGAGATCGACCTCCCCGACGGCACCGACCCGCACGCCCCCGAGGTCTATGCCCTCGCCAAAGACAACTACGACGCCTTCCGCACCCAGGGCATTCTCGTCCGCCAGACAACCCCCGTTTTCTACCTGTATCGCCAGATCATGGGGGCTCACGCCCAAACTGGAATCGTCGCCCTCGCCAGTTGCCGCGAGTACCTCGACGGCACCATCCGCCGTCACGAGTTGACCCGCCCGGACAAGGAGGACGACCGCACCCGCCACATCGAGACGCTCTCGGCCCAAACCGGTCCCGCCTTCCTCATCTATCGCGCCCAGCCATCCCTGCGCCAGTGGATCCGCACCGCCTGCCAGCAGACACCAGATTCCGATTTCGGCGCTCCGGATGGCGTCCGGCATACCACGTGGACCGTCGCCGAGCCCGCCGCCATCGCTGCGCTCTCCGATGCCGTGAGGACAATCCCACGGCTCTACATCGCTGATGGCCACCACCGAACCGCCGCCGCCGCCCGGGTCTTCCAAGCCCGCGCCGGAGCCGGTTCGAGCGCCTGGTTCCTTGCCGTCCTCTTCGCCCACGACGAGCTCCAAATCCTCCCGTACCACCGGGTGCTCGAAGACCTCGGACCCCATACCCCCGATACCCTGCGGGATCAGCTCGCTCCCATCTTCGAGTTCCTCACGGCGCCCACGCCCCAGCCTCAGGCGCGCCGCGAAATCAATCTCTACTGCAACGGCCGCTGGTCCCGGCTCCGGTTCCGCTCCCACCTCACCCAACCGGCTTCACCCGCCGACCAACTCGATGTCGCCTTGCTCCAACACCACGTCCTCGGACCGGTGTTCGGCATCCACGACCCCCGAACCAGCAAGCGACTCCGCTTCGTGGGCGGCGTCCGGGACACCGCGGAACTCGAACGGCTCGTCAACGCCCGCGGCACCGGTTGCGCTTTCGCCCTCGCGCCCACCCGCATCGAGGATCTCCTCGCAATCGCAGACGCCGGCGGCATCATGCCCCCGAAATCCACTTGGTTCGAGCCCAAGCTGCGCGATGCCCTCTTTTCCCATGACTTGAACGATTAGCCTTACGCCGCCATGCCCAAGCAAACCTGGTTCGTCGCCATCGCCCTATCCGCCTGCGTCGCCTTCGCACTCCTCGGCCTCTCCGCCTGGCACCGCGGACTCGAACTCGGCCAGACCCGCCTCGAACTCAAACAGCTGCAGACACGCGTCCAGGAGGAACAAACGAAACTCGCCCACGCCCAGTCTGCCCTCACAAACGCCATGGCGCAGGTGCACGCCCTCCGAACCCAAAGCGAAGAAACCCTCCGCAGCCAGGCCTCCATGGAAGATGCCATGCGCAAAGCCATCGCCTCAAAGGATGTCACCATCTCCGAGCTCCAGGGCAAACTCACCGTCACCATCCTCGACCGGATCCTCTTCGACTCCGGTGAAGCCGCCCTCAAGCCCGAAGGAGAAACTGTCCTCCGGCAAATCGCGGGCATCCTCAGCGAATTCCCCAATCGCCAGATCCATGTGGTCGGACACACCGATAATGTCCCCATCCGCGCCTCCGCCCTCTCCCGCTACGCCAGCAATTGGGAACTCTCCATGGCCCGCGCCACCGCTGCTGTCCGATTCCTCACCGAAAAAGCCGGGGTCGACCCCCGACGACTCGGAGCCCTCGGCTATGGGGAGTATCGCCCCATCGCCGATAACACAACCCCCGAGGGCCGGGCCCACAACCGGCGCATCGCCATCGTCGTCCTTTCCGACGAACTCGCTGGCGTCGACCTCGCTCCACCCCCCGCAGTCACCCCGTCCGCAAGCCCCACAACCCCAACCTCGACCTCGACCAACTCACCCCCAACCACCAACGCTCCTCCCCCGACCGCCGACGACGAACCGTCGACCAACCCTCCCCAGGAACCCATTCCCCCCGCCCCGTGAAGCCGCCCCTGCTCGCTCTCGTGGCATGCTGCCTTTGCGCGATACACGCCGCCGACTCCCCGCCCGGCCGCCAGATCCCGCTCACTGACGCACGCCTCTTCCTTCCCCAAGGCGCCCAACCCGACGCTTCCGGATCATTCGACCTGACGCTCCACCTCCACGGCGCCCCTGCCGTCGTCGAAACCAACTTCCTCACCGCCCGCTGCCCCGGCGTCCTCGCCAATGTAACCCTCCAGGGACTCAGCGCCGCCTATGAGGAACGCTTCAAGGATTCCAACGTCTTCTGGCGCATCCTCCGGGAAACCGCGACCACTCTCCAAGACCCCACCGCGCCTCCCCCCCGCGTGCGCCATGTCCTGGTCTCCTCGTTCAGCGCTGGCTTCGGCGGCGTCCGCCAGTTGCTCGAGAACCCCGACATCTTCGCCCGGATCGACGCCGTCATCATGGCTGACTCGATCTACGCCGGCTTCGCCGGCAACCCCGTCGAGCGCAAAGTCAACCCCGATCATATGCGCGGCTTTCTCCAGTTCGCCCGCGCAGCAGCCGACGGACGCAAGCGCTTCCTTGTCTCCCATACCCAGCTTCATACCCCCACCTACGCCAGCACCCGCGAAACCGCCGATTACCTCATCGCCCAACTCGGCGGCACCCGTGAGGCCATGACGGAATCCTGGCCCGGCAACCTCAGACTGCTCAGCCGATTCCAGAAAGGCCAATGCCTCATCCTCGGCTTCGACGGAGATACCGGCCAACACCACATGGAGCATCTCCGACAAATCCGGTTGTTCTACCAGAGACAATCTGACACACTCCACTGATCCTCGACCGGTTGCCATACAGCGATGGTGCATTCCGGGGCCATGCTGATGTCCTCGAGAATTCGATCCGAGATCACCGAGGTTCGCCATTAGTAGTGCTCTCTCAGCCGTTGTACCACAGTATCTTGTGGTTTTGACTTTACAGTGGGCCGGTTTCGGCGATAGTAGGGCTCTGTAATGCACCTCAAGAGTCTTACGGCCTTGGGTTTCAAGTCCTTCGCGGATAAGACAACCCTGACTTTCCAGCCGGGAATCACCGCCATCGTGGGGCCAAACGGTTGCGGGAAATCCAACATCGCCGACGCCATCCGCTGGGTCCTTGGGGAGCAGTCGGCCAAGGCTCTGCGCGGAGGCGAAATGGCCGATGTCATCTTCACCGGATCCGACGGCAGACATTCGATGTCCTTCGCCGAGGTCTCCCTCACCCTGGACGGGGTGGCTGAAGACCACTTGCGGGCGGCAGGGGTCGATCTCGCCTTCGAGGAGGTCACGATCACCCGCCGCGTGTTCCGCGATGGCGGCAGCGAGTACTTCATCAACAAAACCCCTTGCCGGCTCAAGGACATCCAGCAGTTGTTCGCCGGGACGGGGGTGGGTCGGACGAGCTACAGCATCATGGCCCAGGGCAACATCACCCAGATCCTCTCCAGCCGGCCCGAGGATCGACGCATGGTGTTCGAGGAGGCCGCCGGTATCACCCGGTTCAAAGCCCAAAAAAAGGAGGCCCTCCGCAAACTCGAAATCACCGAACAAAACCTCCTCCGCATCGAGGACCTCATCCGCGAAGTCAAACGCCAGATCATCTCCCTCCAACGCCAGGCGGGCAAGGCGCGGCGCTTCAAGCAGTGCCAAACCGAACTCCAATACCTCGAAACACAACTCTGCCGCCATCAGTTCGACCTCCTCGAACAGGAAATCGCCGCGCGCCAGTCCCGCGTCGAACACCTGCGCGCCGAGATGGAGGCATCCACCGCCGAAGTCGTCCACGGCGAGGACGCCGTCGCCCAACTGCGGCAACGGTTGACCGATCTCGATCTCGAGATCAGCGCCGCCCGACAGCGCGATCTTCAACTCCAAAACGAATCGGAACGCCACGAGCACCGGATCCAGCACAACGAACAGCGGCTCGCCGAACTCGCCGAGGAAGAACAGCGCGCCCACCGCGAGAAGGGCGAGGCCGACCAGCAGCGGACCCTCGCTGAACAGGAGCTCGCGGCGTTGAGCGAACAGCTCGAGGCATCGGCCGCCCACCTCGCCACCCTCAAGCGCGATCTCGATCAACGGCGCCGGTCCCTCGCCCAACTCGAGTCCGAACTCGCCGCCGCCCAGGAAACCGCTCGCCGCTGCCAATCCCAGTTGCTTGGCTCCGCCCAGCAGCTCTCCCGCACCCGAAACGAAATCAATGCCCTCGACCTCCAAAAACAAGGCAACGCCGTCCGGCTCGAGAAGCTCTCGACCGAAAAAGTCCAGCTCGAGGAGGAACGCGCCCGGCTCGAGACGCGGCTGACGGAGTTCGCCCGGGAGTCCGAGCTCGAGCAACAAAGCCTCGCCAACCGCCGCCTCGGGGTCGAGGAGTGCCAGCAACGCCTTCGCGCCCTGCATCAGGACCTCGATGCCGTCGGCCAGGAACTGGACGCGCTCCAGCGTCGCCAGGCCGCACTGCGATCGCGCTTGACCGTCCTCGAGCAACTCGAAGCCAGCCACGAAGGCTACGGCGCCGGTGCCGTCGCCGCTCTCAGGAATACTCAGCACGTCCTCGGCACCCTCGCCGATCGCATCCGCGTCCCGGCAGAGCATGTCCCCGCCATCGAGGCCATCCTCGGACTGCACCTCCAGTTGGTCCTGACGGAAGCGCCCGACTCCGCACGCGCCATCCTCGAGGATCTCGCCGCCCGCCATACGGGACGGGCCAGCATCGCCTCCCTCGCCCTCCGCCGGGAGGCCGCAGCACCCGCCGAGCCTCCCGTGAGCCCCGAGATCGAAGAACGCCTTCGAGGCTTGGGCTGCCTGCCGGCGCTCACCGTCCTCCATGCCGAGGAGTCGGTGGCCGCCTTGATCGGCGGCCTCCTCGGGCCGACACGACTCGCGCCCAACCTCGCCGCCGCCACCGAAGGCTGGCGCCTTTCTGCCGGCGCCCTGGACTTCGTCACCCCCAAGGGCGAGATCCTGAGCCGACACGGCGTCTTCACCGGCGGCAGCACGAATGGCAACGGACCCGCCCCATCGTCCATCCTCGCGCGCAAGAACGAGATCGCAGAACTCCAGTCCACGCTGACCGGCCTCCAGGAGCAGGTCCAAGCCCAGAGCGTCCATAAGGGCGCCCTGCAAAGCGAGCAGACCGCCCTCCAGGCCCGCCTGCAGCAGGAGCAAAGCGACCTGCGATCCCAGGAGGTGGCCGTCGCAACCCGCCAGGGGGAGTTCAACGCGCTCCAAAGCGCCCTCAAATCCCTCCATCAGAAGATCGACACCGTCGTCTACGAAGTCCAGTGCCTCGCCGCCCAGGAACAGGAAGGGCTCGAACGCCGTACGGCCCTCGCCGCCGAACTCAGCCGGCAGGAAACCGAGGAGCAAACCCTCCAGCGACGCCTCGCCGACCAAACCGCCGCCCTCGAGTCCGCCCGCCAACAACGCGACCAGCTCAACGGCGCCGTCACGGAGTCCAAGGTAGCTGCGGCCTCCGAGGAGCAGCGAAACGCCGCCCTCCTCCAACGTCGGCAACCCCTCGAGGACCGCATCCGCGAGCTCCGCCAGCGGGCTGACCAGCGCGCTCACGATTGCAGCACCTTGCAGCAGCGACAGGAGCAGGCCCGAGCCGAAATGGTCGAGTCCCGCCTCCGCAATCAGCAGCTCCGCATCGAGCGCGACCAGCTCGACACCCAGGTCGCAGCACTCTCCGATCGGCGCCAGACCGAAGCCGCCGAAATCGCCACCCGCGACGAAGCTCTGCGCGCACGCCGGCGCCAGCTCACCGCGCTCCAGGAACAACGCGCCGCCCTCGATGTCGAACTCGCCCAGCATCAGATGATGCGGCAGAACCTCCTCGACCGCATCCAACAGAAGTACCAGATCCGGCTCGAGGACGTCCGGAGCGAGTGCATCACCATCACTCTGGCTGCCGAGGGCCCGCCCAAGATCAGCCGGCTGACCCCGGAGGAAATGGCCACCGCCGGCGTGGCCACCGACTGGACGGCCGTGGCCGGCCAGGTCGCCGCCCTCCAGCAGAAGATCGACGAGATGGGACCGGTCAACCTCGTGGCCATCGAGGAATACGAGGAGACCGAACAGCGGCATGCCTTCCTCACCACACAGCACGACGACCTCGTCAAGGCCCGCGCCCACCTCATCGAGGTCATCAACAAGGTCAACACCCAGACCCGCGAGATGTTCACGGAGACCTTCCGGCTCATCCGCGAGAACTTCCGTGCGCTCTTCGTCGAGATCTTCCGGGGCGGCAAGGCCGACCTGCAGCTCATCGACGAAGGAGACGTCCTCGAGAGCGGCATCGAAATCGTCGCCCGCCCCCCTGGCAAACAGCTGCAGAGCATCTCGCTCCTCTCCGGCGGGGAACAGACCATGACGGCCGTCGCCCTCCTGTTCGCCATCTACCAGGTCCGGCCAAGCCCCTTCTGCGTCCTCGATGAGCTGGATGCGCCCCTGGATGAGTCGAACATCAGCTGCTTCGTCACCATGCTCCAGCGATTCCTCGCGCACTCCCAGTTCGTCATCATCACCCACAGCAAGAGCACCATCGCCATGGCCGATGTCCTCTACGGCATCACCATGCAGGAACGCGGCGTCAGCAAGATCGTCAGCGTCAAGTTCCGCAATGCCGACGAAGCCGCCCCGGCCGCATCCTCCGAGAACACCACGCCCGCACCCGACTCCAAGACCTTGGAGGAGAAACCGGAGGAACGACTCGAGCTGGCCCCCGCACCCTAGAGTCCTCGACTCCTGGGATATGGGGTCAACAGGTCAAGTTTGGTCCGGTCAGCTTCCAGGCCTACCCAACTTCCGTCGAGGACTCTACATTGGGGAGGCGCGGAAGAGAGGGTCCGAAAAGGGAGGAAAGCTCCATGGGATCGCAGACTTGGCTGGGTCTGAGGCGCGCCTCGCTAGCGCGCTGTCCTGCAATTCACACCGGCAGCCCCGCAGCCCGCGCTGCAGCCCGCGAAGCTTCATAGCTCTCGTGGACCACCGCCTGCCAGCCCCGCGCACGCGCCGCCGCGACGTTCTCCGGCCTGTCGTCCAAATAGAACAACTCGCTTCCCCGGCACCCCGTCATACCCTCCGTCACCTCGTACAGTCGCGGCCCCGGCTTGAGCGCCTGATGCTCGTACGACAACACGTAGCCGTCAAAGCCGGCGAAGAACGGAAACCGCCGCCGGATGTGCCGGATCGCCAGCTCATTCGTGTTTGAGAGAATGTAGGTGCGCCATCCGCCCTTCCTCAACCCGGCCTGCAGCGCCACCATCGGCGGAATCTCGCTGAAGATGTCGGCAAACGCCTCGTCGAACGAATCCATCGACCCGTCATAGCCCGTCAACACCCGGGCGCGCTCGAAAAACTCCGCCGTGGTCAATTGCCCGCTCTCGTACTCGCCCAGCACCGACCCCTCCGTGAGGTAACCCTGCAATTGATCGAGTGACAACCGCATCCGCGGCAGCAGCCGCCGGACCGCAATCCCGTAGTCGAAGTCCAGCAATACCTTGCCCAGATCAAACACAACCACACGCGGCTCCGGGCCGGAACGCACGTCCTCGCAAGCATCATTCATCGGTGAAATGAACTGTTTCTCCCCACACCGTGTGCCCCGGCAAAACCCACGGCCGCCTCATTCCCGAAAGGGATGGCGTCCCTCGATGGCCCGGCTGAGTGTGAGTTCGTCGGCAAAATCGAGACTGGTCCCTGCGGGCAAGCCGTGCGCCAGCCGCGTCACGACCGCTCCCCGCCCCGCCAAGCGAGCCGCGAGGTAATGGCTCGTTGCATCCCCCTCCACGTCGGTGGGCAGCGCCAGAATCACCTCCCGCACCGATTCCGATCCCACCCGCCCCTCGAGCGCCGCGATGTTGAGGTCCTCGGGCCCAATGCCGTCCATCGGTGATAACCGCCCCCCCAGAACGTGATAACGGCCCCGAAACCCCCCTGCCTTCTCGACCAACAGCACGTCCACCGGACGCTCGACCACGCATAACACGCCGCCGTCTCGCCCCGCGTCGGCACAGAACAGACAGGGTTGGCACTCCGTCAAGGCGCCACAGCGCTCGCACCCGCGCACCCGCTCCCGGGCGGTCACCAGCGCCTGCGCCAGGTCCCGCACGCGCTGCAGGTCCGCCTGGACCAAGTGCAACGCAAGCCGCTCAGCCGTTCGCGGCCCTACGCCAGGCAGCGTCCCCAGCGCGGCCATTAACTCCGCCAAAGGTCCCGGCAACAACGCCATGACTCGCCCGCCGTTGACCGCAGCCCCGTCAGCCCAACCCCGGGAAGTTCATTCCTCCCGTGAGCTTGGCCATCTCCGCCGAAGCCGTCTCCCGGGCCTGCGTCAGGGCCGTATTGACGGCCGACAACACCAGGTCCTCCAACAGAGCCGTCTCCGCCGGGTTCACCGCCTGGGGATCGATCCGAAGGGACGCCACCGAACCGTCGCAGCGGGCCACCACCTTGACTGCCCCGCCCCCGCTGCTGGCTTCCACCGTCCGCAATGCCAACTGCTGCTGCGTCTCCTCCATCTGTCGCTGGATTCGCGACGCCTGCTTCATCAATTTGCCAATGCTCGACATGTCACCTTTCTCTCAAACCCGCCGCGGCGGTGCTCAGCCCCGGACCTCCGCCTGCTGCGCCCGAAAAACCTCAACCGCTTCGCGAATCGCCGGATCGTTCTTGAAGTCCGACAACGACGCCTCGGGCGACCCCGGTCTCGCCGGCGCCGGAGCATCGCCCTTCGCCGCCACCGGCTCCGCCGGAATCGCCATGGCTCTCCCAGGCCGCTCCGTCACGACAAAGCCCACCTGCGCCCCCGTGACACCCAACTCCTCGAGCTTCGTCCGCAAAAAGGCCTGCGTCCGCGAGTTGTCCAACGTCCCCATCGATTCCGCTGCGCCCGGGTCGAAACCAATGACCAGGCGATTGCCATCGAGCGAGACCGGAAAGCCGGGCCGGAGCGCCTGCTGGATCAAGGGCCTCGCCCGGCCCACCGCCTCGAGCAACCGCGCCCAAAGCGATGCCAGGGGATCGGGCGCGGTCTCCTTCGCCGCAACCGCACCCGCCGCCGCCCCTTCCGACATGCCGGCCACTGGCGTGTCCTCCGGAGCAGCGTCCGACCGAGCCAAACCACGCGGGGCAACCGTGGGTCCCGGTGCGGGAGACACTCCGGTCGCTGACGCAACGGCAGGCTGTCCAGCGGACCCGGCGTCGTCCGCATCCCGCAGTTGCCCGAGGGTCTCGATCAGGGTCTGAAGGTTCACCGCCGCCCGCGCCTCGATGGCCCGCAGCACCGTCACCTCGAGCAGGATCTTCTTCGAAATCGCATGCCCCAATCGACCCTCGGCCTCGGTCAGGACCTCCAGGATCCGGGTGAGCGACTCGACCTCGACTCGCGAGGCCTCGGCCTCGAGCGCGCCCGCCTCGGCCTCGGTAACCTCGAGCAACTGTCGGTCGCCCCCCGATACGCGGAAGACCAGCAGATTCCGAAAGTGATGCAGCAAGTCCGTCGTCAGCCGCCCCAGGTCCTTACCGGCCTGAGCCAGCCCATCGAGTTCCCGCAGCGCCACCAGGGCTTCGCCGGACAGAATCGCGTTGGCCAGCGCCGCCACCCGCGTCCCCGCCGCCAGGCCGAACATCGACAACACATCCTCCTCGACAATTTTCGTCCCGCAGAAACTGATCAGTTGGTCGAGTGCCGACTCCGCATCGCGCATGCCGCCGTCCGCGCCCCGCGCGATCGCCTGCAACGCCGCACCATCCACCGTGATCTGCTCGCGCTCCGCAATCATGCCCAGATGCTTCACGATCAGCGGGGCGGGGATCCGCCGGAAGTCAAATCGCTGACACCGGGAGAGGATCGTCGGGAGCACCTTCTCGGGGTCGGTCGTCGCAAACAGGAACTTCACATGCTCCGGCGGTTCCTCGAGCGTCTTCAACAGCGCGTTGAATGCCGCTGTCGTCAGCATGTGGACTTCGTCGATGATGTAGATCTTGTACCGCGAGGAAGCCGGCGCGTAGCGCACGGTCTGCCGCAAGTCCCGGACTTGCTCGACACCGTTGTTGCTCGCTCCGTCAATTTCGATCACATCAATCGCCCGGCTCTCGGCGATCTCAACGCACTTGGGATCCTCAGCCGGAGGATCCACCCGCGGCCCCCCCGTGCAGTTCAGGCACATCGCGAAGATCCTCGCCACGGTTGTCTTGCCTGTGCCCCTCGGCCCGCAAAACAAATACGCGTGCGCTATCCGCCCCTGCTGAATCGCATTCGATAGGGTCCGCGTGACGTGGTCCTGCCCCACCACGTCCTCGAACCGCTGAGGCCGATACTTCCGCGCTATGACCTGATAGCTCATCCGAATGCCCCGCTGGAAAAGGAAATGCCAGGGTGACCACGGCAGACGCAGAGCAAACTACCGTTGCTGCCTTCCGGCCCTGGCGGGGTTCGTAAGTCCGCATTCCATGGGCCCTGGCAAAAATCGCAAATCGATTTAGCCCCGCACTCCCCGCCGCAGCAAGCAGAAAGTCCTGCGCCAGGCTCGAGGGACCAGGCGGCGGCTCAAGCCCGGGAGGTTGAGACCCGACCGGCGCTTGCCCACGGGTTTGGGGGCAGGCCCTCACGAGCCTGCCCCCTTCGCCCCGGAAGCATCCTCCGGGCGCTGTCCGCACCACGGCGAATCCTACGGGCTCATCTCATCCGACTTCGCCTTCTTGGACGCTGCCTTGCGCGTGGCCGGTTTGTCGGTCACGAGCTCCGGCTTGGCCCCGAGGCGGACTGTCAGCGCAATCGCGGTGCCGTCCGGCTGCTTCTCGACCAGACCGCCCACGTCCTCGCCTACCACCGCATCCTCGAGCTTCGCGGCCTTCCCCTGGCGCGTAAACGCCGTCTGCGGCCGCGTCTGGAACGTGCGGTCCTTCTCCGCCCCGGCAAGCGTGAAGGTCCTGGCCTTCAAGTCCACCGCCTTCAGCTTGCCACGAACCGGATAGCGCGTGGCTTTGACCTCGCCCGAGGACGTACCAGCCTGCCGCGCGGACTGGCTCTGGACGTTCTCCCGGCGCTCCGGATCCCCCGGAACGCCTGGATCCCCCCCGCCTACCGCAACTCCAAGAGCCCACGCCGCCACCAGACTGGCGAGCAGGGTGTTCAGGTGACTCGTCTTCATCCGTACCTCCTTGTTGTGTGTCGCCGGGGAAGCGAGGCGACGGAACCAGCCCCCCGCAGGTATTCCCATTCGCACCCGGGAAGACTGAGGCGCCGCGAACCCACAGGGTCCAAAGCACCCAGGACTTTTGTCCCGCCCTTGTGTGAAACCCCGCCTCCTCCTTGACGACACGCCCACGATACACGAACCCGGCCCCGTTGCAAGCCCCCGCGATATCATCCTGGGGCCGCCACTCCGCCTTAACTCGGCCGTTGACACCCTCCCCTCCTTTGTTAGCGTTGCTCCCTTTCGCACGGGTTCACCGGGCGATACCGAGACAACGACCACGAACGAGCTATGGCAACAGCAGCGAAGACCCCGAAGTACGTTTATCAGTTTGGCAATAAGAAAGCCGATGGCGACGGCTCCATGAAGCCGCTCCTGGGCGGCAAAGGCGCCAACCTCGCCGAGATGTCCCGCATCGGATTACCGGTGCCCCCCGGCTTCACCATCACCACCGAAGTCTGCACGTATTACTACGCCAACCGACGGTCCTATCCCAAAGTCCTCGAGGCCCAGGTCAAGGCCGGCGTCGCCCAGATCGAGAAGATCATGGGCACCCGGTTCGGCGACAAGACCGCCATGCCCCTGCTCGTTTCCGTCCGCTCCGGCGCCCGCGACTCGATGCCCGGCATGATGGACACCATCCTGAACCTCGGACTCAATGACGAAACCGTCCTCGCCCTCGTCGCCGCCACCGGCAATGAGCGGTTTGCGTGGGACTGCTACCGCCGCTTCGTCCAAATGTACGGCGACGTCGTCATGGGCGTCCAAAAGCGCCCCGGCGAGGACCATGAACCCTTCGAAACCGTCATCCACGAGCTCAAACACGAGCGCCATCACGCCGATATCGAGGACACCAAGCTCAGCGTCGACGACCTCAAGGAACTCGTCGAACGCTTCAAGACCCTCATCCGCGAGCGCGCCGGCCAGGACTTCCCCCAGGACCCGTGGAAACAGCTCTGGGGCGCCGTCGGCGCTGTCTTCGGTTCCTGGATGAATGACCGCGCCATCGTCTATCGCCGCAAGTACAACATCCCCTCCGAATGGGGAACCGCGGTGAACGTTCAGGCCATGGTCTACGGCAACACCGGACCGACCTCCGGTTCCGGCGTCGCCTTCACCCGCAACCCCGCCAACGGCAAGAAGGAGTTCTACGGCGAGTTCCTGATCAACGCCCAGGGCGAAGATGTCGTCGCCGGCGTCCGCACCCCCGAACCCGTCGCCGCCCTGCGCCAGGAAATGCCCGCCGCCTACGCCGAGCTCGACAACATCCGGGCCACCCTCGAACGGCACTTCAAGGATGTCCAGGACTTCGAGTTCACCATCCAGGACGGCAAGGTCTTCATGCTCCAGACCCGCAATGGCAAACGCACCGCCATGGCCGCCCTCAAGTTCTCCATGGACATGTGCAAGGAGAAACTCATCACCTGGGAAACTGCCATCCTCCGCAATCCGGCCGATCAACTCGACCAACTGCTCGCCCCGGTCTTCGACGCCAGCGAGAAAGGCAAAGCCACTCCAATCGCCACCGGCCTCCCCGCCGGCCCCGGCGCGGCCTGCGGCAAGATCTACCTCAACGCCGAACGCGCGGTCATCGCCGCCGATAAGGGCGAAAAGGTCCTACTCGTCCGCATCGAAACCTCGCCCGAAGACCTCCGAGGCATGATCGCCGCCGAAGGCATCCTCACCGCCCGGGGCGGAGTCAGCTCCCACGCCGCCCTCGTCGCCCGCCAAATGGGCAAGGTCTGCGTCTGCGGCGCCAGCGCCCTCCAGGTCGATTACGACGCCAAGACCATCACCGTCGGTAGCCTCGTCCTGAAGGAAGGCGACTTCCTTTCGATCGATGGCACCGCCGGCGCCGTCTACGCCGGCGAACTCAAGACCGCTCCCTCGGAGATCATCGCCGGCACGCTGCACGGCGATCAAGCCGCCCGCAAGACGGAGAAGTTCAAGAGCTTCCAGCAGCTCATGAAGTGGTGCTCCCAGGCCAGCCGCCTCCAGGTCCGCACCAACGCCGATACCCCGGACCAGGCCGCCAATGCCGTCGCCTTCGGCGCCACCGGCATCGGCCTCTGCCGCACCGAACACATGTTCTTCGAAGGCGACCGCATCGACGCCATGCGCGAAATGATCCTCGCCGAGACGACCGAAGCCCGCGAAGCCGCCCTCGCCAAGCTCCTGCCATATCAACGCGACGATTTCCTCGGCATCTTCAAGGCCCTCAAAGGCCTGCCCGCCACCATCCGGTTCCTCGATCCGCCCCTCCATGAGTTCCTGCCGCATGCGGCCGATCAACAGGCCGATCTCGCCCGCAAACTCCGAATCCCCGTCGAACGCATCGAGCAGCGCGTCCATGAACTGCACGAGTTCAATCCCATGCTCGGTTTCCGCGGCTGCCGCCTCGGGATCAAGTACCCGGAGATCACCCGAATGCAGGCCCGCGCGGTCTTCGAAGCCGCCGCTCTCTGCATCAAGGCTCGCATCCCGTGCAAGCCCGAGATCATGATCCCGCTCGTCGGCTTCAGGAAGGAACTCGACCTCCAGGTCGCCCTCGTCCACGAAACCGCCCGCCAAGTCCAGGCCGAGCGCAAGGTCAAACTCACCTACAGCGTCGGCACCATGATCGAAATCCCGCGCGGCGCGCTCACCGCCAACGAGATCGCCGAGACGGCCGAGTTCTTCAGCTTCGGGACCAACGACCTCACGCAGACCTGCCTCGGGATGAGCCGCGATGACTCCGGCAGTTTTCTCCAGCCGTATCAGGAGGCCGAGATCGTCAAGAAAAACCCCTTCGCCTCGATCGACCAGACCGGCGTCGGCCAGCTCATGCAGATCGCCATCGAACGGGGCCGCGCCACCCGCCCGAAGATCAAGCTCGGCATCTGCGGCGAGCACGGTGGCGACCCCGATTCGGTCAAGTTCTGTCACACCCTCGGCCTCACCTATGTGAGCTGCTCCCCGTTCCGCGTCCCGGTCGCCCGGCTCGCCGCCGCCCAGGCCGCTATCAACCAGAAAAGGGCCGCCGCTGCCGCCAAGCCCGGTCGTAAAGCCAGGAAGTAGCCGCAGCCGACCTCCCCTGCAACGGGCCCGCGGCCTCCGGCCTCGGGCCTTGCCTGTTCAGCGCCCTCTCCCGCCTTCGCGCGGAAGAGGGCGTTGGCTTCCAAGCGCTGGCAGCACCAGCCGGAATGCCGCGCCCCCACCCGGCCGGTTCTCCGCCGTAATCCGGCCCCCGTGCAGCTCCGCAATCGTCCGGCACAGACAAAGCCCCATCCCCAACCCCTTGGCCTTGGTCGTGAACAGCGGATCGAAAACCCGGTCCCTGTGCTCCGGCGCAATCCCTGACCCCTGGTCCAAGACCGCCAGTTCGATCCCGGAATCTGTCCCGCGGACGACCACCTCGACCACGCGGTCCTTGTCCGGCAACCCCTCCACCGAATCGAAGGCGTTGCTCAGCAGATTCAATAACACCTGTTGGATCTGCACCTGATCCACAATCACCGGCGGCAGCCCCGGCGGTAACGCGGTCCTCAGCCTGATCCGCCGCGTCGCCGTCTCCTGCCGGACCATCCTCAGCACCGAGCTCACCAGCGCCCCCAAACACGTCTCCTCCGGCTTCGACACCTCGGGACGCACCAGCGACCTCACCCGATGCAGTGTCTCCTGCAACCGCCCACAGTCGGCAACCAAGTCGTCCAAAGCCGCCCGCAACACGGGATCACCCCCGGCCACGGCCATGCCCCGAGCCCGAAGCACCTCCAGATTGCCCACCATCGCGCTCACCGGTTGGCCCAGCTGATGCGCAATATGCGCGCTCACCTCCCCCAGCGACGCCAAACGCCCCATCTTCATCAGGGTCTCGCGCTGCGCCGCTGCCTGCATCTCCGCACTCCTCTGGGCCGTGACATCCACAAACCACCAAATGAAATGCCCTCCCCCACCGTTCCCGGACTTCACCGGCTTGATCCGCACGAAGACCCATGTGCCGTTCTCCCCGTGCCACGGAACCCGCAACTCCCCCTGGTACCCCCTCCCTGTCACCAACGCCGCCACGACCTCCACAAAGGACGACTCCTTCCGCCACTCAGCACTCAAAGCCTCCAACGCACATCGCCCAACCACCTGGTCGCACCGCAGACCGCTCAGGGCCGCAAAGGAACGACTCGCAAACACCACCGGCCAGGGTTCCTCGGCGGAAGTCGTGATCAGGATCCCATCCGAGGTCTCCTCCAACGCCGCCGTCCGAACCACCAGCGACTCGCTCAATTGCTGCACGCTCGAAACATCCCGCACAATCGCAAGGCGCGCCGGACGTCCGCCGTGCTGAAAGGGACTGACATGCACTTCCGCAGTGTACTCGGTGCCATCCTTGCGCCGATGCCTCCCCAGGAACATCACCGCCTTCTCCCCGTGCGCCTCCAACGTCGCGAGAATCTCCCCCTGGCTCAGTCCAACCTCCACCTTCGAGAAGTCTAAGGCCAGCAGCTCATCAAGCGTGTATCCCAGCATCCGGCAGATCGTCTCGTTCGCCTCCAGAAACCGACCCTGCCAACAGACCACAATCCCGTGCGGCGCCTCGTTGAACATCGCCCGAAACCGCTCCTCGCTCGCCCTCAACGCCGCCTCCGCCTCCCGCCTCTGCTGAAGATGACCCAGAATCGCGTTCCTCCAACGCACCGTCTGGGCCTCCAGCAACCGGGCACATAAAGCCGCCGCCGACCGCGAAGTCCTCCCCCGGCAACGACGCACCACACACGCCAGGACCTCCACCGCAACCCCCTCCCCATCTCGAAAGACACGCACCTCGACGTGGAATTGCCGGTACCTCCCATCCCCATGAAGCCAGCGGTAGTCCCACCCCGCTTCACCCTCCTCCCGCAGGCGGCTCTCCAGTTCCGGCAACCGTACCCTGTCCTCCGGATGCAACCGCGACACCCAAAAACCAGGCTCCGAAAACCGCTCGACACCAAAGCCGGCGAACTCCAGAAGATCCCCCTCCAACCCCAAAATCCGATGAGGCTCCTCTAACGCACAACTCAACACCACCGCACGCCTCGAGCCCCCCAAACGCGGCACGCCCCCACGTCGTTCCCTGGCGCCATCGCCGCCTGACTCACGTCGCTCTTTTGCACTCACGTGCTTCGGCTTTCCCCGATTCCGAGTCTGCCGTAACAACCGCCGCGCAAGCTGTTTATAACTGTCCCCCGACTGCATGGCAATCACTATCCCCTAGCGAGGCGCTGCCTCAGACCCGGTCGAGTCCTCAGGCTCATGAAGACCCTGCTGTGCCTGCCTATCCTCTCTTCCGCGCCTCGCTAATGTAGAGTCCTCGACGGAAGGAAAGGAGGCCTGGAACCGCAGGGGCCAAACTTGACCTGTTGACCACACATTCCACAAGTCGAGGACTCTAGTGGCTTCTCGCTACTTATGAATACGGGGCCACCCCCCCACTCTTGCAGCCGTTGCACCAGTTTTTATATATACTAATGTATAATATCCACGAACATGTTCATTCGCTTTTCGCATCAAACGCCGCCAAGTCGCGCCGCGCCCGGTCAAGCCGCGCATCCCGGTGATGCTCATAGCAGGCCACCCGTCGCTCAAGGAAGAAGCGCCGCCACGGGACGTGGGGCTCGAACGACTCGATGGCCGCCAGTAGAGTCGACGGATCCAGTGTGTCCAAGGCCACATTGAACCGACATGCCAGCCGGGCCTGGTCCCAAAGCCGCACCGCAAACGGCTTGCTCAAGGCGGCTTCCAGCCTCCGCGCCAACTCCGGCTGCCGAGCCTCACGACTGAGGGTCTGCGCCATTTCCATCGCCCGGTACATCACCAGGGGCTCCGGCCATGGGTCCTGCCGATAGCGCTCGAACGCCGTGACCAGGGACCGCACAGCTTCGTCCAAACGCCCCTGCCGCCAGGCCAGACGCCCCGCAATCACCTCCGCTTCCACCGGTTGCCAGACCCGGAGCCTCTCGATCGCCTCCGTCGCCCCGGCATCCCCTGCCTCCGCCAGACCCTCCGCCAACAGCCCAAGTTCAAGCAAATCCGCAGGCTCCTGCGTTTGCCCCCGCCAGGCTTCCAACGCCCCCGCCAAATCGCTCCCCCCATAGCGCTGCTTGGCCAGCGCCCGCTGCCGAAGACCGGCGTCCGCATCGGCCGCCAAAGACGGCGCCAAACCCTCGTTCGCCCACATGCTGAACCGCCGGTCGACCACCGCGCCCCAGTCCACCGCACCGCCGGAGAATGAGACGCGTGCGTCGGCGGCCGCATCGCCTTGCACAAGCCATTGCCGCACGTCGAAGGGCAGCCCCGTCCCCGCCGTCCGCGCAAATCGAAACTCGAGAATCGTCCGATCGTCGGTGTTTCGCTCCACACCCGGCACCGCGGCCATCGCCCGCGCCACGCTCGCGGGACTCAACCGGCGCGCGAGCATGCCTTCCAGATCCGTCACCCGCCAAACCCTCGCCGCCACTGTGCGAAACGGCTCCTGTTGCAGCCGCTCCCGCAAGGCCGCCGCATCCCATGTCAACGGCCGCCCCGCCGCCACAAACAGCAAATCCCCCGCCTGGGTGCTCCAGGTCTCGACCACCGGAAACACATCGGCGAGCGTCACACACGCCGTTTGAACGGTCGGCAAATCGACCTCGTACGCCTGCATCCACTGCAGGAACAGCCCGTCCTCGGTCAGGCGCTCCGCCGCAGCGCGGTAGAACTCCGTCGTGAAGAGACTCGCCACGCCCGCCCGATAGGGATTTGACGGCTCCGAGAAGATGACATCATAACGATCTGTCGAAACACCCAGAAACTCGCGGCCATCGCCCAGATGCACGCGCACCTTGGGATTCCCCAGAACGTCGGCATTCACCCACTCGCACGCCGACGCCACCCGGAGCACCGCCGGTTCGAGTTCGACCGCGTCGACCCGCTCGATCGATGGCACCCTGCCCAGCCAACCGGCCGTGCACCCGGTCCCCAAACCAATCACCAGCGCCCGCTCCGGTCTCGGATGCAGCCACGCCCCCACCAATCCCCCCAGAATCACCGTCCCCGCATCGCTCCGGGCACTCCCATCGCTCTTGCCGTTGATCAGAAAGGACAATCCCTTGTCTGCGATCAGCGCGACGTGGCTCTCGACTCCTTCCGCCTCCCATTGCACCATCCGACGCCAGAGCTGGATCTGGTCCCGCAACGGATTCGGCCCAAGCTCCCGCACCGCATCTGCCCTCCCCGCGCCAATCCCGCTGTCGCGCCATACCGCGCCCGGCCCGTCAAAGCACAACAAGACAATAGCCGCCAGTGCCAGCCCAACCCCAATCCAACGCCGCGTCCTCGTCCCAGCCCGCTCTATCCCTGCTTCGCGCCCCGCCAATCCCCATGCTCCGACGCTCGCCGCCGCCAGCAGAAGACCAACCGCTCGCCAAGTGCCCGGGGCCGTCAGCAGCGGCATCAGGCCAAAACCGCCGGCCAACGACCCGGCAATCGCCCCCAGCGTATTCCACGCATACGCCAAACCAACGTCAGAGCCCATGCGCCGGTCCGCCTCCCCCAGCAAGGCGATCATCAGCGGGAACTGAAACCCGGCGACGAGCGACGCCGGCAAAACCACCAGTGCAGCCACCCCGCTCCACCCCAACACCCGCGGGCCAAATCCCATCTCGCCCAACCCTCGCAGGTCCAGCGCCAACAACGCCACCCGATCCCCCAGGGCAAACGGCACCAGCAACGCCACCGCCTCCAGCCCGAACGTCGCCGCCAAACCGGCCATCGATACCCAACCCTCCGGATGCCACACCCGATACAACATCCCCCCAAGCCCAACTCCCAACAGCGCCACCGCCAGGATCAGGCCAAACGTGAATACGGATCCCCCAAGCACCGGGCTTAACATCCGGTACCACACCAGTTCCATCAGCAGAAACGCGAATCCACTAACCCCCGCAGCCCCCAAAACGAATCGGCGCCGGCCTGCCCAACCCGCCAGCGCCGCCTCCTCGGCCACACGCGCTGGCGCGTCCGGGATCGAAGCCGCCGCCGCCTGTGCCCGTCGCCCCCGGGTCATCCAAAAGGCCGCCAGCGCAATCATCCCGTTCACGACACACGCCAACCACAGCGACCCGCGATTGCCCAGGTGCTCGAGTAGAATCAGGGTCGCCAGCAACACGCCCGCCACTGCCCCCAACGTGTTGCTGCCATACAAAAGCGCCAACGTCGTCCGATCCCGGTCCGTCGATCCTGTCGCCGCCCGCGCCGCCGCCGGAAGCGTCCCCCCCATCGCCACCGTCGGCACCGCCAACACCAAACCCGCCAACGCCAACCGCACAACCGCCGCCCCCCACGTCCCCAGCACCGCATTGCCCCCGCTCCGCAGGTAGCCCTCTCGAATCCACCCCACGAGAAACGGGCTCAGCGCCGCCGACACCGCAATCAGGAACTCCAATCCCGCATAGAACCGCAGCGGTTCGGCGCAGCGATCCGCCCTCCGGCCCAGAACCCAGCCTCCTATCCCCAAGCCAGCCATGAACACCGCCAGCACCGCCGCCGACGCCGCCGTCGATGCCCCAAAGACCAGCCGGAATTCCCGCAGCCAGACCGTCTGATAGATCAGGGCACAACACCCCGATCCCAGCAACAGTGCAGCGACGCCCAAGCGACCCGGGGATCTCATGGTCCACAAGGCGACACCCAGCCGCCCGCTACCGGCCACCCCTGGTCATCCCATCTCGATGATGCCGCCATAAGCCAACCCTATGCCTAAGGGTCTGTGCGTTGGCACGGACCCCTAGTGGTCCAACTCGCAATTGCGAATTGGACCACTAAATCCCCTCAGCGCCAAGGTCAACCTCCACATCCCGCACGTTCCACCAGGACCCCGCCGACGCCCATTCCGCCCCGGGAGAGACCCCCACGCCAGCCACCCCCCCCAGCGAAAAGTTGTTATTCGCGCTTGCGCTAACCATAGGATCAGGCATGTTCCCCCCCGTCCGGTAGTTGGCTCATGGCGCCCAAGACATGGTGGATCCTCAGTTGAACCTGGTTCAGTGATGATTTGAAACCCGATGGTCGGGAACAGTTTGGAGAACGCAGGAGTCGGTCCGGTACTTGGTACATCACGTGAACACAAAACTATTCGTGGGAAACCTCTCCTTCAATACGACGGAAAGCGATCTGAACGACGCTTTCGCGCCCTACGGCGTCGTCGTAGAGGCGACCCTCATGCTCGACCGCGCCACCGGAAGGCCCCGCGGCTTCGGGTTTGTCACCATGAGCACTCCGGAGGAAGCCCAAAAGGCCATTGAAGCCATGAATGGCGCTTCGCTGGACGGCCGGAATCTCACGGTCAACTTGGCCCGCCCCAAGGAAGATCGCCCTCCGGGCGGCGGCGGCGGTGGCGGCCGCGGTCCTCGCCGCGAATTCCGCGGTGACCGCCGGGGTCGTTACTAAGCCTACCGGTGCTCTGCCGCCGGTCGACCCGGCGGCAACCACGCAGAGACCCGAGCCCCCGACCGTTCCTCCCCGGAATATAATCGAGGCCGGGAACTGTTTTCAAAAAGAACACCCGCCGCTCCCGGCTCACGGGAGCGGCGGTTGCGTTTTCAGGGTTTGGTGCACCGGAATATCGATCCGCCGTCCCCGCGAGGCCTGTCGCACCAAGCCCGAGCTGTATTCCTCAAGCCAGCGTCACCTCGAGCGTCGCCCCCTCTGGAATCGTCACCATCTCCCCCAACGCCACCAGGACCCGAGATCCCGTGGCGCTCATCGACGCCGCCACCGGCGCCCCGTTCAGTCGCACCCGCGCCTCTCGAGGCTCTGAACCTTCCGCCACCGCGAACGCCAGGGTCCTGAGGCGCAACCGGCCATACCGGATCCTCAGGGTCTCGACTTGCCCCGACGCCGTCCGCACCTGCTCGAACTGGCCCCAGCCTTCCGCCGCAGTAAACGGTGCCTTGAATCGCTCGGGCGAGAGCCGCGGCGCAAACCCGAGATGCCCCTTCGGCCCGTGATGCTCGTAGCCGCACGCCGCCAGAAACGTCCCGTGACTCGACATCGCCCGAGTATAGTGATCCGAGCACTCGACCTCGTTGTACGGGTTCCGCCGGGCCGCATGGTGACGGTCGTGGATCACCCGCGTGATCACCAGCGCCCGGTCAACCATCCCCTCAGCCATCATGTGCGCCGCCAACTGGTGCTCCTGACCCGTCCAGACTTCATTGAAGTAGAACCCAAAGCCCCCCTGCCCGGCCGCCCTCTCGACACCCCCCCGCGGAAACGTGGTCATCACCACCCCGCCCTCCCCCGCCATCGCATACCACCGCCCCCCTTTGATCCGTGAGCCGTCCCGAAACGGCCCGACGTCCGGCGTGAAGTTGTACTTCCACACCGCATCGAGCGCCGATCGCGTCTCCGCCGCCCCCACCACCCGCGGCAACCCCACCTGCAACGCCCACGCCTGTCCCATCAACTGGTCGATGTGACATCCGTCGTTCGTGTTCGTCGCGTTCGGATGCGCCGGGTCCGGCTTGTGAATAAAGTACTCGCCATTGTACAGCTCCCGGACCAGAGCCCGCGCCCCCCGCTCCGCAATCCTCCCGCACCGCTCCGCAAACACCCGGTCCCCCATCTCCTCCGCCATCGCCTCGCCCGCCCGCAGCGCCGCCAGATAGAACGAGCTGATCCACGCCATCGGCCCAAACCAGGCCGCGTCCAGCGTGTTGTATTGTTCGCCCTCAAGCAGCCCGTCCTCGCCCCCGTCCAGCGTGATGAGATACTCGATCGACCGGCGAACCCGCGGCCAGATCGACCGCAGCATCCCGTCGTCCGGGCTCATCTGATGCTCCCGCCAGACACGCAATATCACCCCGCACTGCCCGTCGTGCGCCACGTGCCGGGCGCACTCCCCGCGATAGTCCGTCGCCCCATCCTCGTGCCAGGACGTCCCAAAATCTGTCCGCACCCGCAAGTCCCGCTCGAGTTCCGGAAAAATCCGCGCCACCGATTGCGCGTAATTCCACACGTGCTGACACGTGCCCTGGCAACAGTAAACACCCTCGAAGGCGTAGAACCGGCCATTGTCGAATTGAAAGCAGGTGCTCGTCGCCAGCGTGCAGATCGGCGCAAACGTCCGATCCAGAAACCAGTACGGCAGCGTCGAATCGTACCAGGTCCGGTTCCACAGCCGCGTCCCTCCCGCCAACCGCTCGAACTGACCCGTCACATGCCTCGCCACCTCCGCCGCGGACCCAAACCGCTTGGCATACGACCGCTTCAGCGTCTTCACATCCTGCAGCGGCCCGAGTGCCCCCCGCATCATCCCGGGAAAATACCAGGCCACCACAAACACCACGTCACCCTCCGCGCCCGGAGCCAGCGACAAGCGCCGCCCCACCGCCCCGATCGGCCTCTCGCCCAGCCGCCTGACGGCGTCCTCGACCGGCCCCTCAGGCGGTCTCCCGTAGAAGATCTCCTCCCGCGTGCCAACATGGCTCCGGCCAAACGCCGCCGCATCCCCCCCCATCACTGCCAACCCCATCGAACCGTAGTCCTCCCGCTCCTCGAGCGGTACCCGACTCGACGGAGGCGCATCCGTGAATACGATCTGATCCACGTTGATGTGGCCCCAGCCCTCCGTCGCCTCGTCCACTATCTGAAGCCGCGCCCGCTTCCCCTCGAACTCGCTCACGTCCCATTCCTGCCAGTCAAGCCGCTCCTCGTTGCGCCCGGTCGCCGTCCGCACCACCTGTCCATGGACCAGCAGGTTCATGCACGTCCGCCCCGCATGGGCGCCCCCGCCCATCAGAAACGCAATGAACCGCCGCTCGATCGTGAACCATGGCGAGATCAACTGCCCCCTCGTGCCGTCCCCCTCGAGAAACGTGTTGACCAGCCGCTTCCCCGCAAACCCGGTCACCGGGTTCTGCGACGCCAGCGTTCCCGGCGCCGGCTCTGCGCCAAAAGCGTCCCCCGTCTTCTCCCACGCGCCGTACCCGTTCTCGAAGGTCTCGTAGACAATCTCCGACCGCGGGGCCGGCACCTGATCGCTTGGAGGCCGCTCCGCCGTGCATTGCACGAAGGTCATCCCCGACTCGCGAATCACGCGGTTGCGGTGCCTCGCCAGAGGCGAGGGACCCATGCCCCGGCACACGGCGTTCTCGAACCAGCCCGCCACCACCACCTCGACCGGCGCCGCACTCGTGTTCTTCACCGTGAACCGCATCACCGTCGCCGGCAATGACGAGTCCGCCATGCTCAGCGGAAGGAACGGCGAGAACGCCTCGAGCGAAACGCTCACCGGAAACGCAGGGTCCGCATATTCCACATGCGCCATCGGGTACTCCCCGCGAAACCGAATGTGCTCGGCGGCAAACCCCCGGCGGTCAAGCGTCCGCACCGGGCTGCCCACGCCCGAGGTCACACGGATCCCGAAGCCCTGCTCGATCGGTGAGTACGGGCTCGGCGGCCGCGCATAGTTCGGACCGCTCGTATCCCTGAAGTTCGACGGCTGCGGCAGGTTGAACAGATCCCAATGCCATAGCCGCCCGTCGCCTCCCAGATAGAGCTGCCCCGTGCATAGACCGCCAATCGGCATCCCAATCTTGTCAAGCTCCGCCCCCCTGTACACCGTCGGCTCCCCGCGAGCCGCAAGCGATTTCACCCAGGCCGGATCCAGCTTCTTGTCCACCGGAATCAACGATTGGAAATCCTCCGCACTGAACGGCCCGGCTACCGCGGGCCAGGTGGCTGCCGTCACCCCGGCCGCCGCCAGGCTCGTCCGCCTCAGAAACTCACGCCGGCTGACACCGGATTGGCAATCGCAGGAATTCGGACCGCACGGGACGGGATCTGGAGAGGCGCTCATGCGGGAAGTCAGCCAGACTTCCCCGGCGGACTCAAACCGGAAGTGAGAAATCGGCGAGGAATGATCCCCGCGCAGATTCGGGGCGGATCAGCGGTCGCCAAAGCTGATCCCCAGCGAGCGCGCCGTGAGCACCCACTCGCCGTCGGCAGGCACCTGACGCAACCGCCCGATGGCTTCGGTGATCTTCACCCCCACCATATCGGGCGGACGGAACGCCACCATGCACCCGAATCGCTCCTCGGCCACCAACTGCACCGCCCGCGTCCCAAACCGGGTGCAAATCAACCGGTCAAACGTCGTCGGCGCCCCTCCCCGCTGCAAATGGCCGAGCACACACACGCGAGTCTCCTGACCCGTCCGCCGCTGGATCTCGGCGGCCACCCGGGCGCCCATCCCGCCCAAGCGCGCCTCGCGGTTGGACTCATCCCCGCCGACCGTTGCGTAGTCGCCGCCCCGCTCCCGCGCCCCCTCCGCCACCACCACCAGCGTGAACCGCCGACCGTCCGCCGACCGCTCCGCGATCTTCGTGCAGATGCTCTCGTACTCGAATGGAATCTCCGGGATCAGGATCACATCGCCCCCCCCGGCAATCCCGGCGGCCACCGCAATCCACCCTGCATACCGACCCATCACTTCGAGCACCATGACCCGGCTGTGGCTCTCCGCTGTGGTCCGCAGCCGATCGAGCGCGTCGGTCGCGCACGCCACCGCCGAGTCGAAGCCGAACGTCGTCGCCGTCGCTTCCAGGTCGTTGTCAATCGTCTTCGGCACGCCGACAATCGGCACTCCGGTCTCGTACAACTGCTGGGCGATCGTCAACGACCCGTCGCCCCCCACCACCACCAGGGCCCTCAACCCCAGCGCCTCGATGTTCGCCTTCGCCTCCTCGAGGATGTCCGAGGGCACCCGCTGAACCTCCCCGTGTCCCGTCTTGGCTGTGAATCGCCCCTTGTTCGAGGTCCCCAGAATCGTGCCCCCCACGAACAGCAGACCGTCCATCTCGTGGTAGTCCAACGGTCGACTCCGCACCGGCGTCAGCAAGCCGTCGAACCCGCCCAGGATTCCCACCGTTTCCCAGCCGCGTTTCGCAGACGTCTTCACCACGGCCCGGATCACCGCGTTCAGCCCCGGACAATCGCCGCCGCCCGTTAGGATGCCAATGCGCGTGTTCATTCAGCCCAAGGCTATCCACTGGTTTTCTCGCGCCTGACGACCGGCCGCCAAGGCCCCGCGCGCCACGTACTCCTTGTAATCCTCCCCCACGGTCTGCACGCGCGGTTTCTCATAGCCGTCCTCGACCAGCAGCCGCTGCAGCTCGGCGTCGATGTTCCGAATCCGGCTCCCGCCCCCCGTGAGGATGATGTTCCGCATCACCTCGGCCACACTGTCCGTGGACGCCTGGCCGATCATCGCTTTCACACAGTCAAAGACCTTCATCAGCAGCGCCTGGCACGCATCCCCGATCGCTTCCCCCAGATCCAGCCGTCGCAGCTTGCCCCCCACCACCGCGTCCACCGTGACCGGGGATTCCATCGGTCCCACGTAGGAATGGGCCTCCTTGACCTCGCGAATCCGCACCTGCGAGAGATGCACGTCCGGATACACCCGCCGGATCGCGTCGCTCAGAAGCTCATCCACCTTGTCCCCGGCAAACGGCACGCTCACCTGGTCGTCTGCGGTCGGATGATACCCCTGCACCAGGCAGACGTCCGTCGTCCCAGCCCCGATGTCCACAAACATCGAGTTCCTCACCGGGTCGACATACGCCGGATCGCCGAGCCGCCCTTCGTCCCGGTACCCCAGCGCGGCCAGGAATGGCTCCGGCACCAGAATCACCTTCGGGAAAAACCCGTTCAACATCTGGCAGACGTTCTCCCGCGCCGCCCGATCCGCCGACGCCGGCACGCCCACCACCGCCCGCAGTTCCGCACCCATCGGCACATCCAGCAACTGCCGCAAGTGCCGGGCAAAATCGTGCGCAGCCGCCAGGTCCGCCACCACCCCGTTCGCCAGCGGCGACAGCATCCGCAGGTACAGCCGGTGCTTCATCGCCGCTTCCCCAAACAAGACCTGCGCATTCCCCGGCAGCACGTTCTCGACGATCCCCTCCTTCGCATACCCCACCACCGTCGGCACTATCTCCGAAAAGACCACCTCGCGGCTCCCCGCCGGCGAAAGCTTCAAACAGCTCGTGTTCGTCCCCAAATCCAGACCCACCAAGAACACATCCCCCTTGGCAGGATGCGAGGCCTCAGACATCGCTGCCGCGGGGGCAATCGCCCGGCGCTGAAGCTCCTTCGCGGTCTCGGCGGTCAACGGCGGAACATACGTCGTTCGCATGGCTACAGTCCCTGTCTCCGCACCATCCCGGTGCGCCCCGGCCCCACATCAGGGCCGCATCATTGATGTCCGCAAGTCTGCGCCCCGACGCCCGGAATGCAAGCGGTTTGGCAAGACCCCAAATTGACGGTCACTACTCGATGCGCATGCGAAAGAAGTGACTGACATCCTCCTCGATCGGTTCGGCCCACTCCAGAGCCCCCCCGGTCCCGGCTTGACCCGGCCCGACCGGCTCCCAACCCGAGAAGTCCGCTGCGCGTTCCAAGTGATACTGGAACCCGGGCTGACTGTCCGTCTCGAGGCGCGCCGTGCTCCCCTCAATCCGTATCCTGAGCCTCGCATCGACCGGGGCCATCCGGTCCGAGACCAGACGCGTGCCATGGCCTCCCACGGCGACAAACCGCCGGTCGCCAAACGCAACACCCCGCAGCACGGCCGTCGTTCCCGAATCCGCCGAGGCCCACTCCAGACCGTCCGCCGAGGTGAGCAGCGTCCCCTGGTCCCCAACGGCAACCCACTGCCCAGCGCATGCCGCGACGTCGTGCAGGTAGTTCCGTTGGATCGGCACCTGAAAACTCCATTGGCCGCCATCGACCGACGACGTGATTTGTCCGTCGGATCCCACCGCCACAAACCGCCCTTCGAGATGGCGAACCCGCCGGAGGCTCCCGAACCGCCAATCCGGGTTCTTGTTCCACGACGCACCGCCATCGCCGGAAACCAGCACCGTCCCGTTGTCGCCAACCACCACGAACGTTCCATTGGCGTACGCGACGCCCTGCAGCGGTGACTCGGAAACCCCCGTGACCGCCGTCCATGTCTTGGCATCGCTCGAGCTGAGAATCACACCCCCGGCCAGGGGGTCGCCGCCGACCGCCATGAAGCCCTCCGGACCAGCGCAAACGCCGAAAAGCGGCACATACACCCCCGTGGCGCCCGCGGTCCACGTCACTCCGTCAGCCGACCAGTAAGCCTTCCCCAGCCGATGAACCGTCACGAATAGGCCATGGCCCCAGATCGCGTCCTCGGCAGCAAAGAAATCCCCAAGATGCTGGGGCACCCACACATCCCCGGTCTCCGAGGTCGTCACCAGTGCCCCGGAGTTGTTGACACCGCACGCCACGTAGGAACCGGAGCCGTAACAAATGCCGTTGAAAACATCCGACGCGGCACTCGGGTTCGAGGTCCAGGTCAGCTGCGCTTTCGGAGCTGACGTGACGCAACAACCGAGGAGCGCTGCGAGAATCGTCACGCCGAGGCGGCGGTGACCGCTTTGATTCCAAGGGGTTTGCATACGGTCTCCATACTCTCAACGCCCTAGGCACACAATCTCAAACGAACTCGCCATGCCCGTTCGATTCGCCTCCTGACCAACCGCTTGGATCCGCGTCGCCGTCGAAGCAACACGCAAACGCAGGCTTGGGTTGCAGCCAACCCGCGCTCTGTCTATGCTTCATGAAAGCACGCATCATGAAGACCATTACGCTCGGGCGCAGCCCGCTGATATCGAGCCGGATCGCGTACGGGGCCTGGCGACTCGCCGGCACCTGGGACCCTTCTCAAGTCACCCCCGAACGGGAAGCCCGCAGCCGCGAGGCCGTTCTCGCTGCCGTCGAGGCCGGTTTCACCCTCTTCGATCACGCGGACATCTACTGCGATGGCCTGGCCGAGACGCTCTTCGGCCGTGTCCTGAGCGAGATCCCTGACCTGCGTCCCCGAATCCTCATCGCCTCGAAGTGCGGCATCCGCAAACCCGGCGACTCAACCCCCTCGAGCCCTTACCGCTACGATTTCTCCGCCAGCCACATTCTCGAGTCGTGCGAGAAATCGCTCCAGCGGCTGGGAACCGATCATCTTGATCTCTATCAACTCCACCGGCCCGACGTGCTGTGCGACCCCGCCGAGGTCGCCGACGCCTTTGCCCGCTTGAAGGAATCCGGCAAGGCCCTCCATTTCGGCGTCAGCAACTTCCGGCCAAGCCAGGTCGCCATGCTCCAACAGGCCTGCCCCATGCCGCTCCTCGTCAACCAGGTCGAGATCCACCTCGATCACCTGGCCCCCTTCAACGACGGGACCCTCGACCAATGCCTCGAGCGTGGCATGACGCCGCTCGCCTGGAGCCCCCTCGGCGGCGGGCGACTCGCCAACCAGAGCGTCGGCGACCTCCGCGACCCCGATCACGCGCGCAAGCTCAAACTCCACGAAGTCCTCGGCGCCGTCGGACGCGATCGCGGCCTCAATCATGCCCAGGTCGCCCTCGCCTGGCTCCTCAGGCATCCGGCCGGCATCGTCCCCATCATCGGCACCCTCACCCCCACCCGGATCCAGGAGGCCGCCGCCACCGCCGACGTCGAGCTCACGCGGGAGGAATGGTACCATATCTACGAAGCCGCCCTCGGCCATCGGATGGCGTGATCCCTCTGCAGTGCAGTGGCACAGCCCATGCCCGACTCACCCCAGCCGTTTCGGGCCTTCGTCGCCTTGGACCTCAGCGAACCGCTGCGCAAGACCATCCGCCGGCTCCAGCAGGATGCCCGGGCCTGCGTTGACCACCCGGCGCTTCGTTGGGTCCACCCGGATCTCCTCCACCTCACCCTCCTCTTCTATGCCACCGTGCCCGTCCCCCTTCTGCCCCAACTCGAGTCCGCCCTCGAGTCCGCTTGCCAGGGAACCGGCACCCTGGCGTTGCGCCTCGCCGGCACCGGTGCATTCCCTGACCTGAGATCTCCCCGCGTCCTTTGGGTCGGCATCACCGGCGACGTCGGGCGACTCCACACCCTCCAGCAGCGGGTGACCCGAGCCTCCGCCCCCTTCGCCGCACCCATCGACGATCGCCCCTTCCACCCCCATCTCACCATCGGCCGGATTCGCAGCCCGCTGGATACCCCATCGCTCCGGAATCTGCGCAACGCCCTCGAGGCGGCAACGCCCGGCGAGTCCGGAGTCTGGACGCTCGAGGCCGCACACCTGATCCGGAGCGAACTCACCCCGCACGGCCCCAAGTACACTCCGCTCCGCCGATTTCCCCTGGCATGAGCCGAACCCGCCTCCCCAACCCGGCCTCACCCCCCGACCCCCGAGGCAAACCCGAGGAAACAACCCCGGTCCGGCATCTCTATGTCCACGTCCCGTTCTGCCTCCACAAGTGCGAATACTGCGCCTTCTACTCGACCCCAGCACCCCCGGAGCTGTACCAGCGCTACACGCGGGCTCTCGTCCGCGAGCTGGAATGGGTGGCCCCCGACCTCGCCCCGGAGACAATCTACTTCGGCGGCGGCACCCCGACGCTGCTCGATATCAGGGAATGGGAGCTCGTCCTGAACGCCATGCAACGCCTCGGATTGAAAGGCGCCAGCGAGTGGACCGTCGAAGCCAACCCCGCCACTATCACCCCCGAAAAAGCCAGCCTGCTCCGCGCCGCCGGCGTCAACCGAATCTCCCTGGGCGCCCAATCGCTCGACGACACCCTCCTCCGCCGGTTGGGCCGCCTGCATGACCGGCAACAGGTCTTCCACACCTATGACCTGATCCGTCACGCCGGCTTCCGGAATGTCAATCTCGACCTCATGTTCGCGATCCCCGGCCAGTCCCTCGACACTTGGCGCCGCACCCTCCGCGAAGCCCTCGCCCTCGAAAGCGAACACCTGTCCAGCTACGAGGTCATCTACGAGGAAGACACCCCCCTCTACCAGCAACTCCAGGCCAGCGAGTTCGAGGTCGACGAAGACCTCGCCTGCGACATGTTCGATGCGCTCGCAGCATCGGCCGCCCAGGCCGGCCTCGCCCAATACGAGATCGCCAACTTCGCCCGACACCGCTCCCCCACCCCCGCACCCGTCCCCGACTGCGCCTGCCGCCATAACGTCAATACCTGGCGCGGCGGCTCCTTCCACGGACTCGGCCCCAGCGCCACCAGCTGCGTCCGCGGCGTCCGTGCCCGCAATTGGCCAAGCGTCGAACGCTACTGCGCCGACATCGAGCGCGGTCTCCGCCCCATCGAGTCCACCGAAACCCTCCCCCCCCTCAGCCGGGCCGGCGAAATCGCCGCGTTCGGCCTCCGCATGAACGTCGGCTGGCGCTTCGCCGAGTTCACCCGCATCACCGGCTTCGACCTCCGCATCGATTGGGCCCAGGATATGGACCGCCTCGAAGCCGAAGGACTCGGCCGCCGCCACCGCGGGGGTTTCCAACTGACCGACCGTGGCCTGAGATTCGCCGACCTGGCCGCCGAACGGTTTCTTCGTCCGTGAGCCTTCGGGATCGCCCCGGTCTAATGGCCAGACATGGCCAGCCACGCAGGAAGAAAATCCCGACGGCCACGCACTGCGAATCCCGCAACGGCCGCGGGGCGGGCCACCCCGGAGCCGACACACCGCACGCGCCGTCAAGGCGAAACCCACCAGGAGCCGATGGCGAACGTTCGCGCCACACGCTCAGGGCCCCGGAATGCCCTTGGCCCCATCCGCCCAATGCGCTAGAGTTCTCGACTTGTGAAACACGTGGTCAACAGGTCAAGCTCGGTCCCTGCTGCTCCAGGCCTTCCCTGTTTCCGTCGAGGACGCTACATTAGCTCGACTGAGCTCGCCGAAGTCCTTGTCTGGCGGCAAAACTCCTGGCCGCGAATGTCCACCCATTTGAGGAACACCATGAGGAACACCACACGAGCATGAGTCGATTCGGCAATCTCGAGTTCAACGGACAGCACGCCGCGGAAACACGGCAGTCCGAAACGCTCTCGGATGAGGCCCGTTGCCTCCGGGAGGCAGACGTGTTGTTCCGACGCGGCGACTTCGAGCAGGCACTCCGCCAGTTCGCAAGGGCCATGGAGTGCAATCCCTCCAACCCCGCGTGCTGGGTCGGCCAGGTCCGCATGCTCGTCGAACTGGACGAGGTCGAGGAGGCCAATCAATGGGCCGATAAAGCCCTGGATCGATTCCCCCGCGACCCGGAGGTCCTCGCCGCCAAAGCCGTGGCTCTCGCCCGCCGAGGGGATAGCCGCGCGGCCCTCGCGTTCTCAGACGCCGCCATCGAAGAGCACAACCAAAACCCCTACGTCTGGCTCTCCCGCGGCGATGTCCTCCTCGCCCGCGCCGAAAAGCGGGCCGAATACTGCTTTGCCAAGGCCCTCGGGGCCGCCGCCGGCGACTGGCTCTGGGCCTGGCTCGCCGCTCGCGTCCATTACGTCCATCATAAGTTCTCCCTCGCCCTCAAACTCGCCACCCAGGCCCTCGCGCTCGACAGCTCCCAAGCCGTGGTCTGGTACCAGATCGGGCGCTGCCAGCTCGCACTCGGACTCGAGGCAGCCGCCGACGAGTCCTTCCGCCAGGGCCGGGAGCTCGATCCCCAGTGCCCTGAAGCCGACCGCGTCCGCCATCACGATCTCCCCGGCTCGACGTGGCGCCGCTGGCACGAACGCTGGAAAACCTGGTTCCGATCGTGAGCCTCCCTGACCTCGAACAACTGCTTCGTTCCGCCACCGATCGCGGCGCTTCCGACCTCCACCTCATCGGCGGCGCACCGCCCGCCCTGAGGATCAACGGCGAGATCATCGTCGAGGAAGGTGAACCCCTCACCCCCGAGACCCTCACCCAATGGGCCGAAAGCCTCCTGAACGCCGACCAGCAGCGCGTCTTTCACGCGGAGTGGGAGCTCTGCCTCTCCCTGAACTATCCCGAGATCGGCCGCGTCCGAGTCACCCTCTACCGGCGCGACGGACACCCCGAGTTCAGCTTCCGCTTCAGCGGCGAGTACATCGGGTCCCGCGAGGATCTTGGCCTTCCCCCCAAACTGGACGAGCTCGCCCGACGCCCCAACGGCCTCCTCCTGATCACCGGCCCCACCGGCTCCGGCAAGACCACCACCCTCAATTACCTCGTCGACCTCATTAACACCGAACGTCGATGCAAGATCGTCACCATCGAGGACCCGATCGAATACGTCCACAGCAACAAGCGCGCCGTGGTCGTCCAACAGGAGGTGCTCTCGGACACCCACTCGTTCAACCGCGCCCTCATCCACGTCCTGCGCCAGGATCCTGACGTCATCGTGATCGGTGAAATCCGCGACCATGAAGCGGTCGCCACCGCCCTGACCGCCGCGGAAACCGGCCACCTCGTCATCGCCACCCTCCACTCCCCCAGCGTCGTCCACGCCCTCGAACGGATCATCGGCGTCTTCGAAGGTGCCGCCCAACGCCAGACCATCCTGCAGCTGGCAAGCTGCCTCCAGGGAATCATCGCCCAGGAGCTCGTCCCCAGCGTCGACCGCGCCCGCCGCACCCTCGCTCACGAGCTTCTCGTCGCCAATAGCGCCGTCCGCAATGTCATCCGCGAAAACCAGCTGCACATGCTCGAGACGATCATCCAGACCGGAGGCAAGGACGGCATGATCCTCCTTGACTCCTGCCTGCACGACCTCTACTGCCGCTGCCTCGTCAGCTACGACGTCGCGCTGACCCGGGCACGGCACCCCGAGCGCATCGCCAAACGAACCGGCTAGCGAGGCGCGCCTCAGACCAATGAAACATGCAGTCCCAAGGAACCGTGGGGGGCAGCGGGGCTCCCAGCCTCCGCGCCTCGCTCATCTAGAGTCCTCGACGGAGGAACGGGAGGCCTGGAACAGCAGAGACCCAAACTTGACCTTTTGACTGCGAGTTCCACAATCCGAGGACTCTAGAACCCCGGTCGCCCCCCCCATGAATGGCTCCTGGGGATCGCTCAAGGCACTGGCCGGCGCGCTCGGCATGGTCGCGCTCGTCATCTGGCTCCTCGTCTTCTGGTGGCGCCGGAGCGACGACCGCCCCGCCTTGCTCGTTCGCTGGCTGATTACCCTCGCCGGCCTCCTCGTCCTCGTCCTCGTCATCGGCCCGCTCGTCAGTCGCTTCGATTACGTCGCTGCCTTCATCGGCATCCCCGCCGCCGCGGTCGTCGGCCTCGTGTTCGCCACCGTCTGGGCCCCCGAAATCACCGAGTCCGTCGGCCGCAAGTTCGCCCAGCTCTACGACGGCGGCAACGTCCCCGCCGATCCGGAACCCTTCTTCTCGATCGCCGAAGCGCGCCGCAAGGCCGGCCGAATCGAGGAAGCCGTCGCCGAATTGCGCAAACAGCTCGTGATCTTCCCCACGCACTTCCGCGGACTGATGCTCCTGGCCGAAATCCAGGCCGACGACCTCCATGACGTCGAGGCCGCCGCCGCCACCATCGAGCAGTTGCTCCAACAGCCCAGCCACAGCCCGAAAAACCTCGCCTTCGCCCTCACCCGACTCGCCGATTGGCAGCTCAAACACCGCCGCGACCCCGCCGCCGCCCGCGCCAGCCTCGAACGCATCATCGCCGCATTCCCCGATTCGCCCGAGGCCCATCACGCCAGCCAGCGGATCGCCCATCTGCCCACCCCCGAGTTCCTGGCCAGCCAAACCACCCGCGCTCCCATCAAACTCACCCACCACGAGGAACGCCTCGGCCTCCGCCCGGATTTCCAGGGCCTCAAACCCCCAGCACCCGATCTCACCGCCCGTTCCGCCGAACTGGTCCGCCAGCTGGAACAATTCCCCCTCGACAATGAAGCCCGCGAGGAACTCGCCCTGCTTTACGCCACCGGCTTCCATCGCCTTGACCTGGCCACCGAACAGCTCGAACAGCTCATCGCCCAGCCCCACGCGCCGCAACAACGAATCGTCTATTGGCTCAATCTCCTGGCTGACCTCCAAGCCCGCGAAACCGGTGATCTCGCCCTCGCCCGCCAAACCCTCCAACGCGTCGTCGACCGCTTCCCCAATAGCCCCGCCGCCGACGCCGCAAAACGCCGCATCCCCCTCCTCGCCCCCGAAGCCGCGACAAACAAAACGGGCCAAGCCCTGCCGCTTGGCCCGTACAAAGCCCGCTCCCCGCAATCGCCCCCGCCCGAATCCGAGGGCAACCCCGGATCACGGTCCAACTGAACTCACCTGGAGCTGAAGCGCGATCTGCTTGTCGATCTCGCTCGCCAAATCGATGTTCCCGCCGCCGCTCTTCTTCCGCGCCTGAACCCAAACCCGGCTGATGTTCGAGTCGATTTCCTCGACCTTCACCCAGACCGTGTTGTTGTCCACCTTGCCTTGAAGCGTGTTGGCAATCGTGTTCTCCCCCGTCAGCGTCCCCTGAAATGCCAGCACGTTCTTCGCAGCCTCGAATATCACCGGCACGGGACGCTCATACCGACTCTCCAGGCGATCCTTGGAAAACGGCTTCCCCACCCGCGACCGCCCCTCAACAGTGTGATAGCAGCCAACGCACAGTGCCAAAAGGCAGAATACAAGCCCCCCGGTTGCGACGTATCGTTTCATGAAGTGCCATGCAACCATAACCGCATGGACCGTCAAGCCTGAAGAAACACCCCCCTGACCAGGGGCCCACGACGGAATTCTTCATTGCGGGGGGTCGGCCGGAGCGGACATGCTGTCGGTGCTCAGCGTTGGGGTGGAGGAACCACGGAGAAGCGGCGGGTGTTTCGGGATGCATGGCGTATGAGACGATTGCTCATGTTGTTTGGAGCGGCGTGTGCGGTTGCGCCGCCGCGGTTCCTGGCGTTGGCCTTGGCGTTGACCGGAAGCTCGGTCTGGGCGGTCGGACCGGCCGAGGCCGTGGGAACGCGACGACCGGCAGCGACGCCTCTGGCCGGCCTGCGCTACACCAATGCCTTCTTCCCCGGGACAACCTATCGGGCGGCGGTGCCGACCCCGGAAGCCGTGCTCGGGTTCGGCCTTGGAGACCGGGCGGCTTCGGTCGGGGAGATCGAACGGTGTCTGAAAGCCTGGACCCAGGCGAGTCCCGACCGGACCCGCTGGGTCGAGTATGCGCGCAGCCACGAGGGACGCCCGCTCTCCTACGTGGTGGTGACTGCTCCAACGAACGCGAACCGGCTGGATCGAATTCAGGAGGGGTTGGCCCGGCTGGGAGATCCGCGGCGGACGACCGACGACGAAGCGGCGGCGCTGATCCGCTCGCTGCCGGCGGTGGCCTGGCTCGGATACACCGTGCACGGGGACGAAACCGAAGGGTCGGACGCGGCGCTGGCGTTGTTGTATCACCTGATTGCCGCGGAGGACGCCGCGACAGCGCGGCTGCTCGAGGCGCTGGTGGTGGTGGTGGACCCGGTGATGAACCCGGACGGGCGGGACCGGTTCGTGAAGATGATCGCGGAGAACCGGGGGGTGGCGCCGAACGTCGACGATCAATCGCTGGTGCACGACGGGTATTGGCCGTACGGCCGGGGGAACCACTACCTGTACGACCTGAACCGGGACTATCTCTGGGCGGCCCATCCGGAGACGCGCGGTCGGTTGCACGAGATTGGCCGCTGGCTGCCGCAGTTGGTGGTGGATGCGCACGGGATGGGCTCGCAGGCGACACACCTGTTCTCGCCGCCGCGGGAGCCGATCAATCCCTACCTGCCGGAAGGCCGACGGCGGTGGGCCGAGGTGTTTGCTGCCGACCAGGCCCGGGCGTTCGACCGGCACGGGTTGCTCTACTACAACGGGGAATGGAACGAGGAATGGTATCCGGGCTACACCGACGCGTGGGCGTCGTTCCGGGGCGCCGTGGGGATTCTCTACGAACAGGCGAGGGTGGCGGAGGACGGCGTGCGGCGGCCCGAGGGCCGGATCCTGACGTATCGGGAATCCATGCGACACCACGTGATCGGGTCGATGGCGAACCTGCTGACGCTCCAGGCGCACGCGAGCGACCTGATGGAGCATCTGTACGCAACCCGGAAATCGGCGTGCGCGACGAACGGCGTGTTTGCGGGCCGGACCTACGCGATTTGGCCGACGGCCAACCGGTCGCGAGTCGAGGCGTTCGTGGACTTGCTGCAGGTCCAGGGCATCGAGGTGTACACGGCGAGCTCGGAGTTCACCGCGGCGGAGGGGACGGGTCCGCTCGGGACGAAGGCGTCGGGGCTGACCGTGCCGGCGGGGGCGGTGCTGGTGCCGGCTCGGCAACCGCTGGGGCATTTGATCGCCACCATGTTGGATCCCGACGTGCGGTTCTCGGGGCCAATGCTCGCCGAGGAACGGCGGGAGCTCCTGCAGAAGGGACGGTCGCGCGTCTACGACACCACCGCGTGGAATCTGGCGCAGATGTACGGCCTCGAGCTGTGGGTGTTGGGGATGGAGCCGGCGGCCGGTGTCGAACCGTGGCCTGCGGCTGCCGCCGCGCCGATGGGATCTGAGTCCGGGGCGGCGGGTGTGGATGCCGCGGAGGATCAATCGGCGGTCGCGTACGTGGTGGACGGCGCGTCGGACGCTTCGGTGGCTGTGGCGGCGCGGCTCATGGAACAGGGCGTGCGGGTGCGGGTGGCGGAGAAGCCGTTTGTGTTCGGGAACCGCGCGTACGCGCGTGGCTCGGTGGCGATCACCGCGCTCGACAATCGGACATCACAAGGCGACTGGCGTGCGAGCCTGCACGCCACCGCGCGGGACCAGGGGCTCCAGGCCGTCCCCATCCTCAGCGGATTCGGGCCCGGGGACCTGCCGGATCTCGGCGGCCGGCACTTCCAATTGCTGGAGCCGCCGCGGATTGGGTTGTTCAGCCGCGGGCATTACAGCGCGAACGACTACGGGGCGATCTGGTACACGCTGGACCACCGATTAGGCATCCGGCACTCGCACCTGGAAGAGGCCGGCGGGAACGACTTGAGCCGCTACAACGTGTTGATCGTGCCCGATCGCTGGGGACGATCGGCGCCGGAGACATCCGTGGCGCCCTTGAAGGAGTGGGTGCGGGCGGGCGGCACGCTGGTGGTGATCGGCAATTCAACGGCGTCGGTGACATCCGAGAAAGCCGAGCTCAGCAAGGTCCGGCCGTTGCCCGACGTGCTCGGGCGTTTGGCCGACTACGAACTGGCGGTCCTGCGCGAGTGGTTGGGACGCCAATCGGCGACGCCGCCGGAGGAGGCGGTCTGGGCGCGCACGGTGCGGCCGGGCCTGACCTATCCGTGGCAGATCGCTGAGGGCGCGTTTCCGGACGAGAAAGAGCTGAAGAAGCGCGACGCGTGGCAGACGCTGTTCATGCCGCAAGGCGCGTTGTTGGCGTCGAGGGCGGACACGAACCACTGGTTGACGCTCGGGTGCGGCGAATGGCTGCCGGTGCTGGTGGGGCGTCAACCGGTGCTCATGGCGGGGGAAGGCGTCGAAGCCCCGATCCGATACGGCGTCTGGCGGGCCGCAACGCCGTCCGCCCAAGGGGCTGCAGGCGCGGCGGAGCGCCCGGCCGACCGCCCCGCGGAATCGGGCAAGTCAGAGAAGAAGGAACCGCCGCGGGTCGGGTGGTGTGCGCTGCCCGAGGGCGTCGAGCTTCATCTGCGGTTGAGCGGCTTGCTATGGCCGGAGGCGGCCCATCGCCTGGCCAACGCCGCGTACGTGACGCGGGAGAGCCTCGGGCGCGGCCAGGTGATCTTGTTTGCGACGCCGCCGACGTTCCGGAGCGCGGCGCGGGGGACGGAGCGGGTGTTCCTGAACGCGGTGGTCTACGGGCCCGGGTTCGGGGCGGCGCCAGCCGTGCGGCCGTGAAGAGTGGTGAGGGGTAGGGAGTCGGCGGGCGGGTGCAGCATGGCATGATTACTAAGGCCCGTCCCCTCCAACCACTATAGAGCCCGCCCGCGGGCGGGCGGGCCACCCCGGAGCCGACACCGCACGCGCCGTTCAAGGCCAAAACCCACCAGGAGCCGATGGCGCACGTTCGAGCCACAGGCGTTAGGCGAGGATCCGGGCCGACCGTCTTGCCTTGCGTTGGCCAGGCTTTGGTGCGACAAGTTCTACAACCCGCCAGGGTCGGCAGCCAGGCTCAGGCATCGGAATCGCCGGCGGGAGGGACAGGCGCGGCAGCCCCATGAATCCGACGGACACCAAGGGAGAGCATACCATGCCGGACTACACCCATCGCATCACCCTCAGCAACCAACGCGCCCTGGTAACCGGCGCCTCCCGCGGTCTGGGTGCCGAGATCGCCATCGTATTCGCGGATGCGGGGGCCGATCTTGTGATTACAGGCCGCGACGACGCCGGCCTGGATGCCACCCGGGAGGCCGTGAAGAAGAAGGGGCGCCGCTGTCTGAGCGTTCAGGCGGACCTCCGGACTGTCGAGGGGCCTCGTGTCGCCGGACTGAAAGCGCTGGAGTCTCTCGGTACTGTGGACATTCTGGTCAATAACGCGGGAGTCGTGCACGTCGACAGTCTGCTGGGCACTTCACTCGAGCACTGGGAGGAGACTCTGAACGTCAACCTGCGGGCTCCGTGGCTGCTCGCACAGACCGTGGTCCCGAAGATGATCGAACAACGTCGAGGCAAGGTCATCAACATCTCGTCTCTGGCGGGCGTGCTGGCTCCTGAGGGACATGGCGCTTACTCGGCGTCCAAGGGCGGGCTGAACCTGCTCACTCAGGCCATGGCGGCCGAGTGGGCACGATTCAACATCCAGGCGAACGCGGTGGCGCCGACCGTGATTCTGACCGCCATGGGCCGGCAGGTCTGGGGAGAACCAGCCAAGGGCGATCCCATGAAGGCGCGCATTCCGGCTCGGCGATTTGGCGAGCCCGCCGAGGTTGCCGACCTCGTGCTCTTCCTGGCGTCCTCCGCGAGCGACTTCATTTGCGGGCAAGTGCTCCGTCTGGATGGCGGCCTCTCCTCCGTGTGAGAGGGACAGGCTTTTTACGGCATTCGATGATACTGCAAGAGTGACGAACCTGGCGCATTGGTGATCCAGACGCGGATCGGCTGGGCAAGCTGCTGACCGGTCCCTTTGTGGACTTCACCGGTGTCAACGACGAGAAGCTCGTAGTCCACCGTGGGGGACAGGCCTCGTAAGTTGATGTCGGCAAACGGCTGGGCACTATGGGTGCGACGGAAGAGCAACGCACACCCCGCATCGAGGTCTTCCCGGTGGAACTGCACGGCGCTCCAGACGTTCTCGCCGGTGGAATACTCGAGCAATGGATAGAAGTCGCCCTCAAACAGGTGCCGCAGCGCCTTGAAAGCGGCGATCTGATCGCTCGCCAATGCGGCGTTGAAGTTCGTCCTCGTAGGATCCCACGCCAACATCAAGGCGCTGCCCATCGCGCTCCGGAAGGCATAAGGATCTTCCTGGAGCTCCTGCAACGGACTGAGAATGCACCCGCTGGGCAGAAACAAGTTTGCGCCATGGAGATGGCATTGGCTGGGAGTGCTGCCGAATCGCGCGTCGCTTTTGAGGAAAAGATCGTAGCGCCTCATGCTTTCGAGATCGATGCGCCGGCCCCCGCTGGCACAGCCTTCGAAGACTGCGGACGGGAAGAGCGCCCGCAGTTCGTCCAGGGTTTCATAAAGGCCTTCGACATGGCGTATCTCATTCATGCCTTGGCGTTCTGGCGCGTCGGCTCGCTGCCAGAAACCGAGCGGTTCGAGATTGAAATCCTGTTTCACATAGCCGAGCGGAACGCTGGCCACGTAGTTGCTGATCATGCTGACGACCCAGCGTCGCACCTCTGGCAGACCCAGGTCGAGCAGACTGTCGTCCCTGCCCATGCGCAAGAGCCATTCAGGATGCTGCACTTCGAGGTCGGTGGCGTGGTGGACGCGTTCCGGCTCGAACCATAGCCCGAATCGGATGCCAGCGTTCTCGGCCACTTGACCCGCGGCCGAGAAGCCGTTGGGGAAGAGATCTGCACGTGGGACCCATGTGCCGGCGCTGAAGTACCAGTACGGCGGCAGATTGGTGTTGCCGCTCCATGGAGCATCGAGGACGAGTTGTTCGACTCCAAGCGGGGCGTATGCGTTCATAATCCCGATCAAGCGCGTTTCGCGAACCGCCGCCCCGCCCACCTTGCCGCGATCCGCAGCGGCCGTGTTGAATTGGACTTGCGGGGGCGGTCGTCCGCCGTCGTGTTGGGGAAGAACATGGCGGGCGAGATAGCGCCGAAGCAGGTTCTGTCCCCGCTGGGGTTCCCCCTGATACGCCAGAGCCAGGATGCGTGGAGATCGGATGCGTTCGCCGGGGCGCAGGCGCAGCCGGGTGGTTTCCTGGCCTGCGCGCAGGCGGACGTGGTTGACGCCGATTCGCTCGATCGTCGCCTTCCACTGGCCGGACCAGCCAACGCCGAACACGAGGCCGCGTCCGTTGGACTCGAGGTTCCAGAAGGGCAGATGACGGCCACTTGATCTCCCTCCCGCGGCGCCAAGGGCCACGATGGGTACCAGGGAAAGATCGTATTCGAACGGCCTGAAGGCCTCGAGTGCCTGCAGCCCTCCTGCCGCTCCGTGCACGATGACGTTGAAACCGTTCGGCGCTTCACACACTAGATCCAGGGCTTGGATGTCTTCCAACAACCGCGAATCATCTGTGCCGGTGTTGCGGAAGAACAACACCCATTCGACCGCATCAAATCCAGGTTGGCGTGCAGCTTCGCAGGTGATTTCAAGACCGTCGGCGCCGAGCCATTGCTGCGTGATGACAATACTGCCGTGGTCGTTGGTATGCAGAGTCCGGGAAGGAAAGGCACCAGCCAGCCAACCCTGGAAACTGCAACCGTCGAGCTGGAGGTCAAAAGGCGAAAAGCCCGCTGCGTCAGAGGCCAGCGCCTTCAGGGTGCCGTCCATGGGCATGGCCGGACGCTGGCGCGACGTGCCGCCAAGCCGGTAATACCTTGCGGCCTCATGACCGGGCTCACGCCACACTCGTTCCGTGCCTTCCAAGGGACAAAGGACGCCTGGGATTTCGGTCCACGGTCCGAAGGTAGTCGGCGCAACGTGGAGAGCCAGAAGATCCTGCGGCACGCTGGCGGGCCACGTGACGCGGATGCCGGACGCGTATCGCCTGTCCATCACGACGCACAAAGGGGGCAGGTAGGTGATCCGTGCTGATAGCCGGGTCGAATCGTAGGCGCAGTCCCTCCCAGGATGGACGATGAAGTTGATGCGGTCTCCCTCCCTGACCTTCACCCAGGAGACCTTGCGGCAGGTGGTGTCACCTCCGTTGTCGATCGTGCCCGAGGCGAGGGTGTCTTCGCTGCTGTTCCGCTCGACGTACCAACAGACGCCGTCGCCCCCGGCGTTGTCGTGATCTGCGAAGCGGAAGTCCACCTGCACCCAACCCTCCATGGGCGCCCGCCAGGCGGTCAACACGATCTGATCTGTACCCGGGTGAATCAGGCTCGAGTGGGGATACAGCCCGGTATTCCACAGGGTCGCCACGGCGCTTTCCCTGTTCACGAGCACCGTCGGTATGGTCCCTGAGACTCTCCACCCCACGCAGCCCTCGAGGTTTGTCACCCCAACGGGCAGCAATTCGTAATCACCGTCGCGAACGAGGTTGTTCGGGATCCCGTTGCTCTGAAAGCGACAAGACCACAGGCTGTTCGGCGTGTTGTCGCCCGGTCGGAAGTCACGCTCGAAGTCGTAGTTCGTGACATACGTGACGTTTGCCATCAGCCGCGCCAGGTCGCTGCGGTGTTGTCCGTCCCCCGTCACGATGAAGTGAATGCAGTCCCCAGCGATCACGTTGACGCACGGAACAGACTGCCAGCCCGTGTCGCCTCCGCTGGCAAGACTGCCATCCGCCAGCGTGCCGGATGCCGTCCCCTGATCGACATACCAGAGCAAGCCATGGCTAGCGGAGCGGGTCGTCAGGTTGGAAAAGCGGTACTCGACCTGCACCATCCCGTTGGAAGGTGCCAGCCAGCTCACGGCTACCAGCTGCGCCGGGCTTGCTTCCAGGACGCTCTGCTGCGGAGGAATCTGTCCGTCACTGGTGATGGACGGCACGTCCGACAGGTTCATGGCCACGATGGGCAAGCCCGGATCCAGCGGGTTGCCGGCATGGCTCCAGCCCACTGCCCCCGGGAAGCCTGCGGCATTCGTGGTGCGATCCGGCAACAGTCGATAATCGCCGTTCCGGACCAGTCTCCCATCCGCGTCGGCATCGCCATAGCGATAAGACCAGGCGCTGTCGCAAGTGTTGATGGTCGTCGGGAAGTCCCGCTCGAAATCAAATGTCGGAAGGTACGTGATTTCCGCCCACAACCGGGTTGAGTCACAGGCGACGTCGTTCACCGACGCTCCTTTGGGGTCGACGATGAAGTGGAGCCGGTCACCGGCTGCCACCGGAACGTTGGCCAGGCCACGGAATCCGCTGGTGCCGCCGGACTCGAGGCAACCCCCTGCCAGGCATCCCTCCGCGCCCCCCTTGTCGACAAACCAGCAGACACCGTTGCCTGCTGTGGGGTCAGCATCGCTGAACTCAAACGACACGTTGACGCAACCGTCTCTGGGCGCCAGCCAGCTGACGACGGCAATCTGCGCCACGTCGGGGTGCAGCACAACCTGACCCGGCTTGGCGGTGAAAACGGCACCAGGCCTTTGACTGAACGTGTAGTTGTAACTCGTGACGGTGGCATCGGTGACATTGCGGGTCACCGAGGGCAATTCCGGGAGCCCAGGGTTCCATCCATTGTCGGTATCCTCCATCCAGCCCCGCATTCCGACCAACCAGGCGGAATTGACCGAGCGCTCCGCCAGAAGTTCATAGTGTCCGTCTCGGACCAGGTTGTTGGGTGTGGCATCCCGTTGACACCGGTACGACCACGTGGAGCTTTGGCGGTTCTCCACCAGGGAGAAGTCGTCCTCGAGGTTGAAGGTCCTGGCGGCCGGCCCCGAGTCCGCGACAAGGGAGAGGGCAAACGCAGGTCCCCAGAGCAGTTGAAGAGCGACGCTGATGGTGGCACCGCGTTTGGATTGCCCGCTCACAGGATGTCTGGGGGATTGAGCGACGAGGTCAGCGTCGGACACGGAAAAACCTCGACGGGGCGGCATAGCCCGTTGAGTAGGGCGACACGGCATGGGTGACCGTGTTCCACACGCCGGAAGCGGTGTCAGCTTGCTCGAGCGTGCCACCGGGCCAGGTCAGGAGCACGCCATCGGCCTTGCGGATGACCGAAAGCGTGAGCGGCAGAGCTGCAGCCAGGAAGTGCTCCCGGATCCGGAGCGGCGGGAGCGCATGACGGTAGACGGCGACCTCGTCCACGTCCCCCTCGAAGAAGTAGTTGGGGGCGCCTTCGGTGGCGCCTGCGCCGATGCGCAGCGGCTGGCGGATGTTCTGCGGGATGCTCGTGGGGGCTGACCCGACGCATTCGCCGTCCACGAAGAAAGACTTCGTCGTGCCATCGAACGTGCCGGCCAGATGCACCCAGCGCCCCAAGACCACGGGCGGTCCCGCGATGATGTGCCAGGCCGCGGCCCCGGAACTCTTGCCGTTGCCGCTCCAGAAGGCCCACAGATTGTCGGCGCCCGCGTAGAAGACGTAGCCGCTGCTCATGGGCGCGCCATCCCGGGAGGTGAGCGGCGAACGGAACGTATTGGCCCCGCCGGTGACGCGTGCCCAGCATTCGATGGTGAAGCATGGGGGATTCAACTCCGGGTCGAACGGCACTTCAACGCACGCACCGGGCAGACTGCCGAAGTGGATGGCACGGTCCGGGTCGTTCGCGAACGCGCCGGTCACGCCGAACGTCACGCTACCCGACGCCGTGCCGTCGTGGCCTGCCGAGGCATCAACCGTCCTCGAGCCGTACCCTTCACCGAGCCGCCACCATGCCGCCGGGGAGTCTGCCAGGACGGCGGCAGCCGCGGCCCCCGGCGTGAGCACGGTGAGCGTGGCGGAAGCGCTGTTCGTGTTGCCGAGCCCATTGCTCACCGTCGCGGCGTAAGCACCGGCGGACGCGTAATCGAGGTTGTCGAGCTCCAGCGCAACATTCGTGGCCGAAGGGATGGGCGTGCCGTTGAAGCGCCACTGGAAGTCGAGCGGAGCCATGCCCACCGCAGTGACCTCGAAGCGGGCGTTGCCACCGACGTAGCGGGCCACGGATGCGGGTTGACGAGTCACAAACGGCGGTTCCGGCACATCGGCTGCGGGCCAGGCGTCGAACACGAGCACCTCGAAGGGCTGCAGCATGAGGTCGATCGGTCGTCCCGCCCGCATCGGGCCGAGAGTGGGGCGCTGGTCCCCATAGGCCGCGGACAGCGTGTAGTGCACGGGAGCGTCGATTGGCAGTTCGAAGGCGGTGCCGATGTCGAGAGAGATCGAGTTGGTTTGGTCCGAGGGATTGCGCAGGACGAGCAGGCCGTGTTGGGGAGTCCAGGCGGCCCAGCCGTAGACATTCGTCTGATTCGGATCGCCGCCCACCCAATGCGTGTCGACCAGCACGCCGGCATTCGTGCGGGCCCAGGTCGCGGCCTCGGCCAGTTGATTCCACTGGTTGGAGTTCAGGATGGATGGCGTGAGGTAAAGCTCCTGCAGGTTAAGGCCCGAACCGAAGAACGTCCGCGCCTGATGGCGCAAATCGGCCTCGGCTTGCGCAATGAGGGCGCCGTCGCCGAGGTCCGCGTGGATGAAGCCGTGCAGCATCAGGGAGTTCAACGGATAGAGCGGCGCGGCCTGGACAACGTTGAGCCACGTCGCAGCGTCCCGGTAAGTGATCCACTGCTCGCGGCGGTCGCCCGGACCCTGGAACCTCGTATCCCAGCCGCCGCGCCAGGTGCTGTCGACGTGGTTCAACCAGAACGGCGACGGCCAGGTGCCCACCGTCACGTTGATGAAGAGGCCGGGCGAATACTCCCGCAGGACTTTGGCCGAGCGCAGGAGCGCCATGAAGTGCGGCGTGATGCCCTCGCCGGCATTGTCCCATTTGAAGTAGTTCATCGCGTGGTTCAGGAGGAACGTCGCGCACCGGTTGGTCCACCACTTGTAGTAGGCAGGGATCGAGAGATCGAGTTGGGTTGTAATCAAGCCCTCGTCGATGGCAGCCTGAATCCGCTGCGCCTGCCATCGGTAACCGCCCAGCGGCGAGATCCAGATGCCGAGATGCGTTCCGTTGGCGACCACCGTGTCCCGCAGGAGGTCGAACGTATGCGGGAACTTGTTGGTGTCAACGGCCCAAAAGCCGAGGTAGGGACTGTCCCAGCCGTCGTCCATGACGTACGAGGCCAGACCGACGCCGCGGCGCTGGCGCATCTCCAGTTCGCAGATCCTGATGGAATTCAGCATCACGGCCTCGTTGACGTTCTGGAACGTCTGCAGCCATGAGTTGTAGTGGAGCAGCGGTTGGTAGGGCATGGCTCGTTCCCGCTCGAGGTAGTAAAGAAAACCACGCCGCCTCTGACCGGAGGGGAACACCCCGGCCACTGCCGAAAAATCGTAGTCGACGCCGGCGCCCAGCGGCAACGTTGCCGACAGGCCGAAGCGGACACGGTTCACTGCCAGTGTCGGCTCGGCAAAAGGCGTCTCGCCGCCAAAGAACACCTGGGCGGCCACGACCGGGCTGCCGGTCACCGTCCCGACTTGAGAGGGCATCGCACCGGTGGCCCAATCGAGCAGTTCGAGCGTGTCAATGTGATCGCCGGCGTTCGCGCTGTGAAGGGTGAGGCATTGGCGGATGTAACTGGCCCCGTCGCGCAACACAACCCGCCAGTCCACTTGGATGCCGCTGGCAGGATCCTGGAACGAGGCGGCAACCTCCTGGCCGGGGAACCGATCCCCCAGGCGCGAACTCCCGGGATCCGGTGGACTGACGCGCACCTGCAGGCCGCTCAGGAGCGCACAGGCTGACGCGGCGACTGTCCCAGCCGAATTGCGTCCCAACCGGAACACCTCGGAGTTGTCTTGCACCCATGTCTGGCCAGTGAACTTGTTGACAAACACCGCCGGATGCACCACTCCGTTCGTTACCATCCAACTCGCGGCGAGCACGGTGTTTTCAAGCGTGAAGAGACCGTTCGAGCTGCTGGCCTGCGCAGCGCCAGGGGCCGGCCCTGGAAACTCCAGCGCCGCCACAGGACTCGATGTGAGGGTGGCGCCCAGGAGCAGTGCTAGAATCCGACGGAAGATACGAACAGCGCGGCGCACGGAGTGCGCCATCGGTTCTTCAATACACTCGCACACAGCAACCCGGCTTAGGCGTGCGCCTCTTGACGGTCACGGTCGTGAGGTTCAGGAGCGTCGCTGGGGGCGCCGGGTGAACCACAAGGCGCCCAGACCCAGGCTCAGGAATGCGTAGACCTGAGGTTCCGGGATGAGGTTCCAGGCGCGTAATCCGTTGTTCGTATCCAACGCAATGAGCTTCCCGCCGCCAAAACCCACCGCCCCGGCGCCGTTGAGGTTCTGGATCCCTGGGTCGATGAACGGTTTGACGTCAAGCAAGATGGGGGACGAGGGATCAATGACGTAGAACAACACGACGTTCTGCGGGACGCTTTGGGGATTGGGAGCGGAGTTGAAGTTGATGGCCGCTAGGAGGTCCTCTCCTTGTAGTTCCGTGGCGATGGCGGCATAACCGGAGGCACCGATGGGGTCCCATAGGGTTGCGGCCGAAGTCAGCACCGCGGACGAGGACGCCAGGTCGAAAGTCCCGTGGTAGAGCGTGGTGCCACCGGTGTTCTTCACGTAGAAGGTGTCGTCATTGCCGAAGGCGACCCCACCACGGCTATCCCCCGGAGCGAAGCCCTGGCCCGAGAGGCTCATGACCGTCGGCGAGAAGCTCGTTCCGTTGTCGGACGTCGTGAAGATGGCAATACGCTCCCCCACGCCCGAGCCGCCCTGGCCGAGGAGGATTTGAGTCTGGTTGCCGCTGCCGCGGATCTCGATGTTGTCGCCCCAGCGGGTGCCGGAGACCACTTCGCCGGAGTAAACCAGGGTTGGCTCGGTGTTCCAGGCCTCCTTCGCCCACCGGTAGATCTTGAAGGGGTTCGCGCCGCTGGTGCTGGAGACCAGATTGGCGGCATAGATGGCGCCATCCTCCGCGATGGCGATCTGGCTGAGGCTGTACGTGCCCCCAGAGATCCCGGTGGTCTTGAGGGAGCCCCGGTCGACACCGGTATCGCAGTCGAGGATATTCACGCTGAGGCCGCCGGTGCGGTTGACGAGGGCGATATTCCCGGTCGTGGGATTGTAGGCGACGCTGCGCTGGTTGTTGTCGCCGGGGTAATTGGGCAGATACGGGCGGGAGCCCGGGTCCAGTTGCCAAAGGGGTTGCAGTTGCACTTGTGCCGTAACGGGGATCGGGAGGAGGGCTGCGGCGGCGAGCCCTAGAAGTTGGAGCGTCTTCATAAGCGGGATCTGCCTGTTGGGACTTGATGAGCATGCCCCGATCCAGGAAAGAACTCAAGGCAAAACGGCATGCGGTTTTGATGCCCTCCTCGGGCAACAGTTACTTTTGGCGCGGGGGGATCGCCCCCCGACAGGCAGAACGGCCTGTGAAGGGTGGCGCTATGGTTTTCTGAGCCGGTAGTATTGAACCGTCTCGGAGGCATCCAGGGTCACCGTGAGTTGGTCCCCCACGGGCGTCGGCTGCTCCGGGACAGGCTCCCACGGCTGGCCGATCATGGGGGTGGACTCGAGCTGGAACCCGACGGCCGCGACCGGCCAGGACAACGTCACCTGATCGCCCTGGATCCGGGCGATGCTCAACAGGGGCGCGAACGAGGCCTGGCATTTGCCGGAGCGTTGGCTGTCGTAGAGGGCGAACACCTCGGCGGCGGTGAGGGCGCGGTTGTAGAGCGAGGGCTCGTCCACGAGACCGGTGATCCACTCGCCGCAACAGACGCTGCCGCCGATCCAGAGCCCGGACGAACTGCCGGTGTAGTTGACCGCGGCGTCTTCGGTTTTCATGGCCTCGCCGTTGACGTAGATGGTGGCGTTGGTGCCGTCGTAGGTACCGACCAGATGCGTCCACGTGCCGGCGACGGCTCGTACGCCGGAGCTGACGATCTTGACGCAACTGCCATAGCCCACGTTGAGCCCCCAAACGCCCTCGTTCATGACGAGGCTCCAGTCGCGACAATCGGCGTGGCAGCCGAAGATCGCCCGTCTTCCGCTGGGGAGGCTGGACAGATTGACCCAGGCCTCGAGGCTCCAGCGCGTGCCGGGGGCGACGCGTCCGAGGTCAACTCGTGTGCTGTTGCCGCTGAAGGAGAAAGCCATGCCGACCTTGCCGGGAGCGAAGGAGACGCCGTTGACCAGTTGGCCGTTGACGGACCCGGCAAGGTCCTCGGCATTGCCTTCGGCGGGCCACCAGCCGGCCAACCCTTCGGGCGGGGGCAGGCAAGGGTTGACTTGGACCGCACCGGTCACGAAGGCGGCGTTGTTCGCGGGGCTCGTGTCGCGATCGAACACGGATGCGGCGGCGGCGTTGGTGAATGGACCCACCTGATTCCAGACGCCGGTGACGGTCACGGTGAAATGGGAACCCGCCTCGAGCAGCCCGAGGTCGCACCGGACGACCCCGGAGGTCTGGATCAGGGTGCCGGCCGAGTGAGCAACCGAGAGCAGGGTGAACCCGGCCGGGAACCAGTTGCTGACGACAACCCCTCGGGCGTCGGTCAGGCCGCGGTTGAGGGCCGTGATCGTCCAGGACGCGCCGTGATCGTTGACCAGGGATCCGACGACGGGGCTGAGCGTGAGCGCGACGTCGGTATTCTGCTGCGGCAGCGGGTCGATGGTGAGGTCTTCGAGGATCGGGGCGGGGTCGCCGACCGGACAGGTCAGGGCGACCTCGACCTGGAGGTAGCGTCCGGGCGGCGTGTGGGTCAGGGCCACGCCGTTGGCGGCGTACTCCCATGCCGACCAGAGATCGCATTGGTTCGCGCTCCGAACGCGGACGCGGACGCCGTCGCCGGAGGGGTCGACGGCGTTCCAGGAGACGACGCCCCAATGGGTGAGCTCGACGATGGCGTCGTGCGTGACGGTCCAAGTGCCGAATCGGGCGGTCGTGTTGCGGGCGATGACGCCCGTCATGTCACTGTAGCCGTAGTGCACGCTGCCGCCGATCCGCTTGGTGAGGTCGACGGTGTCCGTCTTGGGGTTGATCCGCCGGATGTACTCGTCGCCGTTGTTGGCGACCCAGACCTGGCCGTCGGCGTCGACCGAGACGCCCGTGGGGACGGAGCCTGTGGGGATTGTCGCCTTGTAGGCGCCGTCATTCGAGTAGCGGGTGACGGTGCCCGGTCCCGAGTTGGCGGTCCAGACGTCGCCATCGTCGGTCACGGCCACGCCGCGCGTCTGGTAGGGGGCGGCCACGGTCCAGTCGCGGTCGAATGTGACCACGTTGAGCCGGGTCAGAACCGAGCTGTCGTAGCCGGCGACGAACAGGTGGTCATCGTGGTCGATGCCCAGGCCGTAGGTGCGATGGCCGAGGTTGATGTTCGTGCTCCAGCCGGTCGAGGGGTCGAGGCACAAGACGTTATTGACGGACATGGTCTCGTGGTATCCGGAGGACCAGAGCTTGCCGTGAGAGTCGATGAGCGCCCCGTACGGATGATGGGGCACGGGGGTGGAGACGTCGTTCGTGGCCTGGATGACACCCGTCAGGCCGTTGATATAGTAGTACTTCATGGTGCCCCACGTGCCGCACCAGAGATTGCCGTCGTAGTCGATGGCCATGCCCCGGGGCCCGGGGTTCCAGTAATCGTTGGCGTATCCACCGGTGTAAGCGCCGGGGGCGAAGGTGCCCTCCTTGCCCGGGATGAGGACGACCTCGAAGAGCACGCATTCATCCTGGCCCCACGGCAAGAGCTCGGTACCGGTGATGCTGCCGTCGTGGTCCAGGTCCCGGGACGTGTCGGCGAGACCGTTTCCGTTGCGGTCAACAAACTCCCCTTCCTCGATCAACCCCAGCTTCACCGCCGTGGCGCACTGGCGGTTGGCGACCCAGCAGTTGCCGTACTGATCGATGGTCGTCCTCGAGGGATTCCCGGTGACACCCGACGGGCAGACGCGGTAGCGGGCGAGTTCGTTGCCGGTGCGGGTGTCGACTTTCGAGACGGTGCCGTCGGTGGAGTTGGGCACCCAGATGAACGGCCGGGTCACCGAACGCGTTGACAGGGTGAGGGCATTGCTGCCAAAGGCGGTCCCGATGAGTTCGCCTTGGTCAAAGTCGTCGTCGGTGGTGTAGACCGCGCGTTGGGGTGTCTGGGTCAAGACGGGGGTCGAGGTTGACGCGGTCACAGCATCCGTCCGGTCGCGATTGGCCGTCGAGCGGGCGGTGATGGTGAGCGTGGTGGCGCCGCCATAAAGCGCCGTGGATCCGGGAACGACGTGCACCCGGCCCTCCCAGGTGGCGCCCGGGCTCAGGGTCACGTAGGCGCCGGCGGCAGTGATTTCAGACGTGATATCCTCTTCGCCAGTGAGGCCGTCGTAGTACCGGGCCGCCCATGGGGCTGACGTCGGCGTGGCGGTCAGGAGGAACGTGTTGGTCAGGTTGCCCGCGTTCCGCAGCCGGAAGGCGTAGATGGCATCGCTGCACGGGTTCAGTTGGATGCGTTTCGCCTGGCCGGACCCGGTCGGGCTGTAGATGCCTTCGCCCACGTAGAGCACGTCGGTGAACCGTCGGATCATGAGGTCGGGCTGGTAGTTCACGTCGTTGACGGCTTCGGCGAGCACGGCGTCGCGCACGCCAGGGGTATAGCCCTCGGTGGTGACGGTGATGGTCGTGTTCTTGCGGGCGGCGCCGAGGACACGGTCCCCGGGCTGGAGATCGACTCGCAGGACGGCGGCCTGGCCCGGGGCGAGGGGGCTGCTGGTGTACCCGCCCGCGCTGGTGATCGCCGTCGTGATGTTGTCGGTGTTGAGCCAATAACCGATCGTCCAGCCGGTCCCGGTGCCCTCGACTGCGCGCAGGACGGGCGCGGAATCCGCCGCGCCGTCATTCTGAACCCGGATGGCAAAGGAGGCCGGGGTCGCCAGGTTGGCGGTTTGGTCCATGGCCTGTGCGCCGTTGGGGACGCTCTGATAGACATCGTCGAGCGCGTAGGCGGCATCGGGTTCGGCGGTGCGCTTGATGGCCAGATCCAGCTGGGCGGGTCCGAAGGCCGCGGCTGCGCCCCGGTAGTCCCGGTACCCCACCCGGGTCACAACGCCAGCCGCGTTGTTCTGGGCGGAACTCGCCATGCCGACGAACACGCGGTTGGCCAGAGTGAAGGCGAACTGTGAGAAAGGCACCCAGTCGGTTCCGTTGGTGGAGGCCCAGGCGGTGAAGGTGGTGTTGGTGCGCGTCAGACGCACCCAGGCGTTGGGCAACGGCACCCCGATCCCTGGAAAACCGTAGGAATTGGCGCCCGGCCAGCCTCCCACCCCGGCGTTCTCGGTGGCGCGATAGTGGGTCTCGTATCGGTTCGCGCCGGTGACGGGGAACAGGGTGACGTTGACCATGGGACTGCCCGAGCGCAGGCTTTCGCGGGCCATCAGACCCGCGCGGGAGTAGGTGTTGGCCCCCTGGTAGGTTTCGAGTCGCACCGCGACATCAAAGTCCCCGGTGAGGCTCTCGTAAACGAAATGGCCGCGATCGGCGGTGCTCCAGAAATCGCCGCCGCCGGCGGTCATGTCGAACTGCCCCCCGGCGCAGGTGAACGTGGATCCGGCCATGACGGGGTCGCCCGGACCGCCGAGGTCGGTCTCCTCGAGGGGTAGCACGGCGACGGGGATGTTGGCGGGTCCGGACAGGGCATTGCCGGCGTAGTCCTTGAGATTGCGAACTTCAAGAGTGTCGTCGAAGAAGCTGAAGGCGTCGATTCCCAGGGAAACGCTGCGGCCGTCTGGACGCAAGGTCACGCTCGTGACGTGGCCCCCGGAGCCGAGCCGGTAGTTGGCGGGGTTGGCGACCGTTGTCGGGTCCATCAACTCCGTGAAGCAGAGTCCGATGTTGGTGTTGGCGGAGAGCGCCGCGGCGGAGACGACCTGGGGCGGCGCGGTGTCGGCGGTGACGGTGACCGCGGCGGCCTGGCTGGTGACGCTCACGCCGGGCACGGTCACCAGACACTGGTACCGGGCGCCGGTGTCGGATCGCAAGAGCCGGGGCGTGGTGTAGGTCTCGGCGTTGGCGCCCGGGATGTCCGTCCCGTTGCGCTGCCACTGGTAGAACACGAGCGACGACGGCGTGGTGGCCTTGACGGTGAAGGAGGCCGACAGCGACTCGGCGACGACGACATTGGTGGGGTCGCTGACGGCAAGCGTCATGCCGGCAGGGTTGGCGGCGGTGGCCAGGTAGGCGCCGGGGATGGGCGGATCTCCGGTGACAGGGGCCGCTTGGCCGGGCATCTGCCAGGCCACATTGAAGAGGTCGCCACCGTAGATCTCCTTGTGGAGCACCTCGAGAAAGTACCGCTGTCCCGCGATGAGCCAGACCGGGGCGGACTTTTGACTGGCGCTGGCGTTGTAAACGCGCCACCCGGTAGCGGTTGAGGTGTAGGCCAGCGCCACGGCTCGATCGGACGCGTCGTCGGGGCTGAGCGAGAACAGCGTCTGGTCATCGCCGGCGGCGTAGAATGTGTAGTAGCCCGTGGTGGGGGGGAGAAGCCAACCGGTGACGCGCTGCCCATAGTAATCCGCGATGCTGCCCCGTTCGAGCGAGGGCAGGATCGACGAGCTCGCGTAACCGTCCGGGAACACCATGCTGTTGGTCAGATCACTGACGGCGCTGCCGTTAAGATTGGGGTAATAATCGCTAGTGACGAAGCCGCGGGTCAGGACCCAGGCGGTGAAGGCGGTGGTCGTGGTCAGCGCGTTGCGCGCTGCCGAGGCATCCGTGACGCCGGTGATCGTGAGCGCGTAGGTGCGGCCGCCAGCCTGGGGGGTGGTGGTGAGCACCACGTTGGTGCCGTCGGTCAGCAGGACGGCGTCGATGACGCCCAGGCCGCCGTCGAACGCGTAATGGGCCGCGGACTCCGCAGCGGTGCGTTCGAGGGGTTCGGAGAAGGCCAGACGCACCTTGTCGAGGGTCGCTGCACCCCCGACGCTGACCAGGGTCGGCGGGGCGAGGTCCGGGACGACCGTCAGCCGGGCCGACCGGCTGGTGACGCTGCTGAACGTGTTGCTCACAATCACCGAATAGAGCGCGGCGTGGTCGGCGACGGGGACCGCCGTGAGCGTGTAGTTGGTGGCGTTGGCTCCCGGGATCGCGTTGCCGTTGCGGCGCCACTGGTAGCTGTAGCTCGGAGTGCCGCTGGGGGTGACGCCAAAAGTGGCCGGCTGGCCTTCGTTGACGGTCACGTCCGCGGGTTGAGCGAGAATGCCGGCCGGTGCGGACGCGGTGATGGACGACAGGAAGCCGCCGGGGATCGGCGTGTCGCCGTCAGCGGGGCCTGGCATGCCGCGCATCCGCCACGCAACGGCCAGGCAATCGTTGCCCGTGGACTCGGCCATGAGGGCTTCAAGATAGTAGCGCCGGCCGGCTTCGAGGCGGATGTAGTCGGAGCGCTGGCTGGCGAGGGCGTTCCACTGGCGTGAGCCCGTGGAATCCGGCACGCTGGCGATGGCAACCTTGTTGCCCGGGGCGGCGTCGGGGCTCAAATAGAGTACCCCCTGGTTGTCGGACGCCAGGAAGAAACGGTAGTCGCCGGTCACCGGAGGCCAGAGATAGCCGATGATGCGGTTGCCGTAGTAATCGGCCTGGTTGACGGGCGCCTCGAGACTGGCCGGCCAATCGCCGTACGTGGGGTTGTCCGGGAACCGGGCATCGTTCGTCAGGCTGTTGAGCCAGTTGCCCTGGATACCAGTGAAAACGTGCCGCGTGATGAGGCCCTGGGCTTTGAGGATGGGCACCGGGAGGTTGGCGGGCACGGTGTGGGGTGGGAGAACCAGGTCCTGCACGTTCTTGACCGTCAGCGTGTGCTGCACGGCATCGGATAGCGCGCCCGTGGTCAGAACAACCGTGTACGGGTCGGCTCCCAACTCGGCGTTGGCCACCGACACGGACGGGCTGATCGTGTAGTTGGCCTTGTTCGTCGCCGTCGCGGGGGAAACGGCGGCGGAGAAGACGACCTGGACCCGGTTGGGGTTCCCCCACGTGCGGGCTGATAGCGGCGCTATGGGGACGGGTTCCCCGGCGCTCTGGAGTCCAACGTGCCGGGCATATACCTCGGGGAAAGCCTCCTCGAGCAGCGTCGCTGGCGTTCCCTCGGCCCGTCCCAAGGGCCCAATCCCCGCCAGAAAAGCCAGCAGAGCTAGCGCGAGCCCGGGGCGACCGAGGTGCCGGCAGCAGCTCGGTGTTCCGTTTCCGCGGCCTCGGTGGGTGCAGGCCACGTCATGGGGGCGGGCCTGCGGAGGTGTTCCAAATCGAGAATGATCCGTGAATGCTTTCATGAAAGACCTTCGTATGGCGGGAACGAACCGCTCACCGGCGCCGTTGTAGCGTAATCACAAGTCCGAGTAAGACACAGGTCGCGCCGGAAGTCAAAAAAGTCGCCGAGCAGCGGTCAGGCGGCGTCAAGGCGCTCGCGAAAGTAATCGATGGTGCGGCTCAGGCCTTCGTCCAGGGGGACGGTGGGCTCCCAGCCAAGCCAGTCGCGGGCACGGGCGATGTCCGGCTGACGCTGTCGGGGATCATCCTGCGGCAGGGGTTTGAACTCGAGTTCGGCTCCGGGGTTGATCCGCTGTTGGATCGCCTGGGCGAGCTCGAGGATGGTGTATTCCCTGGGGTTACCGATGTTGACCGGCTCGGTGTGGTTGCTGGCCATCAAGCGGAGGAGCCCTTCGATGAGGTCGGAGACGTAGCAGAAGCTGCGGGTTTGGGAGCCATCGCCGTAGATCGTGAGCGCTTGGCCCCGGAGCGCCTGAACGATGAAGTTGCTGACGACCCGTCCGTCGTTGGGAAGCATCCGCGGGCCGTACGTGTTGAAGATGCGCACGACGCGGACATCGAGTCCGTGGGCCCGATGGTAGTCATAGGTCAGCGTTTCCGCCATGCGCTTGCCTTCGTCGTAGCAGGAGCGGATCCCGGTGCAGTTGACGTTGCCGCGATAGTCCTCCGTCTGGGGGTGGACCTCGGGATCGCCGTAAACCTCGGAGGTCGAGGCGAGGAGGAAGCGGGCGCGGACGCGTTTGGCGAGTCCCAGCATGTTGAGGGTCCCGAGCACGTTGGTCTTCACGGTCTTGATCGAGTTGAACTGGTAGTGGACGGGCGAGGCGGGACACGCGAGGTGATAGACCTGGTCGACCTCGAGGCGAATCGGCTCCGTGATGTCGTGCCGGATCAGTTCGAGGCGGGGATGGCCCAGCCAATGGCTGAGATTGCGCTTCGTGCCGGTGTAGTAATTATCGAGGCAAAGCACGTCGTGGTCCAGTTCCATCAACCGGTCCACGAGGTGGGATCCGAGAAAGCCGGCGCCGCCAGTGACGAGAATTCGCATGCGAAGGATGGTGGTGGGCGGCAAGGGTTGGGGTCAACCCCGAACGGCACCCCGGAGCCGACACCGCCCGCGCCATTCAAGGCGCTTGGTCCAGCCCAGGAGGTTCAGCCGCAAGGGACGCTTGCGCGCGGATTTGGGACGGCAGTGCAGGATCCCCCCTCGCCCGCCCGAAAGCGGTGCCGCTTGGAGCGCGGCACCGCACTCCACGACGCTCTCGCGCGGGACGAAGGGCGGTTGGCGCGAACGCCAGTTTTTGATCGGGTCGGGTGCCGGGGATTGCGCCCCGGCACCCTCCCACACCACCGGACGTGCGGTTTTCCGCATCCGGCGGTTGAACGGTGCGACCTTGCTACATGGCGGTCGCAAGCTCTGAGGGCATCACAAAACCCCAGCGTCGCAACACCGTGTTGCTCAACGCCGTATGCAGGCTGGGAGACTATGAGTCTGTCACCTTGTTTGCGGCACCGTTCCTCGGGACTGGATGCGGCATCGGTCTGAGGCGGCCCCTCGCCAGGGAGACTATGAGTCTGTCACCTTGTTCGCGGCACCGTTCCTCTGGATTGGATGCGGCATCGGTCTGAGGCGGCCCCTCGCCAGGAGCAGCCGCTGGCGGACGTTCGAGACACAGCACCAAGCGAAGATGCGGATTGAACAGAGTGCCAGGTTCATAGTCGGCCGGCGCCCGCAATGCGCCTTGCAGCCCCGCTCATCGTGGCTTCATCGGTTCATCATCCGGCGAAGTTCGCCGCTTGGGTCCTTTCCGGACCCGGTTCGCGGACCCC